>Ga0182021_10000269_pt1 | contig 52626 bp, 43 predicted proteins | sample 612E3MmetaG_FD_120493 | JGI IMG/M metagenome (GOLD analysis project Ga0182021, IMG submission 120493) | Permafrost microbial communities from Stordalen Mire, Sweden - 612E3M metaG (Illumina Assembly) | ecosystem: Environmental > Terrestrial > Soil > Wetlands > Permafrost | place: Sweden... | reverse complement strand
TGGGTCTGCCATTTCGGCAGATGCACAGCTGGGACTACTCAGGACCGTACCACGCCTACCAGGGCTTCCCTGTGTTCGCGCGGGACATTGACATGGCAGTGAATAGCCCGACCTGGAAGCTCGTAAAAACGCCGTTCTGAATCGTAATCGAGACCCCTATGTCATGGGCCAGATTGGACCCTGATAACGGAGGGCAGTATGTCGAACGAACTCGGATTGCAAGTGAAGCCGGTCACCGGCATTTCGCCTGAAGACGAAACACGGGTGGCGGCATGGATCAACACTGAAGAATACAAACTGAAGAACTTTGCCCGACAGGCCCTGGTAGTGAATCCCGCGCACGCCTGTCAGCCCCTCGGCGCCGAGCTGTGCGCGCATGGGTTTGCGGAGACGTTGCCACTGGTCCATGGGTCGCAAGGCTGCGCCTCGTACTATCGGTCGACGCTCAATCGGCACTTTCGCGAGCCAGCCCCGGCCGTGTCTTCGGCCATGAGCGAGGACGGCGCCGTGTTTGGTGGACAGAACAACCTGCACGAGGCGCTGGAAAACGCCATAGCGCTCTACAAGCCCAAGATGATCGCGGTGTTCACCTCGTGCATGCCGGAGATCATCGGCGACGATGTGAGCGCCTTTATCAAGAACGCCCGACAGAAGAATTGCGTCCCGGCGGGCTTCCTCGTGGCCCACGCCAACACTCCCTCCTTCACCGGGTCGCACGTTCACGGCTACGATTCCATGTTGCTGGCTATCTTGCAGACCCTGACTGAAAGCAAGGCCATCGAAGGGCGCTGCACCGGCAAGCTGAATTTTTTGGCCGGCTTTGACGCCAACACGGGCAATTACCGCGAGTACAAGCGCATTTTCCATGAATTTGGCATTCCCTTTACATTTCTGGCCGACATTTCAGAGGTCTTCGATTCGCCCAACGATGGCACCTACCGGATCTATCCAGGTGGCACGTCGCTTGACGATGCGGCCGATTCCATCAATGGCAAGGCCACGCTCAGTGTGGCGCTTTACGCGACGTCAAAAACACTGACGTGGATCAAGGAACAGTACGCTGGCGCGCACGCCAGCCTGCCCATGCCACTTGGCATTGCGAGGACCGATGCGCTGATGCTCAAGCTGTCGGGACTATTTGACAAGCCTGTGCCAGCATCGCTGAAAGCCGAACGCGGTCGCGCCGTCGACGCCATGACCGATGCCCACCAGTACATGCACGGCAAGCGGTTCGCCGTCTATGGAGACCCGGACCCACTGGTCGGATTTGTGGCCTTCCTGCTCGAAATGGGGGCCATGCCCGTACACATCCTGTGTTCCAAAGGCTCGAAGAGACTTGAACGTGAGTTGCAAGGCCTGCTTGACGGCTCACCCTACGGCAAGGCGGGCAAAGTCTACATGAACCGCGACCTGTGGCACCTGCGCTCGCTGCTGATGACGGACCCGGTGGACGCGATGATTGGCGACACGCACGGCAAATTCGCCGCACGCGACGCCAAAATTCCGCTCTTCCGCTTCGGCTTTCCCATCTTTGACCGGGTCAATCTGCACCGGCGTCCCATCATCGGCTACCAAGGCGTCATCAACATGACGACCGAAATCTGCAACAAGTTCATCGATATCAAGGACGAGACCTGTGAGGACCGCTTCTTCGAGATGATGCGCTAAGAAGGGAGTTTACCATGAAAGTCGCCTTTACCAGCACCGACGGAGTTGGTGTCGATTGCCACTTCGGCAGCTGCGAAGCCTTCTTTGTCTGGGAAGTAGACTTGGACTAGGCATGCTGCCTGGGTCCGCGCGCAGTTCCCGCCAGCGATGGGCCGGAAGATCGCATAGCCGCGCGGGTCAGTCTGCTCTCGGATTGCGCGATCGTGTGCACAGAACAGATCGGGGGCCCGGCTGCCGCCAAATTGGTCGCCCGTCACATTCATCCCATGAAGACATCAGCGCCTGTCGCTGACATTGTGCAACGCCTGCAGGCGGTCTTTCGCGGCCATCCCCCACCCTGGCTGCGCAAGGCAATGGGCCTGGCGCCGCCGGCACCCGATTACCCATTCGACCAAACCGCATGACAGGAAGGAGACTGCAATGGCCTACGTCACTGGAATCACCCGTGGACGGCAAGAATGGACGCCCCGGTTTGTCAAGACCGTCGATGACAACAAGTGCATTGGCTGCGGCCGCTGCATGAAGATCTGCGCACACGAGGTGCTGGCACCCAAGGAGGTGGACGAAGAAGAGTCCGCCAAGATGTTTGCCAGCGTGAAAAACCCCGACAACTGCATTGGTTGCCAGGCATGCGGACGCACCTGCTCCAAAAAGGCGTTCAGTTTCGAGCCCTTGCTGATGTGATTATCAGGACCATGAGCTTCGACTTACTGAAGGAGCGCCGCGCCCAGATGGTGCGCAACAATCGCGACCGGGCTGTTGCACTCGACTGCAACAAAGCGAGCGTCGCCGGCTCGGTCAGCCAGCGCGCGTGTACCTTTTGCGGCTCGCGGGTCGTGCTCTATCCCATCGCGGACGCGCTTCACCTCGTGCATGGTCCCGTGGGCTGCGCGGCCTACACCTGGGACATCCGTGGCGCATTGTCTTCGGGGCCCGAGCTTCATCGCATCAGTTGCTCGACGGACATGCGCGAGCGCGAGGTGGTCTTCGGCGGCGAGCAACGCCTGGAGGCGTCCCTGCGTCGGCTCATTGCCCAACACTCACCACGTGCGGCCTTTGTCTACGGAACCTGCATCGTGGGTGTAATCGGCGACGATGTGCCAGCAGTATGTAAGCGGGTGGAGGCGGACGTGGGAATTCCCGTGATCCCCGTGCTGGCGGAGGGTTTTCGCGGTACCAAGCGGGATGGCTACAAGGCCGCCTGTGGCGCCCTGCTGACACTGATAGGTACGGGCGACACGACGGCGGTGCAGCCTCAGTCAGTCAATCTGCTCGGCGACTTCAACGTAGCCGGCGAAAGCTGGATTATCCGCAAGTACTTTGAGGAGATGGGCATTGAAGTGGTCTCGGTGCTGACTGGCGACGGTCGGGTCGACGAGATCCGCCGCGCGCACGGCGCGCGCCTGAACGTCGTGCAATGCGCCGGTTCCATGACGCCTCTCGCGAAGGCCATGGAAGAACGCTACGGCATCCCGTTCATCCGCGTGTCCTTCTTTGGCATCGAGGACACGGCGGACGCGCTCTATCGCACGGCCGAGCGCATGGATAACCCAGAGGTAATGGGGCGGGCACGCGCCCTCGTCACTCGCGAGATCACCCGCGTGCTACCCGAGCTGCGCGCCTGCAAACACGACCTTGAGGGCCGGCGCGCGGGCCTCTATGTTGGTGGGGCGTTCAAGGCGTTCTCGCTGGTGCGAGCGCTTCGCCAACTGGGTGTGTCGGTGGTGCTGGCGGGCACGCAAACAGGCAGCCAAGAGGAGTACCAGGAATTGCAGGCTGTGTGCGATGAACACACGGTCATCGTTGACGACACCAACCCACTTGAGCTGGCGTCGTTTCTGGTCGAGCAGCACGTGGACGTGTTAATCGGCGGCGTGAAAGAGCGCCCCATTGCCTACAAGCTGGGCATAGGCTTTTGCGACCACAATCACGAGCGGAAGATTGCGCTGGCAGGATTTGAAGGCGCCTTGGCCTTTGCGCGCGAGGTTCGCGCAACTGCAACTAGCCCCATCTGGAATCTTATGCCACGCCGGATGCGAACCGTTGCTACACCGATGGGAGACAAGCCATGAGCTGCGCCCTTGCCAGGGACACCGCACCCACCGTGCACAGTTCGGCCAAGCCCGACGCCACGGTCAATCCCTGCACTCTATGCGCGCCGTTGGGCGCGGCCTTGGCTACGGCCGGCGTACGCGGCGCGATTCCCCTGCTGCACGGGGCGCAGGGCTGCGCGACCTACATTCGTCGCTATCTCATTAGTCACTTCCGTGAGCCGATGGATGTGGCATCCAGCAGTTTCGGCGAAGCGCAGACCGTCTTCGGCGGCGAAGACAACCTGGGTCGAGCACTCGACAACGTGCTTCGCCAATACCACCCCGAACTGGTGACGGTGGCGACGACTTGTTTGGCCGAGACCATCGGCGACGATGTGCCGTTGCTGCTGACCCGCTATCGCACGCGAACCGGCAGCGCCTTGCCGCTGGTTCACGCCGCCACGCCAAGTTACAAGGACGGCCACGTCGAGGGTTTTCACGCGATGGTCTACGCTTTGGTCAAGGCGTTGGCCTGCAACCAAGGCGCGCCCTCGCGCGCGGTGAACCTGCTGCCGCCCCTGGTGTCGCCAGCGGATCTGCGCCATCTGCGCGAGATTGTCGCCGGCTTCGACGTGGCCGCCACCGTGCTACCCGACTACGCGGATCGTCTGGACGGCGTGATTTTGGACCAATATCGTGCGTTGCCTGACGGCGGAACCCGCCTGGTGGACATAGTGTCCATGCCTCGCGCTCTCGGCAGCATCGATCTTACCCTCACCGGCCGCGCCCCGCGCGCCAGCAAATTGCTGACCGAGCGCGGTGCATTCGCGCGCGTTCTGGGCTTGCCCATCGGGGTTCGCGCGACCGACGCCATGATTGAAGCACTGGCGGATATGACGGGCGCGGGCCGGCCGGCATGGCTGCTGGGCGAGCGTGGCCGGCTACTTGACGCCTATGCGGATGGCCACAAGTACGTGTTCGGGGCGCGGGTTGGCCTGTATGGCGATCCTGAATTTGTCGCGGCGCTGGCGGGCTTTCTGCTGGAAATTGGTGCTCATCCCGTCTTCTGCGCAACCGGGGCACGCAACCGCGCCCTGCCCGAGGCTTTGGCCGCGTTGCCGGCAGGCTCGGTGGACCAGGTGCTCGACGACACTGACTTCGAGTCCATCGGAGCCGCCTGCGCGCGTTACAGACCCGATCTGCTCATGGGCAGCAGCAAAGGCTACCGGATCGCGCACGCGCTCGGCATCCCCTTGCTGCGCATCGGGTTTCCCATTCACGACCGTCTGGGCGCGGGCCGCATTCTGCACCTGGGCTACCGGGGCACGACCAGGCTTTTCGACGACCTGGTGAACGCCCTTTTGCAGTTCCGGCAGGAGGCTTCACCAGTGGGCTTCTCTTATCTGTGAGGTATGCCGGTGCTCTCCACCGGATCCTCCAGTGCGCCCGACATTCTCGCTGACATCCGCGGGCGCGCCTACGCGGCTCTGTTGGGCTTGGCACTCGGTGACGCCCTGGGTGCCACAGTCGAGTTCTGCACGCAAACAGAAATTCGCGCCCAACATGGAGTGCTTCGCAAAATAGTTGGGGGCGGCTGGCTCAGGCTGGAACCGGGCGAGGTCACCGACGACACGCAGATGTCCCTGTGTATTGCCCGCTCTCTGGCAACGGTGGGCTGGTCACCGCCCGACATTGCCGAACGATTTGTGGCGTGGTTTCGCGGTTGGCCCGTCGACGTGGGCAACACCTGCCGTCGCGGCATCGCCCGCTATATCAACCACGGAACACTCTCTGGTCCATTCAATGAAGGCGATGCAGGAAACGGCGCGGCCATGCGCGTGGCACCAGTGGCCCTGGCCACTTTGGCGGATGGCCGTTTGCTTGAACACTGGGCCGTCGAACAGGGCCACATCACGCATAACCATCCCCTGTCCGATGCCGCGTGCGTGCTGATCGGCCGGCTCATTCACCTGGGATGCACCGGTCAACCGATCGAACGCCTGCGGCGCGAAATCAATGACGTCATCGCCCGGTTCCCTAGCTTCGGCTTCTCGCCCTACCGCGGGCTGGCCACCGCGTACATCGTCGACACCATGCAGACCGTCTTGCACCACTTCCTGTCCACGCACAGCTTTGAAGAATGCCTGGTGGCCACTGTCAACCAGGGCGGCGATGCAGACACCACCGGCGCCATCGCGGGGGCAATCGCTGGTGCCTTCTACGGGCCCGCGCAGTTGCCGCGACAGTGGGTCACCAGACTCGATTCTGCGCTGGCGGCCGAAATCCGGTCTCTGTCAAACCGGCTGGTCGAACGATCGCCGCTTGGCGGTGAGCAGCCCAGGGTGACATGAATGCGACACGTCTGGAATTTGTGTGATTTGCCGGCTTGGTTCCTCAACAGCCTGGAGTTCAATGAGGCACCGCGCCCGTTGGAAATCCAAGGCGTGCGACAGTCCAACCGCTTTCTCTTCGACATGCTCGAAACCATTGCCGACGCTGCGGAGCGCGCCCGGGTGTTCAACGAATACATGTCGGTGAAGTTTCTCTTGCATCAGTGGGACGGTGCCGACACACACAACGCGCGCAAGAGCCTGCGGAACAGCTACCTGCGCTATCTGCGCGGCTGGGGTGTGGATTCCAACTCTATCGAGGCAGCGGTCCTGAAGGCATGGGTAGAAAGCCGCATCGGAATTCCGCCAACATTTCATCGCGGCAAGCTGCGAGACAACAACCCAGAAGATCAGATGGTCTTTGCCGCTGACCGCATGAAGGGCAGTGAGCGCACCAACGCCATAAACTCGCAGCTCGACGTATTGTATGCGTTCTGTCAGTACGAGCTGGCGCGACGCCATCCCGGCGAACGGTGGTTTGAACTCTATCGGGGCACCTGCGATCCCGACGACTATCACACAGTGGCCATCATCGATCGGCGCGAACGCATCGTGCGCCTCAATAACCTGTGCTCGTTCATTCCGGACGAGGAGCGGGCCTTCGAGTTTGGCTCCACCGTCTGGCGAGTCCGCGTGCCGTTGGTGAAGATATTCTTCTTCAGCCGCCTGCTGCCCGAAAGCATCCTTAAGGGCGAAGAGGAGTACCTGGTCATCGGCGGCGAATACCGCGTGCGCGCGGTTCTGTGAGGCGCGACCTACGCGACCGTAGCCCGCGTCGCACGAGTCCTACGCGAATGTCGGACGCAGCTCCTGATGGGCCGCCGAGTGGCCGAAACGGCGTGCATTCGTCCTTGGCCGGCGGCTTGCAGTTGGACCTTCACGAACGGTCAGATGACACCATGAGCACCCTCGCTGTCATACGCAAGCATCCAGAACACGAGATCGCCCGCCATCCTTGCTTCGACGCAAGTGCACGCGCGCGCTGGGCACGCGTGCACTTGCCGGTGGCGCCCGCGTGCAACGTTTCGTGCAACTTCTGTGACCGGCGCTGCGATTGCACCAACGAGAGTCGGCCCGGCGTGACCAGCGTCGTACTTTCGCCCGGTCAAGCGTTGGCGTATCTCGATGGACTTTCGCAACGCCGCCAGAATGTGGCCGTAGTCGGTATTGCGGGTCCTGGCGATCCAATGGCCAATGCAAAGGCCACCCTAGAAACCCTGCGTTTGGTTCGAGCGCACCACCCGAGCCTGATGCTGTGCCTGGCTACCAATGGTCTTGCGCTGGCGGAGCACGCAGCCGAACTGGAACGGCTACGTCTGAGCCATCTGACCATCACGATCAACGCTCTCGATCCCGCCACGGGCGCGCGCATCTATGCCTGGGTTCGCGATGGGCAACGCGTCCTGCGCGGCGAGGCCGGTGCGGCCCTGCTGCTGGAAAGACAACTGGCGGCGCTGGATGTTCTGCGCGGCACGGGGATCTTGATCAAGGTGAACTCAATTCTCATCCCAGGCATCAACGAAGAACGGATTCCCGCAATTGCCGCCGAGGCGAAACGCCGTGGGGCGCATCTATTCAACTGCGTGCCCCTCATTCCGGCGGCGCACACGCCGTTTGCCTCGTTGCCCGCGCCGAGTCCCGCGATGGTCTCCCGCATTCGCGCGGCCGCAGGCTCTCACTTGCCGCTTATGGAACACTGTTCTCGCTGCCGAGCCGACGCCTGCGGTTTGCTCAACGAGGGCACCGCAGAGGAGTCACTGACGGCTTTGCGCGCAGCAGCCGCTCTGACCATACCAACCACGCTCGCCGCACGGCCCAACATCGCCGTCGCTACCCGCGAGGGTTTGCTCATCAACGATCACCTGGGCGATGCGGAAAGCTTTGCCGTGTTCGCGGCTGATCGCAGCGGATTTCATTTTGTCGAAAATCGGCTTTCACCACCTGCGGGTGGCGGACCTGAACGCTGGCGCGACCTGGCCGCCGGCCTGGCCGACTGCAAGGCGGTGCTGGTTGCCGGCGTGGGCCCCACCCCGCGCCAGGCTCTAGAGGCGGGCGGCCTGCGCGTGGTCGAGGCCGAGGGATTGATCGAGGATGCCTTGGAACCGCTCTTCCGCGGCGCGCCCCTGCCGGCCAGCATGGCCCGACGCTTTGAAGGATGCGGCAATGGCTGCGGCGGCACCGGTCAAGGCTGCGGATGAGGGACGAAAAGGGACGCGGTCAATGAAATCGCTGCCGCCCATTACCGACGATTCCCGCGGTGACCGATCCGCCGACCTGTGGCTGGTCGACACGACCTTGCGCGATGGTGAACAGGCGGCGAACGTAGTATTCTCGCGCGCGGAAAAGTTGCGCATCGCAAGTGCTCTGTCCGATGCTGGATTGGCCGAAATCGAGGTTGGCACTCCGGCCATGGGCAGGCCCGAGGTCGATGACATCAACGCCGTGGCCGCGCTGGGCCTACGTGCACGGCTTTCGGTCTGGTGCCGCGCCGACATGCGCGATCTGGTGGCAGCCGAGCAATGCCACGTGGATGGCGTCCATATCAGCTTTCCCACCTCTGCCGTGCAATGGCGCAGCCTGGGTGGTGGCGCGGAACGGGTGCTGGACCTCGTGCATCAGCTGGTTGAGCGCGCCCGCGCCCAGTTCGCTTTCGTTTCCGTGGGTGCCCAGGACGCCAGCCGCGCCAGCCGCGCTTTTCTCGACACGTTCGTGGACGCGGCCTGTACCGCGGGCGTGGATCGCATTCGTTTGGCTGACACCGTGGGCCTACTCAATCCCTTGCAAGCGAAGCGTTTGGTGGCGCACGTGGCGGCGCGCGCCCGGGGTCCGGTGATTGGATTCCATGCCCACGACGATCTCGGCATGGCTACGGCGAACACAGTGGCGGCCCTGGCCGGCGGCGCAAGATCTGCCGATGTCACAGTCAACGGACTGGGTGAGCGCGCGGGCAACGCCAGTTTGGACGAGGTGGTGATGGCGGCGCGTTTGACCCTCGGACTCGACCCGGGCGTGGACTCCCGCTGTCTGACTTTGCTTGGCTGCATGGTCGCGGACGCATCTCGCCGACCGATTCCTGCTGCCAAACCGGTCACTGGCCCGGCGGCCTTTCTGCACGAATCGGGCATTCACTGTGCGGCGCTGGAGAAGGACCGTGACAGCTTTGAACTGATTCATCCTGCCGACGTGGGCCAGGCCACGCCCGAGTTTGTCGTGGGCAAGCACTCCGGCACCTGGGCGGTGATGGCGGTTCTGGGTCGGCACGGCGTGCACCTTGAACGTTCTGTGGCGGCGCAGCTCCTCGACCGCATTCGCGAGCTGGCCCGACGCGAGAAGCGCGCGCTGACGGTCGACGAAGTGCTGGTGGTGGCCCGCGAGGTGATCAGCCGGCTGCCGTCACACGCGACACCGAAACCCGCGCTCCACCTGTGAATATGACGATGCCCAAACCCGCCCTGCCGCCAGAAACGGCCGAAGAAACGCAGGAAAGAACAATGGGTTTCCGTGTCGTTTCGCGCCGGCTAAAGCGCGGCAAATACAAGCCCCCTCCCCTTGCAGCGTCGATCGGCGTCTGCTCTCATAGCTTAGGTGTTCGCAATCAAGGAGAAAGAGATGCGCAAACTGCTCGCTTCGATTTTGGCTATTGGCGGGATTCTGGTTTCTGTCGACGCTGCTCAGGCAACACCCTCGACGACCTTTTGGGCACCATCAACGACCTACATCCAGCCCTACCTGGTTCCGCACATCACCTACGACACCTATTTCTGGAAGGGCCCCAACGCCGGTGTGGCCGGCTCACCCCTGTACCCGATCGATACCGGCATCACGATCGGTGTCCTTCCCTTTGAAAAGCTACAACTCGAAATCGGTTACGACTTACTATTGCCCACCGAGAAATCCCTTCTCTTCCTGCTCAATGCCAAACTGGGCACGCCTGAAGGCGCGTTCTTTACTGGCTCACCATCCTTGGCCGTCGGCATCTTCGGCGTTGGCCTCAAGGGCAAGTCGGACAGCAATCTGGGAACGAGTTATGACATTCTCTACGGACAGATTCAGAGGACTCTGCCTTGGGGCGGGTTCGTCTCCGTGGGCGGCTACTATGGGGCTGGCACCAAAGAACTGTGGTTTGGCGATGACGGCAAAGAACACCGCGCTGGTTTCATAGGCGCCATCGCCGGTCCCGATGTGCCTGTCAACTTGCCAGGATTGAAGAAGCTGGTGGTAGCAGCCGACGTTCAGACCGGCAACAACGTCTTCGGCGCCGCGGGCGGCGGCTTGTATCTGTACTTCACCGACGCCATCGACATTCTGACCGGCCCGGTCTACTTCTTCGACGGCGCAGGTCAGCCCGGAGGCAAGCACTGGATGTGGACCGTACAACTGGACGTGGACATCGCATTCAAGGCTGCTGCCCCGGCCCCTGCCGAAGCGGCCCCCCCGGTCGCCCCTGCCGCTCCCGTAGGTCCGGCTTCCAGCCCGGCCACGCCGCCCGGGACCTAGCTTGCATTGACCTAGACACCGCCGCGACAAGGTTCGAGGCGGTGTCGGACGCGCGCGTGGGGCTGCCTGCCAGGGCGCCCCGCCCGCGCCGGCTTTGTCGCGGACATTTCATCCTCCGGAAACACGCCGGCAGCGTATTTCCAGGGATGCTGGTTCCCTGGATGACTTTGCGTAAGCGAAGCAAGCGGGGTCCTGCGGTAGCCGGATGGTTCTTGGCGCAGCGTGCGCGGGCTGCATCGAGCCTGGCGGCGGGCTGGTGAAACGCTGGGGCTAGGGAAGACGCCATTTGAAGGCGGTAATCCACCCTGCAATTGGGACCTCTGGGCAGACGGTTGGCGCGAAGTGTTGCGCGGCGGTCAGAAAAGTTGGAGCATAGTCGCGAAGGGCTGGAGGATTCCAATGCACGGCATGGAGACGACGAAGCTCTTGGTCTTGTTTGCGGGCTTGGTGGCCTGCCTGGCCCTGCAAGCCGGCGCGTGTGGAGGAGGAAGGTCACGACCGGACGCTGGCGCAAAGGACAGCGCGACGGTTGGGGGAACGTCAGGCGCTGCTGGCCAACAAGCAAGCACCGGCCCAGCGGGTGACGACGGCGGGATTGGGGGTGGATCTGGCGGCAGCGCCGTGGGCGGCTCTGGTGGAACCGGCGGTTACTATCACCCCCGTGAGGTAGCCATTCTTTCAGGCCCTTTCAGGTCGGTGAGCGCTGCCGATTTCGCCACCTGCGCGGTGAAGACCAACGGCGCCATCGTCTGTTGGGGGGATGACGAGGACTGCTGTAGCCCCAACGGCTACGGCCAGGGCCCCATACCCGCTGGCAGCTTCACCTCGGTCACAGTGGGCTGGTTTCACGGCTGCGGGGTGAGAACCGATGGGACCCTCGCCTGCTGGGGCGAGAACAACTACACCGCTTACGGCCCGAATGTTCCGCCCGCTGGTGTCTTTTCCACGGCGGGGTCAAGATCGACGGCAGCGTCACCTGCTGGGGCGACAATGAATTCGAGCAATCCACCTGCGGCGGTCAGTACATCCCACCCGTGCGTAACTGAACGTTGTCCAACAGTGCGCAAGACCGGCGCGCGGGGAAGTGATGTCAAGTCGTCCGCCGACCATGAGCGCAGAAGGCATTTCGGCCAGCGCTATGGCTGGATCCCGAGGCGATAGGATGTGGCCTCTCGATGCTCGATCCCGCCGCCACCTTCGCATCGACGGCGGCCACCACCTCCTCGTCCGCGTCGAGGGTCCCAGAGAGTCGGCTCGCCAGGCAGTCCGGCAGCAGGCTGAACGTGGTGTGTCCCGTCGGACAATACCACCGCGCGACCTGCATCCCGGCTGGCTCGACACGTGAGTATGTCCCGTGCCGCTCGAAACCACAGCCCTCGCGCGGATGCAGCGGGCAGCGATCCAGGCTTTCCCGTAACCGCCTCGTCTGTCGGATCGTCAGCGCTTGGCGGCCAACAACGCGACGAAGTGGCCGGTCAGGTACCGGGTCGGCAGATCCTCCAGCCGCTCGAAGGCGCGCAGCAAGCGCAGGAATCCGGACTGTTCCCCGGGGCGGCGTCCTTGCAGCCAGTCCGCCACCGCCACGGCCAGCACGCGGGGACAGTGCATGATGGCTGTGGAGCGAAGCGGGTTCAGCCCCAACGCGCATGCGGCCGCCTGCAGGTCATGCAGGCCGCACGTCTTCCCCACGTTGTACGGAATCACGCCCAGACCGCGAAGCCATGCGCCGGGCAGGCGGCCGCGTAGCCAAATCGCCGGGTTGGCGGGGTTGTCCATGGTCAGCAGAAGATGGCCGCCCGGACGCAAGGTCCGGGCAAGCTCGCGCAGCCCGACCAGTATGTCCCCGCGCTGGTCGAAATGGTCGAGCGTGGAATTGGACAGGATGAGATCGAAGCACCGGTCGGCGAACGGCAGCCTGCGCACGTCGGCCGGTACCGCGTGCAGCGCGGGGTATTTCCGCTGCGCGGCCCTTGCCGCGGCCCGCGACAGGTCGATCGCGACGATACTCTTGGCTCGCGCCGCCAGCGCCGGGTAGAGGCCGTCGCTCACCGCTTCGTCGAAGACATCGGTCTTGAGCACCCTGCCCAGCGGGCCGTCGGGCAGCCAGCGTTGCAGGAGCGCGACGTTGAGCGCGTCCGAGTGACGGCGCCACAGGGCCTGCGGCCGCCGTTCCTGCCAGGTCTCGACCACCGAATTCCAGTACGCGGCCTCGGGGCTGGACGTGGGTTCCTTTCTTGCTCGGTCGTCAGGCTGTGGCGCCGGCGGCGTCTCGGTTGCGCCGCCTGCGCCGGCAAGAACCCGCTCAGGCCGCCCCGATCCACCATCGGATCGCGCAGCAACAGGTCCGCCCTGACCTGAGGGAATCTCCGGTTGTGATAATGCTGATTCGACCACGCCGGACATTCTACCCCTTCACGCCCTGGTCGCGTGCCCTTGACACCCACTTGCGCGACAGCGGCGCAAGTGCGCACAGCCGAAGCGAACGCGGCGGGCGATTCTGAGTGAATCCGCCCACTTAGACCCGCACTTTGGCGGAGTCTGCGCAGCCGTGCGATGCTCCGCCGCGATGAAGACCTCGCCCCGAGTTGCCGAGAAGCTGCTGCCCACGCCACGCGAGATCGTCGCGCACCTGGATCGTCATGTGATCGGCCAGACACGTGCCAAGCGCACGGTGGCCATCGCAGCCTACAATCACCTCAAGCGCTGCGAGCAGAAGACCGCAGCCGGCAAGCGTCTCATCAAGAAGTCGAACCTCCTGCTCATCGGCCCCACCGGCTGTGGCAAGACCCACATCGCCCGCACCTTGGCCGAGTTTCTCGACGTGCCTTTCGCCGTCGCCGACGCGACCGAGTACACCGAAGCCGGCTACTACGGCAAGGATGTCGAGGTGATGATCGCGGAGCTGCTGCACAAATGTGGCCAGGACGTGCAGGAGGCCCAGCGAGGAATCGTGTTCATCGACGAGGTCGACAAGATCGCGCGCCGCACGCACAGCGCGCGAACCGGCGCGGGTGCACGCGACATCGGCGGCGAGGGGGTACAGCAGGGTTTGCTCAAACTGCTGGAGGGCCGCGAGATCTTCGTTCCGCAAAATCTGACCCAGCACTGGAACAAGCACGACTTCACGGCGGTGGACACGCAGGACATCTTGTTCATTGCCGCCGGGACGTTCACCGACTTGCGCCTGTACCAGGAGAGCCGCGCGGTCGGCTTCGGCCAGACGGGTGGGAATGGCCACTGCCCGCCGCCCATCACTGAGAAAGAGCTGCTCGAATACGGTCTTCTGGCCGAGTTTCTCGGCCGGCTTCCTCTGCGGGTCGAACTCCATCCCTTGTCAGAAGACGATCTCTTCCAGATCCTGACCGTGCCGTCAGATTCCGTGGTGCGTGAGTATCAGGCCTTGCTCAAGATGGACGGCGTGGACCTGCGCTTCGAGGACGAGGCACTGCGCGAGGTGGTGCAATTTTCCTTGCGGCGCAAGACCGGCGCGCGCACGTTGCGCGCCGTGGTCGAGGAAATCTGTCACGAAGTGATGTTCGAAGCGCCCGAACGCCGGGGCGAAACCATCGTGATCGACGCCAACACGGCCTGCGCCCGGCTGGCCCGGCTGGGCGAGGGCGCCGGTGCGCGCGACTAGCCCGGACTAGCTAGCTTTCCCACCACCGAGAGCACAGAGAACACAGAGGTCGGATGGGAAGAAGGAATTTGGACCAGGCAGGACCAAAACTCCTTGCTTTCCGGTCCGGCTCTGTGTGCTCCGTGAGCTCTGTGGTGAACGAGCTAGCTTTCTGGAAACGGCAGGATTCCCATGAAGATTCGTGATCTCCTCGGCAAAGGCCGCCCACTTTTCTCCTTCGAGTTCTTTCCGCCAAAAACCGAGGCGGGCGCCGCGAACCTGGAACACACTTTCTCCGAGCTGACGGACCTCGCCCCGGATTTCGTGTCCGTCACCTATGGCGCCGGCGGCTCGACCCGGGATCGCACCCTGGATCTCGTGACCCGCATGCAGCGCGACCATGGTTTGTGCGCCATGGCCCACCTGACCGCCATCGCATCCAGCCGGGCCGAGACTGCGGCGCTGGTCGCCCGCCTGGTGGATGCCGGAATAGAGAACCTCATCCCCCTGCGCGGCGATCCTCCCGCCGGGGTGGAGAGTTTCGCGCCGCCGGCTGATGCCTTCGCCCATGCCTCGGATCTGGTGGCCTTCATCCGGCAGCGCTACGGCCAACGCTTGTGCCTGGCCGGTGCCGGTTATCCCGAGGGCCATCCCCAGTGTCGCGACCTGGCGCTCGACATGCAGCATCTTGTGACCAAGGTGCGCGCCGGCGTGGATTTCATTATCACCCAGATCTTCTTCGACAACCGCTTGTACTTCGACTTTGTGGCGCGCGCCCGCGCGGCCGGCATCACCGTGCCCATCATCCCTGGGATCATGCCCATCACCGACGTGGCGCAGATCCAACGCTTGACTCAGATGTGCGGTGCCAGCGTCCCTTCCGTCTTGCTGGCCGAGCTGGAACGACGCCGCAACGACGCAGCAGCCGTGGCGCAACTGGGTGTGGCCCAGGCCACTGCCCAGTGCGTGGATCTGCTTCTGGGCGGTGCACCCGGGGTGCACTTCTATACGCTGAACCAGTCGCCCGCGACCCGAATGATCCTGACGGCCTTGCACGCCCGTCGCGGCTGATCCGCTGGCGTCTACTTCAATTCTTCTTCCACGATGCGCTTGACCGTGGGCGGTTCGAATTTGCCCTTATGTGCTTTCATGATCTCGCCCATGATCTTGCCCACCTGCTTGGGGTCCTTGACCTCCAGACGTGCGATGGTCTCCTTGACCGCGGCGCGTACCTCATCGTCACTGGCGGCCTTGGGCAAGAACCGCGCGCAGAACTCGATCTCGAAGTCGATTTGGGGCAGGTGCTCTGCTCCCCGCTCGCCCAGTCCGGCGTACTCTTCGCGGGCCTTGCGCATCTGCTTCTGGTAGGCGCTGACTACGTCCAACCACAGGGCATCGTCGAGCGGCCCTTTGAATCCGGCCGCGGTTCGCCGCTCCATGTGCTTGGTCTTGATCATACGAATGCAGTCGGCCGTGCGGCTGTCCTTGGCGCGCATGGCGGCCTTGAGCAGATCCTGAAGCTGGGTTTCTATGGCCATGGTCGTGTCCCTTTTTCGCACCCTGACGGGCGGCCCGAGTCTGCCTCCCATCACGTCGGCCGTGAAGCAGATTCACACCACGGGCACGCATTTGTGCCACGCTATGAGTCGCGCAGCCTATCGAGGCGATCGGTTGTGGTCGTAGCCGCAGTCGTCCTCGTGGACGTGGCCGTTGCCGAAGGTGACCAATCCAGCCACTTTCAGGTCTACCGCCAGATCTGCCGCCACGACCTCATGCGGCTATCGGAAGTCTGCGGTCTTGGCCCGCCGATTGCTATGGATACTAGCTAGGAATACACTTCTTCCTGAGGTTGCCCATGCTACGCAATGCAAGCTCGCTCGCCATCGTGCTTGTTCCCCTTTTCTTCGGGGGCCTGGGTCGCATGGCCGTTGCCCAGGAAGATGTCGAGGGATCGGTTCAGCTTGCGGCTGCCGGCGAAGCGCAGCAAGCGGTACCACCCGAGTACGGCCCACCGCCCAGCACCGCTGCTGAAACGGATCCGGCGCCTCCGCCCATTCCGCCCAACAGCGAGGGGGCGGCATTTTCGGTTCCGGGCGGAGGATACTGCTACGTAGGGCCTCATCCAGTCGACACGCGGTCCGCGGGCGGCGGGCCTTGGGACGAGACGCCGGGCGCGCACATGCACGCGTACCCGCCGTTGGATCTGCGGCTGTTCGAGTTGAGAGACGGCTGCTACTACTTCGTCGGGGATCCGCGCGACTTTGGCTACGCCGGCCCCACCTACAGCTACTACGGCGCACACCCGATCCTCGACATCTATGGCGGCGGTTGGTGCTTCATGATCGGGCCCCACACGCACCTTTGGCGGCCCTGGTCGGCGCACTTCACATTGGTTGGTCCCTGGTACTACTGGGAAGGGCCCTATGACCCGTTCTTCTGGTCCTACTGGCCCTACTACTCGTTCTATTATCGGAGCTACTACCCCCACTACTACGCGGGTGGCCGCTTTCACCATGGCGGCTACGGCGTGGCGCCTCCCATCCACCGGGTGCCGCCGTCCTCGCATGCCGCCGGATCATCTGGGGCCGGTTGGACGGGCTGGCGCGGCTCAACGTCGGGTCAGACCGGTGGTGGCTGGCGCGGCTCAACGTCGGGCCAGACCGGTGGTGGCTGGCGCGACTCGGCGTCTGCGCCGCGGCCAAGTGGAGCCTCGACCGGCACGTATCGGGCGGTAGCGCCGGCTGCGGCGGCCGCCCAGTCTCGACCTTCCCCCGCTGTCGTCCCCAATCGATCTGCAGCCCCTGCCGGCCACGGCTGGACAGGCTCTCCTGGTTTCAGCGCGCCGGCCGCGCGATCCTTCGGTGGCGGCGGCGTTGGGCGCAGCGGGGGTGGCTTTTCGCGCGGCGGTGGCCGTCGTCGCTAGCTTCTACTCGGCCGGTTTGACGTTCACCAGGGTGAAGACGTAGTCCTGGAAATCGCCGTCACCGTCCTCATCCACCACGACCAGCAGGGCGTCGGGGACCCGGGCCCCGCCTCGACTGCGCAGGGGGTAGACGCGCATGGCGTGCTTGGCAGCGTCGCTGTTGCGCTGGTCTTCCGAGTACAGCGTGCGCTTGGGCAGCTTGGCGAAGATCCCAAACGGCGCCTCACCCGGGTCGAAACTGGTCTGCCCTTCGCCATCCAGTTCGGGGTTGAGCGTCTGGTTGTGTCCCTTGGCGATGCTGCCCATCGGCCTTGTGACCAGCTTGCCGCCCTCGATGGCATAGGTGCCATAGGATGACGTTTCATCTTGGGAGTAGCGTGCGACGACGTACAGGCCGACGCTGCCGGTCTTGACGTGCTGGAACAGGCCAGATTTCACTTCACCGTCCGCTTTCGCGTCCGAGGCGAGGGTGGCCGGGCCGGTGGCGCCCACGTCTGGCGCGTAGCCCAGGGTTTCGAGGATTTGCGACAGGGCAGGCTCGCTGGCCAGATCGGTTCCCTTGCTGACCAGAGCCGACACATCGCAGGGCGGGCCATCATCGTCCTCTGAACGTACGATGCGGAGGCGCGCACGATGTACGCCGGTCTCGGTGTCGGCGGGTGGCGCAAAGCCCACGCTCACGGTCACCGCCTGACTAGGCCGCAGCAACAGCGGCAAGGGGGGCCGGTCGGCCAGCTTGAAGGTGGCGGCCTGAGCCCCCACGATCGCCAGATCGTTCACCGCAACCGATTGCCCGCCGGTGTTACGGATGGTCACCGATTCGCTCGCCGTGGCCACGCCCCGCACGCCCGAGAAGAACAGCTCCAGCGGCAGTACCTCGAGTGGCTCGTGCATCTTCTCCAGGCGCGGAGCGGCTGGGGGTGGCGCCTTCTCCGGCGCCTTGGGCGGCGGCGCCGTCGCGCAGGAGATGCTCAGCAGACCAAGAAGAAAAGAGCGGCAGCGCGTTTTGAGCATGGGCATCATCCTGCTAGGTTGCGGCTGATCAGGCCACCGGCCCGGCGGCCGGTCAATTGTTTCCGTGCGGGAAGAAGGAATCGTCAAAGCTGAACTGGGTCCAGTGATCGAAGGTGATGGCGCCGAAAAGGTTGACCGCCACCGCCCACACCAGCAGCCCCTTCCACAGCGGAGTGAGCCGGCGATTCCCCACCGCAAGCAAGATGATGAGGAAGACCATGTAGTCCAGGCTGAAGCGATAGCCGAACTGGATGTAGCCCGAATTCTGGTAGAGCAGCGCGGGTAGGGCGGTGAACAGGATCGTGATCCACAGACCACGCGCCAGCGGGCTGCGCTCGGCTGGCATCACGGTGTAGGCCAGATTCGGCGAAGTCACAAGCAAGGACATGCCATGCGCGCCGACTTTCACGTAGGGGTATTGCGCGAGAAAGCGCGGCAGCAAGACCAGTGCGCACGCCAGGTTGCGCGACAGGAAGTGCACGTTGACCAGACCCCATTTCTGGATCCGGTCCTGCCACGCGATGTTCAGGTATTCGTGGCCGAACACGGTGAACTTGCCGAAGCGCAAGAAGTTGTGGGTCAGGATCACTGCCAAGAGCGTCCCGGCGGCCAGCGAGAAACGCAGGCACTTTCCCAGCAGGCCAGGGGGCAACCCCTGTCTGAACAACTGGCGCAGGCGGGCCCAGCCGCCGGTGGTGCGCACAGCTTCAAAGAAGAACAGCGGGAACATGTACCCGAGCGACGTGCGCGTGGCAAAGCCCAGCGCGATGAACACCCCAGCCAGGACGGGCCGCGACGCCTCGAGCGTGGCCCAGGCATAGCCAATCACACAGGTCACGCCGATAACGTGGGCGGTGTACCAGACTTGGCCCAGGACCGAACTATAGAAGTAGACTGATCCCGCCCCCAGCATGACGGTAAGCCAAAGATCGTCGGCCACGCTGCGCTTGCTGTAGCCGCGCCGTCGAAGATTGCGCAGCAGCAGAAAGAGCAACACTGGATTGAGCGCCGCCCATATTACGGTGAAGAGCACGTCGTTGAACGCCAGGTGCCAGATCGCCACGAAGGGCAGCATCAGCACCGCGGGGAACGGTGGAAAAGACACATAGCGGATCCAGGAACGCGAGACGATGTCTTCCTTGTCGATGGTCTCGGACAGGCCGCGCAGGGGATAGAAGCGATCGGTGGGGCCGACGGTGCGGAACTGGCCCTTGACCGTGCGGCCGTCCTTGAGGTGCAAGACCTCGACCCGCGCCCAGTCGTTCTCGTTGGGCGGGCTGGCGGCCAGGTCCAGGCGGCCGTGCAGCCAGCCGTCAGCCAGATACACGAAATGGTTGTACGCGGAATGCTGCCGCAGTCGCCCGTCCGAGGCACCCAGGTAGGCGCCCAGAAATACGACGTAGATGATTGCCAGCGCCCAGCGGCTGGAGAACAGACGTTCGAACCGATTCATGGCGGCAACTGCTCCTGGCGCGGGGGGAGCGCCTTGCGCTGATAGACGACAACGAACGGCACGCCTTCGTGGGCATACACCTGGGCGGGCTGGGTGGTCTGAAAGGCCTCCCAGTGCAGGTAATCGTAGACCGCGAAGTGTTTTTCCAAGATGACCACGCCAAGATCCGACTGCGCTACCAACGGCTCGCCCACGCCCATGTCACCGATTCCCACCGGCAGCCGGCCATCGCGAGCATACATGACGATCGCGTCGTGAAGAACATCATGCCAGTAGATGCGGTTGGACGGGGGCCGATGCGCCTTAATCCAGGGCAGAAGCGGCAGCACGGAATAGCCCCAAAACTGCCGGTTCATGCCCAGCGACGCGCCACCCGCAAATCCCCCAGCCAGGAGATTGTAGTGGCCCACGCCGTCAGGATGCGAGCGCTGGGTTTCAGCCACCGCCGGCAGGCACAGCAGGCCGGCCAGGGTCGCGGGCAAGGCCCGGGCAAGACGCGAGGGACGCACCAGCGAGTTCGCCCGGCGCGTGACCCAGGCCAGGCCCACGCCGGCCAGCATGGCCAAGAAGGGCATGGCAGGCAGAAAGTGCTTCACCCCGCCGAAGATCGGCGTCGAGGGAAGCGCCAGGGTTGCCAGAGGCCCCAGGATCTGCACCGCCAGGAACATGCCGGGCGCCAGGTCCACATCCGCGCCCGGCCGCAGCCACGAGGCGCGCGACCCGGGTTCGGGCGGCTCCAGACTGACCAGGGGGGGCTGGTCCGCCGGCACCTCCTTTCGACGCCGGCGGGACAGCACCACCGCACCCGCAGCCGCCAGGGCCAGGGTGGTGACCGGCAGGGTGAAACCCGTCGATACAAAGGGGAAGGTCGCGCGCAGCAGCCAGCGGCCGGTTTGGGCCGGCGGCGGGGGCAGGTTCCAGTTTTGGCCCAGGTACTCGAAGTTGTAGTGCTCGTGTTGCGTGTGCCGCTGCACCCACTCGCGCGCGCGCGCCATCGGCGCGTGCCACAGCCAGGGCCACAGCGCGAACAAGACGATGGGGCCCAGAGTGGCCATGGAGAGAAAGGCCAGGGGGACGCGGGGCGGGCGCAGACGGAGGAAATCACCCCGCCGCATCCACAGGTAGTGGACCAGCAGGAAGCACGGAATCAGCCAGGCGTTGTGCTTGGTGGCCAGGGCGAGGCCATAGAAGACGCCGCACAGAATGCCCCAGCGTGGCGAGCGCAGCGATTTCCAGTAGGCCAGCGCCACCAGCACGGCCATGACCGCGATGGGCGCATCGAAGCACGAGATTTGGGCGTGGAAGAAGGTGTGCGGCTGCGCGATTGAGAGTACCGCCGCGCCCGCCGCGGCCCAAGGCCCGACAAAGCGGCGCGCGAATCCGTAGACCAGCGCCACACCCAGGCCGGCCAGCAGGATGGCGGGGAAGCGAAACGCGGTCGATTCGCGAGCAAACAGGGGCAGGGTCCGATGCTTGCCGTGCACCGCGATCGGGTGCAGGCCCTGCTTGGGCCCGACGCAGTCGCAGCGATGGAACAGGCGCCACGACAGGCCATAGAGGGTCTTCATCAAGGGCGGGTGCTCGTGGTTGTCGCCCCAGTAGCTGTCGACCACGGTGCGCGAGAAGGCGCGCCCCGGCTTGCCCGCACGCACGGCATCTCCGACCTCTTCGAACCAGCCCCAGTAGCGCTCGCCGGCGCGGAAGTATTGCGCTTCGTCTCGGGCCAAACCTTGACGGCCCTCGACCGCCAGCAGCCATGCGCTGGTCGCCAGCGCGAGTGCGAGCGGCACGATGAAGCGCCTCCATCGCCGCGTCGGCTGCCCAACCTGGTCGGCCATCAACTGCGCGCCTCCGCGGCCAGACCGAGATAGCGAGAGTTGGGGTCATCGACGGTGATCTCGAAACGCACGCTCTTCAACTGGCCGGCCAGCGCGGCAGTGTCGAACTTGCGCAGGGTCCACCCGCTCAGGCTGCCCGCCTGGATTCGCCCCATCTCGCGACCCTGCACCAGCACGCGAAGACTGACGGTTCCCTTGCCCGCTTTGCGCAGCCACACGTTGTGCAACCCGGCCCCCACCACCAGCTCGCGGCCCAAGGGCACGTTGTCGTATTCAATGACGGTGCTGCTGGGGCCAGCGGGCTGCAGGGCCAGAGCCAGGTGGGGGCTGGTGTCGATTTCCAGCAGCTCGGGCTTGACTGAACGGGAGGGAAGGTCCGGGCATTCGAAGCGATCGGGCAGGCGGGAGCACCAACTGACTTGGCCGCCGGGCGCGACACGCGAGACCACTGCGTGGTTCCACTGTGCCACGAAATCGAACGACACCTGCGCGGCTGGCCGCTCAAAGCGCCGCAGGGTGAGCGCGCCGTGGCGGCTCGACTGCGCCACGCGACTGGCTTTGGTTTCCGTCGCCCGCGCTCCCCGCTGCGAGATCTCCCAGATGCGGCCGAAGCGGGCGGCGTCGAGTCGCCCGGCCACGGGAATCGGGATCAGATCGCCCAGGTGCAGGCGCAGCAGCGGGTCAGCCCACGCAGGCGCCGCCACGATCAGGTCGCCCGGGCGAAAACCAACCCGAACCTCGGCGGCTGCCGCGCGCCAATCCCGATCCGTCGGTGCGCGCAGCGGCGCCAGCAGGGCGTTGGCAGTTTCGACCAGGGCCAGCACAACAATCCCCGCGGCGCAGGCGTAGGCCAGGCGATGGCGCCGAAAAGAATCTGCGTCGAGGAGACTGCCTGGTTTCACCGCTCGGCAGCGTACCGCAGTCGCGCCAACAGGGCGAGGGTATCCGACAGCACCGCTGCGCTGGCCTTTCCCGGTCGCCAGCGATAGCCTTTGCGGCATGGTGAACAGCCGGACTGCCACCGTGGAGCGCCTGCTGGAGCTGCGGGCCGAGATTCTGAGTGAAAGCGACGCACCATCGCGCGAGGCCGAGCGAAGCGAGCGGGGTGAGGTGGCGGGTGGGGGGGGCCGAAGAGTTTGGGAACCCTTTCAGGGTTCCCATGTGAACTCGGGCGCAAGGACCGCGCGATTCAGGCTCATTCAAGATGCCCATGGCCGCACATCACGCTCAGTCATTTAGGGAAGGAGGACACCATGGAATTTCGCGAAGTCGTGAAGCAACGTCGGTCGCTACGCTCGTTTGCCCCGGTGGAAGTGAGCGAAGCTCTCATCAAGGATCTGGCCGCCGTGGCGGGGTTGGCCCCGTCTTGTTCGAACAAGCAGCCCTGGCGCTTCGTGTTCGTCCGCAGTCCGGGCCTGTTGGAGCGCATGGTCGCCACCCTGGCACCAGGGAATGCGGCCTGGGCCAAGCAGGCCTGCATGATCGTCGTAGTGTGGTCACAGGCCGATCTCGACTGCCGGACGCCGGATGGCCGCGACTACTACCAGTTCGACACCGGCATGGCGTCGGCTTTTCTCATGCTGGCCGCGACCGAGAAGAACCTGACCGCCCACCCAATCGCCGGGTTTGATCCTGAGGCGGCCCGGCAGATCTTGGAGTTGCCCGTGGGCGCCCAGGTGATCACCCTGATCATCATGGGCGGCCACGCGCAGGAGATCTCACCGACGCTGGCGGATTGGCAGGTGAAGGGAGAGAAAGAGCGTCCAGCGCGGATGCCCTTCGAGGCATTCGCCAAGATCGTCTAGAGCGCCGAACGGTTTGACGGACCGAGTGAAATTGCGCAGTTGCGAGCGGCCCGAGGCGCGAGGATGGAAAATACTCGACGTATTTGACCGACGAGCAACGAAGGGACGCGACGCAAATGCGCGATTTCACGACGGGAGGCAAACCGTTCGGCACTCTAGGGTTCCCCCGCAGGCGGGACTCGCCGTGCGATGTGGTGATGACCAGCAAGTCACCCCGCGCCGGTTGGGTGGGGTCGAAATGTCCTTTCGGGCGACCGCAAGAGACGGGCACGCAAGAGACGGGCCGTGCTTGCACCCGCGCGATTGGTGCTATTCTTCGCCACGGGATTGTCAACCGGAACAGGGAGGAAACCATGCGCGATGTCGTCTTGCACGCCTTCAACTGGGACTACGCCATGATCGCCGCCAGGGCACAGCAGATCGCCCAGGCCGGATACGGTGCGGTGCTTTTTCCGCCCGTTCTGTACAGCAAGCAGGATGGGGTGGACTGGTGGCAGCCATACCAGCCCAAGGACTACCGGATTCTGCGGTCGCACCTGGGCCGCAAGGCTGATCTCGACGGTGCGCTGAATGCGCTTAAGGGCGCAGGGGTCCGCGCCTATGCCGACGTCGTTTTCAACCACATGGCGAACGAGAAGTCGATACGGCGAGATCGCGGAGAGACCGACCTCTACAACTTCCCTGGGGAGTACGAACTTGCGCAGTACAAGAAGGAACGCGCCGAGTTCATGAAGGATCGCCTCTACGGCATCCTAGACGACGGGCTGTTCCAGGATCAGGACTTCAATCCCGAAGGCGACATCTCCGACTGGAACAATCCGCTGAGTGTCGAAGAGCAATGGCTCAATGGCCTTCCCGATCTCGACCTGACCGACTGGGTGGTCGACCAGCAGTGCACCTGCCTGCGGGCACTCTGTCAGCTTGGCTTCAGCGGCTATCGCATCGATGCAATGAAGCATCTCCCCATCGAGCACCTGATGCGGGTTTTCACCATCGACGCCATGAACGAGAAGTACGTCTTCGGCGAAGTGCTCACCACCAACGACAACGAGGAGGCCACTTTCCTTTGGCCGCTCATCCAGCATACCCAGTTTCCGTGTTACGACTTCGCCCTCCACCAGACGCTCCGCCGCGTCTTCGGGCCTGCGGGAACACTGCGCGAGCTCGTCGATCCAGCCGCGTATGGGCAGGCCCTACCGTGGCAGCGCGCGCTCACCTTCAGCATCACCCACGACATTCCGGGCAACAGCACGTTCCGCGGCATGATGCTGGCAGGCCAGGATGAGTACCTCGCGAACGCCTACATTATCGGGCGCGACGGCGGCGTGCCTCTCGTCTACTCAGACCACAACGAGAGCGCGGGCGCCTACCCCTGCGACAGGGATCGCTGGGCCGAGTCGTGGAACCGCTACGACATCGTCCAGATGATCGGGTTCCACAACGCCGTTCATGGCACCGCCCAGCGCTGCATCTACGAAGCCGACGGCTTCTTGGTCCTCGCCCGCGGCGACAAGGGGATCGTTGCCATCAACAAGACCGAGGATTGGCAGTCGCCCACCATCTGGACCTGGGGCCTGCGCCAAGGGCGCTATCGCTGCCAGATCAGTCAGTACGAGATGAACCTCCAGGGCGACATGTTCACCTTCGCGATCCCGCCGCGCCAGGCGCAGATGTGGTTGTACGCGGACATGTGAAGACGTGAGCCTTCCAGGTCGCAAATTGCGATCTTAGAGACCGGCCACCCGGGCTTCGGCCGTCAACGGTTTGGTGATACATTGGCACCGACGAGGTGTCTGTGTTTGAACAAGCCTTCAAGAACATCGATGACGTCCTCTGGAAAGAGGCGGGCTGCACCACCGAGCTCGACTACACCGACATTCAGGACAAGGATCGCGTCGACGTGGTGCTGACCAATCCGCCCTTCGGTGGCAAGGAACGCAAGGAGGTCCAGCAGAATTTCTCCATCCGCACCGGCGAGACCGCGTTCATGTTCTTCACCATCTTCCAGAAGTACCTGTACCAGGAACAGGCCGCGGCCTGACCCGCGCGGTGCTCTAGAACCTTCCCGCGTCTCCTGGTGGGCACATGCAACATCCCCAACTGGTCACAGTGCAGGTCCCGTTTACACAGTCGGGATAGCCCGGCCCACAATCGCAGGCGTCGAATCCCTGGGTGCAACTGCCGCGGTACTGGGTTTCGAGGGTCGCCGCAGGCGAGGCGCGATAGGCCGTAGCGTTGGCGGCGCGGCCGCAACCGCTAAGTGATCTGCCACACTCGCAGCCATGTGGGCCACCGACTACGATGCAATCGCTGGCGATAGTGCAAGCCGTGAGGCCCGGGTCCGCCAGGTAGCCGGTCCACTTCGAGACCATGTCCGAGCAGGCGGTTCCACACTGTGGCGGCACCTGCGGCTCTCGCCAGAAGTACTCGTTGCCGAATGACGGCTGGCATTCGCAGCATGTGGCGCCGGCGCAGACCTCAGCGCACGCCGCGGGAACCGGGTAGACGGAGCAGTCGACCTTGGGACACGCCCGCTGGCATGTCCCGGAAAGGTCCGGTCCACAAAGCTGGCAGTCCGACTGGGTCGCCCCTGGCAGACAGGAGCCAGTCGGTTCACCGCTATCGGTCGTCGGTGTTCCGCCGTTTCCGCCGTTTCCGCCGTTTCCGCCGCCTCCGCCGTTTCCGCCGTTTCCGCCGCAACTCGCGGCCAACAGAACCCACGCGCACAAGACAAACACCGACCTGACAACCAATGCCGAGTTCCTGAGATGAAAGCGCCACATGACACCAGCATAGTCCCCATTCGCTGCTGTACGCAACCGACCGCCCGTCGCCCATTGGGGGAACTGTCGTAGGGGCTGGCGTGTCCTATCGCAGGGCCCAACACGCCTTGACTACCGACGGCTACGGCGCCAGTCGCGTGAGGAAAATCTCGCTGCCCTGCGAAGTCGCAACCATTGCGCCATTGTCTTGCCATTACCTAGCCATGGGCAACCAGCCGCGTCTTGCGCCCAAGATGTAGGCCAGAACCTACCAGGGGTTGGCGGGGCACAGGCCGGACTGGCAAGTCAGGATCCCGCCGGCTGCACAGGTCTGTGGTGTCGAGCTGGACGCGCCGGTGGAACACATCGAGGTTCCCGAGCAAGGCATGCCGACCGTGCCGCAGGTGGATGTCGCCATCGCCTGCCAGCCCAGCGCGTTCCAGTTGGCAGGCCGACGCGGAAAGAATCGAATTGAATTAGGTCCGTGCACGTCCATAGAGTACGCACCCAAGGAGAACGTCATGAGAACTTTGGTCACCGCCACTGCCGTCCTGTTCGGACTCGGAACCGCGCTGCCCGCGCGGGCAGCGTTCGACGATGAGCGTCACGAGCATGAGCAGGCCGAGCAGCGCCAGAAGGAAGAACGTGGACGCCAGGACCACGATCGCCTGGAGCGCGAACGCAAGGAGCGCGAGCGCCGTGAGCACGAACGCCTGGAGCACGATCGCATGGAGCGCGAACACCAGGAGCATGCACGCCAGGACCGCGAACGAATGGATCGCGAGCGTCTGGATCGCGAGCGCGGGCGTGAAGCCCGGGAACGCGGGCGCGAGGAACGGGATCGGGAAGCGGCTGAACGCGAGCGACAGATGCGCGATGAAGAAGCGCGGGAAAGGGAAGGGCGCGAACGACACCAGTTGGTCGAGCGCGTGGCAGACCTGGTGGTGCGGCTACGCATGCCACCCCCGCCACCCAGGACGGAGGTCCGAACCGTCGCCCCTTCGCCCCACCACATCTGGATCCGTGGCTACTGGGGGTGGCAGGATGGCCGCCACGTCTGGATCGGTGGCCATTGGGAGTCGCCCCCCGCACCAGGCCGAGTATGGGTCGACGCGCGTTGGGAGAACGAAAACGGCGAGTGGATTTTCCATCCAGGATACTGGGCGCCAGCCGTCGCGGCCCCGCCCCCGCCAGCCCCGGCGCCCGTCTGGGTCGAGCCGCCACCGGCAGCGGTCACCATTACGCTTGGGCCGCCGCCACCCCGACGCGTCGAAGTGGTGCCGCGGCAGCCCGGAAATGGGCACATCTGGATCGAGGGTGACTGGATATGGGACGGACACCAGTACGTGTGGTCGCCAGGCCGCTGGGAAGCCCCTCGATCCGGTCTGGTGTGGGTACCGCCGCACTGGCAGCGTTTCGGCGAACACATGCAGTGGCGACCCGGCCACTGGGTGCGACGCTAGTACCGCCTCTCGTAGATTCGTAGCGGGCCGCGGTTAGCGTGGGCGAGGGCGTGAGCGTGTTCGTGGGCGTTGCGCGGAGGGCGGATCGCAGGCGGCTCACGTTCCCGCGAGCCGCCTACGCAGACCGCTACACGTTGGTCGCTACCGTTCACGCTGGCCGAGCTGCCCTGGGAATTTCCCGACAAGCCGCCGGGCGGATTCGGCTACCGGCCCCGGCCCGGAACCGGCCGCGGCTGGTTCACGCTACCGGGGTGCACCAGGGTCGGTACTTGGGCGAGCGGCCGCGCACGACGTCGAAGAAGAGCGAGCGCAGGCGTCCGGTCACGCTGCCCATTTGGCCAGCTCCCACGGGACGGTGGTCGATGCGCGTGACCGCGGTGATCTGCGCGGCTGTCCCGGTCAGGAAGACTTCGTCAGCCAGAAACAGCTCACCCCGTTCGACCGGACGCTCTTCGACCGTCAGACCCAGCTCCTCGCGCAGCAGCGTGATGAGCGACCGGCGGGTGATGCCTTCCAAGACGCTTTGATCCAGCGAAGGCGTGATCGCGATCCCGCGCCGGATAAGGAAGATGTTCTCGCCCGATCCCTCGCTGACGTGCCCGTCGCGGTTGAGCAGGATGGCCTCGTCGAAGCCGGCCAGCTCGGCGTCGCTCTTGGCCAAGGCGCTGTTGATGTAGCTGCCTGTGATCTTCCCACGCGGTGGAATCACGTTGTCATCGGGCCGGCGCCAGGAGGAAACCGTGCAGTGCGCGCCTTCGGCCTTGTCGATGTAGAGGCCGAAAGGCACGGCCACCGCGGCCAGCACCGGCTTGAGCCCGTGCAGCCGGACGCCGATCACCTCGTCTGAATAGAATGCCAGCGCGCGGAGGTAGCAATCCTGGCGCAGTCCCTCGGCGCGCAGCAGGTCGAGAAAAGCCGCCGCTGTCGCTTCTTCCGGCAGCGCCAGGTTCATACGCAGCAGGCGGGCCGACTCGTGCAGGCGCCGCACATGGTCGGCCAGGCGAAACACGAACAGCTTGCCCTCGTCCTGGTTGAAGTAGCCGCGAATGCCCGCGAAGACCCCGGTGCCGTAGTTGAGCGCATGGGTCAGAAGTCCCAGCTTAGCTTCGGCGTAGGGGAGGACGCGGTCGCGAAAGAAAGCCATCTGGGGAAGAGCCATAGGTGCCTCCTTGGGGCCAATTGAGAGTCCAATTGAATATTGGTATCTGATATGCTTCGACTGTGCGACCGCAGAGCCACGTATTCAATAGCCACTTGCAGGCAATTGGACTGTTTCGGGGCTGATGGTGGCGCAGAACCTTTCCTTGCTCGAAACTCTGGCCGCCTGGTCCAAGGGGCCGGGGCCCCTCTACGCGCGCCTGCACGCCGCCCTCGACGCGGCCATCACCAGCGGCGAGCTTCTGCCCGGGGCGCCCCTGCCGCCCGAGCGGACGCTGGCCCGGGCTCTCAAGGTAAGTCGGACCACCGTGGTCGCGGCCTACCAGCAGCTGCGCCAAGCCGGTCGCATCGACAGCCGTCAGGGAAGTGGCACCTGGGTCCGCCGCTCGGCGCAGGACTTGCGGCCCAGTCCGCAAGAGCACGACGTGACATCGGCTTTCCGCCGCAACGTCGTGTTTCGCAGCATGTTTGAACACGCCCACGACACCATCGGCCTGGTGGGTGCCTATCTGCCGCCTTTGCCCGGGGTGGAGGAAGCCGCGCGCTTTGTGGCCCGGCAGCCGTTGCACACGCTCGACGCCGAACCTGGCTATGCGCCTTTGGGCATGCCGGCGCTGCGCAAGGCGGTGGCGGACTCGCTATCGCGTGCCGATCTGCCTACCGTCGCCGAGCAAGTGTTGATCACCAGTGGTGCCCAGCAGGCCATCAGCCTGGTGGCGGGTTTGCTGGTGCCGCGCGGTGAGACCGTCGCCGTCGAAGATCCCACCTATATCGGCGCGATCGACGTGTTTTTCGCAGCGGGCGCGCGGCTGGTTCCCTTGCCCTCGGGCCCCGATGGTCTCGACGTGGATCGGATGCGGCCCATGCTGGAAATGCGACCGCGCCTCATCTATCTTGTGCCCAGCTTTCACAACCCGACCGGCGCGCTCATGCCCGAGCGCAGCCGGCGCATGATCGCGCGCCTGGCCGCCGAATTTCAGGTTCCGGTCGTCGAGGACAACGCGCTTGCCGGGCTGGGACTGGGCCCGCCCCGGCCGCCGCCCATTGCCGCTTTCGCCAAGGACGCGCCCATCCTGACCATTGGTTCACCCAGCAAGCTCTTCTGGTCAGGGCTGCGCGTGGGTTGGATTCGTGGCCCCGAAACGCTCATCGCGCGGCTTGGACGCTGGAAGGCCCTGGCCGACCTGGGCAGCCCGATCTTCACCCAGGCGATGGCGGCCCACCTGCTGGGCGAAGAAGCTGCGGCCGAGAAGATGCGCCGGCGAGAAAGCAGCACGCGCCTCGACTTGCTTGCAGCGCTGCTCAAGCAGCACATGCCCGACTGGTCTTGGCGGCGGCCCGACGGCGGCCTGCTGCTGTGGGCGCGCATGCCGTCGGGCGACGCCAACGAGCTTGCCCCGATTGCCAGGCGCCATGGGGTGGCCATCGTGGCTGGCTCGGCCAATTCGCCCGAGCATCACTTCGCCGACCGGGTTCGTTTGCCCTTTGTCGCCGATGCCGCGACCATGAAGGAGGCCATGGCACGCCTGGGCCGCGCCTGGCAGGAGTACCGGCCACTGCCACGACTGGGCAGCGGCCGGTTTGATGTCATCGTTTGACCTGGCCAGGGCTATGGGCTGGGAAAGAAGTTGAACGCGTAGACGACATCGACATTTCCCCCGCCGTGGGGCTCGGGAAATTTCCAGGTGAGGAGGCGCCTGCGCACACACTCCTCTATCGCGGGATTGGCCAGAGTCGAGTCGCGCAGGACAACAGCGACGACGTTGCCGGTGGCGGAAATGGTGAACTGGCTGAGCACACGGCCGGCAAGGTCAGGTTTCTTCACCAGCTCCACTTCGTAGCAGGCCCGCACCTCACGGTTGTGTTCGCGGATGACATCCTTGATGACCTTCCGGTCCAGCGAACCGCGCACCGGCGGTCCAGAGGTGCCCCGCGTCGGTGAGGGGGATGTGCCGCAGCCCAGCGCCGCGGCGAGCGACAACAGCGAGCCCACGCGTCTCAGGTCCATGCTTGCGGTGTACCATCAAGACTTCGTTCTGCGCAAGGCGGAGGATGCCTGACCGCAATCCCGGGGCAAGCGCAGCGACGCCGCGGGACTAGATGACTGAGGGTGATGTGCGGACGGGGCTTCTGGAATGGGCCTGAATCGCACAGCCGTTGCGCCAGAATTCCCGCCCACCAACGCGGAACGGCGGTCGCGCTGCAAGTTCACCGGAGATTCGGCTCGCATGCTTGTCCTCGAATCATGACCGGTCACTTGGGTTTTCCGTCCGGCCTTTGCCGCTGGCTTCGGGGCGTGGCATTCTGTGGCCGATGTCGGACTCACAGGAAGTTGCGGTTCTTCTGTCTGGTGCTGCCCGCGTGGGTGAATCCACCGCCCGGCCAGCGCCCGATGTGGTCGAGCGGGACGTCGCCGCGGCACACGAACTTTGCGAGGCGCGGAGCGCCTTGTGTGCCGAGATCGGCAAGCGCATCATCGGACAGCACGAGGTCATCGAGCACCTCCTGATTGCCCTGTTTTCGCGCGGCCACTGTCTGTTCGTGGGGGTGCCTGGCCTGGCCAAGACCATGCTCATCCAGACGCTGGCCGATGTACTCGACCTATCTTTTGGCCGCATCCAGTTCACGCCCGACCTGATGCCGTCGGACATCACTGGCTCGGACGTTCTGGAGGAGGACCGCACCACTGGCCGGCGCGTGTTCCGCTTCGTGCGCGGCCCGATCTTCGCCAATGTCATCCTGGCCGACGAGATCAATCGCACCCCGCCCAAGACCCAGGCCGCGCTGCTGCAATCCATGCAGGAGTACCGCGTGTCGGCCGGCGGCACCACCTACAACCTGCCTCTGCCCTTCTTGGTCTTCGCCACCCAGAACCCCATCGAACAGGAGGGCACCTATCCCTTGCCCGAGGCTCAGCTCGACCGCTTCATGTTCCAGGTCGACGTGGGCTATCCCAACGCCGAGGAAGAGGTGCGCATCGCCAGCCAGAGCGCGGGCAGCTACAACCCGGTGCTGCACAAGGTGCTGTCGCCCCAGCGCATCTTGGACCTGCAAGGCCTGGTCCTGCGCGTGCCGGTGGCCGACCATGTGCTCCGCCACGCGGTGGCCCTGTGTCGCGCCACCCGGCCGACTCCGGCGTCGCCCGATCCCATCGGCAAGTACGTGGCGTGGGGCGCTGGTCCGCGCGCCTCGCAACACCTGGTGCTGGCGGCCAAGGCGCGCGCCGTGCTCGATGGCCGCTATGCGGCCTCCATCGAGGACGTGCGCCGGATGGCGCTTCCGGTGCTCATCCACCGCTTGGTCCGCAACTTCCACGCCGAGGCCGATGGTGTCTCGTCGCGCGCCCTCATCGAGCGTCTGTTGCAGACCGTCCAGCCCGACTGAGGGCAGGTCAGAAGATCACCGTGAGCGAGGGCGCCACAGGATCAAGCGAGGCACCGCGGCCCGGGCTGCTCGACCCCACGGATCTGGCGCGCCTGGCGTCTTTGGACCTGCGCGCCCGCACCATCGTCGAGGGCGCGTTCTCCGGCATGCACCGGAATCTGCACCCGGGCACCTCGGTGGAGTTCACCGAGCACCGGGAGTACGCGCCGGGCGACGAGATTCGCCGCATCGACTGGAAAGCGGTGGGTCGCGCCGACCGCTACTACGTCAAGCGCTTCGAAGACGAGACCGAGATGCACACCTTTCTCGTGCTCGATGCTTCCGCCTCCATGGGCTATCGCCGGCGGGGCGTGTCCAAGCTCGACTATGCCGGCTATCTGGCGAGCGCGTTGGCCTATCTGATCGGCCAGCAGGGCGACGCGGCCGGGCTGTTGCTTTTCGACGAGAAGGCGCGCAGTTTCCTGCCGCCCTCGAACCGGCCCGGTCAGATACGCGAGGTGTTCCGCCTGCTCGAAGCCGCGCAGCCCGCCGGCCGCACAGATGCGGCGCTCGCTCTCGGCTACCTGGGCGAGTTGGTCGACAAGCGGAGTCTCATCATTCTCATGTCCGACCTGCTCGATTGCGAGCCGGATGAACCGGGTGGGGAAGCGCACGGCGCCTTACCCGGGCGCCTGCGCCAGTTGCGCGCCCGCGGGCACGACGTGGCGATGTTCCACCTGCTTGACCCCGACGAGTTGGAACTGCCTTTTGACGACCTGATCTTCTTCGAGGGTATGGAACCGGGTGACACGCGCACGCTGCTGGCGCAGGCGTCCGACCTGGCCAAGGCCTTCAAGCGCGAGTCGGAGGCCTTTCGTGATCGCTGGCGTGCGGCCTGTCTGGAGGCGGGGGTCGAATATCGCTTCGCGCGCACCGACGCACCACCGGCCGAGGTTCTGCGGGTCTTCCTGGCCGACCGGCAGCGCGCCGTGAGGCGGTAGATGCATTTTCTGGCGCCTTCGCTGCTTTTCGGTTTGCTGGCGGCCGTTCTGCCCTGGCTGGTCCATCTCATCGGCAAGCGGCGTGCGCAGCCGGTGCGCTTCGCCGCCATGCAACTGCTCTTGCGCTCCGAGCGGCGCATTTCGGCGCGGTGCCGGCTGCGCGAGATCCTGCTGCTGGTGGCGCGCACCGGCGTGGCCGCGGCCTTGCCGCTCATCTTCGCCCGCCCGTTTGCCGAGCGCACCACCGACGTGCCGGTGGCCAGCCTGGACCCGCAGAGCGCGGTCATCGTGCTCGACGATTCCGCCAGCATGAGCCGTAGGGCCGGCCTGTCGACCCTGTTCGACCGCGCCCGCGATCGGGCGCGCGCGCTGGTGCGCCAGTTTCCCTCGGACGTGGATTTGGCCTTGCTGCTCGCCTCGGCGGGCGCTAGCCCAAAGATCAGCGAACTGCACCCCGAGCGCGCAAGTGTACTGCAGGCCTTCGAGAACATCGTCTGTTCCGCGCGGCCGGCTGACTATGCCAGCGCCTTGCGGAACGCATCCCTCATCCTCGCGGGATCAACCCATGCCAAGCGCCGCATCTACCTCTTCACCGATCTACAGGCCGCGGGCTGGGAGGCCGGCACCGGCCTGCCTGCCGAAGGCGCGCCCGAGGTGATCATCGACGACGTATCAGGTGCAGCCCCATGGGAGAACCGGACCGTGCTGGACGTGGGGGTGGTGCCCGCGCCCGAGGCGGGAGCCGGCGGAATCGCGGTCGATGCCGAGCTGGCGGATTTTTCCGTGGCAGGGACGCGCAGCCTGGGGGTCGCATTGAAGGTGGACGGCGTGTCGGTGGCCAAGGGCTTCGTCGATTTGGCGCCCGGCGGGCGCGGACACAAGCGCTTCCTGCACCGGCTGACCGGCGAGGGCGGCGGCGCGCACGACGTGGAGGTGGAGATTGATGGCGACGCTTTCCGCCTCGACGATCACCGCTTGGCCCATGTGGAATTGTCACGCAGCATGAGCGTTCTCGTGGTCAACGGCGATCCGCGCACTTCACGCAACGAAGACGAGCCGTTCTTCTTCGCGGCGGCCCTTCGCAATGGCCTGCCCAGTGCGGCGGTGAGCATCAAGCTGCCCGACGACGTTTCGCCCGAAAGCCTGGCCAACACCACGCTGGTGGCCCTGCTGAATCTGGCGCAGCCTTCGCAAGCCTTGGCCGCTGCCCTCGCGCGATTCGTGTCGGCAGGCGGCGGGCTGTTTATCTCGGTCGGCGACCGGGTGGATGCGACGGTATGGAACGAGCGCATGGCCAAGCTGCTGCCGCAGCCGCTGGGATTGCCACGCACGGCCTCGGCCTTGCCCGGCCAGCACGCGGGCGAAATCGTCGACGATCGACCAGCCGAACGACTGGCCCCCATCGACCGCAGCCATCCCCTGCTGGCCAGTTTCCCCGAGCACGGCGAGGGACTGGTGTCAGCGCGATTTTTCAAATACATGCTGCTCGACCCGGCGCCCGAGACTCCCGACCGCAGCGTGATCTTGCGCTACGAAAGCGGCGCCCCGGCTCTGGTGGAAAAGCAGGTCGGCAAGGGTCGCGTGATGTTGCTGTCCACCACCGTCGACCGCGAGTGGACCGACCTGCCCATCCGTGCCGGCTTTCTCCCGCTCGTGCGCGAGGCTGCGCGCCGTCTGGTGGGGGTCACCGGCGACGAAGAGGCCGCCTCGCTGCGCGCCGGCGAGGCGCGGACCCTGGCCTTCGCGGGCGACGAGCAGCGCCTGGAGGTGTCCCGGCCCGACGGCTCGGTGTGGGTTGCGCGGCGCGAGCAAGCCAGCGCAGCCCGCAGTGTCCTTTACAGTGAGACCGATCGCCTGGGCACCTACCACGTGCGCGCGGTCGGTCCCGACGGCACAGTCACGGCACGGCCCGAGCAAGACTTCGTGGTCAACTTGGACACGCGAGAATCCAACCCCGCCCGCCTCGACCCCGCCCTTCGCCCCGACCGTATTGCCGTCGCATCCCCTGGCGCCAAGCCACCCAAACACCGGGTCGAACTGTGGCACAGCCTGGCCGCCATAATGATCGGACTGCTGCTGTGTGAGTCGGCGCTGACCCTGCGGCGACGGAAGGTCTAGCTCACCGAATATGGGATACGTAGGTCTGGTTCCTTTGTCGGGAAATCCCTGGTATTCCTTGTCACGAGGAGGCAGCCATTGGTTCGCGCTGTCGCCCAGACGATCGCGTAGGGCAGCCGAATCCGAAACCTCTTCCGTATCTCGACCGCACCTGACGCGATCTCTACGGACAGGGGATGGATCGTGAAAGTGGAGAGGAATTCTCGGGCATCCGAACCACACCGTTCCCTCTGTCACTCTGGTGCAGCGTACAAGTCGCGCTGAACGAGGTGTCACTATCGCGAAGAAGCGTTCCCGGGTTGCCATCAATCGTGCCAATACCCCCGGACATTCCGTTGCCCCAATCACTCGCGAACACGGCCCGCACCACGCGCGGGGAGCCGTGTCAGTCCACACAGATCATGTTTGGCACCTGGCCCGGCCCTGCGAGTTGGCACTGACAGCCCCGGTAGTCCCCGCTGGTACAGCGGCCCGCAAGGACTGCGCCACAAGCGGCCATGGTGTCGGGAGGGCTGGTCTGGTCGGCCAAGCACCGGCCCAGGCAGTGTTGAGAGGAAGTGCAAGCACAGTTCTCCTGGCCCGTCGGGCATGAGCAGAAGGGGCGGCTCGCGAACCATGTGCCACCGGCGGCCTCGCATCCGGTCTGCTCGGTCGCGGCTGCGCAGGCTGGCCAGCGCGCCACCACTGCGGAATCGCCGCACGGGGCAAGGTGGATCGAGTTCGGGTTCCTGTTGACAGGGAGGACGAAATCCAGCGTCACCTGGCGGGGATTGCTCTGCGCGGTCGCTTCGGTCTCGGAGTCGTAGACTGGCACGGTGATCTGGTAGAGCCCTGCCGGCAATAACGTGACGTTGGCGCAGGAATAGCCAGCGCGCTGCTCCGCACGGACGGTCTGTGCCACCCAGTTCACCTCAAGGCTTTCGCCTGGGCGCACCTCGACCACCGCATCGCTCGCGCACGGCCCGCACATCGGATTTGACCGACACGACGAGTCGCTGCAGTTACAGCCGCAAAAAAACCGCGGCGACACGTCAGTCGAATTGTTGCCGGTGACCTGCGCAATGCTGAATCGGTAGCCCAGGCAACCGTGCCAGATGAATACCGAGGCAGCGCTGGGATTCTCCAGCATGAAGGTGACGCTGTAGGGCTCGCTGGAGCTGGGCGGGAGGTTGCCGGTTTCTGGGGTGCCAATTGAACCCCCGCCGCCGGTGCTTCCGCCGGTGCCGACCCGCCCACCCGCGCCGCCCTGACTGGCGCTGACCACGGCAGTACTGTCGTGGCCACCGGAGCCTCCCTCAAGCAGGGGGTTGCCTGGCATCGATTCGGTTTTCCCGCACGCCGCGCAAAGGACCGCCAGCGCCACCAGGAATGAACTCGAAATGACCTCGCTTCGTGACTGCGTTGAAATCATGCCATCAGGAGCATGCAAGACCCATTCCCCGACGATCTGCGGTACACAACCGGCAATTTTGGTGCTTGGCCGAATTTTTCCCGACGGCTCGTGGCCCATGTCCCTCAGGAATCTGAGAGCTTGTGCAATGAAAGTCGCTAGTAGGTCGAAGGCCGTTGGCGTGAACCCGCGCCGGCCTCACTTGATCTCTCGCGCGTGGAGGCCTCTAATGCGGCCTCATGGGCTGCGAGGCTTTTGCCGTCGCCCGGAAGGAGATCGTATGCAGTACCAGCCGCCCCCCGGAAATCCCTTCGATCCGACCCTGCCCCAGTCGAACATGCCCTCGTCGTTTTCGCCGATGAGTTTCCGCCCTCCGTCGCGGATGCCCTGGGTGTTGACCGTGGCAGTGGCGGGCGTCGCCGCCTACGGCGCCTACTGGGGCTATGGTGAGCGTGCCCGTTTGATCGCTAAGGCCCAGGAGGCTCACAGCACAGCCCGTGCGGCGGTGGCCGCAGGCAAGTCCTTCGAGCGCCAGCTGGTGGACCTGCAAGCCGAGAAGGACACCCTGGAGGCCGACAAGGCGGCACTGGCCGCGGCACGGGACAATCTCGCCAAGAGCGTCGAGGAGAAGTCGAGCGAGCTTGACGCCATGAAGGACGCGACCGACAAGATAAGAGAGAAGATGAAGGATGAGATCGCCAAGGGCGACATCCAGCTGACCGAGAGTGGGGGCAAGCTGCGGGTCGGCCTGGTGGACAAGATTCTGTTCGACTCGGGGGAGGCCGCTGTCTCGAAGCGCGGGGAAGGTGTGCTGGCGCGCGTGGGGGCAGTGCTGGCCAGCATCGAGGACCGGCACATCCAGGTTTCCGGGCACACCGACAACACGCCCATCTCCGACAAGCTGAAGCAACAGTACCCCACCAACTGGGAGCTTTCCGTGGCGCGCGCAACCAATGTTGTGCGCTTCCTGCAGGAGAAGGCCTCGGTGCCGGCCGATCGCCTGGTCGCGAGCGGCTACGGCGAATACCAGCCCATCGCCAGCAACCGGACCGCCGCCGGGCGCGCTAAGAACCGTCGCATCGAGCTTCTGCTGACGCCGTCCCTGGCGCCCAGGCGGATCTCGAAGGCCGCGCTCAAGGATCGGCACGGGTCGGAGAAGAAGCACGCCGCCGCCAAACAAGGCAAGCGGCACCGGTGACCAGCCGGCGGAACTAGAGCACCGAACCGAGGTCCGAACGAAGATATTCCGGTGCGGCGAAAACGCGGACCGGGTGAACAGGCTATACTCCGCTGCCCACCATGCAGTCATTAGCCCTTCCCCTCGCCGCGCTCTCGTTTGCTGCCGCCCCGTCTGCGCCTTCGGCTTTCAAGGAAATCGATCGCAGCCACATCGACGACAAGTACAAGTGGAAGCTGGGTGATCTCTATGCCTCCGACCAGGCTTGGGCCAAGGCCAAAGCAGCTCTTGGCAAGAAGGTAGCCGGGTTCGAACGGCACAAGGGGCATCTGGGCGACGGGGCCAAAGCGCTGGCCGATGCGCTGGCCGAGTTGGGGGTGCTGCAGAACGAGCTGCAGCGGATTGCGGTCTATGCCCATGCGCGCACCGACGAGAACACCCGGCTGGCTGAGCCGCGCTCAATGCGGGCCGAGGCGGATTCGCTCGGCGTCCAGCTTGACACGGCAACTTCCTGGCTGCGTCCCGAGTTGCTCACCCTGCCGGAGGCGACCATACGGACGGCGCTGGCCAAAGAAAAGCGGCTGCGCGAATGGACCTTCTACTTGCAGGACGTGCTGCGCTGGAAGCCGCACACCCTGCGCGCCGAAGAGGAACGCATTGTCGCCATGGCCGGCGAACTGAGCATCGCACCCAGTACGGTTTTTGGCGTGCTGAAAGACGCCGACCTGCCCTACCCGACGGTCAAGCTCTCGACGGGAGAGGAGGTTCGGCTGGATCCGGCTGGGTATTCGCGCGCGCGTGCCTCGCGCAAACGGGCCGACCGGGTGAATGTGTTCCAGGCCTTTTTCGGCGCCATGAAGACGTTCGAACGGACCACCGGCGCGACCCTGTCTGCTCAGTTGAAGACGCACATCTTCGATCGCGACGTGCACCATTTCCCATCGACCCTGGAGGCGGCGCTTTTTCGCGACAACATTCCGGTGGCCATCTACCGGCAGCTGGTCAAGGACGTGAACGCGAATCTGCCGACGTTGCACCGCTATCTGAAGCTACGACAGCGCATGCTCGGCCTGTCGGAACTGAGCTACGAGGATCTGTATGCGCCGCTGGCCAGCGAGGTCGACCGCCACTATTCGGTCGAGGACGCGATCACCATGACGTTGGCTGCCGTGGCGCCCTTGGGGCCAGAGTACGGCAAGAAGCTGGCCCAGGGCCTGCAGGCCGGATGGACCGATTTTCTGCCCAGCACGGGCAAGCGCGCGGGTGCGTACTCGACCGGCGTGTACGGCGTGCATCCCTACCAGCTGCTCAACTTCAATGGTCAGTGGGACGACGTTTCCACCCTGGCGCATGAGGCGGGGCATTCGATGCACACCTTGCTGGCGGGCGAGAGCCAGCCGTTTGCAACCTCGGGCTATGCCACCTTCGTCGCTGAGATCGCCTCGACGCTGAACGAGAACCTGCTGGTTCATCGGGCCCTTGCCGAGGCCCACAACGACCACGAACGAATGGCCCTGCTGGGCGAGCGCCTGGAAAGCCTGCGCACGACGCTGTTCAGGCAGACCATGTTCGCCGAGTTCGAGCTGGCGATTCACGAGCGCGCCGAGAAGGGCGAGGCCCTGACCGGGGAATCGCTCACCGCCGCGTACCTGGAACTGGTCCGGCGCTACTACGGGCACGCCAAGGGGATCTGCAGCATTCCCGAGCTGTACGGGGACGAATGGAGCTTCGTTCCGCACTTCTACTACGACTTCTACGTGTACCAGTACGCCACCAGCCTGGTCGCCTCCACCGCTCTGACCAAGGCCATCCTTGACGACCAGGCCCGCGGCGGCACCACGGCCCGCGATCGCTACCTGGCGCTGCTGTCAGCGGGCGGCGCGGATTTCCCGGGCAATCTGCTGGCCCGGGCCGGAGTGGACTTGACGACATCGGCGCCCTTCCTGGCCGCCATGCAGGAGATGAATGCCGTCATGACCCAGATCGAGTCGATCCTGTCCACTGCGCCCGCCAAGTAGCCGCAGTCTTGCGCGCGGTCTACTCGAGCTGCAGACCACATCCCGTGCAAGCACCCTCCTGCAGGGGCGCGGCTGTGCCGCAGGCGGGACAGGGGGGCTCCTCGCATTCTGCGGATTCGGCGGTCTGATTGGGCAGGGTGCCTTCCTGATCGAGAAGGCTCTGCCAACGCGCGTGCATCAGGCTCATGACCCTGGGCAGATCCTCGGGTCTCACGCACAGGTCGATGCGCACGGCACAGGCGTGGCCATGTCCCTGGCAGGAATCCTGGCGATCCAGAATCGCCGGAATGTCCGCCGCCAGACACGCGTCTAGTACCTCCTTGGCATCCGCGATTCCTGCCGAAACGCAGGGGACTACCTCCGCGTCTGCCAGTTCCCTGAGGGCTTCGTCTTTGGTCACGCGGGTATTTTGGCCCACCTGCGCGTGCAGGTCCAGCGCCCGCAGCGGCCGCCAGGACCAGACGCGATCACAACCCGCGCCCGAGTTCGGACTTCTGGATGCCTGCCCGAGCAAGACGACCCGGGCGTGGTTTACAGTCTTGCCAGTCTTTCCCGAAGCAGGCACCCGCGGATGGCGACCTCGGCCGGGACGCGATGGAGTAGAATGTACGAAGTGGTGAGAACACGCCGTGCAGCACGCTCTTGCGGTGGTCGGATCCGCCCCGGTGAACCACTCAAGACCGTGGCCGGCACTGCGGGAACATCAGAGGAGGTTCCGATGAGATGTGTTGCCACGACGGCCGGGCGCGCAGCGCTGGTCATGACGGCGCTGGCGATTGTCAGCTGCGGCGGCACCGCGTCCCGGTCGGGGGCGGGCGGCGGTACCGCTGATGCCGCAGCGGGCGGAATCACGACAGGTGGTGGCGGAGGCGCCAGCGGCGTCGGCACGGCTGGCGGAAACGGTGGCGGAAGTACCGGCCTCGTCTCGGGCGGCGCGGCTGGCGGCGCCGGCATAGTCACCGCTGGCGCGGGCGGCGGAAGCAGCGGCGGAAGAAGTGGCGCGGGCGGCGGTTTGGGCACCGGCGGCACGGCTGCCGCAACTGGCGGCGGAAGCGGCGGACTCGTGGGGGGCGGCACGGGCGGTGGCACCCGCGCAGGCGGGAGCACTGCTTCCGGCGGTGGCACTCGCACTGGCGGCAGCACCGTCTCAGGGGGCGGCACCCGCATGGGCGGCAGCACTGTTTCGGGTGGCAGCACCGGTGCGGGCGGCGGCTCTGCCCCGATCGACAAGCCCATCGACAGCGACACCACCTACCCCGATCACACCGAGGTGCTCTACTTGTCGGGCACCGGGACCGACGACGCCGTCAATTGGAACTTCACCGTGTCGGGTGGTCGCCGTGCCGGCGAAGCGACGACCATCCCAGTCCCCAGCAACTGGGAGTTCTTCGGCTTTGGCAGCTTCACCTACGGAACGGAGACCAACCGGAGCTCTGAAAAGGGGACGTACAGCCGGTCGTTCGACGTTCCTGCGACGTGGGCAGGCCGCCAGATCTTCATCGCGTTTGAAGGGTCGATGACCGATACCACGGTCACCCTCAACGGCACCAGCGCCGGCCCTGTGCACCAAGGCGCATTCTACCGTTTCCGCTACGACATCACCTCACTGGTGAAGGTGGGCGCCTCCAACCAAATCCAGGTGGTGGTGGCCAAGGAATCGACTGACTCCAGCGTGAACGATGCGGAACGCAGCGCGGACTACTGGGTGTTCGGCGGCATCTTCCGGCCCGTGTACCTGGAAGCCTATCCCAGCGCCTCCATCGAGCGTCTCGCGGTGAACGCTCGCGCCGACGGCAGCCTGGCTGTGGATGTCTTCCTGCGTTCTCTCACGGAAACCGCGCAGGTGACGGCGCGGCTGTTCGATGACTCCCTGGCCCCTGTGGGCAACCCCCTCACCGGAGCGACCATGTCCGGGCAAACCAAGGTCTCATTGCAGGGAACTTTCACTGGGATCAAGCCGTGGACGGCCGAAATCCCGAATCGCTACCGACTGGCAGTTGAACTGGCTACGTCGAGTGGGGGTCGCCACGCCGTGCGCGAAAACATCGGCTTCCGCACCATTGAGGTGAAGGCTGGCAACGGCATCTACGTCAACGGGACCAAGGTCATGCTGAAAGGCCTCACCCGTCATTGCTTCTGGCCTGAATCGGGCCGCGCCCTCAGTCGCAAACAATCACTGGACGACGTGCAGCTGCTCAAGAGCATGAACGTCAACGCGGTTCGCAACTCACACTACCCGGCCGACCGGCACTTTTTCGAGTACGCCGACGCCCTGGGCCTGTACATACTGGACGAGCTGGCTGGTTGGCAGTCGCCCCCATATTCCACCACTGTGGGGCGCAAGCTGATCGAGGAGATGGTCACCTTTGACGTCAACCACCCCAGCATCCTGTTCTGGGACAACGGCAATGAAGGGGGATGGAACACTGCCCTCGACGGCGACTTTGCCCAGTGGGATCCCCAGAAACGCTCTGTGCTGCACCCTCAACAGACTTTCAGCAACGTCAACGACGCTCACTACCCGACCTATTCCAGCGTCGTGAGCAGCCTGGCCGGCACGACCATCTTCATGCCGACGGAGTTCCTGCATGGGCTCTACGACGGAGGGGGCGGCGCTGGCCTGGAGGACTACTGGAACGCCATGCGCGCAAGCCCGCGCGGGGCGGGCGGATTCATCTGGGCGTTCCTCGACGAGGGGGTTCTGCGCGCCGATGTCAACAACACCATCGACACCAAAGGAAACCAGGCGCCTGACGGCGTGGTCGGCCCCTACCGGCAGAAAGAGGGCAGCTACTACACCATCCGCCAGATTTGGTCGCCGGTTCGCATCTCAATGGCCAAGCTGGCCGCGGGCTTCACCGGCGCCATCCCGGTCGCCAACGACTACGCCTTCGTGGACCTCAATACCGTGACGTTCAACTGGCAGCTCGCCCAGTTCGACGTCCACAATACCGCCGGCGGGCACTCCGTCATGGCCGAGGGGACAGCGCGAACCGGTAGTATTGCCGCCGGCGCCAGCGGCACGCTGACCTTACCTCTGCCGGCCAACTGGTCCACGGCCGACGTTCTTCTGCTCGATGCCACCGACGCCGCGGGCACGCTGGTGGGCCGCTGGTCGTGGGGCATTGCCTCGCCAGCGCAGGTGCGCGCCACAATTGTGAGCACCACCAGCACCGCCGCCGCGGCTGCTACCGATGCAGCCACGACCGTCGCGGTTGCGGCCGGCGGCGCGACCTATACCTTCAGCAAGACGTCGGGACAACTGTCCGCAGTCACTGCCAACGGCGCGAAGTATTCGTTGCGCAACGGTCCCGTGCTGTCCTCCGGCACTGGGACGCTGCAGTCGTTCACCGGCAGCCAGGACGGCAGTGACTACGTCATTACCGTCACGTACACCGGCAGTCTTCAGCAGGTTCTCTGGCGGGTCATGGGCAACGGCTGGCTCGGCCTGACCTATCGCTATGCCCTGAACGGCAACTACGACCACCATGGCATCACGTTCGAGTACCCGGAGGCGCAAGTCACCGGTGCCGACTGGCTGGGACGCGGACCCGCCCGCGTCTACAAGAACCGCATGCAGGGCCCGTGGCTTGACCTGTGGCAGCGCCAGAAGAACAACGCCATCACCGGCCAGGTCTGGGACTACCCCGAGTTCAAGGGCTACTACTCCGAGATCTACTGGGCGCGCCTGCGCACCAGCGAGGGCGCTATCCTGTTCGTCATCGACTCTCCTGACGTCTTCCTGCGCCTGTACACGCCCGCCAACGCTTCTTCTCCCATGTCCGCGACCACCGTGTACCCCACCGGCGATGTCTCGTTTCTGTACGGCATCTCCCCGATCGGCAACAAATTCTCCGCCGCCAAGGACACCGGCCCGCAAGGCCAGCAGAACGCGGTGAACGGCACCTTCGAAGGGACGATCTATCTGCGCTTCGGTGACAGTCTGCCGTGAGCGGAGTGGCCAGCCGAAGATTAGCTAGCGCCGTCGGCGTCGCGCCAGCGTGACGATCGCACCGAACAGGCCAGCCAGAAGCCAAGGCCCAAGCGCCTTGACCGAAAGCCAGCCGCCCACCGAGCACCCGCTGCTGCTATCGTCCGGCTTGCCCGCGTTGCTTGCGCTGGTGCTTCCCGTGCCTCCCGTGGCTGCAAGGCCCGCATCGCCCGCCACCAAGGTCCCGCCCTGACCGCCTGTCCCGCCCGCGGGAAGAGACCCGCCATCAAGGGAGATCCAGCTTACCGAGCTCTGCCCGCCTGTCCCGCCCGTGGCAGGGCTCCCGCCGATTGCGATCTGACCGCCGGTATCGCTCACCGGAGGAGCCGATGTGACTACGCTCTGCCCGCCTGTTCCGCCCGTGGCAGGGCTCCCGCCGATTGCGATCTGACCGCCGGTATCGCTCACCGGAGGAGCCGATGTGACTGCGCTCTGTCCGCCTGTCCCGCCCGCGGCAGAACTCCCGCCGATTACGCCCTGACCGCCGGTCCCGCCCGTTCCGCCAGCACCTCCCAGCGCGCTAGCCCCGCCCTGTCCACCGGGGCCGCCAGCATCAGGAGTCGCAGGAGGCGTGTAGGGAAGGCAGCTGCTGGGGGCCGTGGCGCCCCCGTCGGGACCAGTCGGCAGCGGATAGGTGCTAGGGGTGAGCAGGGACAGCGTTTCGGGGGGGACGACCGGGGTCCCCGCACCCTTGGTCCGACACCAGACCTCGAAACGACCGCCCCACACTTGGCAGACGTTTTTGTAGCAGTAGGGAACGAGAAGCGGATAGCAGCGGTCTACCCGCATTCGGTCTGTCGCGCAGAGCAGACACTCCGAGGTCGCAGTCAGTTTGTTGGCAACGCTGCAAGTCTCGACGTAGTCCGGCGGAGGAGCTACGTCCGCCCGAGCAGAGCCAACGAGCGTGAGGGAACTGGCCAGGGTCAAGGCAAAGCTGAAGTATCTGATCTTCATAGTGGCTCCTACGCCTGTGGGCACTCGCAAGAGAGAGCGCCCGCGTTTCCTGTCGGCTGCAAGAATCCGGTTGTGGCCCGCAGAAGTGGCCGCCGACGATGATTCCCGTCGAGGGAACATGATCTCTGACACAAACACTTTCACTGTCTTCATTGGTGATCCCACGACGATGGCTTAAGGATCCCTCCCGTCTCCGCACTCTGTCAACCAAACTGCTCATTTCGTTGTGCGCAAGATGTGTCCAAGATCACATCACTGCCTGACGACCCTCGAAGCCTTTCTATCCACACGCTTGAGCCACGGGCCAGGAATTAGTAAGACTACCCAAGCCATCACCCGTGCAACGAAATCCGCCGCGCATGCCTGAACCCACGCCCACCTATCCCTTCCTTGATCCCGACCTTTCCATCGACCAGCGGGTCGAGGATCTGGTTTCGCGGCTGACGCTGGGGGAAAAGACCCAGCAAATGCAGCACGCTGCCCCCGCGATCCCGCGCTTGGGTGTGCCCGCCTACAACTGGTGGAACGAGGGGCTGCACGGGGTGGCGCGAGCTGGGATTGCCACGGTTTTTCCCCAGGCCATTGGCCTGGCCGCCATGTGGGATATCGCGCGCCTGCACGAGGTGGCGGTGGCCATTGCCGACGAGGCGCGCGCCAAGCACCACGAGTACGCGCGCAAAGGCGACCGGGGCCTGTACAAGGGACTCACGCTCTGGACCCCCAACATCAACATCTTTCGTGACCCGCGCTGGGGTCGCGGGCACGAGACCTACGGCGAATGCCCGTTTCTCACCTCGCGCCTGGCGGTGGCCTACTGCCGCGGCTTGCAAGGCGACCATCCCCATTACCTGAAGGCGGTGGCGACGCCCAAGCACTTCGCGGTCCACAGCGGTCCCGAGGGCTTGCGCCACGGATTCGACGCCAAGGTCAGCCAGAAAGACCTGCGTGAGACCTATCTGCCGGCTTTTCACGCCTGCATCACGGAAGCCAAGGCCGAAAGCATCATGGCCGCCTACAACCGCACCAACGGCGAGCCCTGTTGCGGCAGCCCCACCCTCTTGCGTCGAATTTTGCGCGAGGAATGGGGCTTTGGCGGCTTCGTGGTCAGCGATTGCTGGGCCATCCAGGATTTTCACCAGAGCCACAGGGTGACCAGCAGTTTTGCGGAATCGGCTGCGCTGGCGGTGCAATCGGGCTGCGACCTCAACTGCGGCTGTGCCTACGGTCACATTCCGGCTGCGCTGGCTGCCGGGCTTGTGCGCGAGCAGGATCTCGACACCTGCCTGCGCAGGCTGTTTCGTGCCCGCATGCGCCTGGGCATGTTCGATCCGCCCGAGCGCGTGCCCTATTCGTCCACTCCCTACGAGACCAACGACTGCGACAAGCACCGGGCCCTGGCCCGCGCCACGGCCGCAGCCTCGATGGTCCTGCTCAAGAACGCGGGCGGGCTGCTGCCGCTGCGCAAGGATCTGCGCAGCATCGCGGTCATCGGTCCCAATGCCTACGACCATCACGTCCTGTGCGCCAACTACAGCGGAACCCCGTCGCGTGCGGTGACGCCGCTAGAGGGAATCCGCGCCGCGGTCGCCAGGCAGACCAAGGTGTGGTACGCCCCAGGTTGCAAGCGACAGGGGACCGCAACCGATGGCCTGGACTGCGCTGGCCATCTGGCCGAAGCGGTCAGCATCGCCGAGCGCGCCGACGCGGTCGTGCTGTGCCTGGGTTTGTCGGCCGAGATCGAGGGCGAGCAAGGCGATGCGAGCAATTCGGAGGCGGCCGGGGACAAGGTGGATCTTGAGCTTCCCGGCCTGCAGCCCCGCCTGATGGAAAGCATCGTCGCTCTCGGCAAACCCACGGTGCTGGTGGTCATCTCGGGCAGTGCGCTCAACCTGGCCTGCGCCCACGATCACGTGGGCGCCATCATCCAAGCCTTCTATCCCGGCGAAGAAGGGGGCAACGCCCTGGCCGACATCATCTTTGGTGACGTCAGTCCCGCGGGCCGCCTTCCCATCACCTTTCCACGCACGTTGGCGGACGTTCCTGATTTCAAAGACTACAGCATGAAGGGACGCACCTACCGCTATTTGGAAAGGCCCCCGCTCTATCCTTTTGGTTTTGGCCTTTCCTACGCGCGCTTCCACTATCAAGACATCGCCGTATCGCCGGCGCCAATCCCGGCCGGCGCCAGCGCATCGGTGTCGGTCACGGTGACCAACGCGGGCAGCCGGCCGGGCGACGAGGTCGTGCAGCTCTACCTGACGGACCTGCAGGCCTCTTGTCGCGTGCCCATTGCCAGCCTGCGCGGTTTTGTGCGTGTGCATCTTCTGCCCGGCCAAGCCCGCCGTATTTCTTTCGAGCTTTCTCCGCGTGACCTGTCGCTCATCGACGAGCGCGGCCAGCGCGTGCTGGAGCCGGGCCGCTTCCGTGTCAGCGTGGGCGGCAGCCAGCCTGATCCGCGCAGCCAGGAACTGAACGGACAATCGCCATTGTCCGTCGAGTTCGACCTGCTGGGCCAGACCGTCGAGTTGCCGTACTAGAAGTGTGGCTTTTGCCCTTGGAGGGAGAGTTGGCGGAAAATCGGGCGTGTGCGTCGGCCCCTGTGCCGCGGTGTTCGCCAGCCCAGTCAATTGGATGATTGTGGCGCGCGGGACTGGGAGGCGCAGATTCTGCGCGACAGCAGGCTCGCTCGCGTGCGGCTGCAACGAGTCTGGTCTTTGGTAGGCACGGGGTCCTACAGAAGCCACGGGGCCGTGTACGGCTTGCGCCTGCCGTCAAGGGTCCAGATGCGTCTTGTTGGAAACGAGACATGGCGAGCGGAATCCAACCGAGGGAGCAGGGACATGGAAAAATTGAAGGTGACGCTCAAGTTTCGCCAGCGTTCGCCGATGGCACAGAACAGCGAGGAGGGACTGCTATCCATGAGTCGAAGAAGAAATGCGTGCGCAAAGGCTGGCAGCCTCGGAGCTACGTCATGAATGACCTCGTACCTCACATTCGCGTGGTGGCTGCCGTGATCGAGCAGCAAGGGCGATTCCTCATTACCCAGCGGCGTTCGACAGCTGTGCTTGCCGGGTTGTGGGAGTTTCCGAGTGGCAAGGTCGAGACCGGCGAGACCGACGAAGCCGCGCTCCGACGGGAACTCCTGGAACGGGTCGGCGTCGATGTGAATGTGGGCGGCTCCACCGCCCACCGCACCCACCGCTACGATGGCTATGTCGTGGAGTTGGTTCTCTATCGGGCCAGCATCGCGGCCAGCCAAGAACCGCACCCAATTCGGGTGGCCGATGTTCGCTGGGTGGCGCCCCAGGAACTGGAGAACTACGCCTTTCCCCCGGCTGACCAGGCCACCACCGACTTGCTCCTGGGGATCAACCGCGACACGTGTTTGTTCATGCCAGGGCATGCGAGAACCTTGCGGCCGCAAGTGCTGCAACCGGAGACTCACTAGTCAGAGACGGGTACAGGGCGCGGGCTACTTGGCGAAGGTGATGCCAGTGATGCAGAGGTTGGTCACGGCGATCGCCGCGGCACCCGACGAAACCTGCACGCCGATCTTGTCGATGTTCGGTACGTCAGCGGCCGTGATGGCGATGCCGGGCGACGTTGGCGTGTAGCAGGCCGTGCTGAAGTACGCGAGGGGCATGGCCGTACCCGAGGTCAGCACAGCGCAGTAGGAGGTCGAATCCGGATCACCCCTCTTGTGGACCATGGCGCGCAGCCCGACCAAGGGCAAGCCAGTGACCGTGATCGCCATGGTCGAGAAGGACTGACCAATGACTCCCATTGGGTCAGCGGAGTTCACGCCAAGCATGATGCCCCAGTTTCCGGCGTAGTCCGGAGGTGTTCCAAGAGCCGGAATCGAGCCCGAGACGCAGAGCGCGGTGGGGGAATTCCAGTTGGTGGAGGAAGGGCAAGGAGCGGTGTTCGTGATGGGCATCTTGCCGGGGCCGCAGGTCGGGTCAGTGAGGGCGTCCGCGGCACCGAGAGCAAGCCAGCCGTAGCCGGTTATGGCACCCTGGGCCTTGCCGTTGGCAAAGGTCACGGTGGTGCCAGAAGGCGCGTTGCTGGTGCTGCCGCCCGCAGTGGTGGTGCCGCCTGCGTTGATCGTGCCGCCTGAACTCTCGACAGTCGTGCCGCCGCTGCCGCCCGTGGCGATGGCCGCGTCTGGTGGTCCGTCGGCGGCACCATCACGACCGCCCGCGCTCCCGGCGTCCACCGCTGAGGGGGCGCACACGCATGCCGCGTATGTGCCTGCCGAGGTGCAGGCTTGGGCGCCTAGATGGCCCGAGGGGCAGGCGCACTGGACACTGATGCCAGGAACGCACACGCCTGGCGCAGTGCTGGTCGCAGTGGTCGTCTGGCCGGCGGCTCCATCCGTGCTGGTCTGGCCGCCGCTGCGCCACACCCCCCCCCGTTGTCCCCACGCCACCAGCGCCTCCCCTGCCGCCTGTGGCGATGGCAGCGTCTGGCGGGATTGCAATGGTGCCACCGTTGCCAGACCTGCCGGCATCGTGAACCACGGGGTGGTCGGCGGCTCCGTCAGAACCTTACGACTCCGGGGTTCGCAATTTGTTAACGTCGAATGAGCACGCTGCCGCAAGCGCAGCGATCAGGCAGAGGCCTGGGACAACCAGGCGTGCAGACAACAAGGAGAGGGCTTTCATGGTCAGAATCGGGAGAAGGATGAGAGAGGCTACAGACATGATCACAGCTCCTCGATCAACGCGGGCTTGCGGGGGGGTGGCGCGGCTGCGGGTGGTGAAACAGGAGTCTTTGGCTTTCCTGGTGGAGGCGGAGCGTCGGCGCCGTCCACGAACGGATCGACCCAGGGGTTGGCGCGGCGTTCGCCGGCGGGACCACCAACAGGGGCGCCTGGCTTTGTGCCATCAGTATCGCTGTACGGGTTGGACCGGCGAGCGCCGGTGAAGTCGATGTCCTCATAATCGTGGTAGGGGTTGGCGCGGCGATCGGTGGCAGCCTCGGTCGCCTCGGCCTTCTTTGGGTCGCGCTCGCGCAAGAACCTATCCACGTCCGAAGGCGCCCCGGTTGTCGACTTTGTACCGTCGACTGGTTCCGCGGCCGGCGCCAATCCAGGCTGCGGCCGCTTGACAACCGGAGGCCTGGCCTCGCTTCCGCTTGCGGGAGGAAGTGGCGCGGGCTCCGGCGACGCGACAACGGGCGGCGGAGGCGCTGCGGGGATTGGCGCGGGTGTCGGCGCTGGCTGCGGGAGAATCGCGGGTGGCGGGGTTGGTGCAGCCACGGGTGCCGGCAAAGGACGCTTGTCAGTTCTGCGTCCGGCAGTCAGCAAGCAAGTTCCGAGCAGGAGCAGCATGCCGACCGCCGCGACCAGGATATGAACCGGCCTGATCCGATTCCGGGGCGCCACGAGATCCGAGTCGTCCTCGGTCGGCGAGACATCCACATCGGGCTTGGGCGCGTCTTGCGGTGTATGGGTATTGTCCCTGATCAGCGAGACATCAGCGTCGGGCTTTTGCGCGTCTGGCGGCGGTTGGGCAATGGGCGCTGGTGCAGGTATCCCGGCGACCGGGGTTGTCCCGTACGCGATGGTCGTATCGGCCGGCGACGCAGGTGATGCAACCACCGGCGCTGGTGTTGCGTCAGCGGGCCGGCCAGACGCGGCGGCATCCAATGCGCGGGAGAATTCTCGCAGCGAAGGGAATCGATCCGCCGGCCGCTTGCTCAAGGCCCGCCGCAACACCGCCTCCACAGCCGGTGGCAGGCCCGGCACCCGCGGCGTCAGGGGATGCGGGTCCAGGTTGATGATCTGATACAGAATCGCGGCTACCTCGTCAGCCACGAACGGACCCCGCCCGAGAAGCATCTGCCAGGTTATGCAGCCGAGCGCCCACTGGTCGACGCGATGATCGATCTCCTCCACCATGCCGGTGGCTTGCTCGGGCGACATGTAGTTCGGCGTGCCCATCACCGCCGCCGCGTTGGTCAGTTGGGTGCGCGCCGCTTTCATCTTCGAAATGCCGAAGTCGAGCACCTTGACGAAATCGGGCTCGCCCGGGATCTGCACCAGAAACACGTTGCCGGGCTTGAGATCGCGGTGAACGACGCCTTGGTCGTGGGCTGCATTCAGCGCCGAAGCGACCTGCTTGACCACGTTGACCACCGCCTCGATGGGCATGCAACCCACGCGGCGCAGGCGGTGGTCGAGATCCTCGCCTTCGAGATACTCCATCACCAGGTAGGGCTCGCCGGATTCGGCTTGGCCGAAGTCCACGACGTTCACCAGGTGCGGATGCCCGAGGTGCGAGGTGATCTCGGCCTCGCGATGGAAGCGCGCCAGGGCCTCGCGGTTGGCCGCCAGATCGCGCGCCATCAGCTTGACCGCCACGCGCTTGTTGAGGCGAAGCTGCACCGCCTCGTACACCGCGCCCATGCCGCCCTCGCCGATCAGGCGCGTGATCCGGTACGCACCCTCCACCACGGTTCCCACCAATGCGTCCACTTGAGGCTCAGGCGGCACGGTCGATCTCTCCTACCACGGGAACCCGGCAAGGGTTCCCACGCGCGCCAGTTTAAGCTCTCGTGTAGTCACGTGCGACGGTTCTCCGTAGTCCTGCGACATCAAGGTCGCGACGATGCAAACCAGCAGAGCGTAAACCACGGCCAAATTTGCGTCAAACGGCCGTTGATCACAACGAGGCCGGGACGACCTCGAATACTCCGAGGGCCACGGCGGCGGCGTGCATCTGACGATCATATGTGACAAGAGCGCGAGCGTCGGCAAGGGCGGCCGCGGCCAGGTGCAGGCTGTCCGCCGCGCGCAGGGGCGCGTGAAGTCCAAGCGTCAGGAGCAATCGCTCTGCCTCGCGGTGGGTGGCTGAAGTCAGGTCGAGCAACCGGTACTCGCCCGCACGCACGTCGCGGAAAAGCTGTTGATAGATGCGCCGGCCGGCGGTGGCGTCGAGTTGCCCCTCACGAACGCGGCGAGCGAGCGCCGAGGTCAGCTCGGTCAACGCCAGCTCCGAGAGCAGAAGGTCGCGCCGGCCGGTCAAGGCCGCGTCGAGAGCATCACTGTCCGGTTCCTGGACGTAGATCTTGGCGAGCGCGCTGGTGTCCAGGTACAGCGGGCTAGCTTCGATCTGCACGGTCTTCCGCTATCGCAATCGACAAGGTCGCGCCAGCCTGGCCGATGGTCGCCCGGAAACGCCGGTGGCTGCGAAAGGCGTGAGCTGCTTCGTCGCGCAAGGGCACCAGGCGCGCCGCGGGCCGGCCGTGCTCGGTCAGCACGATCTCTCGGCCCTTGCGCACCTCCGCCACAAGCGACGACAGCCCCTGGCGCGCTTCTCGAATGCCGGCGGTCTTCATGATGCTCCAATTGTGCTACAGGTAGCACAATTGGGCAAGGAGGATCGATTTTCGCGGATCGGTTTGCCGCAGCGGCGTCGGGTTGCCGACCGACGGCATTCGATTCGCCTGTTGACTGTCGCCGGGTGAGTCCAGAATATGCGTGCATGTCTTACCTGGTTCTTGCGCGCAAGTACCGGCCGCAGAAGTTCGAGGATCTTCTCGGGCAGGAGCATGTGGCGCGCACCCTGACCAACGCCATCAGCATGGGGCGCGTGCACCACGCCTTCCTGTTCACCGGCGCGCGCGGCATCGGCAAGACCAGTGCGGCGCGCATTCTGGCCAAGGCGCTCTGCTGCGCGCAGGGACCGACCGCCACCCCGTGCGGGACCTGCTCCATCTGCCAGTCTATCTCCAGCGGGCAGTCAGTGGACGTGCAGGAGATCGACGGCGCGTCCAACACCGGGGTGGATGACGTGCGGACCTTGCGCGAGGGCGTGCGCTACCTGCCGGCCGAGGCGCGCAAGAAGGTCTACATCGTCGACGAGGTCCACATGCTGTCGGTGAGCGCGTTCAATGCGCTGCTCAAGACGCTGGAAGAGCCGCCCGAGCATGTGGTGTTCATCTTCGCCACCACCGAGGTGCACAAGATCCCCGCGACCATCATGTCGCGC
>Ga0182021_10000268_pt1 | contig 52861 bp, 55 predicted proteins | sample 612E3MmetaG_FD_120493 | JGI IMG/M metagenome (GOLD analysis project Ga0182021, IMG submission 120493) | Permafrost microbial communities from Stordalen Mire, Sweden - 612E3M metaG (Illumina Assembly) | ecosystem: Environmental > Terrestrial > Soil > Wetlands > Permafrost | place: Sweden... | reverse complement strand
GCTCGTCGTGCTCGGCTTCCCCAGCGACCAGTTCGCGAACCAGGAGTTCGACAACGACAAGGAGACGGCCGAGTTCTGCCAGCTCAACTACGGCGTGACGTTCCCGATGTTCCACAAGATCGATGTCAACGGCGCCAACGCCCACCCGCTGTTCACGTGGCTCCGCAAGGAGAAGGGCGGTTTCCTCGGCGACGCGATCAAGTGGAACTTCACGAAGTTCCTGGTCAACCGCGAGGGCGTGGTCGTGGGCCGGTACGCGCCGAACGTACCCCCGGCCGACATCGAGAAGGACATCCGCGCCCTGCTCTGAACCTCACCGGGCGTGCGCCGATGTGATAGACGCGACGTATGCGAATAGCGATGCTGGGCCCGGTTGCGTGGCGGACACCACCGGAGGACTACGGCCCGTGGGAGCGGGTGACCAGCCTGCTCACCGAGGGACTGGTCGCGCGCGGGGTCGACGTGACGTTGTTCGCCACCCTGGACTCGCTGACGAAGGCGCAGCTCGATGGGGTGGCCCCGCACGGCTATGGCGGCGACCCGGACATGGACGGACGTGTCTGGGAGGCTCTGCACGTCGCCCATGCGCTGTCGAGGTCGGCGGAGTTCGACATCGTGCACAACCAGCTCGACTGGCTGCCTCTGGCGTTCGACCACTTCTGCCAGGCGCCGATGGTGACCACGATCCACGGGTTCTCGGGAGCAGTCATTCTCCCGGCCTACCGGGCCTCCCGCTCGAGGTTCGTCTCCATCTCTGACGCGGATCGTTCCCCGGAGCTCGACTACATCGCCACGGTCTACCACGGCATCGACGTCGCCGAGCTGCCCCCAGGCCCCGGCGGCGACTCGCTGGTGACGTTCGGCCGGATCCACCCCGACAAGGGCACCGAGCAGGCGATCGCCATCGCTCGGGAGTGCGGTCGACCGCTGGTGATCTGCGGCCCGGTGCACGACCGCGAGTACTTCGAGGAGCGCGTACGGCCCGCGATCGACGGCAGGACGGTGACGTACTTGGGATCGGTTGGTCCGGCCGACCGTGCCCGCGTCCTGGGTGAGGCGGCGGTCCTTCTCCACCCGATCGGGTTCGACGAGCCGTTCGGCCTGTCGGTCGCCGAGGCCATGATGTGCGGCACCCCGGTCGTCGCGTACCGCCGCGGCTCGATGCCGGAGGTCGTCGACGAGGGCCTGACGGGCTTTCTCGCGGACAACGTCGACCAGGCGGTCGCGGCGGTTGGCCGGGCGGTACAGCTCGACCGCGAGGCCGTACGGGCTCAGGCGATCAGCAGGTTCAGCGTCGACCGGATGGTCGACGGTTACCTGGAGGTGTACGAGAAGATGCTCGGCCGCTAGGCGGCCGTCGAACATGACAGTGCCCCCGCCGCCGGGGAGTCGGCGACGGGGGCACAGGTCACGAGGTCTTACATGTCGTAGTACATCTCGAACTCGTGCGGGTGCGGACGCATGCGGATCGCGTCGATGTCCGCACGCTTCATCTCGATCCACGTCTCGATGAGGTCCGAGGTGAACACGCCGCCTGCGAGCAGGTAGTCGTGGTCCTTCTCGAGCTCGTCGAGCACCGCGTCGAGGGACGCCGGAACCGTCGGGATCTGGGCGTGCTCCTCGGGAGGCAGCTCGTACAGGTCCTTGTCGACCGGGGCCATCGGCTCGATCTTGTTGACGATGCCGTCGAGGCCGGCCAGGAGGCAGGCGGCGAAGGCGAGGTACGGGTTCGCGCTCGGGTCCGGGCAGCGGAACTCGAGGCGCTTGGCCTTCGGGTTCGAGCCGGTGACCGGGATGCGGATGCACGCGGAGCGGTTACGGCCCGAGTACACGAGGTTGACCGGAGCCTCGAAGCCCGGGACGAGACGGTGGTACGAGTTCGTCGTCGGGTTCGTGAACGCCAGCAGGCTGGGCGCGTGGTGCAGCAGACCACCGATGTAGTAGCGCGCCGTGTCCGACAGGCCCGCATAGCCGGCCTCGTCGGCGAACAGCGGTACGCCTTCCTTCCACAGCGACTGGTGGACATGCATGCCCGAGCCGTTGTCACCGAAGATCGGCTTCGGCATGAAGGTCACGGTCTTGCCGGCGGCCCAGGCCGTGTTCTTCACGATGTACTTGAACTTCTGCACGTCGTCAGCCGCGGCGAGCATGGTGTTGAACTTGTAGTTGATCTCCGCCTGGCCCGCGGTGCCCACCTCGTGGTGCGCCCGCTCGATCTCGAGACCGGCGCCGCTGAGGTTGCGCACCATGTCGTCGCGGAGGTCGGTGAAGTGGTCGACCGGGGCTACCGGGAAGTAGCCACCCTTGTACTTCACCTTGTAGCCACGGTTCGGGCGGCCGTCGGGATCGGTCTCGGCGCCCGTGTTCCAGGCCCCGGCCTCGGAGTCGATGTAGTAGTAGCTCGCGTTCTGCTTCGTCTCGTAGCGCACCGAGTCGAAGATGTAGAACTCGGCCTCAGGAGCGAAGAACGCCGTGTCGCCGATGCCGGAGGAGGCGAGGTACGCCTCAGCCTTGCGGGCGATGTTGCGCGGGTCGCGGCTGTAGGCCTCCTTCGTGATCGGGTCGTGGACGAAGAAGTTGAGGACGAGCGTCTTGGCCTTCCGGAACGGGTCCACGTACGCCGACGTCGCATCAGGCATCAGCGCCATGTCGGACTCGTGGATCTTCTGGAAGCCACGGATCGACGAACCGTCGAACGCCAGCCCATCCTCGAAGACGGCATGCGTCAGGGCCGCGGCCGGGATCGTGAAGTGCTGCATGACGCCCGGCAGGTCGCAGAACCGGATGTCGATTGACTCGATGTCGTTGTCCTTGACATAAGCCAACGTGTCGTCGGCGCCTTGGAACATGGAACCTCCAGTGAACTCAGGGCGCACGGTGCGCCGAGACTGAACCTAGTGATGGGCCGTTGCCGACCCATGTCGGGATTGTTTCGGCAATGTAACGCCCCACGAAGAGTCTCGCAGGCCATCTCAGAAGACCGTCTGAGCGGTCCGGATATGCTCCACGACATGGGAGACGAGGCGGCGACGGGTTACCCAGGATCCTCGCTGGGGCTTCCCTCCTCGGGCCGCGGTTCACTTGCCTCCTGGCGTGCCAGGATCGCCGCGCTCATCATCGACTGGGCGGCGAGCATGGCCGTCGCCACGCTTCTCGTGGGTACTGGCGCGCTGTACGGCGGAGGCTGGCGCGGCTTCGTCGTTCTCGCCGTGTACGTCGTGCAGAAGGCCCTCCTGACCTGGCTCACCTCCGCGTCCTTCGGGCAGTTGCTCGCGCGGGTCGCGGTGGTACGGGTCGAGGGTGGGCCGATCGGTCCGTGGCGGGCGATCGTCCGAGCGGTCATGGTCGGCCTCGTCGTCCCGGCGGTCGTCGTCGGCGCCGAGCGGCGCGGGCTGGACGACCTCGTTCTCGGGACGGTCGTCGTGAACCGTGCGGATGGCCGTACGGCCTGAGCGAGGATCGGTAGTCTGGGCTGACAGGCCACAAAGGGAGTCTTTCGTGACGGACTATCGCGAGCCAGGTCGGCGATTCGGCGACGATTTCATCTTCGGGACGGCCACAGCGGCGTACCAGATCGAAGGCGCAGTCACGGAGGACGGCCGCGGGCCATCCATCTGGGACACGTTCAGCCACACACCCGGCCGCACGCTCGGCGGGGAGACCGGCGACGTCGCCTGCGACTCGTACCACCGCTGGGAGTCCGACCTCAACCTCATGGCCTCGTTCGGGATCGACGCGTACCGCTTCTCAATCGCCTGGCCGCGGATCATCCCGGCCGGTACGGGGGCTGTGAACCAGGCCGGCCTCGACTACTACTCGCGCTTCGTCGACGGGCTTCTCGAGCGGGGCATCAAGCCGATCGTCACCCTTTACCACTGGGACCTTCCGCAGGCGCTCGAGGACCTCGGTGGCTGGCCCGAGAGATCCACCGCCGAGGCGTTCGCCGCGTACGCGAAGGTCGTGGGCGAGGCGCTGGGCGACCGCGTCGACACCTGGACGACGCTGAACGAGCCCTGGTGCGCGGCGTACCTGGGGTACGGCGTCGGGGTACACGCACCGGGACGGGCCGACCCGGTCGCGGCGCTGCGTGCCGTCCACCATCTCAATCTCGGCCACGGCCTCGCTGTCCAGGCGCTGCGCTCCGTGGTCTCACCCGAGGCGAAGGTGTCGATCACCAACAACCTCGCGACCGTACGGCCGGCGAGCGACGACCCGGCCGACATCCACGCCGCCGACAAGGACCGGGCGCTGGCGAACGGCGTGTTCACCGGACCGCAGCTGAAGGGCGAGTACCCCGCGCTGGCGCTCGAGGTCACCGCGAAGCTCACCGACTGGTCGTTCGTCCAGGACGGCGACCTCGAGCAGATCCACCAGCCGATCGACGTCTTCGGCCTCAACTGGTACACGCCGAGGACCGTCCACCAGGGCACCCCGCCGCCGCCCACGCCCACGCCGATGCCGTCCGTGTCACCGGGCAACGAGGACGTGCAGGACGTGTTCACCGAGGGTGACCGTACGGAGATGGGGTGGCTCGTCGACCCGTCCGGGCTGGAGGAGCTGTTGCTCGACCTGGGTCGTGAGTTCCCGGCGATGCCGATCGTCGTCACCGAGAACGGCTGCGCGTACGACGACCCGGTCGTCGACGGTCGCTGCCACGACGCACGTCGTGTGGACTATCTCCAGCGCCACCTCACCGCGGTGCACCGGGCGATCGAGGGCGGGGCCAACGTCGTCGGCTACTTCGTCTGGTCGCTCATGGACAACTACGAATGGTCGTTCGGCTACGGCAAGCGGTTCGGCATCACGCACGTCGACTTCGAGACCCAGCAGCGCACACCTCGCGACTCAGCCCTGTGGTATTCGAAGCTGGCTCGTACCCACGAGATCCCGGAAGTCGACGCGATCTAGTCCAGCCACTGAAACGCCCATGTGGTTTTTGCTGCGTTCGTGTTGATTCATGCGTATCTTTAGGTCATGGTCGTCACAGCTGCCGATGAGGAGCGTCTGCTCCCGCACGAGCGTCACCTGCGCATCCTCGATCAGGCGCGCAACCGGTCCCGGGTCGAGGTGTCCACGCTCGCCGAAGAGCTGGACGTGACCTCGGAGACAATCCGCCGCGATCTCGCGGTTCTCGAGCGCCGTGGTCTGCTCCGCAGGGTGCACGGCGGAGCTGTCCACATCGAGCGACTCGGGTACGAACCGTCGGTCACGGCTCGCCGCGAGCAGCGAACGGCGGAGAAGTCCCGCATCGGGCGCGCAGCCCGCGACCTGCTGCCCGACGGGGGAGCGATCCTCGTCGACGCGGGTACGACCACCATGGAGCTCGTCCGAGCGCTACCCTCCGACCTCGCACTGACGGTCGTCACGAACTCCATCCAGGCCGCCTCGTACCTCGCGGAGCTGCCGCGCATCGAACTCCTCTTGCTCGGCGGCCGCATCCGTGACGTCACGGGTGCCGCGGTGGGCGCATGGACCCGCAAGGAGCTCGCGAACCTTCGCGTGGACGTGGCGTTCATGGGTGCCAACGGGATCACTCCGGACAACGGCCTCACGACGCCCGACCAGTCCGAGGCCGAGGTCAAGGCGGCGATGGTCGCGGCCGCGGCGCGGGTCGTCTGCCTCGTCGACCACAGCAAGGTCGGACTGAGCCAGCTGTGCCGGTTCGCCAGCCTCGATGTCGTCGACGTCGTCGTCACCGATTCCGGTCTGGAACAGGACCTCGCCGACGAGCTCGCGGCGGCGGGCCCTGAGGTGATCCGCGCATGATCGTCACCCTGACGCCGAATCCCAGCCTCGACCGCACGATCGCGGTCCCGGCGCTTCAGCGAGGCACGGTGATGCGCGCAACCGAGTCGCGTGAGGATCCGGGCGGCAAAGGCCTCAACGTGAGCCGGGCACTGGCGCAGAACGGCACCGCGACGCGAGCTGTACTGCCGATCGGGGGCGTGTACGGAGGGGTGATGCTCGACCTCCTCCGTGCGGAGGAGATCGACGTCGTGCCCGTACCGATCGCGGGCGCGATCCGGGCCAACGTGGCGATCGTCGAGCCCGATGGAGCTACGACCAAAGTCAACGAGCAGGGTCCCTGCTTCAGCGCCGCCGAGGTGGAGACACTGCGGACGGCGACCGCGACCGCGAGCATCGGGGCCGGTTGGGTGGTGTGCTGCGGGTCGCTGCCCCCCGGCATCGACGACGACTTCTACGCCGACCTCGTCGAGCGCTGCCACGCCAATGGCGTGAAGGTGGCCGTCGACTCGTCGGGGGAGCCCATGACCCGTGCGCTCGCCGCTCGGCCCGACCTCATCAAGCCCAACCGCGTCGAGCTCGCCGAGGCAGTCGGCCACGACCTGCCCACGGTGGGTGCGGTCATCGATGCCGCGCGGGATCTGGTAGCGACGGGCATCGGATGCGTTCTGGTCAGCCTCGGCCGCGACGGCGCGCTGCTCGTGGACTCCGACAGGGTGGTACAAGCTCAGGCGCGGGTCCAGAACCCGCTGTCCACGGTCGGGGCGGGCGACGCGGTCCTGGCCGGCTATCTCCACGCAGTGGCGTCGGGACTCGACGGCGAGGCCGCACTCCGTACAGCCGTGGCCTTCGGCGCCGCCGCCGTGAGCCGGCCCGGAAGCCAGATGCCGACCCCCGCCGAGGTCGCCGCCATCACGGTCGTCGTCGACCGCGATCCCGATCCGGCAGGCCTGCTGGACGACTGACGTCCGCGGGTAGTCTCGGCGGATGATCTGGATCTGTGCCACGTGTGCTGTCGAGACCGCCGACGCCGACGCTCCGCCCGATAGCTGTGACATCTGCTCCGACGAGCGCCAATGGGTCCCCGCATCGGGTCAGGCATGGACGACGCTCGCCGAGCTGGCAGCGCGGGGGACGACGACGTCATGGTTCGAGGTCGAGCCTGGCCTGTACGGGATCACCGCGGACCCCACGGTGGGCATCGGCCAGCAGACAATGGTCGTCGACACCGGTGACGGCGTCGTGGTCTTCGACCCGCTGGGCTACGTGGATGCTGCTGCCATCGGCCACATCCTCGACCTCGGAGCCGTACGCGCCGTCGCGGCGAGCCACCCGCACATGTACGGCGCTCAGACGGCGTGGGCCGAGGCGCTGGATGCTCCCGTCGTCATCAACTCTCACGACGCCCAGTGGTGCCGGCGACAGGACAGGGTGACGTTCTTCGACGAGACGTACGAGCTGGGGGCCGACCTCACGCTGTACCGCGTGGGGGGTCACTTCCGGGGCCAGACCGTGGCCGAGTGGCGCACGGGCAACGGGGGAGCGGGAGTCATCTTCGCCGGCGACGCGGTCTCGCCCAACCCCGACCGCCGTACCGTCAGCTTCCTGCGCAGCTACCCGAACCGGCTGCCGCTCTCGGGCGCCGTGGTGAGGAGGGTCGCGGGCCAGCTGGTCGGGCTGCACTTCGACCGGCTGTACAACAACTTCGGTGACGTGGTGCCGTCCGACGCGAAGGCGGTGCTCAGGTTCTCCGCTGAGCGGCACGCCGCCTGGACTGACGGCCTGCACGACGACGAGACCTGGTGAGGGACCCGTCCCAGGGGTGACGCGCCGAAGGGCCGCGAGGAGGTCGTTGCCCTGGCGGCCCTTGGCTCCTTCTCGCTCTACGACGCGATGGGCATCATGACGCGTCGAGGTCGGTGGCCAGCAGTTCCGCGAGAGAGTCGAGGGTCGCTTCGTCGTCCGCCGTGAGGGTCACGGTGTCACCGTGGGCGGCGCCCAGGGTCATGACGGCGAGGATGCTGTCGGCGTCGACGGTCATGTCGCCCTTGGTGAGGGTGACCGCCACGCCGCTCGCTTGGACCGCCTGGACGAACAGTGCGGCGGGACGGGCGTGCAGACCGACGGCCGATGCGATGGTGACGTCTCGGGAGCTCATTGGTTCTCCTTGGTGCTCAGGGTTCGACGGTGACCTTGATGGCCTGGCCCTTGGCGACGATGTCGAACGCCTCCAGGGCCCGCTCCAAGGGCAGGTGGACGGTGATCAGGTCCTTGACCGGTACGAGTCCGGACGCGATGTAGTCCGGTGCTCGCTTGTTGTGCTCCGGCGCGGAACCGTTCGCACCGTGGATGTGCAGCTGACAGTAGTGGACGAGGTTCGAGTCGCACGTGATCGTGGGGTTCGTCTTCGGCAATCCGCCGAAGAACGAGATCCGTCCGTTGCGAGCCGCCATGGCGATCGCCTGCTCCTGGGTGACGTTCGCCGCGGTCGCCGTTAGGAACCCTTTCTCAGACTGCGGTGCCACGGGCATTGGCACTACAAAACAACGCATTCGGGCATCCATCAAGCCAAAACCACAAATTTGGACATCTAAACGCGCACAGCGACCGCACTTCTGACGCTCGCCGTACGGATCGTGATGTGATGCTCGTCCAGCAGGAGGTGAGCCGATGACCCTGGGAATCGTGGCGATCGTGGCGGTGGTCGTCGTCGTCGCGGCGACGGCGCTCGCGCCTCGCGTGGGCGTCGCCGCCCCGTTGCTCCTGGTGGTCCTGGGGTTCGCGGCCAGCATGACGCCGTTCGTCGGGCCGGTGACCGTACCGCCGGAGTTGATCCTGTCAGGCATCCTTCCGCCGCTGCTCTACTCGGCCGCGGTGAGCACCCCCGTGATGGAGGTACGCAGGGACTTCCGGATCATCTCGCTGTTCTCGGTCGTCCTCGTCGTCGTGTCAGCGGTCGTCGTCGGCGTCGTGGCTAAGGCACTGATCCCCGGCCTGCCGTTCGGCGTTGGGGTTGCCCTGGGTGCCGTGATCAGCCCCACCGATGCGGTGGCGACCAGCATCGTCCGCAAGGCCGGCGTCTCCTCGCGTCTGGTCACCGTCCTCGACGGCGAGAGCATGCTCAACGACGCCTCGGCCCTCGTGCTGCTGAGATCCGCGGTGGCGGCCGTGGGAGTGGGTATCTCCGTCTGGCAGGTGGCCGGCCAGTTCGTCTGGGCGGTCGTGGGAGCGGTAGTGATCGGGTACGCAGTGGGCAAGCTGAACCTCCTTGTCCGGTCGAAGATCACAGACACCAATGCCGGCGTCGCGCTGTCGTTGGTGGTCCCGTTCGTCGCGTACATCCCCGCCGAACAGCTCGGCGCCTCTGGGCTCGTGGCGGCGGTCACCGCGGGCGTCATCACGGGCTACGGTGCGCCCCACAGGCTCGGCGCGGGGGATCGGATCACGGAGCGCACCGTGTGGCGCACGATCGAGCTGCTCCTGGAGAGCAGCGTCTTCCTGCTCATCGGACTGGAGCTCCCGGCGCTCGCTCGAGACCTCACGCGCAACGGCGGGAGCATCGCCTCTGCCCTGGGCATCGGCGTGGTGGCGGCCAGTGTCGTCGTGGCGATCCGGGCGGCGTTCGTGGCCTGGTCGGTGTGGGCCCTGGCACGGAGGAATGGCCGCCAGCCGGAGGTCAGGGAGAAGCTGGCCGAGATGTCGGACAAGCTGGATCAGGGCGTCGTCCCGGAGGTGGGTCGCCCTGAGCGCAACGCGCGCCGGCTCGTCAAGCGTCGGTCGCCGGCGAAGACCGAGGAGCAGACGCAGACGCAGCTCACGCGCTGGCGCCAGGCCGTCGACGCGAGGATCGCCGACCTCGACTATCTCGCGGCGGAGCAGTTCAGCTGGCGGGACGGTGTGATCCTCGTGTGGGCGGGCATGCGCGGAGCGATCACGGTCGCCGCCGCGCAGACCCTGCCCGAGAACACTCCGGAGCGTTCGCTCATCGTGCTCGTGGCGACGCTGGTGGCCGTGGGCACCTTGTTGACGCAGGGCTCGTCGCTGTCGTGGCTCTCTGGCCGGCTCGGTCTCACCGGCCGCGACAGCGCCGGCGACGAGGCGACGTGGATCGCCCTGCAGAACGAGCTCAAGCTCGCGGCGCTCGCGAGGCTCGACGCGTACCCGGAAAAGATCGCGGAGACCGTACGAGACCGGCTGACGCAGCGTACGCAGCCCGAGGACGACCCGTACGGGGGCGCCGTGCAACGCGTGCAGATGCAGCAGTTCCGCAGCCTGCGGCTTGACCTCATCTCCACCGAGCGGGACGAGCTGCTGGCCCTGCGCACGAGCGGCTTGTACCCGTCGGCCATGCTCGACGCCGCCCTGACCCAGCTGGATGCCGAGCAGATCGGCATCGAACTTCGCCGCTGAGCCGGACTGTGGGAGCTATCCACAGCGCAGACGGTCGTCCACAGCTGCCGAGCTTCGTGAACGGTGACGAACCTCGACTTCGGTGTGGTGCGGTGGCTGGGCGGCGAGAACATGACCGTCCCCTCTCGTCCACGTTCGCCTCGTAAGCCGAGTTTCCGAGGACCAGTTGGACGCGACGGTTTCGAGGCGAGGCATAGGCCGAGCATCGATGGTCGGGCCCCACTGCCGGAGTCCCTAGGCTGTCCGGGTGGCACATCTGCTGGGGACCGAGTCGGTACGCCTGGAGTACCCGACCAAAGTCGTCTTCGACGCAGTGACGATCGGGGTCTCCGAGGGAGACCGGATCGGCATCGTCGGCCGCAACGGTGACGGCAAGTCCAGCCTGCTCGGCATTCTCGACGGGCGCGTCATCCCCAACGACGGGAAGGTCACGCGCCGTAACGGGCTGCGGATGGGCGCCCTCGAGCAGGGCGACACGCTCGACGACGCGAGCACGGTGGGCCACGCGATCGTCGGCGACCGTCCCGAGCACGTCTGGGCCGGCGAGCCAAGGATCCGCGAGATCATCTCCGGGCTCGTGGCTGACGTCGGCTGGGACACGCTCATCGGGACCCTGTCCGGCGGCCAGCGGCGACGGGTCGCCCTCGCGGCGCTGCTCGTCGAGGACTGGGACCTCGTCATCCTCGACGAACCCACCAACCACCTCGACGTCGAGGGCGTGCAGTGGCTCGCAGACCATCTGCGCCAGCGCTGGACGAAGACCCAGGGCGGTCTGCTGGTCGTCACCCACGATCGCTGGTTCCTCGACGAGGTCTGTACGGCGACGTGGGAGGTACACGACCGGGTCGTGGAACCGTTCGACGGCGGCTACGCCGCGTACGTGCTGCAGCGGGTCGAGCGCGACCGCCAGGCATCCACCATCGAGGCCAAGCGGCAGAACCTCATGCGCAAGGAGCTGGCCTGGCTGCGGCGCGGCGCACCGGCCCGTACGAGCAAGCCCAAGTTCCGCATCGACGCCGCGAACGTGCTCATCGATGACGTCCCGCCACCACGTGACCGGGTGGAGCTGGCGAAGCTGGCCACCGCACGCTTGGGCAAGGACGTGGTCGACATCGAGAACGTGTCCGTGTCGTACGGCGAGAACGTCGTCCTGACGGACGTCACCTGGCGCATCGGTCCTGGGGATCGGCTGGCCGTGCTGGGTGCCAACGGGGCCGGCAAGTCGACGCTGCTCGGCCTCGTGAGCGGCACAGTGCTGCCGACAACGGGCCGCGTGAAGCGCGGCAAGACCGTGAAGATCGGGATGCTCGACCAGCGCTTCAACGACCTCGAAGAGATCGCCGACGACCGGGTACGGGAGGTGCTGGCTCGGACACGTACGACGTTCACGGTCGACGGCCGGGACCTGACTCCGGCCCAGCTCCTCGAGCGCCTCGGCTTCTCCCGCGACCACCTCTCGGCCCGCGTCGCGGACCTTTCCGGCGGCCAGAAGCGGCGCCTGCAGCTGCTGCTTGTGCTCCTCGCCGAGCCGAACGTACTGATCCTCGATGAGCCGACCAATGACGTGGACACCGACATGCTCACGGCGATGGAGGACCTGCTCGACTCGTGGCCGGGCACGCTGCTCGTCGTGTCCCACGACCGGTACCTCGTGGAACGTACGACGGACATGCAGTACGCGATCTTCGACCGTGGGCTGCGGCACCTGCCGGGCGGGGTGGACGAGTACCTGCGGCTGCGCCACGCAGAGTCGCAGACCGTACCCGAAGCGGCGCCACGGGAAGTGTCCGCCAGCTCCGCGGCCGAGCAGCGCGCCGCGGCGAAGGCGTTGCAGGCGACAGAGCGCAAGCTGGAACGACTGGGGGAGCGGATCGAGGCTCTGCACTCGACGATGGCCGCTCACGACCCGTCCGACTATCTCGGGCTAGGGCGCCTCCACGACGAACTCCGCGACCTCGAGGCTGAGGTCGCGGAGCTGGAGAACGCGTGGTTGGAGCTGTCGGAACAGGCCGGCTGAGGCCTCAGCGGCCGCGTACAGCCGCTCGTGCACCCTTCGCCGAGGTCGGCATCGGACCTTTGGGCAGCGGGATCTTCGGCCGCATCGAGTCGAGCGCCCGGAGCCGGTTGGCGATGTCGGTGATCTCGGCCGTCTTGATGACCTTCGGCAGCTTCTTGATGTGGTCGGCCAGTTTCGCGAGGGGCACCTGGTTGTCCCGGTCGCCCATGACGATGGTCGTCACCTTGACCCCGTACTTGACCTGCTCGTGCTTCTTGGCCTCGGTCGCGAGCATCGCCCGTACGCGGCCGGCGTCACCCTCGCCGATGAGCACGATGCCGCCGGGACCCACGACGCGGTGCACGATGTCGAGCTGCCGGTTCGCGGTGATGACCGGCGACTTGACCCAGTCCTTGCTGAGCATCGACATGGCGACCTCGGCGGAGCCCTTCTGGCCCTCGTACCGCTTGTACGTGGCGTTCTTGGCACGCCACGTCAGGATGAACATGGCCGCCAGGACGCCGAACAGCGCACCGTAGATCAGGTACAGCCACCAGGGCTTGATGAGGAAGCCGACGACCGTGAACACCACGATGGAGAGAGCCAGTGCCCCGCCCATGAACAGGTTGGCCTTCGGGTCGTGCTCCGTGGTGACCTTGTAGACCTCGATGATCTGGCGGACCTGTCCCCAGTCCTTCGGGTCGGTCGAGTTCTTGCGGCGCAGCTTCTCGGCGTTCTTCGCCGCCTTCTGCTCCGCGGCCAGCTCTTTGGCCCGCTCACTCGCCATGGGTGCTCACATTCTGTGTCTGATCAAGAGTTGAACGTGGTGCGGCCAACGCTTCGCTGGCCTGCCGGTACAGTCTCCCAGCGCGGTACGAGGACCGCACCAGCGGCCCCGACAACACGCCCTCGAAGCCGATCTCGGTCGCTTCGGCGGCGAGCTCGTCGAACTCGCTCGGCTCGACCCAGCGGTCGACGGGATGAAGGTGCGCGTTGGGACGCAGGTACTGCGTGATCGTGACCAGGTGGGTACCGGCGTCGCGGAGGTCTCGCAGGGTCTGCGACACCTCCTCACGGGTCTCGCCCATGCCCATGATGATGTTCGACTTCGTGACGAGCCCGGCGTCGCGGGACCTCGTCAGGACGCTCAACGAGCGCTCGTACGAGAATCCGGGGCGGATGCTCCGAAACACCCGTGGCACGGTCTCGACGTTGTGGGCGAAGACCTGCGGTCGGGTCTCCAGCACCTGATCGACGAGCTCCGGCTTTCCGGAGAAGTCCGGTGCGAGCATCTCGACGCCGACGCCCGGATTCTCCCGGTGGATCGCGCGGATGGTCTCGGCGTACAGCCAGGCTCCCTCGTCGGGCAGGTCGTCGCGGCAGACACCGGTCACGGTCGCGTACCGCAGCCCCATGGACTTCACGCTCTCGGCGACGCGCTGAGGCTCCTCGGTGTCGTACGAGGTCGGCTTCGCGGACTCGATCTGGCAGAAGTCGCAGCGGCGGGTGCAGGCATCACCACCGATGAGGAAGGTGGCCTCGCGGTCCTCCCAACACTCGAAGATGTTGGGGCAGCCCGCTTCCTGACACACCGTGTGGAGGCCCTCGCTGCGCATGATCGACTGCAGCTCGGTGTAGTTGGGGCCCATGACCGCGCGCGTACGGATCCAGGAGGGCTTCCGCTCGATGGGTGTCTCTGCGTTCTTGACCTCGAGTCGGAGAAGCCGGCGGGCAAAAGGACGAACTGTCACCCGCACAGGCTACCTGGGCAGCGGGGGTTTCACACTCCGCGCTCAGTGGGGCAGCAGTGCCCTGAGCACCATGGGCGCGAAGAACGCGGCGAGCCATGACGCGGCGATCAGCGATGGGCCGAACGGGAGCTCGGCCTTGCGTCCGGCACGCCGGGCGATGAGGACGGCGATGGTCACCGGGACATGGACGAGGAAGGCGCCGACCGCTCCGACAAGGGCGTACGGGAGCCCGAGCCAGCCCAGGAACGTACCGAAGAAGAGGGAGAGGCTCACGTCGCCGATCCCGAACTGGCCTTTGCCGACCCACGCGATGGCGAAGTAGACGACCGCGATGATGATCCCGGTGACCAGGGCGATACCGAAGCGGGCCCAAGATCCCTCGATTGTGGCGGCGGCGGCGAGGCTGAAGACCAGCCCGACCATGCCCGGCCACATGATTCTGTGGGGAATCTCGTGCGAGGCGAGGTCGGTGGCGACGAGGAGCGTGCTCACCAGCGCTGCAACGGCGAAGGCGAGGGCCTCGGGCCAGGCAGTCAGGCGCCAGCCAGCGAGGGCGCCGAAGATGACGCCGAGAACGGCGAGTACGGGGATGCTGACGACCCGAGGGGATGTCGGATCGGTGAGACGGGCTCTCGTGAAACGGGTGAGCGCCGCCGCCGCAATGCCGATCAAGGCACCCGTGATAGCGGCGGCGGCACTCATGACGACCCCATCGGCTACCTGTTGAAGCTTGACATGATGCCGATGACGCCAGGTCCCATGACGACCATGAACAGCACCGGGAGGATGCAGAGCATGAGCGGGAAGATCACCTTGACGGGGATTTGCATTGCTTTGGCCTCGGCGCGCTGACGCCGCTTCATCCGCATCTCAGCTGCCTGCGTGTTGAGCACGCCGGATAGTGCGAGACCGTACGCCTCGGCCTGGATGATCGACCGGATGAACTGCTTGAGATCGGGCACTTGGGTGCGCTCGACGAGGTCCTCGTACGCCACACGGCGAGTCATGCCGACCTGCACATCCTGGAGTGTACGGATGAGCTCCGCTGCCAGGACCCCCGATCCGTTCTTCGCGACCCGGACCATGGCGGCATCGAACCCGAGGCCTGCCTCGACCGCGATGCTCATCTGGTCGAGGGTATCGGCCAGCTCTAGCGTGATCTTCGCTTTGCGCTCGATGCCGATGCTGTAGAGGCGGAGCTCGGGCAGGAAGTACACGAGCACTCCGAAGACCACTCCCATGATCGCGATCACGGGAGACGACGCCTTGAGGACGAACAGCGCCGCCACGAGTGGAGCGGCGACCGTCAGTGCAATCTTGACGGTGACCACGCGCTCGATCGGCCAGGCCGTGGGTCGTCCAGCTTGCGCGAGCATTGAGTCCAGACGGGCCCGCGAGCTCTTCGGAACCAGAGTCTTGCTCAGGGTCGAGACGTTCCTGCCCTTGCCGGAGGACGTGGCGAGAGGAGCGCCTGCAGGAGCGGCGTGGGCGCTGGGGATGCCTCGCCGGAGATTCTCCATCGCGCGCACCTTCGCTGCACTCGGACCTGCGACGATGGCGAACGCGAAGTAGCCGGTGGCAGCGGCGAAGACCGCCACTGCGAGGAACGTGGTGAACATGCCGCCTTCCTAGAACTTGATCTTGACGGTCGCTCGGAGCCAGAGGCCACCGATAGTCAGCATGATGATGGCGGCGATGACGATGCCCCAGCCGATCGTGGTGGTGAACAGCACGCTCAGATACCCGGGGTTCGCCATCGTCAGGAAGGCTGTGACGCCGAACGGCAACGCCATAAGAATGACGGCCGACAGCTTGCCCTCCGACGCGAGGGACGCCACCTGACGGTGCAGCTGGTTGCGGTCGCGAATCGTCCGCGCGACACCGTCGAGGACGTCGGCGAGGTTGCCGCCGACCTCCCGGTTGATGGCGATCGCCTGCGCGACCCAGTTGAAGTCCTCACTGCCCATCCGGTTGGAGACCTCGATGAGGGAGTCGTTCAACGAGCGTCCGATCCGGGTCTCGTTGAGGACCCGGCTGAACTCATCCTTCGTCGGACTGTCCGCCTCGGAACTCATCGCCTGGACTGACTGCAGCAGCGAGTAGCCGGCCCGCAGGCTCGCGGCCAGCATCTGCAAGGTTTGGTCGAGCTGATCCGCGAAGGCGCGCTTCCGACGACCCACCAGGAACCCGAGGATGAACCAGCCGACCACCGGGATGATGATGGTGATCAACAGGCCGATGGCCGGTGTGAGGACCAGCATGACGAGCGCGCCCGCGGCGAGAGAAGCGGCGGAGGTGAGCAGAACGACGTCGGACGCCTTCGTCCTCAGGCCCGCCAGTTCCAACTTGCCTGCCAGGCTGCTGCCCCGTTTCGCCAGGACCTTGCCGATCTGGTCGGTGGCGAAGTCGGTTGCCGTGGCCAGCGTCGTGGCCTTCTGGTTTCGCTTGCGTCCCTGCAGCTGTCGGCGCCGATCTCGCGACAGCCTCCGGAACCCGGGGCGGATGACGAGGAATGCGGCGATCGTGATCGCCACCAGCAGAAGGAGTGAGCCCAGCGTGAGCATGGACGCTGTGGCGAAGAAGCTCATCGCAACCACTCCTGGTTCCCGCCGAAGACGCGCGGCGACAAGACGATTCCCAGCTCTTCGAAGCGCTCGGCGAACCTCGGCCGGACGCCGGTGGCGACTGGACGCCCGAGGAACTTGCCATTGGCGTCGAGGCCTGCCGAGTAGTCGAACAGGAAGATGTCCTGCAGCGTGACTGTCTGGCCCTCCATACCGTGGACCTCGGTGACGGCCACGACACGGCGGGTGCCGTCGCGCAAGCGCTGAATTTGTACGATCAGGTCAACAGCGGATGTGATCTGCTCGCGGATGGCACGTAGAGGCAGATCCATGCCGGCCATGAGGACCAGCGTCTCCAGTCGAGCGATCGCATCGCGTGGAGCGTTCGCGTGGACCGTCGAGAGCGAGCCGTCGTGGCCGGTGTTCATGGCCTGCAGCATGTCGAGCGCCTCGGCGCCACGACACTCGCCGACCACGATCCGGTCGGGGCGCATACGCAAGGAGTTCTTCACGAGATCGCGAATCGTCACCTCGCCGCGTCCTTCGACGTTGGCCGGACGTGACTCCAACCGGACCAAGTGGTCCTGCTGGAGCTGGAGCTCGACCGCGTCCTCGATCGTGATGATCCGCTCGTTGCTGGGGATGAAGCTCGACAACACGTTCAGCAGGGTCGTCTTACCGGTACCGGTACCTCCGGAGACCAGGATGTTCAGTCGGGCCTGCACACAGGCTCGCAGCAGATCCGCCATGTCCGGCGTCATCGTGCCGAAGCCGATGAGGTCGTTGACACCGAGCGCGTCACGGCTGAACTTGCGGATGGTCAGCGTGGAGCCACTGACCGCCAGCGGCGGGATGATGGCGTTGACGCGGGAACCGTCCATGAGTCGGGCATCGACGAGCGGCGACGACTCGTCGATGCGGCGGCCGACCTTGCTGACGATGCGGTCGATGACCCGACGAAGGTGCGCCTCGTCGTCGAACGTCACCGGGCTTCGCGTCAGCTTGCCCTTCTGCTCCACGTAGATGGTGTCCGCCCCGTTGACCATGATCTCAGTGATGGTGTCGTCATTGAGGAGGGCCTCCAACGGGCCAAGGCCGAGTACGTCGTCCTCGACCTCTCGGATGATGCGGCGCCGCTCCTCGGACGTCAGTGGCGTCGAGGACTCCTCGATGATCGCGTTGAGCTCCTGGCGGACGAGACCGCTGATCATCTCCTCGTCGAGCGCGCCCTCATTGAGCCGGGCCCCGATCCGTTCGAACAGCTGGGCGGTTGCTTGCTCCTTCAGCTTTCCGACCGGATCCGGCGCTTGGGGCGCCACAGTGGCGGGACGACCGCGCTGGGCAAGAGTGTTGCCGGGCATTGTGGAGGTCGGGGCTGCGGGGAGCGGCGGGAAGGCGCCCACCTCCGCCGCCCGCGTCGCGAGGGACGCGGGAGCGGCATCGGGGGCGTTGTAGGTGGCCGGCGAGAAGGGATCCAGCGGCTCCCCACCCTCGGCGCGGCGAGCGCCGAGACGTTCTGACAGCTTCATACTGACTTCTCCACTCTCACGCCTCGGCGGCCGGTGAAGCCGCTGAGGGTCTCCGACGTGCGGCCTGTGATGCGGTCGACGAGCAGGTTCAGCTGCTTGGTGATCGGGTCGCGCCCGTTCACCTGGAGCAGGGGCATTCCCTGGTTCGTCGATTGGGGAAGCAGATGGGACTGGTTGAGCACGATGTCGACCTCCTCGCCGATCGTGGACTGAACGTCCTTGATCGTGAGCCCACGGCTCGACTCGAAGAAGTTGACGACGACGTGACGCGCCTCAAGCAGCATGTCGAGGTCGTCGAGCGTCTCGAGCTCCTTGCGGAGACCTCGTACGCCTGGCACGTCCAGCGTGGTGACGAGGACGATCTCGTTGGCCTTGTCGAGCACCGCGAGCGTGTGCTCCGACAAGCCCGGAGCCGTGTCGACGACGACGTACTGGAACTCTTTCGCCAACATGGTGAGCAGGTTCGAGATGTCCTTAGGGGTCACCGTGTCGGCAGCGACCGGAGAATCCGATCCGGGTACCACGTACAGGCCCGTCTCATGCCGCGTGAGCAGGGACTTCAGCGTGAGCATGTCCCCGGTCATCGCGCCCTGGATCGTGTCCGGCAAAGAGAACTCCGGCTCCAGGTTCAACGCGGTCGCGCAGTCACCGAAGTGGATGTCGAGGTCGACGAGCACGATCTGCTGGGGGTAGCGCTTCGCGAGCCCCACGGCGAGGTTGGTCGCGACGGTCGTCTTGCCGACGCCACCCTTAGGGGACGCCACGGCGACGATTCGACCGTCCGGCTTGGCGACCAAGGGGGCCATCGGCGTGACGGCGATTGCAGCCGAGCGCATGGCGAGGAACTGAGCTGCCCGTTCCAGGGCCTTACGAGTATCAGCGACGTCACCCTCGCTCGCCACGAGGTCCTTGACGCCGGCGCGCAGCGCGGGCAGGGCCAGAGGTTCGATGTTCGTCGCGGCAAGGATGACCACGCACGGATACGACTGGTCGAGGTTGCGAGCGAGCTCGATGGCACCACCTGCATCGATGTCGGCATCCAGAACGATGATGTCGGGGATCGGAGCACCGCGCAGTCCGGCGAACAACTCAGCGGCGGTGGCGGGTAACGGATTCGGCGACAGCAGGAGGAACGAGCCTCCCGTTGCGTACCCCATCCGCTCCGTCAGACCAGCGGACTGGCTGACGAGAACGACACGGCTCATCGCAGGACGACCTTGCCGTTCGTGTACCGCGAGCTGGAGTCGTCCGTATCGGTGGTCTCGACCGTCAGCAGCAGTGTGCCGGCCGACTGTGCCCACGTGAGCTTCTCGATGTCGGACGTGGTGAGTGCCACCGTGAGCATGACGGAGCCAGCGGGTAGCGGGCTGGTCCCTGTCGCATCGGAGGCCGGCGTAATGCCGCCCTGGACGCGGGTGACGAGGACCTTGTTCATGATCTGCTTGGTGATGGTGTCACCGTCGATCGTGACCGGTGTGGCGATGCCGGGGATGCTGATCGGGTCGGCCGCCGAGGACTTGATGCTGAGGACGACGCCGATGGTCTCGCCGGCCTTCACGATGCCGCCGCGGATCTGCTCAGGCTTCACGAGGAGGCTCATCTGCTCCATGCCCTTCGGCACGGCGACTGAGTCCTGCGTAGCGGCAGCGGGATCGACGAAGCGAGTCGTCAGAAGGATCTCACCGGCGACAAGGTCGACGGCGGCGACCTTGCTCTGGATCTCGCCGAGGTCGGAGACGGCCTGGACCGGTACGGTCTTGGCAGGGATTTGGGTCAGCTCGATGTTGCTGCCGAGGTTCTCGGCGAGGGTGCCCTTGGTGATGGGGTTGACGACGACGTAGACGCTCTTCACAGCGACGCCGTTCAGTGCGCGCACATCTGCGTTTCGGACATACAAGAAGATGCTGAGAAATGCCACAAGGGCAAGTGCGGCCGCCACGAAAGCGGCCACAATTCGACGGTTCATGATGGGTGTCTTTCTCACGGGTGAACGACGTAGTGCGAACCGGTTGCCGATCGGGGCCTCAAGCCCCGGCCATGGCGGGTAGTTCAGGTGGCGGAAAAGGCCCAACGCCGACTGGCCGCTGCGGGGCGACCAGCCGGCATCGAAGCGATGGAGCCGAACTCAGCCTTACGCGGCAGGGGCGATCTGGCTGGTGATGTTGGAGAAGACCTTGCTCAGGGTCGTGCCGAACACGGCCACGACGCCGATGATGACGGCGGCGATCAGCGCGACGAGCAGGCCGTACTCAACGGCGGTGGCGCCCTTGGTGGCCTTGCCGAGGCGCTGCTGGGCAACGAAGGCAAGCGTGGTGAGGTAAGCGGAAATGGCGTTCATGTAGGGAGTCCCTTCTCTACAGTCACGAGGCCGGAACGCCTTGTGATGTCCCCCGGCTCCTTCCCCTCGGAAGGGCCACGAGAACTATGACCCAGGGCTCAGCGAGTGGGCAACGAACGTGAGAATTCCGTCATGAAATGGCTCGCCAGGAGTGTTGGATATGGCGCTGACCAGGGATTATGTCGGGAGTGTTCGGCGGATTCGTCGTGGGCTTCATGAGTAACGTCACATCTTCGGCGATGGTCGGCGAAAAGCGAGTACGTCGCGCAGCTGCTTCTCCGCAAGGTCCGCGACCTCGGCCATCGACGGCGGGTCGTCGAGCTCGGCGGCCAGGGATGACACGCCCGCGTCCTCGATGCCGCAGGGGATGATCCGGTCGAACGCTGCGAGATCGGGCGAGACGTTGAGCGCGAAGCCGTGCTGGGTCGTCTTGCGGCTGACGCGGATCCCGATGGCGACGACCTTTCGCTCGGGCTTGTCGCCTGACGCCGGGAGCCAAACCCCCGAACGGCCCTGTACACGTATTGCCGGCAGACCGTACTCGGAGACGGTACGGATGAGTGCCTCCTCCAGACGCCGTACGTAGTCCACCACGTACACGCCATCCGGCAGCGTCACGATGGGGTAGCCCACGAGCTGGCCGGGACCGTGCCAGGTGATCTTGCCGCCGCGATCTACGTCAACGACAGGGGTGCCGTCCTGGGGCCGTTCAGCGGGTTCTGTACGGCGCCCCGCTGTGTACACGTCGGCGTGCTCGAGCAGCAGCACCGTACCGGGGCGACGGCCATCTGCGACCTCGGCGTGGATCCGTCGCTGTTCATCCCAGGCCCACTGGTAGTCGATGAGGCGCGGAGGCGTCTCATCGAACCCGAGGCGTACGAACTCGAGGTTGCTGGTCATCGCCGGGGCCACCGGTGAGCGGTCAGGCCCCGAGCTCTGCGGCGAAGTCACCAGCCTCCAGGCGAGCCTTGACGGAGCTCAGGAAGCGCGCGGCATCCGCGCCGTCCACGAGTCGGTGGTCGTACGACAGCGACAGGTACATCATGTCGCGGACCGCGATGATCTCCCCGAGATCGGAGTCGTTGATCACCACAGGTCGCTTCACCAGCGTGCCGGTGCCGAGGATGGCCACCTGGGGCTGGTTGATGACGGGCGTGTCGAAGAGCGTGCCTGCGGAGCCGTAGTTCGTGATGGTGAACGTGCCCCCGTTGAGCTCGTCCGGGGTGACCTGGCTCGTACGGGTCCGGGCCGCGAGGTCGACGATCTTCTTGGCCAGACCTGCCACGTTGAGATCACCCGCATCCTTGATGACGGGGACGAGCAGGCCCTTCGGAGTGTCGACCGCGATGCCGACGTGCTCGGCGTTCGGGTACGTGATCGTTCCGGCCTCGGTGTCGATCGTGGCGTTCACCTTCGGGAACTGCTTGAGAGCCTCGATGGCGGCCTTCGCGATGAAGGGGAGGTACGACAGGGACGCGCCCTCGCGGGCCTTGAAGTCGTCCTTGACCCTCGCCCGCAGCTTCGAGACCGACGTGAGGTCGACCTCGACGGTGGCCGTGAGCTGAGCAGACACGTGCAACGACTCCACCATGCGGCGTGCGATGGTCGCGCGCAGCCGCGAGATCTTCTCCGTCGAGCCGCGCTGGCTCGCCAGGGGGGTCGCCGTGGCGGTCGGCGCCGGTGCCGGGGCAGCGGGGGCCGGTGCGGCCTTTGTGGCCTGAGCAGCATCGATGACGTCCTGCTTGCGGATCCGTCCACCGACTCCCGTGCCGGCGACGTCGCCGAGGTCGACACCGTGCTGGGCGGCGAGCTTGCGGACGAGCGGCGTCACGTACGAGTCGAGGGTCTCGGCGTCGCTGGCACGTCGCGGCGCCACCGTGTTCGCGGCCTGCGGAGCAGCGGCGACGGGAGGTGCTGGTACCGGAGCGGCGACCGGAGGTGCTGGCACCGGAGCGGCGGCCGGCGGGGCCGCGGGGGCCGGGACAGGGGTAGCCGCAGCCGCAGGAGCAGCCGGTACGGGCTCAGGAGCGGGTGCAGGTGCAGGAGTAGCCGCAGGCGCGGCCGGGGCAGCGGCCGCATCGCCGATGATGGCGAGTACGGACCCGACCGGGACCGTCTCGTCGACCTCGACGCGGATCTCGAGGACCGTCCCGGAGACGGGCGAGGGAAGCTCTGTGTCCACCTTGTCCGTGGAGACCTCGACGAGCGCCTCGTCGGTGTCGACGTGGTCGCCGACCTGCTTCAGCCAACGGGAGATGGTGCCCTCGGAGACGCTCTCGCCGAGTGCGGGAAGCGTCACCTCGGTGCCGGTCGCGGGACCGGCGCTCGCGGCAGGCGCGGCTGCAGGTGCTGGCTCAACTGTTGCGGGTACTGGTGAGGCCTCAGGCTCCACCGCCTTGACGGGAGCCTCCGGCTCGGGTTCCGGAGCCGCAGGTGCGGGCTCGGCAGGGGCAGGCGCGTCTGCCTCGGCTTCGTTCGGCTCGCCGATCACGGCGAGGACCGCGCCGACAGGCGCCGTCTCGTCCACATCGACCTTGATCTCGAGCAGAACGCCCGACACCGGGGACGGGATCTCCGTGTCGACCTTGTCGGTGGACACCTCCAGGAGGGGCTCATCGGTGGCAACAGTGTCGCCCACCTTCTTGAGCCAACGGGAGACCGTACCCTCCGAGACCGATTCTCCGAGAGCCGGGAGAGTGACGTTGGTCGACATGGTGGGAAATCTCCTTACCGCAGGTGCTCTATGGACGACGTCGGCCAGCCTAGCCTCCTCACCGGGATAATGGAGTTCGTGGGAATCCTGGATGGACTGCGCCGCCGCCGCAACCGTGATGGGGCCGCTGGGCCCAATGGGGCATCGGCCGCCCAGCACCTCGAGAGCTTCATCTCGACCCGGCGCGGCATCGAGGCGTACGTCGAACAGCCGACAACTTTGACCGGGCCGACGCTCCTTCTCATTGCATACGACGGTGAGTGGACGCGCCGCAGCGTGCCGTCAGCCGCCTGGGCGCGTCGCTTCGCCGCGAACCATCAGCTGCCGTGCTACGACGCCGGCGTGGTCGCGTACCCGCAGCGGATGCGCGACTTCAACAGCCGTGCGAAGAAGCGCTCGACCTAGCCCTGGAGCGACTGCGCCAGGGCCACCAGGGTACGTACCGCCACGCCGGTGCCACCGGAGGGTACGTAGTCGTACGGCTCCTTCTCGTTGAACGCCGGTCCGGCGATGTCGAGGTGCGCCCAGTCGATGCCGTCTGTGAAGCGCTGGAGGAAGGCCGCTGCCGTGAGCGCGCCACCCCACCGGTGGCCACCGGATCTGAGGTCGGCCACCTTGCTGATCAGCTGGTCGCCGACCTCATCGGTGATGGGGAGCTGCCAGAACGCCTCGCCCGCCGCCTCCGCGGCATCGAGAAGCCGGTCCGCGGTCTGGTCGTCGCTGGCCATCAGGCCGGCCGTCCGCTCGCCGAGCGCCACGACGCACGCCCCGGTCAGCGTGGCCACGTCGACGAGGAGGTCGGGCTTGTCCTCGGCGGCCCGCGCGAGCGCATCGGCCATGACGAGGCGGCCTTCGGCGTCGGAGTTGTAGTTCTCCACCGTCGTCCCGCCGTACATGGTGATGACGTCGCTGGGACGCTGAGCGGAGCCTGACGGCATGTTCTCGGCCATCGCCGCGTAGACCGTCACCGAGATCTTGAGTCCGAGCTCGGCGATGACCTGGATGGCGGAGATCACCGTCGCGGCGCCGCTCATGTCGCACTTCATCGTGTACATCGAGTCGCCCGGCTTGATGTTGATGCCGCCGGTGTCGAATGTGATGCCCTTGCCGATGAGCGCCAGGTGGTTGCGGGCGCCACGTGGGGCGTACGAGATCCGCACCAGCCGCGGCGGCCGCTCGGAGCCCATGCCGACGGCGAGGATACCTCCGTACCCAGCCTTCGCGAGGGCCTTCTCGTCGAGCACCTCGACCTCGAGCTTGGCCTTCTTGCTGGTGGCGACCGCGGCGGCCGCGAACGTCTCCGGATACAGGATGTTGGCCGGGGTGTTGATCCAGTCTCGGGTCTGGTTGACGCCGGCCGCGATCGCGACGGCGGCGGTGACCGCGTCCTTCGCCTCGAGCTTCGTCGACGGGGAGACCACCGTCACGACGCGGAGCAGCTCGTCCGGCTCGCTGCCGACCTTGGTGTACGTGTACGCGCCGAGCAGGGCGCCTTCCGCGGCACCCTTGATGACTTCGGGCTCGACGAGGTCGAGGCTGACCACCACATGCAAGGGGGAGGCGGGCTCGAGGCGCGCCAGGGCCCGTACGCCGTTGGCCACGGCCCGGCGTACCTGTTCCGGGGTCACGTCGACGTCACCCAGGCCCACGACGACCAGCCGGACGCCGCCAGCGGTGGGAAGGATGACGGTGCTCCCCGACTTCGTCTTCGCACCCAGATCGAGGGCGACCGCCAGCGGGGACGTGCCCCAGCGCTTGGTGAGGTCCTTCTCGAGGGCGGAGGGAAGGTCCACCAGGGCGGGCGTACCCGACACCTGCGTGAGACCGACGATGACTGCATCGGCGTCACGCGGGACCGACTTCGACAGGGACACCGAGACCACGAACATCCACCTTCCGGGCTTGTGAAGAGGCGCCACGCCCCGTCGGTCAGCGTATCGCGTCGGCTATAGGCTCGGGATGGCCCGTACGGGCCCGTTCATGTCCCGAGGAGACCCATATCATGACCCCGGTCCAGTTGACATCTGTGCTCCACGACCGCCACGAGGCGGCCGGCGCGAAGTTCGCGGAGTTCGGCGGCTGGCTCATGCCGCTCGAGTACACGGGCGTGCTCGCCGAGCACACGGCGGTACGGGAGAGGGTCGGGCTGTTCGACGTCAGCCATCTCGGCAAAGCCCTGGTCATCGGTCCAGGTGCCGCGGACTACCTCAACACCCGGCTCACCAACGACTTGAACCGCATCGGTGCCGGCCAGGCGCAGTACACGCTGCTGTGCGCCGAGGACGGTGGCACCGTCGACGACCTCATCGCGTACCGGCGCTCCGACGACGAGGTCTTCCTCATCCCCAACGCGTCGAACACCGCTGAGGTCGTGAAGCGACTCCAGCAGGGAACGCCCGAGGGCGTGACCGTCACGAACCACCACCGCGACTACGCGGTCCTCGCCGTACAGGGTCCTCGTTCCGACGAGCTCCTGGCCTCGATTGGGCTACCGGTGGGCCACGACTACATGCGCTTCGCGGTCGCGACGCTGGGAGATGCGCAGCTCACCGTGTGCCGTACCGGCTATACCGGGGAGCGCGGCTACGAGCTCGTGTGCGCGTCCGCTGACGCCGGCGCTGTGTGGGACGCGGTGGTCGCGGCCGGCGAGCCGTACGGGCTGGCGCTGTGCGGGCTGGGTGCCCGCGACACCCTGCGCACGGAGATGGGCTACCCCCTCCACGGCAACGACCTGTCGCGCGAGATCTCCCCGGTGGAGGCCGGAATCCTGTGGGCCGTCGGCTGGAAGAAGCCGGTCTTCGACGGGGCACAGGCGCTGCGTGCGCAGAGGCTCTCTCCGCACCGTGTGCTGCGTGGCCTGAAGGCGATCGGCCGTGGCATCCCCCGACATGGCATGGAGGTCGTCGATGCGGACGGGGCGCACGTCGGTGAGGTCACGTCCGGAACGTTCTCCCCGACGCTGCGGCAGGGCATCGCCCTGGCGCTCGTCGATCCCTCGGTGGTCGAAGGCGATCAGGTGGGCGTCATCATCCGGTCGCGGACGGAGGCCTTCGACGTCGTGAAGCCCCCGTTCGTCACACCCGGGGTACGTGGCGCGTGAGGAGGCTCGTCCGGGCACGCGTCCTGCACGTGCTCGTCCTCGTCGCAGGGCTGTTCGCGTTGGGCTGGGCGCTGTTCGCACCGGTCGCGGCGATCCGCTGCCATGACCAGATCATGCGGCCCGGCGACGTGTGCTCCTACGCCAGCCTCAACGGCGTGGACAACGGGAAGACGCAGTCGTACGAGCAACGGCTCGCCACGGAGAAGTCGGCCCGGCCGGTCGTCGCCGTCGTCGGCGTCCTGGTCGCGGGCTTCGGCGGCGTCCTGCTCTGGTCGGCGATCCGCCGCAAGGACTCACTCCAACAGTGACATCGGCCCGTACACAGCGCGCCCTTCGTGGTACAGGCTCACCGACGTGACGCCGCGCTCAAGCAGGTCCTCGTAGGACTCCGTCAACCAGGCCTCGGCATCCGCCTGCGTCGGGAACGGTCCTCCGACGGAGGGGACGTCCATGGCCTGGTCGCCGTCCCGCCAGGTGAACCCGAAGTACACGGCCGGCCTCAGAGCTTCGCGCCGCGCTTCACGCGGGGAGTCGGTGCGCGCCAGGGGCGGATGGAGAGCGCACGGTTGACCGCGAGCATGAACAGGCCGCGGGTCGAGGCACCGGGGTGCCGAAGAGCGAGCAGCTTCTTGTAGCCGCGCCACATCACGTACAGGTCGATGATGGCCACGATCAGCAGAACCCACACGGCGAACGTGGCGATCTCGACGACCGTCGGCCACCTCGTGCCGAGCAGGACCACGGCGAGGACGAGGATCCAGGCGGGCAGCAGGATCTCAGTGACGTTGAACCGTGCGTCGATGTAGTCGCGCAGCAGCACGCGCTCGGGCAGGTTGTCCTGCGCGGCCACGGCCTTTGTCTGGTTCGCCCGCCGCACGTCACGTTCGTGGACTCGAGCCTCTTTCTTGGTGAGGACCGGGTTCACCCGCTGGCGACGCGCCGCCTCCGCCTGCCTACGAGTCGGAGTCGGAGCTCCTTTGCCCTTGCTCTGGTCGTGCGGCGCAGGATCGGACACCTCAGGTGTCGACTTCTCCTGCGAGTCGTACGGGCGGAAAACTCCCACGGTCGTCCTTGCTGTTCGTCCTGGGCCCTGCTGATTCGATCGTGGGCTCCCGCGCATCGTACCTGCACGATGCCGCGGGCGGCGACGGCGAGGTCGTCTGGCGTACGCTCCGCAGCACCATGCGCGTACTCGTCATCTCCGCCGGCGTGGCGGACCTCACGCCCGTCGCGGCCGGCAGGGTCATCGGCGCCGCCTGGGCGGATCGTGGTCACCAGGTCGCGGTCGTTCCCATCGGGGTCGGCGGGCAAGGGCTCGTGGACGCCGTGAGCGGCATCCCCGGCACGGCGGTGCTTGTCCCGCGGGCGGGGGAGTCGAGCGCCGAGCTGGGCCGGGAGCTGGCCGCCGCATCCCAGGCCGGCACGGTCCTCATCGACCTCACCGGCGACTGCCCGGACGATGCCGGAGCCGGACTGTTGTCGACGCTGGGCGGGCGAGATGTCATGACCGGTCGTTCCCTCGTCGGCGTCGTACGCGACGACGAGCTCGACGCTGTGTTGCTCGGTGTACGAGGCGTGGCCGCGCGACGTTCGTTCGCGTCGGGGACACCGGACATCGGCGCCGCCCTCGCTGGGGATGCCGCGCTGGCCCGGCTCGCCGCGGACGTGGGCATGCCCGATCCGCCACCAGGCGCCGGGGCCGGGAACGGGCTGGCTCTGGCGATCTTTGCCCTGGGCGGTGTCGTACGCACCGGGCCGCAGGCCATCGGTGACCTCGTCGACATCGAGCGGTCCCTGGAGGCAGCCGATCTGGTCGTGCTCGTCACCGACGTGCTCGACTTCGGCGGCGCCGGCATCGCCGAGACACGCGCGGCCGCCACGTGGGCCGAGCACGGGCTCGTGCCATGCATTGCGATCGCGAGCCGTGTCCAGATCTCGGGTCGCGAGCTGCGCACGTTCGGGGTCGAGTCGGCGTACGAGCTGGGTGACGACGCGGCAGCGGGGGCCGCACGCGTCGCGGTGACGTGGACGTGGTGACCACGGCCTGACGGTGTCGTTTCACCTTCAACTCTTCGCGTAGACTGGCCCGGCAAGCACGCAGACAGTCCTTTTCGGAGGGAACGATATGACCGACACCATCACCACCACCACGACCCAGGGCGTCGTCCTGACCGACGTCGCTGCCGCCAAGGTCAAGTCCCTGATGGCGAACGAGGGTCGCGACGACCTGGTTCTCCGCATCGCCGTACAGCCCGGTGGCTGCTCGGGTCTGCGCTACCAGCTCGAGCTCGACGACCGTTCGTTCGACGGCGACATCGTGAGCGAGTTCAGCGGCGTCAAGGTCGCGGTCGACAAGATGAGCGCCCCGTACTTGAGCGGTGCCGAGATCGACTTCGCCGACACGATCTCTTCTCAGGGCTTCACGATCGACAACCCCAATGCGCAGAGCTCCTGCGCCTGTGGAGACTCTTTCCACTGACCCATCGGGGCCTTGAACCGGCTCTTATACCAAACCGCCTCTCGTGACTCGTCATCGGGGGGCGGTTTTGCGTTAGGCTGCCCACCACATGAGGGTGACGCCGCCGGTGCGTCCGTACGGAAGGACGACGCGTGCATCGTGTTCTGACTCCCCGCAAGGTCATGGCAGGAGCGGCAGTTCTGCTGCTGACTGCCGGCTGCAGCCAGGAGACGTCCGCGCAGTGGACCCGCTGGGGCCTTCCTGTGGGTGCCAGTCAGCAGTCGGGCAACATCGGTTCGCTGTGGAGCGGCGCCTGGACCGCGAGCATGGTCGTCGGTGTCATCGTGTGGGGGCTCATCGGCTACGCGGTCATCCGGTTCCGCCGCAAGCACCGCGACGAGAAGCCGAAACAGAACCGCTACAACGTCCCGCTCGAGATCATGTACACGGTCTTGCCGTTCCTCATCATCGGCGTGCTGTTCCTGTACACGGTCCGCGCCCAGGACGCCGTCATGGCGCACAGCGGCAACCCTGACCGCACGATCATGGCCCTCGGCCAGAAGTGGTCGTGGACGTTCAACTACTACGAGCAGGACAACCCCGCCGTCGGTGCGGTCATCCACAACGCCGGCACCATCGAGAACTATCCGGATCTGTACCTGCCGGTCAACCAGAAGATCCTGTTCAAGATCGAGTCGAACGACGTGGACCACTCGTTCTGGATCCCTGAGTTCTACTTCAAGATGGACGCCATCCCGGGGCGTACGAACACGTTCGAGGTCACGCCGACCAAGCTCGGCACGTACCTCGGAAAGTGCGCGGAGCTATGCGGTGCGTACCACTCGCAGATGCTGTTCAACGTCCACGTGGTGACGCTCCCGGAGTACTACGCGTACCTCAACGACCTGAAGGCGAAGGGTCAGACCGGCGAGATCCCCGTGAACCCGCAGACGACCGCCGTGCCTGTGCCGAGCGCGAAGGAGACCACGAAGTGAGTGCTGTCGCCGAAAGGGTCGCGCTGGCCGGCACGAAGCCGGTCGCCAGGAACGAGGCATGGGGCCGTCGCTTCTACACGATGATCACCTCGACCGATCACAAGGTGATCGCGAACATGTACTTCGTCACCGCGTTCGCGTTCTTCCTCTTCGGTGGCGTGCTCGCGCTGGCGATCCGTGCGGAGCTGGCGTTCCCGGGCATCCAGTTCCTGCAGTACGAGACGTACAACCAGTTCTTCACGATGCACGGCTCGATCATGCTGCTGCTCTTCGCGACGCCCATGTTCGCGGCGTTCGCGAACGCGATCATGCCCCTGCAGATCGGTGCTCCGGATGTCGCCTTCCCCCGGCTGAACATGTTCTCCTTCTGGCTGTACCTGTTCGGCGGGCTCATCGTCTGTGCGGGCTTCCTCAGCCCCCAGGGCGCGGCAAGCTTCGGCTGGTTCGCGTACGCGCCGCTGTCCGACTCGATCAACTCGCCCGGTGTCGGTGGTGACCTGTGGCTGATGGGCTTCTACCTGACCGGCCTGTCCACGATCTTCGGCTCGGTGAACTTCATCACGACGATCATGACGATGCGCGCGCCGGGCATGACGATGTTCCGGATGCCGATCTTCACCTGGAACATCCTCGTCACCTCGATCCTGGTGTTGATCGCCTTCCCGATCCTCGCGGCAGCGCTGCTGGTGCTGGAGTCGGACCGACGCCTCGGCTCCCACATCTTCGACGCCGCCAACGGGGGACCGCTGCTGTGGCAGAACCTGTTCTGGTTCTTCGGGCACCCCGAGGTGTACATCCTCGCGCTGCCGTTCTTCGGCATCATCACCGAGATCCTGCCCGTGTTCAGCCGCAAGCCGATCTTCGGCTACGTCTCGCTGATCGCCGCGACCCTGACCATCGGGGCGCTGTCGATCGCCGTCTGGGCGCATCACATGTTCGTCACCGGCGCGGTCAGCCTGCCCTTCTTCTCGTTCATGACGTTCCTCATCGCCGTGCCGACGGGCGTGAAGTTCTTCAACTGGATCGGCACGATGTGGGGCGGATCCCTATCGTTCGACACGCCGATGCTGTGGGCCATCGGCTTCCTCACAACGTTCCTGTTCGGTGGCCTGACCGGCATCATCCTCGCGTCACCGCCGTTGGACTTCCAGGTCTCGGACACGTACTTCGTCGTCGCTCACTTCCACTACGTCCTGTTCGGCACGGTCGTGTTCGCGATGTTCGGCGGGTTCTACTTCTGGTGGCCCAAGCTCACGGGCCGGATGCTCAACGAGACCTGGGGCAAGATCCACTTCTGGATCCTGTTCGTCGGGTTCCACACGACGTTCCTCGTCCAGCACTGGCTGGGGGTGGAGGGCATGCAGCGCCGTATCGCCGACTACCTTCCGACCGAAGGCTTCACGTTCCTCAACCAGGTCTCGACGTTCGGTGCCTTCCTGCTCGGTGTCTCGATGCTGCCCTGGTTCTGGAACCTCTGGATCTCGCGCAACGCGCCGCTGGTCAACACCGACGACCCGTGGGGCTGGGGTCGGTCGCTGGAGTGGGCCACGAGCTGCCCCCCGCCGCGGCACAACTTCTCGAAGCTGCCGCGGATCCGCAGTGAGGCGCCGGCGTTCGATCTGCACCATCCCGACATGGCGGCCAGCGCCCAACACATGGAGGCTGATCTGTGAGGACCGAGTGGAAGATCTTCGCTCCCATCGCCGTCTTCTTCCTCGTCGTCGGGGTCATCTACGGATTCTTCACGAAGATGAGCGAACCGATCGGCGTCGTGGCCCTGCTTCTCGCCGGCGCGACCTGCAGCATCATCGCCGTCTACCTCGCCATCACCAGCCGCAAGATCGATCGGCCCGAGGATCGGGCGGACGGGGAGATCGCCGAAGGCGCCGGCGAACTGGGCTTCTTCCCTGCCAGCAGCATCTGGCCCCTGTGGACCGCAGCGACGATGGTTCTCATCGTGCTCGGCCCCGTGTTCGGGTGGTGGATCTCGCTCATCGGTCTCGGCGTGGGGATCTGGTCGCTGACCGGGTGGGTGTACGAGTACTACCGCGGTGACTACAAGCACTGAACTCGACAGACGAAACGCGCTGGGCCACAAGGCCCAGCGCGTTCGTGTGTGATCAGACGGTCAGGATCAGTGGCCGAAGGTCAGCCAGTTGAGGTTGACGTAGTCGCTCGGCTGGCCGCTGGTGAACGTGATGTAGACGTTGTGCACGCCAGTGACCCTTGTCATGTTGGCAGGGACCGTCTGCCAGTTCTGCCAGCCGCCGGTGTTGGCGATGGCGAAGGTGCCGATCGGAGTGCTGTCGAGGGAGTCCAGCCTGACCTCGACGAGACCGCTTGCACCACCACTGGCACCCGATGCGACTCGGGCCACGAACTGGCTTGCCGGCATCGATCCGAAATCCACGCCCTTATAGAGGGCCCAGTCGTTGTTCGCGATCCCCGTGAGGTTCAGGCCGCCGCCGGCATCGGTGGTGGCCTGCGTGAGGGTGCCCGACTGGGAGTCGTACGACTCCGCCTCGATCCGGCCGTACGCATCGCGCCCGGTCGGTGACGTAGTCGTTGTCGTCGCGGTGGGGGTGGGCGTCACCGTCGGCGTGGCGGTGATTGTGGGTGGGTTGGTGCTCGTCGCCGCGCCCCCGAAGGTCAGCCAGTTGAGGGCGACGTAGTCGCTCGGCTGCCCGCTGGTGAACGTGATGTAGACGTTGTGCACGCCTGTGGTCCCTGAGATGTTCGCAGGAATCGTCTGCCAGCTCTGCCAGCCACCGGTGTTGGCGATCGCGAAGGTGCCGATCGGAGCGGCACTGAGGGAGTCCAGCCTCACCTCGACGAGACCGCTTGCGCCACCGGTCGCGCCCGACGCGACTCGGGCCACGAACTGGGTCGCCGGTGCGGAACCGAAGTCCACGCCCTTGTAGAGGGCCCAGTCGTTGTTCGCGATCCCTGCGATGTCCTGGCCCCCGCCGGTATCGGTGGTGGCTTGGGTGAGGACACCCGACTGCGAGTCGTACGACTCCGCCTCGATCCGGCCGTACGCGTCACGCGCGCCGGGTGTCGTCGGTGTCGTGGTAACGGTCGGGGTCGGGGTCACGGTGGGTGTGGTGGTGACCGTGGGTGTCGGGGTCACTGTGGGTGTCGTGGTCACTGTGGGTGTCGTGGTCACTGTGGGTGTCGGGGTCACTGTGGGTGTGGCCGTCCCGGTCGGAGGCGTTGTGCTCCCGCCCTTCTGGGACACCGAGACGTAGTCGATGAGCATCGGCTTGCCGGACGCGGTCTGGGCCGTGGGAACCCACTGGCCGAAGGCCCCCGGGAACTCGCCACCGAGGGCGACGTCGTAGATGACGAAGAAGCCGTGGTGCAGCGCGTTCGCCCACGTGGTGGCGTCCACCTGCGCGGAGGTCACCGTGTGGACGAGGACGTCGTCGGTGTAGAAGCGCAGCTGCTCGGGGCTCGTGCTGCGGTCCAGCTCCATCGCGTACGTATGGAAGGCCGAGATGTCGGTGGAGATCACGGGGCCACTGGAGAGGCCCGACTTCTCGTTGCAGGGGCCACCGTCGATGTAGCCGCAGTGGAGCGTCGACCAGATCGCGTCCATGCCGTTGACGTTCTCCATGATGTCGATCTCGCCGACACCCGGCCAGTTCGTCGCCGCGACGGCGCGAGCGGCATCGCCGAGCATCCAGAACGCCGGCCAGTAGCCGGCTGCCGTGGCGCCGGAGACGTCGGGCAGCTTCAGCCGGGACTCGACCCTGAGGACGCCGCCGACAGGAGCTGCGAAGTCCGTCCTGGCCGACTCGACGCGACCCGAGGTCCAGTTCCCCGCGGAGTCACGGACTGCGGTGATCGCGAGGTTGCCGGAGCCATCCAGCCCGACGTTGGCGGGGCTGTCAGTCTCGGCCTCGACCTCGCCGGTGCCCCAGTTCCAGGCACCTCCGGCATAGCTGTGACCGAGGTCGTACTGCCACTGGGAACGGTCGAGCGACGTACCGGCGGCTCCGGTGAAGTCGTCGCGCCACACGGTGGACCAGCCGGCGGGAGTCTCGGCCTTGGCGGGCGCGAGGAAGACCGTCCCCGCTACGGCGAGGGCGAGGCCGACGGCGAAGAATCGCGCCGCTCGGCGATAGGGGGTGCTGGGCATATGGGGGTACCTCCTTGAGGCCCGGGGTGGGGGCCAAACAGACCGACTCATCATTGAGTCGATCCGTTCACAGTACGTGCGGCCCTCGACCCCCTGTCACCGGGGGTGCACGTTCTCCCTAACCACGCCACAGATGGAGCCTCACCAGCTGGCGTGCAGCGGCCTGCCCTCGTCGTACCCGGCAGACGACTGCACACCCACGACGGCCTGCTCGTGGTACTGGTCGAGCGTGCGGGCGCCCGCGTAGGTGCAGGCGGAACGTACGCCGGAGGTGATCCAGTCGAGCAGGTCCTCGACGCCTGGACGATCGGGGTCGAGATACATCCGCGAGCTCGAGATGCCCTCCTCGAACAGCGCTTTGCGGGCGCGGTCGAACGCCGAGTCCTCACGCGTACGGCTCCGTACAGCGCGAGCGCTCGCCATGCCGAACGACTCCTTGTACTGACGGCCCTGGTGGTCGCTCAGCAGGGGACCGGTCGACTCGTACGTGCCGGCGAACCACGAGCCGATCATGACACTCCCCGCGCCGGCCGCGAGTGCCAAGGCCACGTCTCGTGGGTACCTGACGCCGCCGTCCGCCCAGACCGACTTGCCCAGGGCTGCCGCCGCCCGCGCACACTCGAGGACGGCGCTGAACTGGGGCCGGCCGACACCGGTCTGCATCCGCGTCGTGCACATCGCGCCTGGGCCGACGCCGACCTTGAGGACGTCCGCACCGGCTTGGACCAGGTCGTCCACGGCGCGGGCCGTGACGACGTTCCCGGCGACGACGACGACGCGCCTGCCTGTGTCCGCCTCGAAGGCGTCACGGGCCTCCCTGACGGCGCCGATGGCCGTGATCATCCGCTCCTGGTGGCCGTGGGCGGTGTCGACCACGAGGACGTCCGCTCCCGCGTCGAGCAACCGGCGTGCCCGAGCGGCCACATCGCCGTTGATGCCGATGGCCGTTCCGACCATGAGTCGACCGTTCGGGTCGAGTGCTGGGGCGTACATCGACGACCGCAGCGCTCCCTTGCTCGTCATGAGCCCCACCAGCGACCCGTCGTCGTCAGTGACCAGTGCGACTTTCTGGTGGTGTGCGGACAGCCGGTCGAAGACCTCCGCCGGCGTCGCACCTGCCCCGACCATCGTGAGGTCGGTCGTCATGACCTCCTGGACCTGCGTGAACCGGTCGACGCCCTCGAACTCGGCGGGCGAGACGATGCCGACGGGATGGTTGCCCTCGACGACCACCGCCACACCGTGCGCCCGCTTGGGGAGGAGCGCCATCGCGTCGCCGACCGTCGAGCCGACGGCGACGCGGATCGGCGTCTCGACGACCGGGTGCGCGCCCTTGACCTTGGCGATCTGGGCGGCGACCACGTCGGTGGGGATGTCCTGGGGGAGGATCGCGATGCCGCCCCGGCGCGCCATCGTCTCCGCCATGCGGCGCCCGCTGATCGCCGTCATGTTGGCCACGACGATGGGAAGGGGGGTGGCCAGGCCGTCGGTGCTCGTGAGGTCGACCTCGGTCCGCGAGGACACGCTGGACCGGTTCGGCGTCATGAACACGTCGTTGTACGTGAGGTCGTACTCGGGCTTGCCGTCAAGGAATCGCACGGCGGACATCCTGCCACGAGGCGCCCGGTGGGGCACTTACGCCGCGGTCCAACCTCGTTCGGTCCAGACGCTGTCGGGCAGGAGCTCGTCGACACGGTCGACCATGTACGTGGGCCTCCGATGCGCCGGCAGGGCCTCCGCCTCCAGGCTCGTCGAGTCGCCCGTCAGCACGAGGCAGGACGCCATCCCGGCGTCCACGGCCATCGCCACGTCGGTCATGAGGCGATCTCCGACCATCAGGCAGTCGGCCGGGGCCACATCAAGCCCGCGGAGCGCCTCCTCGACCATGATCGGGTCGGGCTTGCCGAAGCTCGCGACCTTCGTCGTGCCCGTGCACGCCTCGATGGCCGCGGTGATCGCCGCGCAGTCCGGCTCACCACGGCCACCAGGGAACGGGCAGTACTTGTCGGGGTTCGTCTCGACGAGCTCCGCCCGCCGGTGGAACCAGATGGCGTCGAAAGCGATCTGGAGCTTCCGGTAGTCGAAGTGCCGGTCGTACGAGCTGATGACGATGTCGATGCGCGACGGGTCGTCGCTGGTCTCGATCCCCGCGGCCTCCAGTGCGCGGCGCAGCGGATCCTCCGCGATGGGGAAGACCACCGCGCCCGGACGGTGGTCCTGGAGCCAGCGCACGGTCGTCACGACCGTGTTGGCGATGTCGTCCACGTCCGTCGGCAGCCCGAGCTTCGTGAGCTTCGCCGCGTACATGTCGGGGTCGCGTGTCGGGTTGTTCGACAGGAACCGTACGGGGATCTCGCGCCGGCGCAACTCGGTGACGAGCCTGGCGGCCCCGGGCAGCAGGTCATCGCCCAGATAGATCGTCCCGTCCATGTCGAACACGTACGCCTCGTACAGGCGGGTCGGGCGAAGCGCCATCAGTGCTGCGAGACCGCCTTGTGCTCGTCGGACGCCTCGACCTCGTGCGCCTCGTCACCGTGGCTGTGGGCCGCGGCGATCTCGTCGGCGCTCGGCTTGGCGAGGTTGGCTCGGAAGAACCAGTCCCGAACTCTAGCGCGACGCTTCGTGACCTGTGCAGGCATCGGAACACCGTTCTCGTCGACGGCGGCCGTCGGCTCGAGCGACGGGTACTCGGCGTGCTGCGTGAGTGTGTACGCCTCGTCTGTCGGGATCGGCATGTGGTCCTCGTAGTACCCCCCGTCCGGGGTCCGCACGATGACGCCCGACTCGGCGCCGTGGAGGACGCGGTCCTGGTCATTGCGCTGGAGCGACATGCACGCCCGCCGGGTGATGATGAACGCCAGGACCGGCGCCACCCAGACGGCGAAGCGCATCGCCCACGTGATCGCGTTGAGGCTTCCCCCGAACGTGTTTGCGAGGATGTCGTTGCCACCGGCGATCCAGAACATCGCGTACCAGGTGATGCCGGCGACGCCGAAGGACGTACGCGTCGGTGCGTTGCGCGGCCGGTCGAGCAGGTGGTGCTCGGACTTGTCGCCGGTGATCCAGGCCTCGATGAACGGGTAAGCCGCCAGTCCGCCGAAGAGCAGGCCGAGCATGCCGACGCCGGGGAGGAAGATCTGCCACGACCACGTCGTGTGGCCCAGATGCCACTCGATCGGCGGGAAGATGCGGATCGCGCCTTCGACGAAGCCCATGTACCAGTCGGGCTGGGAACCGGCGGTGATCTGGTTCGGGGTGTACGGGCCGAACTTCCACACCGGGTTGATCGAGAGGAACGTGCCCATGAGCACGGTCACCCCGAACACGATGAAGAAGAAGCCGCCGGCCTTGGCCATGTACACGGGGAACAGCGGGTAGCCGACGACGTTCTTCTCGGTACGGCCGGGGCCGGGGTACTGGGTGTGCTTGTGGTAGACGACCAGCGCCAAGTGGGCACCGATCAGGGCGAGCAGCAGGCCGGGCACCAAGAGGATGTGCACCATGTAGAGCCGCGGCACGATGATCGTGCCCGGAAACTCCCCGCCGAAGACCAGGAACTCGGCCCACGTACCGATGATCGGGATCGAACGGATGAGGCCGTCGACGAAGCGGAGGCCGGTGCCGGAGAGCAGGTCGTCCGGCAGCGAGTAGCCGGCGAAGCCCTCGATCAGCGCCATCGACAGCAGGCCGATGCCGATGAGCCAGTTGATCTCACGCGGCTTGCGGAACGCGCCGGTGAAGAAGATGCGGAGCATGTGTACGGTCGCCGCGGCGACGAACAGCATGGCGGCCCAGTGGTGGACCTGACGCACAAGCAGGCCGCCACGTACGTCGAACGACAACGTCAGCGTCGACTGGTACGCCTCGGACATCGGCAGCCCGCGCAGCAGCTGGTACGTGCCCTGGTACTCGACCTCGGCCATCGACGGCTTGAACCAGATCGTCAGGAAGACGCCCGTGAGCAGCAGGATGATGAACGAGTAGAGGGCGATCTCACCGAGCAGGAACGACCAGTGGTCGGGGAACACCTTACGGAGGTTGCCCTTGCTGAGCTTCGCGAGGCCGACACGATCGTCGAGCCAGCCCGCCGGGCCGCCGAGTCCGGCAAGGGGCTTCTTGCCCTCTGGCGTCGCGACATCGAGGGCCGGTGAGTCCGAGGAGACCGTGGTGGGCTTCGCCATCAGTTGTCTCCGTTCTGGTAGTCGTGCGTGGAGTCGCGTTCAAAGTAGCTCGGCCCTACAGGAACGGTGAATCCGCTGCGCGCGACCAGGTAGCCCTCGGAATCGGTCGTGATCGGCAGCTGCGGCAGCGAACGAGCCGCCGGGCCGAACACCACGACGCCCGAGTTGCCCAGGTCGAAGGTCGACTGGTGGCACGGGCAGAGCAGGTGGTGGGTCTGGTGCTCCCACAGGCTGATCGGGCAGCCGACGTGGGTGCAGATCTTGGAGTAGCAGAGGATCCCGTCGACCTGCCAGTCCTTGCGGGACTGGGGGATCTTGATGGTGTTCGGGTCCATCCGCACGATGATGATCGCGGCCTTGGCGGTCGCGGCGGCCTTCGCGGCCGGGTCGTTGTTGAGGTCCTGGATGTTCTCCGGCGCCGCGTTGACGAGCTCGCCGACGACCATGTCGACCGCCTTGATCCGGCGGTACGTGACGTCGGTGACCAGGTGCACGCCTTCGGCCCAGATCGTCGTCTCGATCGTCGCGGCGCGCATGCCCGGCCCGGGCCAGGGGCCCATGTCGAGCAGCGTGACCAGCGCCGGTAGCGCGAGCGAGGGGAGGGCGATCTTGAGCGTCGTACTGATCAGCTTGCGCCGCGGCAGGTCGCTCTGGGTGATGCCCTCGTGGACCTCGTCGAGCGCCTGTTCGCGATCCTCGGCGGTGGAGCCGGCGGGGTGACGCTCCTCGCTGATCTCGTGGTCGCCCATGATGAGCCTGGCCCACTGGACCGCGCCGATCCCCACGAGCAGGATCGCGACGCCGCCGAGGAGCCCCAACCAGAAGTTCTGCGCCTGAGCATGAAGCCCCGCGAACTGTATGGCCCATGTCTTCGGCACGAAGAAGTAGACGACGATGAAGCCCAGGGCGAGCAGCGGTACGGCGCCGAAACAGGCGGCGATCTGACGTTCCGCCCGGCGCGAGGCAGCAGGGTCGACGTCGACCCAGCGCTCGACGTGTTCGGGGATCCCCGGGTCAGGCACGGGGTGGCTGCGTGTGACCTCCACCTCTGAGCTCATCGTGCGCGTGCTCCTCTCGAGGCGATCCAGAGGGCGAAGCCGACGAGCCCGCCGATGCCGATGATCCAGGCGGCCGCACCCTCGGTGACAGGACCGATACCGCCGAGCGTGTACCCGCCGCTGTCAGGCGAGGAGTTCACATCGGACAGGTAGGCGATCATCGTCTGTACGTCCTGGTCGGACAGCTGCGTGGGGGAGAACACCGGCATGTTCTGCGGACCCGTGCGTACCGCCTCCCAGATCTCTTGGTTGGTGACGCCAGTGCCGGTCAGCGGGGGAGCGTAGTTGCCGTTCGACAGCGCCCCGCCCTTGCCCGCGTAGTTGTGACACGCGGAGCAGTTCGTACGGAACAGCTCGCCGCCCTTCGCGATCTGGTCGGCCGTGAGGCCGGAAGTGTCGTACTGAGAGGCCGTCGGCAGGCCCGGTCCGCTGCCCAACGCGCCGACGTACTCGGCGACAGCCTTGATCTCGTCGGCGGAGAACGTGTTCGTGGTGCGGCGCGACTGCTGCTGCTGTCCAGCCATCGGCATCCGGCCGCTCGACATCTGGAACGACACTGCCGCGGCGCCGGCGTTCTGGATGTTCGGGCCGATCGCGGTGCCGTTGACCGTCACGCCCTCGCCGTTCATGCCGTGGCAGGAGGCGCAGTTCTTGATGAAGATCTGGGCCCCGGTTCCCACCTCGGTCGGCAGGGGGGACGCGTTCGAGACTGTGGGCGCCGCGATAGCGGAGACGCCCCCCATGACGACGAGGGCCGCCCCGATGAGGGCGGCGCGGCGGAGCGGCGACCTACGGGTCCGGCGGCGTGGGCGTTCGCTCACGAGATCAGCTCCAGCAGGTAGATGACGAAGAACAAGATGACCCAGATGGCGTCGACGAAGTGCCAGTAGTACGAGACGACGATCGAGTTCACCAGCTGCTCACGCGTGAACTGGCGCGTCATGTACGTGCGGCCGATGAGCAGCAGGAAGGCGATCAGGCCGCCGGTCACGTGCAGGGCGTGGAACCCGGTCGCGAGGAAGAACAGCGAGCCGTAGACGTTCGAGGAGATCGTCAGGCCGTCGTGGAACAGGGTGAAGTACTCGTACACCTGGCCGGAGACGAACACCGCGCCCATGACGAACGTCAGCGTGTACCACTCGCGCATGCCCCAGGAGCTGACCTTCAGCAGGCTTCCGGTTCGCGAGGCGCGCATGTGCTCGGCGGCGTGGACACCCAGCTGGCAGGTGACCGAGCTCAGGACGAGGATCATCGTGTTCACGCCGGCGAACGGAATGTTGAGCAGTCCATGGCCGTACTTCCACAGCGTCATGGCGCCAGGAGCGGCCGCGGAGTTGGTCACGTTGCGGATCGTGAAGTAGGCCGCGAAGAGCGCGGCGAAGAACATCAGCTCGCTCGCCAGCCACACGATGACGCCGACGGCAACGATGTCAGGGCGACCCGGAACACCGCGCAACCTGGGACCCGCGATCGGGTTGAGGGAGTCCGCCGGCAGGGCATCGGCTGTCTGGGTGTTCGCCACGGCACATTATGAGCACAGGTGGGCATGGCGATGCCACCCCGGCGCGACATGTTACGCGCCCGATTCCGGGAGTCTGCAGGCGGGGTACCCCCTGGCATGATGTGGCTATGCCGATCTGGCCCCTCCCGCAGCACGCCTCTGCCACCAGCGATGTCCAGCCGCTGACGCTGCTCGGGCTGCTCACGGACTGGCAGTGGGACTGGTTCGCCGGGCCGATGCTGCTCATCCTCGTGGGCGTGTACCTCTGGGGGGTCTCGGTGCTCCGCCGACGCGGAGATGCATGGAGCCCGAGCCGTACCGCGTTCTGGATGCTCGGCATGGCGCAGCTCGCCTACGCGACGCTCGGCCCGCTCGGCGTGTACGACACCGTGCTGTTCAGCGTCCACATGGTCCAGCACATGATGCTGTCGATGACGATCCCCGTCGCGCTCGCCCAGGGCGCGCCGATCACGCTCGCGTTGAGGTCGCTGAACGGGCGGTTGCGGAGCGGTTTGATGTGGCTGATCCACTCCAAGCTCGCCCGCGTTCTCCTGTTCCCGCCGCTGACGACCGCCGCGATGATCCTCATGCCGTTCGTGCTCTACACGAGCGGGCTGTACGACCTGACGTTGCGCAACCCCGTGTTCCACGACCTGCTCCACCTGTGGATGCTGCTCATGGGCAGTGCGTTCTTCATGCCGCTCGTCGGGCCCGACCCTGCGCCGTGGAAGGTGCCGTACCCGATCCGGATCCTGCTGTTCTTCCTCACGATGCCGTTCCACGCGTTCATCGGCACGATGCTCATGGGGTCGAAGACGCTCGTCTCCGAGGCCTGGTACCTGTCGTTCAACCGCACCTGGGGTCCGAGCCCGATGGCCGACCAGTACCTGGCGGGTGGGATCCTCTGGGCCACGGGTGACTTCACGATGCTGGGCGTGATGTCGGCGCTGTTCATCGGGTGGTACCGCCAGTCGGTGCGGGAGGCCCGCCGAGTCGATCGTCAGCTTGATCGCGAGGAGCGTGCGCTCGCCGGGCACGAGCAAGCGGCTGACGATCAGGTTCAGGAGCACGGTTCCCCGCAGGAGGCCGGCGTCTCCGGCGCTACGATGCAGCCACTGCCAGCCAACACGAGGACTGAAGAATGACCGCGACCGCCAAGGTGCTCCTGTACTCCGACGACCGCACCGTGCGGGACCAGGTGCGACTCGCACTGGGCAAGCGTGTGGCGGCGGATCTGCCCGAGCTCGAGGTGTTCGACACGGCGACACAGCCCGCGGTGCTCAAGGCGCTCGCGGAGGGCTCGTACGACCTGTGCATCCTCGACGGCGAGGCTGTACCGGCTGGTGGGATGGGTGTCGCCAAGCAGCTCAAGGACGAGGTCGCGCACTGCCCGCTGATCCTCCTGCTTGTCGCTCGCCCTCAAGATGCGTGGCTCGCGGCGTGGAGCGGTGCCGAGGCGATCGTCGGCTGCCCGATCGACCCCGTGAAGCTCCCGGAGGTGGTGGCCGACCTGCTGCGCCATGCCGGCGTCGCCGCCAAGGCCTGAGCATGACCACATGGGGCGAGGTCCTCACCACGCTCGTACGGCGCCAGGACCTCCCGATGTCCGACGTCGCCTGGGCGATGGACCAGGTCCTCACCGGCGAGGCCACTCCCGTACAGATCGCCGGCTTCGTCGTGGCTCTCCGCGCCAAGGGGGAGACCGTCGACGAGCTCACGGCGCTGGCGCAGTCGATGCTCGACCACGCGACCCCGATCACCCTCGATCGTGAGGCCGTCGACATCGTCGGCTCCGGTGGCGACCGTGCGCACACCGTGAACGTCTCGACGATGGCTGCCATCGTCGCTGCGGCGGCCGGCGCGAAGGTCGTCAAGCACGGCAACCGGGCGGCGTCGTCGTCGTGCGGCACGGCCGACGTGCTGCAGGCGTTGGGAGTCCGACTCGACGTCCCGCCGGCTGCTCAGGCGGGCGTGCTGGAGCGTACGGGGATCGTGTTCCTGTTCGCCCCCCTGTACCACCAGGCGCTGAGGCATGCCGCCACGACGCGCAGCGAGCTGGGCATCGCGACGGTGTTCAACTTCCTCGGCCCCCTGGCGAACCCCGCGCGTCCGATCGGGCAGGCTGTGGGCGTCGCGGACGAGCGCATGGCCGCGCTGATGGCCGGCGTCCTCGCCGGCCGCGGGAGCCGCGGCATGGTCTTCCATGGCCGTGACGGTCTCGACGAGCTCACGACGACGACCACGTCGCGGGTATGGGTCATCGCGGACGGTGAGATCCACGACGACGTGCTCGATCCGGTGGCCCTCGGCCTGGCGCCGGCCACCCGCGAGGACCTCGTGGGCGGTGATCCGGCGCGCAACGCACACGTCGTACGAGATGTGCTGGGCGGTGCGACGGGACCTGTACGCGACATCGTGCTGCTCAACGCCGCTGCCGCGCTGCTGGCCTACGCAGGCCCCGACACGGGGCGTCCGGTCGGCGACCAGCTGGCCGACCACCTCGCAGCGGCCGCCGATGGGATCGACTCCGGCAAGGCGTCCTCGCTCCTCGCCGATTGGGCTGACGCCACGCAGAGCGTAGGCGCCTGAGCCGCGTCAGCGCTGCGTGAGGACTGCGATGACCAGCGCGACGTACGGACCGAGCACTATTCCGGGTCCGTACGCATAGGGCTCACGGCGATGCCGTACGAGGTTCACCACGCCCCAGAGAGCGCCGATCAGCGAACCCAGCACCAGAGCTGACGTGGCGGTGGGGATCGATCGCCAGCCGGCGACCATGCCCGTCAGCACACCGAGCCGCACGTCGGCGAACCCGAAGAAGCCTCGGTTGGTGAGGACCGAGAAGAGGTACACCAGGCCGTACGCACCACCCACGACCGCGACCCCGATGGCAGCCCTCGCGATGCCGGACCAGTCGCCCACCGACCAGGCCGACCCGATCACGGACAGCCCCGCGAGCAGCCACCCGACGTGCAGCCAGCGGCGTGGGATCCATGTGGTCGCGATGTCCACCACGCTCGCCAGGGCGCCGACGATCGCCACCACGAGCCAGGGACCGACCCGATCGGGCTCCACCCCGATCACGGACGCCGTGGCCAACGCCGCCGCCCAGACCCCCGCGGCGATCGAGAAGCGCCACGTCGCCAGCTCTGCGTAGGAAGTCTTGACCTCGTCCGGTTCCAGCTCAGGCTCGGGCGTGCGCCGCAGCAGCCAGGGTGCGAGAAGGGCGGCAGCAACCCCGCAGACCACCACGAGCAGCGAGGAGGTCACGACCAGGGTCACCAGCGCATCGTAACGAGAGTCAGGCCCGTCACAGCGTCACGCCACCTCACGCGCCTCAGGCTCCGTGAGCAGCCCGCGTTGCACGCAGGCGAGACGCAGCATGATGTCCATCGTCTGGCTGCATCCGCCCACTCCCGAGACGACCTTCTTCGCCGAGTGGAGGTCCAGGTCGAGCCAGTCGGCGATCTCGGTGAGCGACACCCCATCGGCCAGCAACGCCCGGGCGCTGTCCGTGACGAAGTGCACCGGAAGGTCCCGGACCTGTAGCCGTCGCAGCTGCGCCGCGTCGAGGGCCAGCAAGCGACGAGCCGCGTACGGGCTCAGGCGTGAGCGGAGGCGGCCGTCGCGCCCGTACAGCAGCGTCCGTACCTGCTGCTGCGGCAGGTCGGCGGCAACGGCGATGACCTGCCAGGGGACGCCGGTGGCGGCCATCAGGTGGCGTACGTGGTAGCGGAACGGGGCGGCTGACACCCACAGGGTCGGGAGCTGGGCCGTGGCTGGCATGGGAACCTCCTCTTTCGTCACCCCACAAGCCGTTGGCGCCGGCGTTTTGTGAGTGGTCCGAGAGGATTTCTCGATGGTGATTGAGGAAGGCCGCATCATGGGTCACGTACAGTGGCGAGATCGCCACGGCGGCGGAGCCTTCGGAGGACGACTGATGATCACGCAGCGGGTCGAGCGCCTTGCAGGCGCCGCGCTGCTCGTGACCCTGGGTGTCCAGGGACTGTCCTCGCCTCTGGCCCACGTCGCCTTGATGCGATCGACTCCGGACTGCATCGAGGCAGGCCTCATGGCCGCCTCGGTGGGGATGGAGATCCACCTGCTCTCGGCCGGCCCCGACTGTGTCAAGGGCAGCTATGCCCCGGCCGCCTCGTACCACGTGGTCGCCCAAGCCGCGCTGACCGTCTCTCTGACGGCGCTGGTGCTGGGAGTCCTGGCCATGATCCTGACGGTGGGGGTCGGGCTGCACGCTCGCCAGGTAGTTCGTCAGCTTCGCGGGTGGGTCGCACGCCGCCTCCGCATGGTCGCCGCCGCGACGTCAGCGATCGTGTTCCAGCTCGGGCAGCCCGTCATGCTCCCCGTCGTCGTCCGGCCGGTCCGGATCGCGAGTCGTCCATCAGTTCGCCGCGGTCCACCGTCCTGCTCCTGCTGAGGACCTGACCCCATCGGCTTCGCGCCGTCCTCGATCCCTACCCGCGAGCCGGTCCCAGACAATCGAACCAAGGACGTCACCATGCGGCAAGGCAAGAGGAAGACGCGCACGCTCAGCGGCGCAACAACCGCCAAGTCATCCACCACCGGCTCCGCGGCCGCGAACCAGCGCGAGCTGCTCCGTGAGGCGCGAGAGAAGGAGGAGCAGGAGAAGAGGGTACGAAAGGCGGTCACGCTGAGCACGCTCGGAGTGGTCGTCATCGGACTCGTCGTGCTGCTCATCTGGGTGGTGGTGCCGGCTGTGGCGAAGAAATCCACCACGGCGAATTCGTACGGCCTGACGGTCGGCGCGGCATCAGCCCCGGTGACGGTCGACATCTACCAGGACTTCATGTGCCCGTACTGCGGCCAGTTCGATCGCGCGCAGTCCGCGGACCTGAAGTCCCTTGTCGACGCGGGCACGGTCAAGGTCGTCTTCCACGTCATGAACTTCCTTGACTCGTCGTCCAACGGCGCGAAGTACTCGACGCGTGCGGCCGATGCCTTCGTCACGGTGGCGATGCAGCAGCCCAGCGCAGCGCTCGCCTTTGACACGGCGCTGTACGCCGACCAGCCCGCCGAAGGGTCCAGCGGCCTGACGGACGCTCAGATCGCGGACCGTGCTCGCACCGCCGGCGTCAGCGACTCGGTCATCGCAACGTTCGCGAACCAGCCGAACCTCGACTTCGTGACGAAGTCGAACCAGGCGGCCTTCGACGAGGGGATCCAGAGCACACCGACCGTCAAGATCAACGGCACGGTATTCAAGGGCGACCTCTACACGGCGGGAACGTTGAAGTCGGCCGTGCAGGCCGCGAAGTGAGCGACCTGGTCGACCGGGCTCATCTATTCCGGCAGTCCAATGTGTGGATCTACTCCACGATGCTGGTCTCCGCCTGCCTCAGCCTGCTGGCGTCCTTCGTCCTGTCGGTCGACGCGATCGCGCTGGCCAAGGACCCCGCCGCCAACCTTGCATGCAACATCAACTCGCGGATCAGCTGCGGCACGGTCGGGATCTCCTGGCAGGCGCACCTGCTCGGCTTCCCGAACGCATTCCTCGGCATGCTGGCCGAACCGGTGGTCATCACGATCGCCGTGGCCAGCCTTGCGGGGGTCAGGTTCCCGCGCGGTTTCATGCTGGCGGCTCAGGTCGTGTACACGATCGGCGTCACCTTTGCCTACTGGCTGTTCTTCCAGGCCCTGTACAGGATCGGAGCGCTGTGCCCGTGGTGTCTGCTGGTGACCTTGTCCACGACCTTGGTGTTCGCCTCGCTCACGCACGTGAACATCCGGGACAACAACCTGTTCCTGCCTGCACGGGCCCACGAGGCCGCCAAGGCAGCGTTACGGATGGGTATCGACATCGCCTTCGTCACGCTGTGGCTGGCCGTCGTCGCGGGCCTGGTGTTCTGGAAGTACGGCGCCAGCGTCTTCGGGTGAGCGAACTGACCTGGACGACGACGCGGTGGCCATCCCCAGGGGATGACCACCGCGCGTACATCAGGGACACGTTCAGCGTTGTGCGCGCGTGAACCCTGCAGCCTGAGCTGCGTCCTCGCTGTTGAACCACACATCAGCAATCGTCCGCTCGTACCCGCCGGACTCCGGCACGTGGTACTTCATCGAGCGGTCGTTGCCCTTGATCGTGTAGCCCTCCGGCGGCTCGGTGCCCACGAAGGAGCCCTCACCGAACGGGTTCGAAGGCTCCTCGAGCATGGTCTCCGGCTCCTCGATGGTGTCCTCGGCCTCGTCATCGGCGTCGTCGAGAGGCTCCGGCTCGGGATCCTTGGGGGTCGGCGTATCGGTGTAGGTGTACGCGGGGCTCGGCTCGTGAGGCGCCCATCCCTGGTCCTTGGACCCGAGGAAGGTCTTCACCGCGACGGCAGCGGCTCCGAGGAGCGCTCCGACCACGGCGATCTTGACGAACGTGTTGCCCTTCGACTTCTTCGGCAGCTCCAGCTCGCCCTTCACTGCGGCGACTGTCGCGCGGCCCCGGCTCTCGACCTCGCCCACGGCGTCACGGGCATCCTCGAGGATTCCGGCCACAGCTGGGTGCTCAGCGGCCTCGCGGAGCAGTTCGATCAGCTTGGGGATGAGGTCGTTCTGCACGGCCTTCTGCGCCTTCTCGACAGCGGGACTCACCTTCTCGAGAGCCTCGTTGAGCTGCGGCTGTACCGAGTCGAGCGTGTCGGCGGCGTATTTGGCGGCTACCACTCGGGCATGATCGGCGCGCTTCATCGCGTCGTCGGCGAGGGGACCAACCTTCTCGGCGGCCTGCTCAAGGAGCGGCTGAAGCTTCTCGATGGCTGCATCGAGAGCAGCGGCTCCCCGCTCGGCGGCCGTGTGAGTAGTCTCTGCGGCGGCTTCGCGCAAGGTCTGCTTGCGAAACATCGTTGTCCTTCCGATATCGGAAATGGCTCCTGAACAGGAGACATCTCCCACCGTACCGGGCATCGGGTGGACCTCCCAGGGCTAACGGACCCTGAGAGGTCCCCAATTCCCGGTACGGTTGACGCTGACCCACGAAGAGAGGACACGCGTGAGCACGGCAACACTGCACACCAACCGCGGCGACATCATCATCGATCTGTTCGACACCAAGGCACCCAAGACGGTGGCGAACTTCGTCGGCCTGGCGACGGGCACGAAGGAATACACCGACGCGACGAGCGGCGCGAAGACCACTGGCAACTTCTACGACGGCCTGGTGTTCCACCGCGTCATCGACGGCTTCATGATCCAGGGCGGCTGCCCTCGGGGAGACGGGCGCGGCGGACCTGGCTACACGTTCGCTGACGAGTTCCACCCCGACCTGACGTTCAACCGGCCGTACCTCCTGGCCATGGCCAACTCCGGCCCGGGCACGAACGGCTCGCAGTTCTTCATCACGGCGGGGCCGACCCCGCACCTCAACCGGAAGCACACGATCTTCGGCGAGGTGACGGACGCGGCGAGCAAGAAGGTCGTCGACGCCATCGCGACCACGCCGGTCGACCGCAACGACCGTCCCAAGGACGCCGTCGTCATCACCTCGGTCACCGTGGCCTGACAGCCCCGGACCACATGGGAGCCGTCCTTCGGGGCGGCTTTCGTGCGTTCGGGGATCAGTCGCCGAGGGAGAACGCAGCCTCGAGGTCGTGGCGCGAGTACGCCCTGAACGCGATGTGCGTCTCGGTGCTCTTGACGCCATCGACCTTGTTCAGCCGGTCGGCCACCACGTCGGCGATCTCGTCGTGCGACCGCACGCGCACAAGTGCGATCAGGTCGATGCGGCCAGTCACCGAGTAGACCTCGCTCACGCCATCGATGGCGGCGATCGCCGCGGCGACCTCCGGGATCCGGTCCACGGCGGCTTCGACGAAAACAATCGCAGTGATCATGAGCGCATCCTAAGGAGACATCGCTGCCTCCCGCTGCCGTGACGCGTTGTCGAGCTGTGTCAGCCGGTGGCCGAGGTGCAGCGGCCACGACCAGTCCCCGTCGATCTCGATGATCCGTACGCCGTCGGACTCGAGCCAGTCGGCGATCCGCTCGGTCTCCTCGATGGTGGCGGCGGGCAGGGGCGGGACGGGCGAGACCACCAACTGAGCGCTCGCTGCGGCGGACTCTGCGACCGCGCGGGCATTCTCCCCGCGACCCGACACCGCCGCGGCTGCCAGCCGCCCGTAGCGCACCACGTGGATCTCCCACCCATCCCCACGGGGTCGCGCGGCGACGACCTGGGGGCAGGCGGCCAGGACGTGTACGCGGTGGGACCGGCGGCTGCCGCTCTGGAACGTCTCGAGCCGTCGGTGCACCGTGGCCGCCTCTTCGAACCTCTGCTCGATCACGAGCCTCGAGAGTCGCTTCCCGGCAGCAGCCACCACCGCCCGTACATCCCCGTCGAAGATGACGCGCGCCGCGTCGACCACGGCGCTGTACGTGGTCGCGCCGCCGCTCAGCTCGCACGGCGCGCAACAGTGTCCGAGCTCGGCGACCGCGCACGCCGCACGGGCCGTGCGTACTGACAGGCGGACGGTGCAGCGGCGCATCGCGCACGCGTCGTACAACGCCAGGAGAGCCTCCTCGGCACTCGCGCGCTGCCGGAAGGGCCCGAGGTAGCGGGCGCCGTCGTCGAGCACGCGCGACACCAGCGAGAACCGGGGGAAGGCCTCGGTGGTGAGCTTGATCCACGAGCCGCGCTCGGGGAACTTGCTGCGCCGGTTGTACCGCGGACTGTGGGCAGCGATGAGGCGCAGCTCGAGCACCTGCGCCTCCAGCTGGGTCCTGCACACCGTCGTCTCGACCCCGGTGGCCACCCGTACCATCTCGTCGATGCGTGGCCTCTTCTCGGCAGCGGTGAAGTATGTACGGACCCGCTGCTTGAGGTTCTTCGACGTGCCGACGTAGAGCACCTCCCGTCGCGGCCCGTCGTCCAGGACGGACTCGGCCACGAAGCAGTACACGCCGGGCTTCTCGGGTATGTCCTGCGCCCATGTGCGACGGGCACGACGCGCCGGGTGGACGCGGCGGGTGCACTCGAGCAGGTCCTCCAGCGTGTGGACGCCCAGGTTGCCCACACGTTCGATGAGCGCGTGGAGCACGTCCACCGTGGCTCGCGCGTCGGCGAGCGCGCGGTGGTTGGGCTCGACGGTCGCGTGGAAGTGGCGGGCCAGGGTGGCGAGCCGGTGGTTCGGCACCTCGTCGCGCATCATGACGCTGCGCGCCAGGCCGACGGTGTCGACGACTGGTGGCGACGGCCACGTGTAGCCGAGCTCCAGGCAACCCCGTTTGAGGAAGCCGACGTCGAAGCGGGCGTTGTGGGCGACGATGACGCAGCCGTGCGCGAACTCGAGGAACGCCGGCAGCACGTCGGCCAGTCTCGGCGCGCTGGCGACCATCGAGTCGGTGATCCCGGTGAGCACCGCGATCGCAGCCGGGATGTGGGTGTGGGGGTTGACGAGCGTGGAGAACTCACCGTTGACCTCGCCGCCGCGGACGCGGACGGCGCCGAACTCGGTGATCCGGCTGTCCTCGGCGCCGCCCGTGGTCTCGAGGTCGACCACGCAGAACGCCACCTCGGAGAGGTGGGTCCCGGCCTCCACGAGGAGGGGCTGGCTCGTCATGGTGGCGACGCTACGGCCGAGCTCGGACAGATTCGTACAAACACGCGATAAACGACGCCGGAAAGAGTGGGAAGAGAACTGTCAGAGGTCGCTGTCAGTGTGAAGGCATGACCAGGTTGAGCATCGATTGTGACCAGTGCGCTGTACGAGGGCTCGCGTGCTCCGACTGCATCGTGTCCGCGCTCCTCGGGGTGCCCGACGACGAGCTGACGTTCGACGACGCCGAACAGGCCGCCATCGGCGCGCTCGCGGCGTCCGGGATGGTGCCGCCTCTGCGGCTCGTACCGAAGCCGACGACGACCGCGGATTCGCGGACCAGCAGGGGGCGCTACCGTCTGTACGGATGAGATCGGCCCAGGTGCGTCTCAGCATCCGGCCGGACCCGCTGCCCCTGTTACCCCTAGCCGGACGGGGATCAGGCCTGGTCAGTGCAGGAATTCCGTGAGGAAACGTGCACGCGGACTTGGCAACTCTGAGGAAGTCGTTTAGATTTTTCTCAGACTTGGGACCGAAAAGCTGGAGGTACGTGCGTGAGTGGACTGCTGCGGAAGGCGGGGCTGAGCGTTGTTGCTCTCGCCCTGGCCGGTGCCTATGTCTTCACCGGCACAGGCGTCGCGCATGCTGATCCCACCACCGTTGACGGCGCGCGCGCCCAGCTGGCCCAGCTGGAGCAGGCGCAGTCCGACCTTGACGCGCAGTACACCGCGGTGCAGGTCAAGCTCACGGACAGCCAGACGGCCCTCGACAATGCTCGCAGCGACGCGCAGGCCCAGCAGGCCAAGGTGGCGACGCTGAAGATCCAGGTCAGCCAGATCGCCCTTCAGCAGTACCGCTCGAGCGGCCTCGACACGACGACCCAGCTCCTCGTCACCGACGACGTACAAAACTTCCTCAACGGCCTGTCGACGATCAAGAAGGCCAACGACAACACCGCGTCGCTTCTTCAGGACTACCAGGGCGCTCAGGCGGACCTCGCCGATCTCCAGCGTTCGACCGAGGCTCAGACGCAGCAGATCGCGGCTGAGCAGGCTTCGCTCGGCGATCTCAAGAAGCAGTCGGACGACAAGGTCGCGGCCGCACAGGCCTTGCTCGACAAGCTGACCACCGCCCAGAAGGCGCAGCTGGCGGCCGCGCAGGCCGCCGCGAACCAGCAGACCGCGGCAGCGACCGACACCTCTCGCAGTGCCAGCCGCACGCCCATCGCGGTTGGACCCGGCGGCAGCGCTCGTGCGATCGCAGCGTTGAACTTCGCCCTCGCCCAGGTCGGCAAGTCCTACGTCCGCGGCGGCACCGGCCCGAACTCGTACGACTGCTCGGGTCTCACGATGACCGCGTTCGCTCAGGCCGGTGTCGGCCTGCCGCGTACATCCCAGGCACAGTTCGGCGTGGGCACCCCCGTGAGCCTGTCCCAGCTGGCGCCCGGCGACCTCGTCTTCTACTACTCCGGCATCAGCCATGTCGGCATCTACATCGGCAACGGCATGATCGTCCACGCGGCCAACCCGCGCAGTGGCGTCCTGACCGCTTCGGTGACCTCGATGCCGTTCATGGGTGGGCGTCGCGTCGCCTGACCTGAGACTGCCGCCCCGATGACGACGCTCGTCGTCACCAACGACTTTCCTCCCCGCCTCGGCGGGATCGAGACGTACCTTCGACAGGTCTGCTCCTTCCTCGATGATCGCGTGGTCGTGCTCACTCGTACCGAGCGCGACGAGTCCGCGACCCGCACGTACGACGCGAGCCTCCCGTTCCCCGTCCATCGCCTGCCGGGGCCGCTCCTGCCCACACCGGCGATCGCACGTCGAGCGGCAGAGTTGCTGCATGTGTACGACGCCGAGCAGGTCGTCTTCGGTGCCGCTGCGCCCCTCGGCCTCCTGGCGTCCGGCCTTCGTCGCGAAGGGGCCAGCAGGGTCCTCGCCCTCAGCCACGGCCACGAGGTCTGGTGGTCTCGAGTGCCGGGTGCGCGAGGCATGCTGCGCCGCATCGGACACGACGTCGATGCGTTCGGCGTCATCTCGGACTACACCGCGGCCCGCATCGCCTCAGCGCTCGCCCCCGAAGATCGCCGGAAGCTCGTGAGGTTGCCGCCCCCGGTCGACCTCGATGTCTTCTCACCGACCAGGAACGCGCCCGTCGCCACCGTCCTGGCCGCCTCGCGTTTCGTACCTCAGAAGGGCCTCGACCGGCTCCTCGACGTATGGCCGCGCGTGGTGAGCGCCGTCCCGGACAGCCGCTTGATCATGGTGGGCGACGGTCCACAGGCGCCTCGCCTGCGCCGTCGTGCGGCCGGCTTGGTCGGTGTCGAGCTCCGCCCGCCGGTCAGCCACGACCTCATGCCGGACCTGCTGCGCACCGCGTCGGTGTTCGTCTCTCCCGTACGGACCATGCTCGGCGGCTTGTACGCGGAGGGGCTCGGGCTCGTCGCGTGCGAGGCAGCGGCCTGCGGCGTCCCGGTGGTGGTGGGGGACTCGGGCGGGGCACCCGAGACCGTGCTCGATCAGGTGACGGGAAGTGTCGTCGACCCTGATGACGAGGCTGCGCTCGCCGACGCCGTGATCCACTGGCTCTCGAGCCCGCTCGAAGCCCGCACCGCTGGAGCTGCAGGTCGGCGCCACGTCGCCGACCTCGTGGGGGCGGAGCACGTACGGGCGCACCTGCGGTCGGCGTTGGAGGCGCTCGTCTAGGTGTACTGACCGGACAGGTTGGTCGAGTCGGTGTGATGACTCGGTCTGATTGATAGCGCGGGAGGACCTCCCGCGGTTGAGTGGAACTGCTGAAGGTATCCGCTCACCAAACAGGAGGT
>Ga0182021_10000267_pt1 | contig 52874 bp, 62 predicted proteins | sample 612E3MmetaG_FD_120493 | JGI IMG/M metagenome (GOLD analysis project Ga0182021, IMG submission 120493) | Permafrost microbial communities from Stordalen Mire, Sweden - 612E3M metaG (Illumina Assembly) | ecosystem: Environmental > Terrestrial > Soil > Wetlands > Permafrost | place: Sweden... | reverse complement strand
TGATCGTTGCCACCGCTGCGACGCTCTATATTCATCACATCTCCCTCGTCTCGGGTGAACAGGCGGCCCTCGCTATCAAGCCCTTCGCCGGAGAACTTGCGGGGACGCTATTCGCCATCGGAATTTTAAATGCCGGGTTTATGGGAATTGTCACGGTTTCTCTCTCAACAGCCTATGCATTTGCAGAATTTTTCGGTTTGTCAGGGAGCCTCGACACATCATTTACCAAAAGCCGCGTATTTTACCTTATCTTTATACTACAGCTCATCGGTGCGGGTGTTATCGTCCTACTGCCTAACGTTTCGCTCTTCGGCCTCGTCATCGCAACGCAGGCGTTAAACGCCATGATGCTACCGTTTATTTTCTTCTACCTTTTACGACTTACAAATGATGTAAGTGTCATGGGAACAAAGATTAATAATGCCTTTCAACGGAATTTCGGGATGATCTCGGTCATTGTTATCTCCATCGCGTCACTGTTAGCCCTTGTGTTTACGTTTATCAAATAATTTCTCAAGAACCGGAATAGTCTCCGTCAATACGCTGTTGTCATCCGTACCAATCGGGACGCCGATAATCGTAAGGGGTGCGAGTTTATGAAGTTTTGAGAGAAGCTTAAGGTGAAATCCCAGATCATAATCGTGAGGGGAGACGCTTTTCGCCGTCATAAATACATCGATATCGCCAAATACAGTAACTGCTCGGATTCCCTCAACAGTATCAATAATAATGCCCTCTTCCTCCGGAATAAAATTCTCATTCGGATCAACCGGCTGAAACATAATGGTCGGAAATTTCTTTTGAAGATGCGGGATAAGCCGGACCGGCAAAGAATCTTTACGAACAAACGAATTTCCAACAATATACACGTTCATATTGATCGGTTCGCAAGTTGAATTGCAAGAGATGTATATCGAGACAGATTCCCTTGTTGCCTCAGTGTTAACACATCACAAATATATCCCCAATGGATGCTGACGACATCACCGATAGCCGGCAAAATTCCGACTCCGACAACTGTTTTTAATTCGGGGATTCCAAGCTCAAGAAGATCATTTTTATACATCAATGATTTCGTCTCAACAATATAGTGCGCACCAGTATCATGTTTCTTATTGCCGGGAGCATGTTCAATCCTTTTTACAACACGGCCCCAACTGATGCGGCAATCATCCATCGTCGACAGCGTCTGTAGGACGGTATGATGCCCAGTCCGAATAAAAATATTGAGCACATGAAACGTGTGCTGCGGCAGTCCCCCCTCCACCATCCGGTCAACCATCGGATGAAGTACTGATGCGCGTGCCTTTTTCTTTAATTCCAACGTATCAACGAGATGGGTCGCAAACGCACGGACCGGAATGCCGTGAAGTAGTGTATTTCCGAGCCAATACGCTTCAACAACACGCCGATCAAACGGGTCGCGAATATCGTTATGACGTGCAATAAGACTCAAATACGGATACAGCGTTTCAAAACGGTTAAGAATACCGGTAAGCCCGTCATCTGCAATGCCGTCTGCTACATATGCTTTTAGGTCATTTTGCCGCTCAGGGCCACAATAATGAAGACTGTTTGGTGCAAAGGAGTAACGGCTGCAAAGAAGTAACCCATGACTATCAACCATCATAAAGACTCTTTTTGTTTCTTCGGTAGAAATAGTTCGATGACGATGAGAACCGCACCGACCGATAAAAGCAGGAGATTAACCGCTTGTTGATGAAAGATTATTTTATTCAGTATAAAACCTGTTAATAAAGCAGTTACTACCGGAGCAAATACGAGAATGGAGGAAACAAGCGTAACCGGCGCCATGGAAAGTGCGCTATACCAGGTCGCCACATAGAGCGTGAGTAATAGGCTGCTTGCAAGAATAGGTAGAATGGCATATGACGCAGGAGAAGCAATAAGTCCTATTTTCCCGACTACTCCCACAGCCATAAGAAGAAACGGCAGACCGAACATCATTCTTCCCCAGGATACGACCATCGCAGGAATCGTCTTAAGAGCAAACTTAGCTATAACGTTTTCGATTGCCCAGCAAATCGTTGCCGCAAGAATAAGAAATGTTCCGGTCGTAGGAACTACACGAAACGTCCCGCCAAACACAAACATCCCCAAAAAAAGCGCAAGATATCCGGCAACCTGAACCTTACTCACCCGCTCATGAAGGATGGGAACGGCTAGTAGAAGAACCCAGAGAAATAGTGTTTTTTGGATAATGTTGCCGTTAAGAGCCCCAACTTTGGCAAGTCCGGTAAAGAAAAGAGCAAATGGGATCCCGCCGCCGATTGCCCCGATGAGGATAAGTAACCCCCATTGACGCTTCGTAAGCGTTCCCAGTTTCCGTATATCCCCTCTGGCAACTAACACCATCATCAAAAAAACCGCAACAACGGCATTTCTTATAAGAGTAAATATCAACGGATCGGTTTTTGAAACGATAATTGCGTTCGTAAATATGGAAATTCCCGATATAACTGCTGTTGCTATAGCAAATATTACGCCTTTTTTTATCATAGAGCTCCTCCATGAAACCCCTGTGCCATGCGGATACTTTCCGCTTCATGAGCGGCTATCTTTCTGAATGCGAGATTTGCATACACTTCAAGGTAATCACCCGTTTTTACTCCAGTAAGCTGCCCCAAATGTACCGTGCGTCCATCTTCCATACGCGCAGAACTTTCTGTTACTGTTTTTACTTTTAAAATAGTATTTATGCACATAGGAGATAAACCTTCCCTACTATAAATTACCGCGAGTAGAATCGCAAGACACAAGGAGCCCTACCCGCCCCTTGCAACCATGGGCACGTTCCGATTATGATGAAAATAATGTACTTCTGCTCTGGAAGGAGGTGACACGAATATGGCAAAAGCAAGAACAAAAACCACGACGATGAAATTAGACATGATGAGTGTCACCGTCCTTTTGGTTATGTCGATATTTGGCGGTTTAGTCGGGTATTATCTCGGCAAAGCAACGGTTACTCCTCAGTCTGTGAGCCTCAGAGAGGCTGCAGTGATGATGAAAGAGAAGGGTGCCGCGATGCAAGATGCCGGTAAATTTATGGGTGATCAAGGTAAGCTCATGGGGAACCAAAATATGATGACCAAATCAACCCAAATGACACAGGATGGATCAACTATGATGAGTCAGGGTGACAGTATGATGAGTGTGACACAAGGATATTAATCGTTAGTAAACGTTTACTAAGACTAAAAACAATCCCGGCGAAAGTCGGGATTGTTGGGTTAACTAGAGGTATAACGCTACGGTCATGTTCCAAAACACGTGGACAAGAATGGGGGCTACAAGAGATCCGGTTGTCGCAAAAAGAAGACTATTTGCATAGGCGAGAACAAAATCAGTAACAAAAAATAAGATAAGCGTAATACCCTGAAGCTTATTTGTCGTCACCAAAATAGGAACATGCAGAAGGATAAAAAGGATTGACCCGACAAAAGCAGAATATGGAAGTTTTTTCGTTTTTTCATAAATACGGTTGAATAAAAATCCGCGGGTCAACAGCTCTTCTGAAAAGGCTGTTGCGATTGAGATGGCGATGAGGAAAAATCCGTACCGTCCGAACGCTGCAATCGGATGAACATCAAATTTTCCGTATTTCATCGCATGCGCAAATAATCCCTCAAGGGCAAATATCATCCCGAATCCGAGCCCGATATACAGACTATTGAAAAAATTCTTCCCAGTAAGCCCGATGGAATCAAGCTTCCGTTTTTCTCTCTTTACCACGTACCAGATCACGGGGATAACAAACACGAGCGGTTTAAAGATAAATTCATCTGTCCATTCCGGAAATTTCGTAAAATATCGGTAGACACTCCAGACAAGAAGCACCCATCCCCAAACCTGAAAAATAGGCTCTAGCGATTGCACTGACCGGGTAACAACAGATGTTACTTTTTTTACCATATCATGGCCACATATCCCCTGTTCCCCTTGGATATATTTATTCTATATTTAGAATAGCTGGTTCCTTTTTTCCACGCAAGCAGTAATCATCATCCCAATGTCTGCCGATGCACATTGGTTTCTTCTATCGCCCGTTCCATTATCGTGACGATAGAATCAATAATTTCCTTAGCGCCTTCATGCGTTAATGCCCGGTAGTTATGAGGAAAATAATGGAATACGAGGTTTCTCCCGTTTTTCCATGTCTGCCACAGTTGTATAGCCAGATCGCCTCCAATTCGACGCTCGATTTCGCCGAAGGCGCTCTTGTGACCAAGACGTCCGACTAGGCTTGGACTCAGTGTTTTCCCTACACGATAATGATCACTTCGATATTCTTTTTCTGTCATAATTCCAAGATCTAATAACAGTTGTTTCAGAAATCCTTCGTAGAGTTTTGCAAAAGGAAACACGAGATACGAATAATCGGTTAATGCCGTATCCAAATGCCTGTCACTGTCGGCAACTAAAAACGCTCCGTCATGGGCAAGGGCTTGCTGAGAGGGAGAGAGATACTTCCAAAGGTCAGAACCTTCCTGAATCATAGTATGAGTAAGCGGTATCAGCCGGTACGGTGTTATCGAATAAAAAAATACGTCTCAATAATAAATAGGATCACAAATCCGATGAGAATAGAGCGTTGAATCTGCACAGAAACTGCTCCCGCAACCAACCGATACCAACTGTTGAGATTTTTTTGAACCTGCCACTCCCCAACCTGCCAGAGTATCATCGCAAGATAGATCGATAGCACCAACCCATTGGTAATCATACTTCCTGATGAAGTGACGACAAACAGACTGACGACAATGAATGCCGCCTCAAAAAGAATACTGCGAAACGGCGAAGGATTAAGGTGAAAAAATACTTCAGCTATATCGAGGAAATAGACACCGATGAGTCCGCCGACTATAAATAATAATGTTCCCAGTATGGGATGAACCGTCCATTTAAGTACTGAAACAAGGAGAAGGTATCCAATCGATAGAAGGATGAGAAACATGGGTTTCCGCCGTACAATTTCTTTGATCTTTTCGACATCCATGATGAATTTAGTATAGCACCTCAAATTCCAGAAATTCATTTGTGGCATTTTCCCAGGTAATGTCAACACGTTCCACCCACGAAATTTCTGGTCCTGACTGACACAGCTTTACAAATTCGTCTAATCGGTCTTTTGCACCTTCTGAAACAATTTCAACAGTATCGTCTTCCCGATTTTTTACCCAGCCGGTTAATCCTAATTCTTTTGCCTGACGTCTGGCCCATGCCCTGAAGCCCACACCCTGGACATCACCGGAAACGACAAGGTGAACCCGTTTCATATCATTCCTCGCCCTGTTTCAATTTCTTCATTTTCCACATAAACAATCTCGCCCGACTTTTTGCGTTGGCATCTTTGACGAAAGATAACGTTTTTTCCAAAATCGCACGTGGTACGGTCTTTGCAAGGCGGATATACAAAGCTTTGTGTTTGTAATCTCCTAATTCTTCTGCAAGGTAAATACCATATGACTGAAATTCACGGGAAATATATTTATCCTCAATCGGATTAAATTTGAGTAAGATCTGGCCAATACTTTGAACGGAGGCGCTTTTCAGCATAGTTTATATTGTCATTCCGGCCTCTGAGCCGGAATCCGGTTATTTATAAAATGGATCCCAGTTCTAGCCTGGGATGACATAAGAATGTTAAGAATGTCAATTGAATCTGTTCATCGCCCGGTCAATTCCATCGGTGAGCGCGATTCTGACCGCTTCCGCACCGTGTTTCACGAGATGTTTGAGCGATCCCGCTTCGCTTCGGTTAAATCGGGAAAGCACAAACGCAATAACGGACCGGTGGGACAAATTCTTGTCTTCATTGAGGCCGTTTGATTCCTTGCCCCGGCCGATCCCCATGCGGAACCGGACAAAAGCATCGCTCGATAGATGGGTAAATATTGACGTAACGCCATTGTGTCCAGCGCTTCCGCCTTTTTGGCGGATCCTAATCTTCCCTAGGGGCAAATCGATATCATCATGGACAACCCACACATCAACGGGCGCCACGTGATAATAGTCAACTAAGCCTTTCACGACAACACCTGAATCATTCATATATGTTGTCGGTTTGACGAGCATGACATCGCCCAGTTTGGCAACCATCGCCTTATGCGCTTTATCCAATTCCCAAACTGCAGTCTCGCGCCCAAGCTCGTGGCCTAAATGTTCGACTACCATGAAGCCGATATTATGTCTCGTATCTTTATACTGACCGCCCGGATTTCCTAAACCGATAATTAATTTCATAGTAACTACCTATCTTAGTATCTTAGCTCTCCTCCTGCAATAAGCGGATAAGATCCTGGTCGTCTACCTGCGGAAATTCAAGGTAATACTGACCGACTGCACGAAACTGATTATCCGATACAATGGTAATAAATCGGTTCGTTATGAGCGACAACCGCTTCGCCACTTCAGGAGGTGCAACAGGAACTGCTCCGATAATCGATTGGGCGTGTTTGTGTCTTGCCCATGCAACTGCGGCCTCAAATGTGGATCCGGTAGCCGCACCATCATCGATAAGAATTACCGTTTTTCCGGTAAGAAGCAGCGGCGGTTTCCCTTTCCGATATATCAATATTTTTTCTCGAATTTGTTTCGCGAGTTCGTCAATTTTTTCCTGAATATACTTCGTTGACGCGTCACATCGGCGGACCATGGGCCAATCGATAACAACGATGCCGTCAGGTGCCACAGCCCCGAGAGCAAGCTCGCAGTTTTCTGGAGACGGAATTTTTTTGACAAGAAGAACATCGAGAGGCGCTCGGAGTGTCTTTGCAACTTCATGTGCAACAATGACGCCGCCCCGTGCAAGACCTAATACCACTGCACACGCATCATCAATATGGGCAAGATGACCGGCAATTGCCCGTCCTGCTTCAATTCGGTCGGTAAATGTCACGAAAATCCTACAAAATACACGTGACAGGCGCATGATTGGGTACCCATTCATGTCTCCATCACGTGTATAGTGTTATTTCATCTTCGCTAATTGTTTCTCCGCAAGATCCCCTACGAAAGGAACCTTATACATTTCACCCTGGAATGCTTTCCACATACACACAATCCAAAGAATAAATGCTGCAAATGAGAGAAGAAGTCCAACGAGCCACCCTAAAACTGGGATAAATCCGAGCGCGATATTCACGATGAAAATGCCGCCGTACAAAATCGTCGACTGCATTGCGTGAAACCGTACGAATTTGCTCTGTTTCTCAACTAGGAGAAAAATTACGCCAGTCACAAACCCCAATAAGTACGAAGCCGCACCCATGAGATTTTCATTTCCTTTTACATCAGCCATTGTAATATCACCTCCCCTCTATTTCACCTTATCATGCCTCAATTTTTCCCGTCAATGGCCAATGTGACTTACAGGATTCTAAGCTGTTCTCTCGAACTATCGATAAGAGGTTTTTCTTCACCTTCACGCCACAATTTTACGACGCCGAAAACGCCGTCATAGCCGGGGTCAATCACGATGTCGCCACGTCTGACTTTTTCAACCCCCACAGCGACGCGCTCGCCCGCAATGTGCTCTATTTCTTTATGCGATGACTTCAAAAGTACTGAAAATTCGCCGCCTAACGCATCGGTAAGCTGAAGGTAGGGCGTCTGCACCTTGGGACTGGCCACAGGGGAACCTATGCACTCAGCAATGATTTCCTGAAGGGGTACGAGCATAACAAATGGTGCACGGTTCGGGAATGCTTTGCTTTTCGTAACGTTTACAAGAGCGCCACCCTGATAAATCGCTTCTGACTCAATGGTAAGCTTCAGATCTTCTTCACTCCGCCCGGCAAGCTCGCTGACGCGCTGCTCAACGCCCTGGGTTAAGGGTTTCCCGCATACCGGACACGTGGTACCGTTTTTGGCTGTCTGCTTCGGACCCCAACGGATATTACATGCCCGATGCCCGGTCCAATGATATTTTCCCTCCTCAGGATAGAATTCAATAGTATAAGAAATGAACGGCGCGGGGAGTTTTGGCAAATTCGAGTTCTTCGCCGCAGGGGCTCCAGCGGAAGCCGGAGATCGAAGAACTCTTGAATTTGACGAAACGACCTGAGCGCCGCCAAACGGTTGTTTAATTGCATCATAAATGGAATCATAGCTTAATTTCCCGTCCGGAATATTAAAAACCGTTGACTCGCGTCCCAATTTCGGTCCGCTATGCGCATCGGAAAACGATACAATCGACCGGTTATCCAGCTCTTTGATGCGCCAATTCATCGACGGGTTACTCGATAAGCCCGTCTCGACAGCGTATATATGTTTTGCAAACGGACCATACGCCTCTTCGATACTGTTAAACCCGCTCATGCTGCCAAACACGGAGAACCACGGTGTCCATGCGTGCGCAGGAATGATAAGTGCATGAGGTTCAATGGTCAACACGAGCTCAGCCACTTGAATAGAGGTAAGTCCGATTATCGGCCGCCCGTCACTCATGAGATTACACCCCTGACGCGTCATCTCTTTATTGATTTTGTCGGTTGCGGCGAGCGTCGGCACCCAAATGAGTGTATGGACCCGTCTCCCCTTCCCTCCCTGAGAATAAATACAGGAAACTTCGGTAGCGAGAAGAAAAAGAGGAGATGGAAGAGAATTAAGGGGAGAAGTTGGATTTACCTTCTCTATCTTCAGTTCTCTCTCTTCTACCGCCGGCTTCAGCCTGAGAAGTCCGTTCCCCAATTCTTCCAGATTATCCTTAATTTCCTTCATCCAGAGCGGATGTGTCCAATCCCCGGTCGCCACAAGCCCCATCCCTTTCCGTTTCGTCCATGCACATATCTGCGGTAAAATCATTTGAGGCGATACCGCCCGTGAATATTTTGAATGCAATTGAAGATCTGCTATTACTTGCATAATAAGTTGCTTGCCCCGCATACGCGCCCTTCCGATGCCAGGACGTAGACCTCGAGAGGAGGTAAGCGTTGTGCTGGGGCATTGTTATTCAAGGAATTCTTTCATAAGGTTTTTTAGTTTCGTCTCGTATTGTTTTATTACAGAAGGCTTAAATTGTTTTTTCTTTTTATCATATACCTGTCCCCCCATGACATACCCCGGCATATAGCTGAGTGGTCGCTTAAAGAAAAGAATCGGCAACGCTGCTTGTGCGTACTGTTGAACTACATGTAATGTTCCTTGGGTTCGAAGCCGTCGCAGTGATACAACATAAAGCGTTTCCCTAATAATTTGCAGCTTAACACCCTTTTTATCTAATCGCAGACTAAAATCAATATCCTCGTTAAATGCATGACCTTCGTCGTACCCCCCGACAAGCATAAATGTAGCCCTATCAACCGCGGTAAGCGGTCCGGGAGCCATTGGTCTTTTAAAACGATTCAAACTCTCTACCGCAATATTCCAAAAAAGTGTTATAAACGCATCTCCCTGGACTTCACTGTCCGGCCGGCACCAGGCGGTAAAAAATTTGAGACGTTCATCTTTAATATATTGTTCTATCCGCCCAACCGAATAGGGAAGTAAAATACTGTCGGCATCAATAAACACAAGCCAATCCCCTTCTGCCTTTTGTGCCCCCAGATTGCGCTGTAGCGGAAGACTCGCTCTACCGCTGACAACAACCGTCAATTTGGGAAGCTTTGAAGAAAAGGTATACGCCAGCTCTACTGTTTTATCCTTTGATGACCCGTCAACTACAATCACCTCAAAATCCTTCACCGTTTGAACAGTGAGTGATTCTAATAATTTTGGAAGAAATTTTTCCTCGTTAAGTGTGGGGATGATAATCGAAATCATGATGCAACAAGTTCACGGATAACCTTATCTATACGTTGTCCTAGTCGTGAAAAAAACACACTCCCCTTCTTTTTCTCCTGCGGCGATTGCTCATAAATACTTCCCCCACCGATAAATCCGGGCATATATTTCAACCCCTTATGCGTAAATACGATGCTCAAGGTCGACTTTAACCACCGATTAAAAATTTTTAGGCTTTTCTCTTTTCTGAATCGGCGAAACGAATAGATGTAGAGAATCTCCCGCAATATGTCAAAAGCGACTCCTTTACGGTAGATCATGACGCCGAGTTCATGATCTTCAGCAAATGTAACATTTTCGTTATATCCGCCGACGCTCTCAAACACATCCCGCCGCACTGCCGTCAATGGACCCGGCGCCCAGGGTCGTTCAATAAGAACACTCCCTTCAATCCCCATATTCAATAAAAACCCCCCAATGGCATCCCCCGGCTCCTCACTGTCAGCTTTAAGCCATGTGGTAAAAAATCTGGAATGCTTTTTATCTATGAATCTGGTAATTCGCTCGATAAAATTAGGAAACAATATACTGTCGGCATCGATAAAAATTAACCAATCGGCTTTTGACAATTTGGCGCCACTATTCCGTTGGCGCGAAACTCCTTTTACTTCGTGCTGTTTTATAGTTATCGGAAGACTTTTTTCAAACCGTTTTGCAGCAGCAATCGTACGATTATCCGGTGAAGCGTCAACCACGATCACTTCAAAATTTTTCACCGTCTGCTGCGTAAGTGATGTGAGGAGTTTTGGGAGAAACTTTTCTTCGTTCAATGTCGGAATAATAACGGAAAAACGCGGTTTTAACATAAATTCTTCTGCATTATACGGCAAATGAACGCTATTCGCATTAAAGGGGCGATTGTTTCTGCCTATTAAACATCCCCTCAATTTCACTGACTGTTGTAGCTTGCTGCGGCGATTTGTCTATGCGTATCCGGACGAGCCTCGGAAATCGTACGGCAACGCCGGCGCCATGGGTGGATGATTTTGTCAGATCATCACCTGCTATCTCAACAACTATGCGGGGCGCGACCCAAACGTCGGGAATAAATAATTTATTTACCTCCCCATATTCTTTTGGTTTTACCGACACTTTAATAGTGTGAAGCTTTTGATGGAGATCCTTCCATAATTCATCAGACACCCCGGTACCGATTTTAGTCACCGTCACAAAACTATCGCCTTTCCTCACTCCCACAAGGAACATGCCTATCCCAAACCCCGACCGCTTCCCTTCCCCCCGAGAATATCCCATGATGACTGCGTCAATTGTATCGGTGAGTTTACCGGTTTTTCCCTCTTCCTCTTTAAACTTAACCCAGTGATATCCGGTCCGTCCGGGCTCATAGATGCTATCCCATTTTTTGACCACCGCTCCTTCAAGGCCTTTTTTTAACTGTTCATTATGATACCTGCGGATTTCATTTGCATCGCGCGTTATTATTTCAGGGGAAAGCATAAGACACCGGTTTTCTTTTTGTTTAAGGGTTGCCTCAAGTATCTTACGGCGCTCCCGTAGCGGAATGGATAACAATTCCTTACCGTCTTTGTATAAAATATCGAAAACGTAAAATTTTAGGGGCATTGTTTGAGACGCTTGTGCAATTCCGTGCTTCCGTTTGCGGGTCATCGTTTCCTGAAATGAGATGAGTTTATCATGTTGTTTATCGTACCCGATCGCTTCGGAATCCAGGATAACTTCGTCTCCGTTTAATTCCGCGCCAATTTGTTCGAGTTCCGGAAACATCGCGGTCGTATTTTCCAAATTCCGTGAGTAGGATGCAACGAATTTCCCCCGTCTGAAATGAATCTGCACCCTTACGCCATCATATTTTGGTTCAACGGCAACTTCTCCCATTTTTTTGATCATTTCATCGGCATTCGGAAGCCGTGCGCAAAGTGACGCAAGAATAGGAGCACCGACTTTCGCATGAATGTGAGAAAGACCTTTAACACCGTCGGATTTAACCGTTTGCGCAAGATACCCGATGTCCGGGCGGACGTTGTATGTGGTTTCAAGCACCGGACGAAGTGATTTATCGCCTGCGACCATCCATGACAGACTATCAAGCATGGTCATATCGGAAAATCCCAGACGGAGTTTATCAAGCGGAATTCTCGCCAGATACCGTGCTGAAAGTGCGTCCATGGATGAAAGAAGACCGGCAAGTAAACCGATTTTCTTCTCCTGCGATCCCTGTCCCCCTTCATTGGCAACAGAAAATAACGCGTCATACACTTTTGAAACTTCTATATCTGAATGCTTTCGTTTTTTTTGCAGTGCACAGATTTCGGCCGCCATCCCAAGGTCCCCTGTTTTTTTGAACGCCGAAACAACATGATCCTGATCGGTGTCGTATGCAAGCGCGATCGCGCGGATCATAAACTTGTCGGCAACGCCGAATTCGACGGCCTCATACAGTGGAACAACTCGCCCGAGAAGAAGGTAACAAATTTTACCGATTTCATCCTTTTGTACGTGCCGGAACAAATCCGCAAGGATCTCCGTCATTTCATTCCGTGACGCGGTCTTGTCCAGTCGTTTGAAATACCCAGCAAGCTCTGAAAACTTCATATTTGGTTTTTTGTCATCCTCACTGTCGTTTGTCATTCCCGCGAAGGCGGGAACCGTTTTTGGTTTTGATAACTTTTTATCAGAAAGCTGATCCTCGGGTCAAGCCCGAGGATGACAAAAAAGGAATGACAACTGACTTCATTGAATAAATAATACGTAGGCAGCGGCAATGAGTATAAGAAAAAATATTCCGAATCCTAATGCAACATATCCCTCATGATCATCACGGGTCAGCTTTTCGATCCCCTGAATGACGACAACTAAGGCAAAAATCGACGGGATAATAAGAAACACATATGTGATTCCTGGGCCGGATAGATTCATAGTAAATAATCCAATTGTATTTCAATAAACGAATGTAGTTATTATTCGATTATTTGTTTATTGGATTATTATGTACTTCGTAGCACATACCGTACGCCTTTGGTCGTGCCTTCTTTTTTCACTATACCCTTTTTAATAAGGTCCTTCAATTCTCGAAGAACCGTATCCTCGGATATCATGGGAAATAATTCAAAAAATGACTTATTCTGTAAAAATCCGTTTTCCTGAACGAACTCGACGATTTTAATCTGGCGCTCGGTAAGCGTTAACGGTTGCCCTCCAAGCGATTTTTTGAGCTTTAAATCCGTTGAAAGCGTTTTAATTTTTTCTTTGATGCGGGTAAGTTCAATAGCAAGGCCTTCCGAAAAATATTCAAGCCATGGAGTCAAATTACCGTTTAAGCGTCCCACGCTTTGTAGCCCGTCATAATAGGACAACGGCTCCTGGTCATAGTGTTCCTCAAGTGAAAAGAAGCGCTTAATATCGTACCCGTCTTTAAACAAAACCAGGGTCGCAACTCCCCGTGCAACCCTGCCGTTCCCGTCAAGGAACGGATGGATGCGGACAATCTCATAATGCGCAATGCCCGCTTTAATGACCGTGTGAATATCTTCAGAGTTCGTTCCATTGAGCCACTGCAAAAATGAGGCAATCAGAAACGGAACCTCAACTGCAGGTGGCGGACGGAACGTTACCTCTCCTGTTTGGCTATTTTTCACAACCACTTGCGTCTTTCGATAAACCCCGATGGCGGTGTCTGGCAATATCCGATGAACCGTCATCTCATGAATGCGCTTCAACGATTCTTCCGTGATTTCCTTCTTATCATATCCTTCAATAAATTTAAGAACATTCCGGTAATTAAGGACCTCCTGAATATCCCGATCACGCCCGACAATCTTGGCGCCAGCTAGCACTTTCTCCGCTTCACCGAACGATAATTCGTTCCCTTCTATGTGTGTCCCATGATGGACGGTACGGACCATAGCGTCTTCTCGAAATTTCGCTTCCCACGCAGGTACCAATGGGGCATTCTCAATCACCTCTTTAGCAGCCTCAATAATGCCCATATATTTGAGAATTTTATTCGTGATCGTATAATTCGGTGTATACATAAGTAGGATGAAATCCACAGAATTGTATTTTCCCGCAGAATAACCGTATAATACCCTCATGGATGTAAAAAAGCAATCAGGAGGTGAGCCAAAAAAGCAACTACATAAGGCCGTTTTACAACAGATGGTGACTCTTGCGACGAGTGGATTCGGACTCGTTGCGGCTCTTGCCTGGAATAATGCAATTCAAGAATTAGTAAGCGTATATATAAAACCACATCTTCCTTTCGGGAGCGGATTTATCTCGCTACTTATTTATGCTATTCTTGTAACGATCCTTGCAGTTATTGTGACGGTAAATTTATCGCGCCTCATTGAAAAAATGGAAAAATAATCTGTATACTAAGAATGTGGAACAAACTATCGCTCAATCGCCAACAGAGTCAAAGGGGACTCCTCCTGTTCAACCCCCTACGACGCATCAAAATAAATCTACTGTCATAATTATCATTTTCATAAGTCTTCTCGTTATCGGGGGCATTGTATTTGCCGGTTATCGATTCTACCTTCTGCCAAAAATGCAATCACAATCACCCGCGCGAACAACGCTTCAACCACTTCAGTTAAAATCAATCAACAGTGAGCCTACAAATACAGCAAATCCCGCAGCTTCAAACAAAACACACAAGTGGATTATCTATCAAAACACAAACGCAAATTATCAATTGAGTTACCCGGACGATTACACGCTGGTAAAAGCCAACGAAAACACAATTCAGATCGTTAATGGGTTAAGTAATATTATGGAAATTCAATACGACACAACGATGACAAACATAGATGATAAATTAAGTAATATTCGTAGCGGATTAGAATTCAACTATCCCAGCTGGAGTGTTCAATCTGTTAAATTTCACGATAAGGACGCAAACAGTGTCCTACCAAATTCAAGTGCCACTCTTCCGATTGCTCTTTACGTTGTACAGGGTAATTACGCGGTATATGCTATCCGTTATTCAACAAAACCGGAAGATAAGGAAGTTGTTAACGCTATATTGTCGTCATTAAAATTTCTCGATAGCACAGCGATCGCAAAATGGAATACATACCAAGATCCGACAAAGACCTTTTCCCTACAATATCCATCTACATGGAGTGTTGTTCCGGAAGAGAACCAAGTTCAATTTGCAAGCGATGACCATATTCATTACATTATTGCAAAATCATTCACCGTTCCCGATGGTATCTCTCTTGGAACATATGTGGACACTAATAAATTAGGAGACGTTGTAGGAATCGGCAACAATCCACATTATTACTATACGTTAGGACAAACTCAAATACCATACGATCAGGTCGGAGAATTCGGTGCATATCAGATTCTTGCTCCTCCCGCCGGTTTGCCACAAACAGTAACAGCATTCACAAGATTCGTCAGACAAAACAACCAATATGTTCTGTTAAGTCTACACCCATATAATCCCACAAATTTATCGATTCTCTATCAAAATCAGCACGTGGTAATCTTTAATCAGATCCTTTTGACGGTCAATTTTCTTCGCTAACAAACAATTGCTTCATTGTGGCGGGAATTTGATTTGCCAAATCGGTCGTATTAAAATACGGCCCGACTGTTTTATATAACGTATCTCCGGCTTTTTTATTAATAAAGCTTGCCGCTGTTGCGGCAAGAAGTGGATTATTTTTCGTTACAAGGGCCGCAGCAAGCCCCGAAAGCACGTCCCCGGTTCCACCTTTTGTCATCCCAGCGTTACCCCCACTCACACGATGACAAATTTCGTTCCCATATACCAAATCCTCCCGACCTTTTAATAACACAATGCATCTATAAAGATCGCCGAATACCTTTACTTTATCTTCATCGGTCACGTTGACGGCAATCTCAGGGTGTTGTACGACCGCCTTCTCCCAAACGATGGTAAACTCACCGTGATGCGGCGTGATAATCGCATCCTGCGGCATGAGAGCAAGGTCCATCATCTGGAGCGCACCTGCATCGATAACCCACTGTTTTTTGGGATAGTCTTTTAAAAGACGGTTCGTCAATGCTTCCGTTTCGCGGTCCCTTGTCATACCAACACCGATAAGAATACAGTCATCTTCTTTGATATAGGCATCAATATCATCCCGCCGGATAACGATCCCGTTTCGAAATTCCTCTTTTGCTCGCAGAACGATTTCGTTATTCTCAGGAACCGATGCAAAATGAACCAAATCAACAATCCTGGATGCGACCGTCAGCGCCCAAAGACTCGCCGCATGAAACAATTCACTTCCGCCTATAACGAGCAATCGTCCGTTTTGCCCCTTATGTGAACCGGGCCCAGGAACAAAAAGTCCCGCTAAATCTTTACGTGTTACAGGTTGCATAAGGTTATTTTACAACAGTTCTATCATCAAGAGATATAACACCTATTCGTGGATATTCCCGTTTCATAAGGGCGGTCACCTCTGGCTCTGCCGTTGTAATAATGGTTTGCTGTTTCCCGATAAGATCCATGACCAGTCTCCTGTGGGCAGAATCCAACTCCGAAAAAATATCATCAAGAAGAAGCGTCGGACGCTCACCTACCCGCTCTTCCACATATGAAACTTCAGCGAGTTTTAACCATAAAATTGCGAGCCGTTGTTCACCGCGGCTTCCGTATTTACTCAAATCTATCCACTCGCCTTTCCGCTCCGGCTTTTGAAATATAATATCATCCCTGTGCGGTCCGACGAGTGTCGCCTTTGCGGATATCTCTTCATCGGCGTATTGAACCAACCGGGACTCAGATATCACACTTTTGTCATAAATAATACGGTACGACGCGCCGGCGATATACGACGCGTTGATAAATGCAATATAGGTTGCGCGTGCTTCCGTCAGGTAGCCCCCTGATTTTATAAGAAGCTGATTCCAAAAGACGAGCTGACTCCTCGACGCTTTCCCTTCGAAAATAATATCCAATAATTTATTTCTTTGCCGCAATCCCCGTTCATAGGATAATAGATTTCTTCTGTATTCCCGGTCAACCTGGATGAGCACACTATCCAAATATTTTCTCCGCGTACTCGGGCTGTCGGTAATAAGTTCAAGGTGTTCCGGCCAAAAAAGTACCGCGCGAAAATTGCCGATAAAATCAATGAGACGTCTCGCTACCCCGTTTACGAAATATCGTTTTGAAGGCGCAGACTCACCGGTTAACATACTTCCAGTCATGACGATTTCTAATTTTGTCTCTCCTACCAATCCTTTTATCCTGCCCAAATCCTGCCCCCATCTGATCGCCTCGCGATCCTGGTCGGCGCGAAAACTTTTTCCGGTCGCAATAAAATAAATAGCTTCCAAAATATTCGTCTTCCCCGCTGTGTTCACACCGACAATAAGAGTTGCATGAGGAGAAAACGTAAATGTTTGCTTTGCGTAGCTTCGAAATTGTTGAAGAGTGAGCGCATCAAGAATCATCGGCCTATTCTACCACACGACTACGTATGGATGATCGTGCCGGTAAAGGATTTATCATCGAGGGCTGATGCAAGATTGCGAAGATTTTTCCCGTCAAGAATTTTTACAGTCACTTCAAGATCTTCCGCTAATTTAGAGGCCACAGGATCAAACGGCGCATTCATTCCGGGAACCCATTTATCCCCGATCATACCCCTGTATTTTTTCCAGGAGATGTCTTTGAGGGCTTTTGCTTTGGGATTTGTTCTCGGGTCGCTGTCGTAAACGTGGTCGATATTAGTGAGGTTAATGAGGGAGGGAATGTTGTAGTCCTGACAAATCGTGACTGCACAGTAATCCGTGCTCCATCCCGGTTTCCATCCGGCTGCTATTGCCACCGGTCTATCAATCTTGAGTATGACCTCATAGTGTTTTATGACCCGTTGGTCAGCGATATCACGGAAAATGGTTCTGATGAGTTGAGCATTGAGCCGCGTTGCATGAAGTCCAAGCCAATCCAAATCAATATCATCAACCTGTTCCCTCCGCACTTCTGAAGCTGCTTTCTGATAGTGTCTTGTTGTCCCGCCTCCGCCCACCGTAATAAAAAATCTCCTCTTTTTGGAGGAGATTTGGTCTCGTATGAATGCGTTGAAGTCGCAAAGGAATTTAGTATCAATACCACCGTTGGGGACAACGAGTGATCCGCCGAGGGAGAGAACAAAAACATTTCCGTTATTAGTCATTCGTTTATGCTACAAAAACGCGCCATTTGACGCGTTCTCTATATATTAGCAAAATTTCCTGATTTGTCAAACAAAAATGCAATCTTTGTCATGTCACTCTTCCATCCTCGCAAGCGCTCCGGTCCTTCGCGCCCATTCCCACATATCTTTCATAAAGAGATAGGAAAGGACAAAATAGGCAATATTTAGCACACCTGCGATCTCAAGATTATTCCAAATCGGACTGCCGGTCAGAACTGCAGCACGCGCTGATTCAAAAATATACGTCGGCGGCAATGCATAGGCGATCTTCTGAACGACTGATGGAAGAACCGATACCGGATAAAAAACTCCGACAATCGGCTGAATAATATAAATAAACCCCCACGCAAGCGACTGGAGCCTGGTACCAAGCCGTAATATCATCCCCAAAGTAAACATGCCGACCGCATTGCCGAAGATGATAAGAAGGAGCAAATGCACGGGAAGTGTCATGCCGACAGAAAATATAGAAAAATGAAATGTCAGATATCCGACGATGGATAGAATAGCCACAGTGCTGACCTGCTTAAACAATCCGAATAGCATATGTCCTACAACAAACTCTTCGATGGTTAAGGGGCTCACAAATAAACTGCTGAAACTGTGGGCCCAAACCTCCCAAAGCGTACCGACGGTTATGGAATAAGTCCCCGCCTCCATCGCATACCAGAGAATAATGCCCATAACGACAAATATTCCGGATGATCCACCGCTTATACGGGAAAAAAATACCGCAACGCCGCCGAAAACAAACGCCTGGATCATGGGAAACCAAAAGATATCCATCCACGTTTCCACACTGTGACTCAGGTGGTGCCAGGCATAAAAAACGATGATTTTAACCCTGTGCCAACGCATGCGTAGAGACCGTTTCTCAATGCCGTCAGAGGTATTGAGAAATACAGACCCTTGTGTCGCATCGACGTCTGAAACATCAACAATGTTATTGTCGAGTGCGGCAGCGCCTCCCTTGGCAACAGCCAAAAACACGTCTTCAAGATCCGGTTTTTCGATTTCGATGTCGGTAATCCAAACTCCCGCGTTTTTAAGACCGAATAATACTTTCGGAATTTCCTTTTCATCAAGCGACACCAACACCATATGCGGATTCACCATAGTATATTCGTATTTTTCAGTGAGAAGGTATTTCGTCACGGGCCGAAGGTCCTTATCAAATGTCAGCCGTAGTGTCGCGACTCCGACGCGCCTGGATAATCCTAACGGCGTATCCGTCGCAATAATAGCCCCATGATGGAGGAAAATAACGCGGTCACAAAGCCGACTCACTTCACTCATATTGTGGCTCGTGTAAAGTATCGCAATCCGCTCGGTTTTACGCATATTGGCAATGAGATTAAGTATGGTATTGACGATTTCCGGATCTAAGCTCGCAGTCGGCTCATCCATGAGGATGAGCTCCGGATTATTAAGGAGGGCTTTGGCCATATTCACCCGTGCTTTTTCGCCTGAGGAGAGATACCAGTAGAGCGAGTTCATTTTATGAGAAATACCCAAAAGCTCAACGACGTCGTCAATTTTCTTTTTACTATTTGTTACCGCATACAGACCTGCAAACACTTCCAGACTCTCTTTCACCGTAACTCTCGACTGCATTTCAGAATACGCGGAGACGTAGTTGATGCGTTCCATGATTTCTTCATGATGGGATTCAAGATCATGACCGAAAAATCGGACAATTCCGTTTGATGGTTTTGTTAAACCCAACAGCATCTGAATTGTCGTTGTTTTCCCGGCTCCATTCGGACCCAAAAGTCCTACAATTTCCCCCTCCTTCACGCCAAAAGATATGTGGTTAACGGCAACAAAATCGCCGTACTGCTTCGTAAGTCCTGAAACTTCAAGAACTGGGGCCGCCATAAGTGAATTATACGCTACTCTGTGGCGCTTTTCTCTGGTTGGTGGTAATAATATGTCCGTTCTGGATCCAAGCTGGGGATTCGCACGGGAATTCCTCCATTCTCTAACTTGCCAACAGGAATTGCTATGATAGGGGTTTCTACAATGAATACATCATCGTCCTCGTGATGACTCAAATTAATCATTGCACTCTTTGGAATGATAATCTGTTCTGGATTGTTCATATTTGGAGCTTGTTTACTCAAAAAATTTATCATCCACGAATTTCTTAAATGCATTTTGAAAATTCTCCTTACTGAATTTCTTTGCCTGTGCGACACAGTCTCTCGACCAATCTTTTTTCATACGCATGAATTTTTTAAGGGCTGTTTCAAGACTTTCGGTTGTTGCGTCTTTAAATAGCACTCCTGTTTTCCCGTCGATAACAGTTTCCAACACGCCTCCCTGCCCCAGCGCAATAACCGGAACGCCATGTGCCATCGACTCAACCGGAACCATACCGAAATCCTCATCAAGAGCACAGAATATAAATCCTCTTGCACCGGCATAAAGTTTTGATAATTCCGCATCTGATACGCCGCCGATAAATTCTATAGTCGGGCTCCACCCGGCAGCGCCTTCGGCGTCAGCCGATGGCGGACGGGCCGCAATCGAACGTAAATACGTTTCCTCTTTCCCCTTCCCGACGATTTTTAACGGAAGTTTAAGCTTATTGCATGCAATAATTGCCAGATCAATTCGCTTGGAATATGTTAACCGGCCAACGCTAAGAAAATAATCTGATTGAGACATGTGACCAGGGACATGCGACATGTTTTGTTTCTGACTTGTTGCATGTTGTTTGTCGCTTGTTACGCTCACATCGACTGGCGGATAAATAACTGTCGAATCTCTTCGATAAAACTTTGTGACCCTTTTAGCCGTTTCTTTGGAGTTGGCGACAAAATAGTCCACCTTCTGCGCGGTCGCGAAATCATAATGCCGGAGGAAAAAATTAATAATCGTTGTATATACACGTACCGGCCAATATTTTTGAAGATTGCTTCCGGTCGCATATCCGTAGAGATTGCGCGGAGGGTGATGAATATAACAAATATGAAGAGGCCCATGACGATATGCGGGGAGGTGTGTCGTTTTGAGCGCCGTCACAGCCTTGGCAGTTGTACGATCATGGAGGGAAAAAAGATCTGGACCTTGACGGCGCGAGAACCACGGCACACTGACCTTCGCGCGTCCAGTATTTACTCCCCGGCACATAAACCAACCGCTGCTTGAGATAACCACATCGTAGCCTGAAAGATCAAAACTTCCCCACACATCAGGTGCCAAAAACCGTAAAGGCGAATGGAATTTTTTAACCAGCCAGTTATGCTGCACCCAACTCGGACGGATGTCCCAATTTTTAAACCGGTAGGCATGGCTTCCGAGCGCTTCCCAATCGACAAATGCTGTATAAAGAGGGGCTTCCGGCCACAGTTCATGCAAGGCTTCTACAACCCTCTCTGCACCCCCATACTCACGAAGGAAATCGTGTACTAAAGCAATTTTCATAGTAAAAAACTTGCCCCGAAACTGCGCTCTTGCGAGGCAGGGACGTAGCCCCTGCGAGCAAGCAAGCACGGTTTGGGGTCATGTACAATTGCGATTTTCATATCTATCTCTTAAACGCAACGATATTTTTCGCTTTCTCATTAGGATATGCCCAAGCCTCTTCAAATACTCTCCGAGTTACCCTTCTTTTTTTTCTCGGTGGAAGTCCCGGATCGTGAAGCCAAATAGTATGCTCAGTTGCACGAAATATAAGAACGAAATGTCCGGCGTACCCCATTTTACGGTTGAGGGTTTTTATATTTATATTGCATATCAGAAGATATTTCTTACCCAATAAATCAATAATATCTCTATAATGCGGCTGTCGTTTTTCAAATTCAACTTCTTTAATAAATTTCTCTGCATTACGTTTTTCCGCCTCGATATCACTGTATTGAATCCACGTATCCACGACATCTTTGCTTGCCAGAGTATGTAGGTATTCTTTAGGACTATGCAAAAATGATTTGTAATCGAACGACTCAATATCTTTTATCTCAAACCCTCTTTTCTTAAGCGCAATAGCACCCTGCATTATCCATGACCACAAACCCTCTTTCTTACCCGTCATTACGTCAAGTTGTTTAAAGGTAAAATTTTCGTGAGGCAAAAAATACTTAAGTATCATGCGTAGAGACGCCTGATAACAATGCGTTTCATCTTTTGTATTGTGATAAAAGTGAATTCGTCGCATATTAAAATAACTGTTGTTGTTCGCCAGACGTATCTTTTGTTTTTTCACTCTTCTTGGTTTTTTTCATTTCAACAGTCGCTCCCCCGTTCGTCAGGCGTTTCAATAATGAGTGAAAATGCATGTGATCAAAAAACTTCCGCGCCTCTTTTGTATCAAGTGACGTCATCGGCTTATCAAATGTTGGCGTGACATCAACAGTAGTTCTGATGGTTGCGAGATCCTTTGAGAGTGCTGCATCCTTTTTGCCTGCTTCCAGTTTTTTAATAACTGAAGAGGAAACTTCTTTGAGTCGTTTGTCTTTCTTCTTGAGCGCTATATAAACTCCCTCGACGGAACCGAATCGCTCAAGAAGCGCAATTGCAGTTTTAGGTCCAATCCCTTCGACGCCCGGATAGTTATCAGAGGCATCTCCGGCAAGCCCTTTAAAATCCGGAATTTTTTTGGGTGCGACACCCATACGTTCTTTTACGTCCGCATCTTTATATAATTTCGCTTCCGATAATCCTTTGGTCGGCATATAGACATATGTTGTCTCATCAACAAGCTGAAGGATATCTCGGTCTCCCGTCACAATAATAATCTGATCGATATTATTCTTGTTGTCATTCCGGCCTCCGAGCCGGAATCCAGTTTTCTGTATTGTCATTTCGGCCTCCGAGCCGGAATCCAGTTTTTGACGAGAAGATGGATCCCGGGTCAAGCCCGGGATGACAGACCCGAGTGCTTTCTTACAAAGCGTTCCAATGACGTCGTCCGCCTCAAATCCATCTTTTTCAAAGATCGGAATCCCAAAGGCTCTCACAAGTTCATGCACTTTCTCAATTTGTCCGACGAGCGCTTCATCCATCTTCGGCCGGGTCGCCTGATATTTTTTATACATTTTTTTCCGAAAGGTTGGTTTCGGCCGGTCAAACGCCACAATCATATATGTGGGATTCAAATCGTGATACAGCCGGAGAAGCATTGTGGCAAAACCGTACACCGCATTTACCACACTCCCGTCAGGGGCAGTCAAAGGAGGAATGGCGTGAAAGGCGCGGTGGAGTACTGCGTTTCCGTCAATGAGAACCAAACGATTCATGGGGCTATTATATTCGATTATTTTGTTATTGTCGCCTCGCGGGCGACCAGTCGATGAGGTGGACTTATTGTTTGTTACTGAGTGTCCGTTCTTTCGGCCCGCCCATAAGTGCTTCAAACTCTTCACTTTCGACTGTTTCTTTCTTGATAAGCGCCTCAGCAATAAGGTCAAGTTGTTTCCGATGTTTCTTGAGAATTTCAGCGGCCTTCCGGTATCCCTCATCCAAAAACTTTTTGACTTCCCGGTCGATAGCACTTTGCATATCCTGGGACACAGGATTTTGCTCCATCATGCTTTTCCCCCACTCGGTGATATCCATCTGAGGACCGAAGTTGATGGGTCCAAGATCGCTCATGCCAAATTCCATTACCATATAGCGGGCAATCCGTGTCGCTTGATCGATATCGTTGGCCGCACCGCTCGTCATTTCATTGAAAATCAACTGCTCTGCCGCCCTCCCACCCATCGTCATGGCAATTTCCTCAATAAGCCGAGACTTCGTTTCATGGAGGCGATCCTTTTCAGGAGGAGCGAGTGTATAGCCAAGCGCCATACCACGGGAAACGATACTAATCCGATGAACAATATCGAGGTTCGGACTAAAATACGAGACGACCGCATGTCCGCCTTCGTGATACGCGGTCATTTTCCGGTCTAAATCGCTCTGCAGGCGTTTTTTCTCAGGACCGAGCTTTACTTTCGTTGCCGCCTCTTCGATATCTTTCATATCGATTTCTTTTTTATTCTCGCGGGCGGCTAAAATCGCGGCCTCATTGAGCATATTTTCCAAATCTGCCCCACTAAATCCGACAGTCCGTTTAGAAACCTTATCCCAATCGAGATTGATGACAAACGGCTTACCTCTCGCGTGAATCTTCAATATAGCCTTACGGCCTTCCATATCGGGCAAATCTAATACAACCCGACGGTCAAACCGTCCGGGCCTAAGAAGTGCGGGATCTAAAAGATCTCCTCGGTTTGTTGCGGCAACGATAAGGACCGCAGTATTCGGTTCAAATCCGTCCATCTCGACAAGAATCTGATTGAGCGTCTGTTCCCGCTCATCATGACCCCCCATGATGCCGACACTCCGCATGCGTCCAATCGCATCAACTTCATCAATGAAAATGATTGCGGGCGCGCTCTTTTTTGCATTAGCAAAGAGGTCGCGGACTCTCGCGGCTCCTACCCCGACGAGCATCTCCATAAATTCACTTCCTGCAATACTGAAAAATGCGGTGTGTGCTTCCCCCGCCATCGCCTTGGCAAGGAGTGTTTTCCCTGTTCCGCTGGGGCCGACAAGGATAACGCCCTTGGGCGTCCGGGCGCCAAGAGCTTTATATTTTGCAGGATTTTTTAAGAAATCGACAACCTCTTCCAATTCTTTTTTTGCCTCATCGACCCCGGCAACATCGGCAAATGTCACTTTTGGCAGATCCTTCTGAAATATTCGCGCCTTGCTTTGACCGAAACTGAAAAGATTATCCTGGGCGCCCCGCGCTTGCCGGAACAGAAAAAGGAAAAAAAGCACCGTGAGGACGAGAGGCAAAATATTGGAAATTATCCCTATCCATAATTGACCGGCACTCGTATCTTTTATATTAATTTCAGTTTTACTCGGATCAGCTCCCGATGTTTCAAGCGTCCGGACAAGCGATTCCTGTGGTTCTTTGTGGGATACAACCTTATCACCGTTTTTGTACTGTACGGTAAGTTTCGTATCCTCAACGTCAATCCGTTCAACTTTTCCCGCCTTTACATCACTTATAACCGTCGACAATGGCTTTTCGGGCGTCAGACTGTTTTGTCCGTTGAGGCTTCCGATAAGCGAAAAGATGAGGAAAATAATAAACAATCCGATAATGATGTTTTTAAAATTTAATTCAAACTTAAATTCAAACATCTTCCCGACTTTTTTGCCGTTTGCGGGGCGTTTTGGTTTCTGTATAGTTTTTTCTGCCATAAGTATATTGAGCGTTCATTATACCACTAATTGAAGCTGAACGGGGAGTTTCTCGTCGCTCTGCCACGATTACTGCTCTCAAAATTCTACAGGCGTAACTCTTCCATGGCATCTTGCAAAAACCACTGATACACCACTTTTTTAGAAAGCTTGAGGGATTTCGCAAGAGGAATTACAAGCTTTTTGGGAAACGACCGCTTACCGTTTTCTATGAGCGTAAGGTAGCTTCTCGAAACGCCAATACAAGAAGCGAGCTGCTGAACAGTTAGACCCCTCTCGCGCCTCTTTTTTTGAATTCGTATCCCCGCCCGTATCATTGTTTATTGTATTAGGGCAGTGCCGTTAAAGAAGATAGCACATAATCCCATATTTGTTAAATATGCTTGACTAAAGAAGAAGTAAATCTTATGCTAATGTTACAAAGTTGTAACATCCTATCGTTCGATATGTCCAAAAAGAAATTATTTCCCGTGGCAAATGGTAAAACGACATTGGGAATGCATCTGATGCTTGATGCGTATGACGTCCCATTTGATCGCCTTAACGATATGAAACTCATTTACAAATTTTTGTACGAGATTCCTGAAAAAATTGGAATGTGCCGGTTAAGCACACCACTCATTGCCAACGCTGACGAATCCGCCTCTCATCGAGACCCGGGAGGTATTTCTGGGGTCATCCTCATCAAGGAATCCCATATTTCCATCCACACATTCGCGAAGCGTGGTTTTTTTACGTTCGATCTGTATTCATGCAGCAATTTTGAAAACCATGTTAAGGAGCTCCTTCGGTACATCAAAAAAACTTTTCCGTTCAAAGAACATGAACTGCAAATCGTCAAACGAGGTTTACAGTATCCAACGATAAATAAATAACCCTAGGTTTCCCACAAACGTAGGTAACCAAATAGTAGTAATAACCTTTTTGGCGACCAGAGTATGCGAGAAGGAACGTACGTAAACGGACTCCAATATCTTTCAAATTTTTGGCTTGGGCAACCCCGACGCGACCTCACACTGGCAATTTATAAAACGGTTCCATGAGAAACGGTATTCACCGTATTAAACATTCCCCATGAATCAAACGAATCCACCACTCAATATGGAGGAGTACTTCAAACCGGGTTACAAATCCAAACAACTTCTCCTCGTAGGGTCTCAAACCATCGACATATGGGACAACATCGTATTTGAACAAATGCAGGAAGGTTTTTTCCTTGCAGGGCTAAATAACACAAATATTGCTGTGGTCCGAGATATTGATCCAAACTACATTTCATACATTCATTCACTCATTCCAAGCGGAAAAATCATAAATCTTTCAGGTGTCACAAAGCGCGCATTTCTGTCGACCACAATTCTTCACAACCCATGGGCACTCCATCTCATAAAGCAGACAATTGATAGCAATGTCCGCTTGTTGCCATTTGCATTTACTAAACATGAAGAGGCACTTGCTAAAGCTCTTAACATTAACATATATGGGTCGGCGAAACACAACAATCGTTATGGCACCAAAAGCGGCATTCGATTACTAGCAAAAAAAGCACAAATCCCTACCCCCACCGGCTACGTCTGCTCAACCATGAAGCAGATTAAGGAGGCAATCAAATCACTTACGAGTCAATTTGACTATATAGTGATAAAACATGATGTCTCTGTAAATGGATACTTGAGTAAAAAATTTCAAACCATTCGTATCCACAATGCAGAACAACTCGTAGTCTCTGTACTCAATAGACCATTCCGGGAATACAAAGAAAAAATCATTATAGAGGGTTGGCTGGAAAACTGCATATCAGTTGGCACTCATATAGAAATCCCTCCGGGTGCGAACCCTTTTATATGTGCTGCATGGCAACAAATGATTGATGCTGACGGTGTCACATATATTGGAGCCAGACCTCTTTCTATCTCCAAGAATGCGCGAAACTCTCTTATACGACATTTAAAACGATTAGCTCAAACTCTGGCCGCGCAGGGTGCAACGGGTTCGTTTGGACCTGATTTTCTGATAACATCTCCCGCAGAAACGCTCGCTGATCCTGATTCAGCAATATTATTAGAATTAAACGCAAGAACTCCATTCACGGCATTACCGCTTGAAATGCTTCTGGCAGTTAGGGGGAAAATTGGCAGTGGATTTTGTACAACTCATATCCACCTAAAAAAACATGCATTATTTTCTGATATTTATTCACATCTATTAGCAAATAGACTTCTTATTACAGCAAAAAATCCACGTGCCGAGGGCGTTATCCCATTTCATGTGGGCATGCTCCCATGGAAATCATTATATATCGCTATCGCAGCTGATTCGTGGAAACGGACGCAGATGATCCTACAAAAAGTTAAGACAATATTTGAGGCAAAAGTCACCTAGCACGAACCAAACAGTCGCACTAAAGATAGTATACTAACTGCAAATCTGTGAGCGAAGAAACATAAAGTGGGTCATATGAGTTACGAAATACTTACCCTTCAAAAACATCCGGAACTTCAGTCTGAAGTAGATCAATTCGCTGCATATTGGCCACCCTTTATGCTCCAAGAGCAGTACTCAAAGCAATATTGGGAAAGCCTGAAATACATATTTCCTGACTACCAATACGCCATGATCGACCCCACGAGCGGTGAAGTCGTGGCTCGTGGTTTAAGCCTGCCAATAGCATGGGATCACACAAATGACGGGTTACCAACCGGCTGGGGGCAAGCACACGAACTAGCATTTGAACAATATAAAACGGGAAAACAACCCAACACCCTCTGTGCGCTCGAAATTACTTTAAAGCCGGAGCTGCGCGGCCTGGGTCTCAGCAGACGGATGATTGAAGCCATGAAAGAAATTGCCAAATCGCATGGATTTGACAATTTGATAGCGCCTGTTCGACCTTCACTCAAGTCTCAGTATCCGCTGATTTCCATTGAAGCGTATCTTCAACGGACCATGTCTCTATCATCAGATGAACCGTTCGATCCCTGGATTGGTATCCATTGGCGGCTAGGTGCAAAAATACTAAAACTTGCTCCCGCATCAATGACCGTAGAAGACACTGTAGCCCAATGGAAACGGTGGACTGACATAAATTTTCCCACAAGTGGTCTCTACGTCGTAAAAGGAGCATTAGTTCCGGTGGATATAAATCTTGAAAATGATAGAGGAACATACGTCGAACCGAATGTGTGGATGCTCCACTCCATCAATACTTGACACGCCCCACAATACAACCTATCGTGAAAATATATGATGGAAACAATTAAAAAAGAGTGGCAAGCGAAGGTTGCCACAGTCTTATTAATCGTACTGACTATATGGTGGCGTGTTGCGCCTTCATTCAGCCCTACCCCGGAGAAACGTTTCCTAGGTGATTTCATAAGTATTTATGTCATCATGGCAATATGGGGCATGCTATGGGGACTACTCATCGCACAAAAATGGGGAGGAATCCACAGTGTGATAGGGAAAGCACTCTTATTTTTCTCTGCTGCACTCGGTGGACAAATATTTGGACAAATAGCATATGCGTATTATCCACTTATACTTCACACTCCGACACCGTATCCAACAATCGGAGATATTGGGTATTTCAGCAGCATCCCATTTTCTATCTTGGGCACATTTTACCTCGCTAAAGCATCTGGCGTAGCTATTAATCTTCGAACGTATAAACAAAAAATTCAGGCACTTTTCATCCCATTTATTATGTTATTTTTAGGATACTTACTATTTTTGCAGGGATACAAATTCGATTGGAACCACCCGGCAAGCATCATTCTTGAATTTGTAGCTCCCCTTGGACAAGCGACATATGTTTCATTTGCAATACTTACTTATTTACTTTCGAAAGGGGTACTAGGGGGAATCATGAAGAATAAGGTAATCTTCATTTTGTTTGCATTATGTTTCCAATTCCTCTCTGATTATGTGTTTCTGTATCAAGCAAGTCGTGGAACATGGCTTGCCGGGGGGATAAATGATTATATGTATCTATTTTCATATTTCCTTATGACGCTCGCACTTTTGCAATTTAAAACAGTGTTTGACCGCTTACAGTCAAAGTCACCATGACAGACACCACCTTGTATTCCGCGCTTGCGACAAGCATTTTAAAGGGACAACTTCTCGTAATTGGCCCTCTAGCTGTCGATCAAGCAAAAATGGTTACCGGAATTACGGTTGATTCTTCAAACACCATTCGTATAACAGGCAATGAAAAAGAGGTATTAACTAATCTCGTGAAGCGATTTGAACGACTCTTTGGCAAAGCTTCCATAGAAGTATGCAAGGAGGCCATCAAAGAATCTCAACTATCCATCTCAGATAAAGATCTTCCGGATATTCTCAAATGAGGCTTCTTAGGAAGTCTAACTGATCTATAATGAAAGTATGCCTGCTCAAGACCCTGTTCGCATCGGTTCTGCTCAATCTTCCAAGTTCCCTCCTTTGACTGATAAAACTAATGACGATGAGGTTTTGATCGCAAAAGCTAGTCAGGCAATCTACAAGCAAAATTTCGAACTTTCCATCCGCAACAAAACACTTCTTATCCTACGTCGGCTTTCCGACATCACAACGCAGGCCAAATCTGTCGCTGAAGTCACGCAACTCATCGCCGATACAATCGTCAGAGAGCTCAATTTTGCGGCCGCTATTATAACTCTCGTTGATAAAAAGGCAAACGTTCTTCGCCCGGTTGCCATGACAAAAAGTCCTCAGATGCTTGAAGGCCTTAAACTCGTAGGTAAACCACTTGAAGAAGCAGTTATTCCCCTTGATGACGCAAATAATTTAACCATCAGAGCGATCCGCGACGTGGAACAAAAAGTTACTGACAATATCCTCGACATTCTCACCCCCTTGGTCAATCAGGAAACGGCGGATTCCATAAAGCGGATTACAAAAGTCAAAACGATCATCATCTATCCTCTCGTTCTTGGAGATCGTGCATTGGGGGTTTTATCACTGGGATTATCTAAAAATGTTGATGACCTTTCCCGAATGGAGAAAGAAACTCTTTCGGAGCTTATTGGTATGGTGGCCATCACCATAGACCACGCAAAGCTTCTGGAAAACATTCAAAAAACCAATAGTAAACTCCAGGTTGCAAACCAAAAACTGGAACTTCTCGATAAACTCAAAAACGAATTCGTTTCGCTCGCCTCTCATGAACTTCGGACACCCATGACAGCGATAAAAAGTTATGCATGGCTCGTATTAAATAATAAGGCTGGCCCTCTGGAACCAAAGGCGAAAGAGTATATAAATCGCGTATATAACTCAACGGAACGGCTCATTCACCTCGTGAATGAGATGCTTGATATCTCACGAATTGAAAGCGGTAAGGTCCAACTTAAGCGGGAAAATATCAATCTCAAAAACTTGGCATCGGACATTCTTAATGAATTTCAGGCGAAAACCGCTGAACTCCATATTAACCTATCACTTGACGCCCCGGATAATCTGCCGGAGGTATCCATTGACCGGGAAAAAATTCGCCAGGTATTGGAAAATCTTGTCGGCAACGCCTATAAATTTACTCCACAGGACGGGACGATCCGCATTATCATGAGAGCAAAAGATACGGTGATTGAAACATCTATTATTGACACGGGGCATGGCATCCGAGCTGAAGATATGGCAAAATTATTCACGAAATTCGGCCGGCTGGAAGGATCATATGTGACCATCACGGGAAGCGGATCAGGGCTCGGACTCTATATTTGCAAACAATATGTCGAACTTCACGGCGGCAACATTACCGCGCTTTCGGAATACGGAAAAGGCTCTACGTTCACGTTTACTCTTCCCATAGCACAACATATCGTTTCACCAGCTTTACAGCCAGGAGAGGGTCAGCTACACTGAACGTATGACAGATGTACCACCGCTACCGAAAAAAATCCTCGTTGTTGAAGACGATCAATACATCAGAGAGCTCTATATCGATATTTTTGAAGAAGAGGGATTTGTTGTTGATCATGCGGTTGATGGAGACGAAGCGTATCAGAAAATGCATGAAGGCGGATATGATCTCGTTCTCCTTGATATCATGCTCCCCAAAATGGACGGATTAAAGATTCTTGAAAAACTGAAAAACGAAACCCCGCCTGTTCTACCAAATAAAGCGGTTGTTGTCTTATCAAATCTTGGTCAGGAGACTGCTGTTGCCAGCGCAACGTCACTCGGAGCCCGTGGATATATGATTAAAAGCGATTACACGCCCGATCAGGTTATCAATAAAATAAAAGGATTCTTAAGCGAATAACCTCCAGCAATTGTATTAGCGGATTTTCTCCCCAACCGGCCCCTACATAGCTTGTCATTTCCGCCCCGCATCAAGTACGGGGTAAACTCCGGCGGGAATCCAGTTTTATCTTATTTTTGCACCGATGGGCATCCCCTCGGCACTCACGAATATTGGTTTATTCAATCCTGAGCCTGTCGAAGGACCATCAACCGCGAGGATCATCCCCTGTGACTCCTCATCAAGCATCTTGCGCGGAGCAAGATTGGTGATGAATAAAAATTGTTTTCCTGCAAAATCCGAGGGTTGATAGCCGAATGGCCGCACACCAGTGAATATAATCCGCGATTTTTCCTCGCCAATATCAACCACCAATCGGATGAGTCTCTCGCTCCCCTCTTTATTTTTCGCTTCGACGACTTTTCCGACCCGGAGTTCGACATGAGCAAAATCGTCGATGGAAATTGTCATCCCCGACCCGCCGTGCCCATCCATAGTCTTTGACGAAGGAGGGATTGGGGATCCAATATTAATTTTGTTTTTCGCCATAGAGCTTGAAAATGAATACCGTGTGGTAAGCCCGATTACCTCACGCACGTCTCTCATTTTCCGTAACGCAATCGCGAGCGCACGCTCTTGTCCGCGTCTAAGGATTTCTTTTACCATCTCCGGATTATTTTTAAGCTCTTCGTATGCTTTTCTCGCTGGTGCAAAGTATTTTATAAGGCTCTTAAACAAATATTCTTTGACGGCGACATCAGAAATCTTTCCCTTCTTATACTCTTCCTTCATCTTGATAACCTGCTGCTTATCACCGAAATAGTCTAAGTATGTAAACACCATATTCCCCTCGATATGTCCGGGATCGGTCGCGTGTTTTCGGGTAGGATCGGTATACGTACTCATCACTTGCTTCCTGATAACATCCTCCGGTTCAAATATAGCGATGATATTCCCGAGACTTTTACTCATTTTGCGTTTTCCGTCGGTCCCGATGATCGCACCGACTTCCTGCGGAATAAGCGGTTCCGGTAGGGTAAATATTTTCTTCTTGTACGTTTTATTAAACCGCTCAGCAATATCTCGGGTAATTTCTACATGCTGTTTTTGGTCCTTCCCCACAGGCACGATGTCTGCGTTATACATAATGATGTCAGCCGCCATAAGAATTGGATAATTAAAAAGCCCGAGGTTGATGTCATCCTCCGATATGTCTTTTGCAAGTTTATCTTTATATGCATGAGCGCGTTTAAGTAGTCCCAACGGCGTCACGTTATTGATAATAGACTGTAATTCACCGTGCATCGCGATATCCGATTGTCGATAAAACACAATTCGTTCAAATTCTTCTTTGGTTAAAAATCCCATAAGAAGCGCAAGTTCGTTCAAAATTAACGCTTCAATATTCCCTGATAAGTGCTTTTTATCTTGGATCGTCGTAAGTCCATGCATGTCGGCGACAAAGAGAAAACATTCAAACGATTTCGCAAACCGTATAAACTGCTCTACCGCACCAAGATAGTTGCCGATGTGTAGCGTCCCGTCACCGCTCGGGGTGATCCCTGAGACTATGCGGCGCTTTGACCGGATAACTCCTGACTCAATAACGTCCGCAGTTTTTGCGTGGGTGAAAACTGCGAGATCCTTTGGTTTAATTTTCAAATCATATTCCGGGCTGCCAGTACCTAAATACACTACCTTCTTTTCGAGTATTGTTTGATCCATAAGCATCGTCATCTTCGGATTATATGGCGACACATACCCCGACTCGCAACCGGTTAACTCGAGAATCTCGGCCGGCTTACACATCAGAAGACTTTTTATCTGAAGAGCAGTTTTAATCTTTTGGTCTGATAGTTGATGATCATCGCGCCTGAGCACTGCAACCGGTCCGCTCTCTGTTTTGTAAAGTAATGTCGACACACCCTGATCAGCAGTAATTCCTAAATATGCCAAACCTTCTTCTACGGTTTTAATAGGCGGATGTTTAATAAGTTCATACGAAAGACCGCTACTCTTAAGCGCATCTATCGTTTGTACATATTTTTCTAAACTTGCCGTAGGTACTTCTATGGCAAAGTCCCCGACAGTTCCGCCGTTTACCTTCGGCATGTCTTTGGCGTCCATCACCATGCCCATGGTTTTCATTGCTGCCGTTCCGTATGCTTTCCCGATTTCCAATACCGACGTATCAATATAAAACGGAGCATCAAGCCCAAGATATGGGACCATGCCAACCTCAACGCCTAATTGTTTCAGATCTTCCTCTAACGCAAACTGTAACTCCTTTACCTTCGCGAGAACCTTTAATCGATTAGGGTCAACTTTTGTATCAGCCCGCTTCACTGCAGCGATAATCCCTTTTTCCGTACGGTACAAAATAGTCGTCATCGCGTTTTTCATCCCAATTCCATGGAACGCAGCATGCGATGGCACATCCGGCGGCAAATCTTCCGGCAGCGGAATAAAACGATAGGTAACTTTTTTCTCTTCTAGAATTGATTCAATTTTATCTTTCAGATTCATATGGCCTCCTTATAATACCGTTTTAATAAGCTTTCGGCGAGTACGGAAAGCGAACTGTAAACCGGAAAACGGTTATCCGTCGGGAATATAAGCGGCAATTCAGTGCACCCTAAAACAATTGCTTCGATATTCTCACAGGCAACATGTCGCTCAACCAAATGTACCAACTTTTCCATTAAATCCTTCCGATCTCGACCCCCAAGTACTTCTAAAATGAGACTATCCAACAAGTCATATTCCTTTGGCTCCGGTACCATATAAGACATTCCTGCGCGTGCAAGCCGAATTTGATATAACCCGAGCCGTAGTGACGTTGAGGAAGCAAGCAATAAAACCTTTTTATGATGCTTGGATACTTCACGCACCACTTCATCAACAACGGAAATTACAGGCAGCGGCGTCCTCTTCTGCAGCCGATCCGCAAATAAACAAACGGTATTACACGCCATTGATATGGATGTAGCTCCATACTGAGTCATTCTGCTTATCCGGTCTTCGAGCATTCGTGCCACTTCCTCCATTTTTGTCAAATCCGCATAGGCATCAGGAACCGGAACCGAATCAATGAGTACTTCCGGGTACTCATCGTTCATCCGTGCACCAAACTTGCGTCTTGCCCCTTCAATAAGCAATCGATATAACTCGCAACTTGCCTGCGGCCCCATGCCGCCAAGCACACCAATGATTTGTTTGTTCTGTTTCATAATGCTTCCTCTCTTTTCTCTTGAAACGGTTTAGGAAATGTCGGCAACACGTCTCTCACGATCTCCTGAAATACTCTAAAAAACGCTTGGTGAGTTAGCACATTGTCAGGCTCATCTATAGGACTGAAGACACCTAAACCGTTTAGACAATCAACGGCTTTTAGCTCTTCAGGCATACATTCATCAAAATGCTTTCGAACCGGCATGTTAACATGCATCTCCCTCATGGGACCATGTCCTTCTTCAATTCTATGAATGAGATATTTAATAACTTCGTTAATAATTGTATTCGCATTGACTGATCTCTCTTTCTTGCTTGTTCCACCCATTGCTTCTTGTATTACTTCCATAAGAGCCGTATGAATCGTTTGATCTAAATCTCCTCCTGGACTAAATCCACGAAGGGCATCTGTTATACCATTTATTAACTCTGGCACGTAACCTTTTACAATATTGAGAATCCGCAGTCGTTCTTGTTCATCAGTACGCAAATCTACAACGGATTTTTGAAGCTTAATGAGAATAAGACGTTCGTCGTCACCGTATTGCTCAATTGATAAGTGAATAAGTTCTTTAACAAATTCGTGTTCGTAATTATAGAACCCTGGTAGAATACCAGTTCTTGGATTTCCTTCTATGTCAGGTACCGAAACCTCCGATATAGAATATTTATCTAATTCACCAGCTGAAACAATAATATCTCGTAGTGCGGATCTGACTAACGCAGTTACAGTTGATAAGTCCGCCAACGATTTAATATCCAAAAGATCTAAACGGCTGAATTCCTCCAATTGCTCAATTGCCACAGCATAGCGCTCCGGTGTTATATCATCGTCCGGAGTTGCTCCCAAAGATAATAAATTTTCTTCACTCATATAAACTCCTGTTTGTGGCGACGGCCTATTTAATAACAGGCCGTCGCCTTTCCATTACTTCATCCTTCCTTTCAAAAACTCTTCATATGCGCCCAGGTCCAAAAGCCCGTGCCCGGAGAGGTTAAATAAGATTGTTTTCTTCTTACCCTCTTCTTTTGCCCGCCGCGCTTCAACGATTGCGTGACGTATAGCATGCGCCGATTCCGGCGCAGGGATGATTCCTTCAGACCCGGCGAACGTCCGCGCAGCCTCAAACACCTCTTTCTGGTCATACGCGATGGCTTCAATGAGTTTTTTGTGGTACAAAAAACTCACTAAAGGCGAGTCGCCGTGATACCGCAAGCCTCCGGCATGGATGGGTGACGGCATAAAATCACTTCCCATCGTGTACATCTTAAGACGTGGCGTCATCCCTGCCGTGTCTCCCGAATCGTAGCGATACTCGCCTTTCGTCAGACTCGGACACGCGGTCGGTTCAACCGCAACCACGCGAAGATGCTTCGTATGGCCGGAAAGTTTATCCGCAAGAAAGGGAAAACTGATCCCCGCGAGATTGCTTCCCCCGCCGCAGCACCCGATGACAATGTCGGGATACACTCCCTCCTTCTCAAGCTGCTTTTTCGCCTCCTGACCGATAATGGTCTGGTGCAAAAGCACATGATTAAGGACGCTTCCTAGCGCATAGTGCGTGAGGGTGTGCGATGCGGCTACCTCAATGGCCTCTGAAATTGCCATCCCTAAGCTCCCGGACGTTGCAGGATCCTTCGCCAAAAAAGAACGCCCTGCCTCCGTCTCCGTTGACGGGCTTGCACTGACTCTCGCGCCGTACAGCTCCATCACTGTCCGCCGGTACGGCTTTTGATCATAGGACGCCCGTACCATAAATACGCGACATCGGAGACCGAACAGCCGACAGGCAAGTGCAAGTGCGCTCCCCCATTGACCCGCTCCCGTCTCGGTAGTAAGCGCAAGAATTCCTTCCTTCCTGTTGTAATACGCTTGTGCTAGGGCGGTGTTGAGTTTATGGCTCCCAACCGGTGACGCCCCCTCATATTTAAAATAGATACGCGCGGGCGTATCGAGCAGTCGCTCCAACCGTTTAGCCCGGATAAGCGGCGTTGGTCTGTACATCTCGTACAACTCCCGTACTTCGCCCGGGATAGGAATCTCTTTTTCCAGAGAAACCTCCTGTTTGATAAGTGCCATCGGGAAAAGCGGCGCAAGCGCTCCCGGTCCTACAGGCTGCATCGTCTTTGGATCAAGCGGCGGGGGAGAGAGCTCGCCCAAATATTTATTCAAATAATACGGGAGATTGAGATACGTTTCCGGAAGCTCCCGGCTTCCTAATATATTTTGTTTCATACTATCCTCCAAAAAAAACTAAATTTATACAGGAATAACAAGCGGATTGCTTCGCCAATATTCCCGGCCTTTTGTTTTTATCCAATAGGTTCTATTCATATTAATCCCAAATCCATCCATCACCACTTATTCCTTTTGGGTTGTAATAATACCCATAGGTCACCGTTCTTTGAGCCATATCAATAACAAAAGCAAAGCTATAATCCACATTCTCACTATGACCTTCAGGTTTTTGTATATACTGAAAGCCTGAGCCACATTCGCGCTCATACATCGCCTGAGTCGCCCTCCAATAATCCAGCGCTCCGCCGATTATTTTCTCTTTTATCTTTCCTCTTGGAGGTGACAGTTTGGCTCTTGAAATTTTCATTGGCGGATCATGAAAAACAAAAATTCCTTTGTCGAGCATACACAGCCCGGCCAAACAGTTATGCGCGTTATCAGTCATAATGATCGTCTCCGGATATCGGTCAAATCCAAAAAATTGCCGATGACCCGTACCTAAGTGATACGATGTTTTCTTCATACGTTCTACCTGCTCACTGCTAAATACATCCTCGTGCAACAGAAACGGCTCCCCCGCCAATTCAACCGCTCTTTGTCCCATAACTTGTGATCCCCTTCTATTCGGGTTTTCGATATTAAAATATGCTGATACAGCTTCTATTCCCATATATTTATCCTTATTAAATACGTAACAACAGGCTCGCATAAACACAAAAAAGCCCTTGCAAACTTCTTTTGCCGCCACGACAAAAGAAATCTCCAAGGGCCCACTCCGGGACTGTGCCACCTTGATTCGTTAACTCACTTTGACCTACACCCTCCCCATCTTCCCTTTCGCTTTACCCGTCCGCCTCGCATTGCGAAGCATTGCGGGCCGCCCTACTATTCGTAGCGCGGCTCAAGGAGCGACGTTAGGAGGATTGATCGGCTCATAAACTCACGAATACGAATTCATTCGTTAACGAGCCATCAAAAAATCCCCTTGCGGGGAGTTCGTCAAAATAATGAGGTAACCTCATTCATGACATACTCCGCTTATGCGACATATGTTGCAGCCTTTTACGGTTTCGCCTCCGTCACATACTTTTGTGCCGCTCCCCGGTTCCAACCATCCGGATCAGCGCGTTTGATTCAACTAAAATAGATTATCGCATTTCAACGTCAAAAAGTCAAACCGGACGAAATGCCGGGATTTCGACAATGAACGGTATAAAATAATGATTTGTACCAGTCCGAAGGCTCGGTTTTCCCTTTAGGAGCTATAAGTTCCACTTCATACCACTCCCGAATATTCGGACAGTAAAATATACCGAGACTCCCGTGATAGGCTACCTGATCCTCGACACAACTGCCGTACTGCATACGGCTGTCAAGATACCCCGTATAAAATGACACGTCGACACCGACAGTGTTCGTAAATACGCCGCCTTTCGGTTTAAAATCATCCTGACACACAACTTCATTCGTAATTGCCCCCGGGTATGGTGACCGCGCCGAATCAAATAAACCTAAAAGCTTCATGACGGTAATCTTCGTCAGTTCGTTTGCGCTTTTTGCATCAACGTTCCTCACTTCTTCAAGGCGTACAAGAAATCTCGGATCGTTAATGAGACCGCGCCACGCCGTTTGTGTTTCCTCATACACTTCGCGGGTACGCCATGACCCTTTGCCGGAAAACACGAGACACCGATATGCATTACAGGAAAACAAATTCTTAATCAGAATGTAACCGACGAAGATTATCAGAACGACACCGAAAATAAAAAGCAGCCGCCGCGCTATCATTGTAAATGGACCCATTATCTACTAGCATAAAAAATATGCGGCTTTCACGCAAATACCAAAAATTTTTGTGGATACTCACTGGTGTTGAAATAATCCTTTTTTTATTCCTCATTATTAGATTTCATACACAGATTGTGGCCCATTTTCAAGCTCCAAAACCACTATGTGTGCATTGCAATATCATTCTGGTATCACTCGACACATTAAGCGCCAACCATCTCCCTTGTTACGGATATTCCCGTGACACGGCACCTAATCTTTGTCTACTTGCAAAAAATAGCATCTTCTTCAGTCATATGTACTCAAACGCCACATGGACGCTTCCGAGCCATGTTTCAATTTTCACGGGATTATATCCGTACACGCACGGCGTGATTGATGAGAGCAATTACCTCAGCCGTAGCGTTCCGTTTCTTCCGCAAATATTGAAAGACAATGGCTATACAACATCGTTCCTTATGGGAATCAATGACAATACGCTTCCAATCTACTCTGTCTATAACCGCGGCATTGATGAAATATATAACGAGGATACGATTTCATGGGACAGCGCCCTTACTGATTTCAAAACGAATGTTGAAAACGGAAAAAAAACGTTTTTATTTCTCCACACGTATGACGTCCATGCGCCGTATCTTATTGATGACCGCCCGTTCCTTTATGCGAAAACCATCGTTCCCACAATCCCGACAAAACACAGTGAGCTCAGGGTAATGACCAATGATGTTATTAATTTTCTTATCCAGCAGATACCAGATGATGTACAAAAACACAATCTTGGCCCTGGAGAAGCAAAAACGCTCACCGCTCTTGTTAACGATTTAAAAAAGTATCCCGGAGACTACGACAAGATGCGAAATATCATTCAAAAAGCCCAAATGGAAGATCCCATTGATACTAAACCGATTTCCGCATATTACAGTTACAGCATTCTATATAGAGAGCATATTGATACGAAAAATTCTACTAACGTTGATTATCTCCGAGCCTTATATGATCAGCGGATTCATGAAATGGACACATCCCGGATTGCAAACCTTCTCGCATTTTTGCAGGACAAAACAGTACGCGACAACACCATCGTCATCATAACTGCCGATCACGGAGAGGAATTTATGGAGCATGGACAAATAGAACATGCAACCACCTACGACTCCAATATCAGAATTCCGCTTATTATGTACATTCCAAACACGGCAAAAAAAACGATCGATGCAAACGTACAATCCGTCGATTTACTCCCGACGATTCTCGATATCGTCGGCATAAAAACCCACAATACGTATCAGGGATTAAGCCTTGTGCCTGCAATCGGCGGTACACCTCTCCCCGACCGCATCCTCGTTGCGGATGGCGATGTTGAGTTAAATAGAACCTTGCGTCGCGGCAACTGGAAATTATTTTTATACCCAAAGGATAATCAATGGCTCCCTACTGAGCTCTACGATATTCAAAAAGACCCGGGAGAACAAAATAACGTTCTGTTTTCACATCTGGACATCGCGCGTACGCTTTTTGACGATTATCAGGCAATGGGGAAAAAATAATATAACGTATCATTTGTTTGGAAATAGCCAAACTAATTTTGTTGCGGGGGATTACAAAACTATGAATTTTGAGTCACTAAAATCAAGCGAGGTACCTGGAAGTATACGGGTGGTTATTGCAGATGATGAAGAAGGATCCGCTGCTTGGACAAGTCAAGCTTGGAGCTCCGTTCTTCAAGCATCTCCTTCTCTGGCACAGCCTGAAATACTCACCGCAGCCAGCGGGGATGATCTTATGGTAAAGGCGTTGGGGTTAATGGACCGCGCGGCCGATGTCGTGGTATTAGACAACAAATATGAAACAAATTGGGGCGATTGGAAGCCAACAGAAAATATGCTGTCACTTATTGCACAAAAGCGCGGGGTTGCGTTTGAACCGATAAAAAAACCAGACCGAGGCAATTGGTCCGTAAGCGGTGTAATGCCAGATGATCTTTATCATCCAAATGCAACTCATTTTGCAATATTACTGCGATTCATGGGTTTTTCCGGAACCATCATTGCAATCTCAAATAGCCCTCCGCAAACCAAGTATATTGCGAAAGAAATACATTCCCTGAATGACTATTTACAATCATTTGGCACACAAGTCGGAGAAAACCCTATCAACGCCGTCTTAACCAAACCATCTCGCTATCACGAATGTTCGTACGCAACAGGCATGGACGAGATTGGTTGGATCTATAAAGATATAGAAATTTCTGACTTTTCAGAAGCGATCAAAGCCCTTGTTAACGCTTTGTAAATACTCACAATAAGCTCCAAATCACCTATGTTGCGGGGCAACAAGAATTTAGAACCTACTATCTTTCCAACTATCAATCATATTACAGAATGATAGATTGGCAACATTGATCATAAGGACGCTCCCCATGCTATAATCCGACCATGATTTCGCAGGAACAAAGACTTGAGGTGACCTTTCGAGGTATTACACGCTACCTCGCGGATGAGGGTTTACAACTACAAGAGGCTATCAGCACTGTTATCTCTACAGAAGGACTTCTCTTTCGAGAAATTACAACCCTCAGCAAATCAGTACAAAAAGTTAATCTTCTTCTCAAATCAGGTAATCACACTCAAGGACTGGCTGCCGTTAACCAGGCTCATACAATACTAACAACGAAAGATGCCCTCGAACTTCCTATCCCCTTTGCTTACACCAATCGCCCTGAACGGCAGCGCTGGACACAGGCACTGATGGAGCTCATTAAAACCGGCAACAAAGAAACCGGCACTATATATCGGAAGCCTAACTTGATCAACAATGGTAATCCGCCAGACGTGTTTCGTTGGTATCTGTGGGATTTTTGGGGAAGATTCACAGCTATTACATTAGGTATTCCAAATACGAATAAAGAGCAGGAAATAGCAGGAGGTTGGTTTACTGGTGCGGCAATTGAGGCCGCAGTGATCCTCGCTGAACAGGGAGAAAAAAATCAATTAGATGCTGTTCGCTCAATGCTGAAAGTTGGTTTTATTTCTGATGACTACTCACCAACTCACGAAATTTTCCCCAGAGCCAATGTTGTCGCTCAAGAATCAGAGTAAAAAATCAAAATAATAAATAGAACATATAGACGCTCTATCCTTATATTTTTTGCGGGTTTACAAGAACTTAGAACCTATTACATATCTTTGTAGGCATAGTATGGTTATCCGACTGTTGTTCAAATCATAAGACGGGTCAGCATCTCCTATTCCAGCAGTTTTATACGGAAAAATGTTAACTGTTATGTAGCACGAAAAATTTTACCTTACGTGCTATAATTAGCCTGTCAGAATAATCTATATGAACGACTTAGAAGATTTAGCCAAACGCCTTCAAGGAAGACCTAAAGAACTGAGGGATGCAAAAGCAGTATCAAAAACCAATCTAACACTTTCTGAACAACAGCAATTATTAGCAAAACAGCAGGATGAAATTTCCAGACTTGCAGTGCGAGATAAAAAAGTTCAATTAGAAATTGCAAAACTTGTGGAATTTAATGATGTTTTTGGTGTACAACAACGATTTCAAAAAATCGCGGATATTATCGGCAACCCTATTAAAAAAGACACTGTCACAACCAATCATTCCATAGATTCAGCAACTGTTCACCTGCAATTCGCTTTTACATACAAAACTTGGAAGGGAAGACCTTTAGTAACTGTTGTCGACAATGTTTCCTATCCTGGAACAGGCATGAGTCAGGGCGGAGGTGTTAGTTCACATAAAGAAGCGGGTCGCCCCGAAATGCTATCAGACAGCCTTTTGGTAACCTTACATCATTATGATGATCCAAATTATGAATCTTACGGCATCAATCTAGCAAATAACCATTGGGTACATGCAAATATATACTATGAATATAAACACCTAAAAAATGCGTATAAACTTGAAGAGAGTGGCGTTGATAATTTAGTATTTTATCCAAATCCCACCCAGTATTCATTACCTACCGATCCCGAACAATTTAAAACTAATCTCAATGAAGCTTACGTCAAACTTCACGATTCATATCTATTGCAAACAGGATAAGTATAGATAATTCTTATTCAAAAAACCTCTCAGCAGCAATCTATTTGATCTATCTAAGATTTCTTAAAGAATCTTTGAAACAGTTTAAAGAAAGATTAGTTCGCGTGATCTCCTTAGACTACGTATGGAAGCTGGGACACTGATTCATAGAACGAAGAAAAACTAATACAGCCCCGTATGACGGAAAATTTGGCCTATGTTGCGAGGGTTACAAGAACTTAGAACCTATTCCTCCGTCAGCCCTCTTTAATGCCATTACCTTCAGAATTATGAGAGAATATGCGTATGGCAAATAGACTATCATTGGTCCACATAACATGGGACAACATCACAAAAGCTACGCTGATTAACTTCTTTTCAGCGCTCTACTTTTATCTTCCGATTGCCACATTATGGTATCAAAATCACGGATTAAGTCTCACTCAGATTGAATCACTAAATGGCATTGGAACAATAACTTTAGTTCTTACCACTGTTTTTACAGGTATGTTTGCAGATAAGTATGGTCGTAAATCAGCAATCGTCATGGCCTTAATTTTGCAACTTTTAGGAGAAGCGATCTTTTTGTTTAGCAACTCTTTTCCGATGTTTATTCTCTGCGCTATTGCTGCTGGGCTGGGATTTTCCTTTTGGAGCGGTGCTTTTGATGCGCTTATTATTGATTCTCTCAAAGAAAACAACAGACAAAATGAGACTCAAAAAACGATGGGGTCTATTATGGCGTATAAAGGATTATCTACGATTCTTGGCGCAGGGGTAAGTAGCTTCATTGTAGCTCAATTAGTCACAAGCAGATTTATTCTTGCAATACTCTTAACAATCGGGAGCGTGGGTATCGCTTTACTAATAAGCTTATTTATCAAAGAACCACAAAGATTAGAAATTACCCATAAACTTTCGCCCAAAGAATTGTTATCAAAAAGTATTTCACTATTGAAACAAAATCGAAAATTGAGTCGATTAGTGGTATTAGCAATATTTACCACACCGTTTACGGCATATCTTATTAGCCTATATCAGCCGTATTTTCTAAACCTCCACATTCAAGGCCAATGGTTTGGGTTAGCCTATGCCATCGGTGGCTCATTCGTTCTCCTGTCTTCAAAATACGCGTATTTCATAGAAAAGAAATTAGGAGGTAAAACTGCGTTGCTTATTTTTACTTTGTTACCGGGAATTTTCTTTGGACTTATGGCAATAACGAGTAGTCCCTGGCTGGCAATTACGTTCTTCTGTCTTAACTACGGATCGGCAGCTTTTCAAAATCCACTCTTTATTGACTATACGAATAGGCATATACCAAGTGAAACCAGAGCCACGCTGTTATCGTTTATTGCGATGCTTTCCAGTTTCTATGTGGCCGTCATGGGTCCTGTTATTGGCGCCCTAGCAGATCGGTCTATCCCAATAGCATTTATATTAATGGGAATATGTATAATCGCCGGGGCATTATTTTTCCGGATTGATGAATCACATTTGGTTGATAGTTCTATTGAATAGAGAGTTTGTACGCTCTAAACTAGAGTATGTTGCGGGGCCAGGAGGCGCGCCTGGTCTAGAAGATTATGCTTTCCTGTTATCTCCCATTCCTGAGAGTGTCGGACTATATCATTCCGTCGGTCGACGGATTTGGCGTATAGTCTCTACGGACTCGCTCCAATATTCATCAGAGATTGCCTCGGTATTATCCACTATATGTTGGGACTTCACCGATACAGCCAAATTCTATCTTGAAAATTTCAAGACAGCCCATACTTGAGCCTTCTGTGCTACTCTACACTACCCCGCGGTTCATTAAAGAACATAGAGATTATACTTTATCTTTCGTCACTGCGTCAACCTACATTGACTTCATAATCGAACCTAGGCTATTATAATAATAAATCTATATGGCCAAACCACTCTTGCGACGAAAAGCCAGAACCCTTCGAAAACGAGGACTTGGAGTAAAAACGATCGCCTACAGATTACATGTTTCTTCAAGCACAGTAAGCCAATGGTGTAAGGACATTGAACTTACGCCAACCCAAATTGCCATACTTGAGAAACGACAACACGACCCGTATTACGGCCGAAGACTTGCGTATGTAAAAACCCAACAAAAGAAACGTCGAGAAAAAACGCTACAGCTTCTAAAAGATGGTATTCGCGACGTTGACCAACTAACGGAACGGGAATTGTTTATTTCAGGTATTAGCCTCTATTGGGCTGAGGGATTCAAAAAAGATAATCAAGTGGGATTCGCAAATTTAGACCCGTTAATGGCAAAATTTTTTATCAATTGGCTTCAAAAATGCTGTAATATTACCAATGATCGCTTAAAACTCCGAGTTGGAGTCAATGAGGCATATAGAGATAAAGTCGCTGATATCGAATCATATTGGGCAAGCCAATTATCAATTTCAAAAGAGCAATTCCAAAAGCCATTTTTTCAGAAAGTCCGATGGAAAAAACTATACGACCATCCGGAGGACTATCACGGCGTTATTCGTATACGCGTATCCAAAAGCACTGATTTGCTTCGAAAAATCCACGGATGGATAGAGGGATTAAAACGGCAGTGAACAAAACAACGTTATTATGGGCTTAAGTCGTTGTCTTTTGAATCTGAAATTAGTACAATAGAGCCTGTTGCCAGCGTAGCTCATTGGTAGAGCAGTGTCTTCATAAGGCATGGGTAGCAGGTCCGATTCCTGCCGCTGGCACATTGATATTTCTTAACGATCCTGATCCGCCAACTGGCGGAGAAGGAGAGTTTAGAAATAACAATGCCCTCCAGTAATCGCTCCGTGAGCCGTGTACAGTTTATCCTGAGCAAAGCCGAAGGAAATAGTACTGGAAAGGCGAACGGTAAGATGCGGAGGGCTTCCCTAGAAAAACAGCTTCCACCATCGTTGCCAGGTGGTCAAATTTGCCTCAGTGCCCGGATTCCAGTCTGACGGCGGAACATTTCTCGGAGTAGTCATAAGAACGATCGTATCTCCGGATTTTGCAAGTCCCAACTTATCCCGTGCCTGTTTTTCGATAAACGATGCACTGGTCGCCACACGCATCTCTTCCTGTAACGCCTCATTTCTCTTCTCCTCTTGGGCAAGCGTACTTTTCCGCTCAGCCACGATATCGTTGCGTTGTAAATCTGAAATAATGGATTGAGCCATACCTATAATAATGAAACATCCAACAATAATGATTCCTAACCGGACAAATGGATGACTGAATACCTTCATATCCGTATGTTTAGCTTCAAATAGCCTGACAATAAACTGATACTTGCAAACAAACTTTTTTCATGATATTATAGGTTATTCTCTTTACGATTAGAGTGATATTCAGCTCTAAACCTGCCACAAAGACAATTACATGTCAGTTATACTAAAAGACGCTCATCTACAATTTACACAATATCTTGAGAGCCGGAAACGCGCTCGCGCTACCATCGTAGCATACGGCAAAGATATTGAACAACTTACCCTGTTTTTGGCAAATACCGGGAAAAAAACAATTAACGAAATTACCCGGGATGAACTTGATGCATTCCTGAAGAAACTCGCCAGCGACAGCTATACTCCCAAGTCGATCTCCCGGAAAATCAATTCCATTAAAACCTTTTTCCGCTTTTTAAAGGCCGCCGGTATCGTCACATCAGATCCGGCAATTGAAATTGAACATCCCAAATACGAAGTAAAGCCGCCGCGGATTCTTTCCAAAATTGAATACCGCGCCCTTCGCGATGCATGCAGGGGTGACGTCCGTATCTACGCAATCGTTGAAGTATTTTTGCAGACGGGCCTCAGGATTGGCGAACTTGCCAACCTTTCGCTTGACGATATTAAAGAAACAGAACTTCATATTGCCTCCCAGGAGGGACACGCAGAGCGAAATGTGCCGCTGAATAAAGCAGGTAAAGAAGCACTCGACCGTTATTTGACCGTACGGGGGACAACCGGACAAAGCAAAGCCCTGTTTATCACCAAAACCGGACGGCCGCTTTTAATCCGCAATATCAGAACAGCCATTGACCGGTATTTCCGAATCGCAGGCATTGAAGGCGCGAAGGTCAACGATCTCCGGCACACCTTCATCGCCCATCATCTGATGGCGGGAACGCCAATCACCACACTATCGAAACTTGTCGGACACAAGCGACTCTCTACAACCGAGCGCTATCTCGAGCTCGTTAAAGACCAGAAACCCGACAACGTCAAACTCGATGAGTTGTAAAGACGTCTTTTGACATCTTCATAAATATCACGCTATAATAGCCTAAATGCATCTGAATCCCGCCAGTCACGGGATGAGCTGTCATCTGAACTAAGAGTAAGTTGACCGGGTTTGCCCGTAACAGCAATAATAAGAAGCAAATAAGGTGGTACCACCCTGAGCATAGTCGAAGGGTCCTTATAAAATATCGGGTACCTTTTTTTGTGGTTTAATAGATCTATGGACAAAGCGTACGATCCGAAAGCGACGGAGGCTGAAATATATAAACTCTGGGAACAGGGCGGGTATTTTGTACCCAAAATAGATAAAACGAAGGAACCGTTTACCATCCTCCTCCCTCCCCCGAACGCAAATGCTGATCTTCATCTAGGTCATGCGATGTACGTGGTCGAGGATATTCTTATCAGATATCACCGCATGAAAGGCGACCCGACATTGTGGCTCCCGGGCGCCGACCACGCGGGTTTTGAAACGCAGTATGTGTATGAAAAAGCGCTTGCAAAAGAGGGTAAAAGCCGTTTCGATTTTGACCGCAAGACTTTATACAAAAACATCTGGGATTTCGTACACCAAAATCGAGGAACGATGGAAAATCAACTTCGACGTTTAGGCTTTTCTTTGGACTGGTCGAGAAATATTTTTACCCTTGATCCCAAAGTCGTCGCAATCGTCTATCAAACGTTCAAGAAATTATACGACGATAAATTAATTTATCGAGGTATGAGACTCGTCAATTATTGCACGAAGTGCGGCACCGGATTTTCGGATCTCGAGGTCAAATATGAGGAACGGAAAGACCCCTTGTACTACATGAAATACGGTCCGTTTACGATTGCAACCACGAGGCCTGAAACTAAATTCCGCGACACGGCGCTTGCGGTCAACCCAAAAGACAAACGGTATAAGAAGTGGATCGGAAAAACGCTCGATATTCAGGGACTCTTGGGACCGATTACGATGACGGTAATTGCTGATCCCGAAGTAGATATGGAATTCGGGACCGGTATTATGAAAGTGACGCCCGCCCATGATCACCATGATTTTGAATTAGGCCAAAAATATAATTTACCGGTCACGCCAATTATTACGTTTAAGGGCCGCATGGACTTCTCCTGGTTTTTGGCGAAGAAGGATATACCGGAAAAGTATCGCGCACGTGCGGAACTCTATCACGGCAAAAAAATTGCAGAAGTCCGGCCACTTATGGTCGAACATCTCAAAGAAGACGGATTGCTGGTGAAAATTGACGAGAACTACACCCACCGGATCGGCCTTTGCTACAAGTCCGGAACAGTTATTGAACCCCTCCCGATGCAACAATGGTTTGTGAAAGTAAAACCATTAGCCGATGCCGTAAAAAAGGCAATAAAAGAGAAAAAAATTACGTTTGTTCCGAAACGGTTTGAAAAATTAGCCAATCAGTGGCTCACCAACTTCCATGACTGGAATATAAGCCGGCAGATAGTGTGGGGAATACGGATTCCGGTTTGGTACTCAGTTGAAGAAAATCCAAAATTAAAGATTGAGTTTAGATACGAAGATGTAACGGTTGGTGGAGAAATTCAAGAACTTTTGCAGCATAACCCACAATCTGCGGGTGATTATCGAACATTTAAAGGAAACACTAATAGAGCTCATGATGAAAATTATCATGTAAAAAACTTTACGTTAGAAGAAATACAAAATGGCATTCAATCTGTCCAAGCGCCTCCCGAATCTACATTTGTTATTTCAGCAGATGCCCCAGGAAATAATTACTTACAAGAAACAGACACCTTTGACACCTGGTTCTCCTCCGGCCAGTGGCCGTTTGCAACCCTTGAGGCTAGTCCGTTTAAAGGAGACTATGAGTACTTTTACCCCACAAGCGTCATGGAGACAGGATACGATATACTTCCCTGGTGGGTGTGCCGAATGGCCATGCTAGGGCTTTACAGGACCTCTAGGGTGCCTTTCAAAACCGTTTACCTCCATGGCCTAGTGCGGGATGCTAAAGGCCAAAAAATGAGCAAAAGCAAGGGTAATGTGATTAACCCCCTGAAGATGGCAGATATGTATGGCGCTGATGCACTCCGGTTTTCCCTTATATTTGGCACGGCTGCTGGCAATGATCAATCTCTCTCCGAAGATAAAATCCGCGGGATGCGGAACTTTGCCAATAAGCTTTGGAACATCGGACGATTTATCCAAATGAATTTTGACGCCGCCAAAGCACAGAACATCACCGTCCCCTTCTATAATGAGGCGTTCCATAAAACGCTCACCAATCCTAACGACAAACGGATTATAACGGAGTTTAATATGATGAAATCAAAAGTCGGGAAATATATGGGAAATTACCGGCTTTCCGATGCGGCCCAGACGATCTATGATTTTGCGTGGCACCGGATCGCCGACGTGCATCTCGAAAAAAACAAAGAGCGGTTTAAGGCCGGCGATCCGCAGGCGCTTGCCGTTCTTCGACACTTATACATGAATATCTTAAAACTTCTCCACCCTTTCATGCCGTTTGTGACGGAAGCGCTCTATCAAAAAATTGAAGGATGGGATGGGACGCCGCTTATTATTTCCTCGTGGCCCTAATTCTTTTTGTCATTCCCGACCCGCCTCGCCCGACGTAGCCTTGGCCAAGTTGGGATCGGGAATCGTTTTTTGTGTACTAATCAAACAGGGGTCCCCGCCTTCGCGGGGATGACATCAGTATCCCGATGACGTCGCCGTTTGAACTGAGGTTGGAGTTGGTGACGGAGTGAGTGAACTCGTTGGTAAGACCAATGATTGTAATATTTTATTAAAAATAGCATCATCCGATGCAAAGTCGGCAGTAATGCCGCTCGGTACAAAGTGATTTATTTCCAGGGATGTTGAGTCAGTAAGCGCGATCATATCGCCGTGCATCTGGGAAAATGCGTATCCGGAAATAGTGTGGCCGGTAAACGTTCCCGTAAATTCCATTGCCGGGTGGCCGACAACGGTTGTTGGTTTTGCAGTAAATACGATACCGCCGACATCGCTTATTGCACTGCCGCGGTAATCAGGAAGGAGCTGTCCGGTTCCCCGTGGCGCAACAGTGAATCTGGTACCACCCGAAAGGTATGTCCCTTGGGAGGAACACGATGTCCCGTCACAAATCGGCGGTAACACATCGGGCGGCAACTGAAAACTCACGCCGGTTAACGGCAACTTCGTCACACCGCTTACCACCTGATATGTTTTCCAATCTGACGAGGAGCTTGCGGTTTGCGGATTTGCTATCTCGGACGTAGGTGTTGGCGCGATATTTGAGTTTGCTGTTGATTTGAAAACGGATAAAATTCCCCCGAGTCCGTTCGGGAAAAATTGCCGTACGTAACTACTCAACAGTATTCCTGCGATAAACAATGCGATGAACACGACGATGGTAAAAAATGTTCCGAGACATGAACCTGACCGTTTTTTAGGAGTAGCAGGAGCCTGTGGCTTGGGAACAGGAGGTGCGGATGTTGCAGGAGCCGATTGGGTTTGCGGTTTTAATTGTGCCCCCGGCTCTTCAGGAATAGGAAGGATTTCCGGCGTTTCCTCAATGGGAATGGGTGATACGGTCTTTACCGGTTCCGCGGGCGGTTGCGGCGGGGTTTTTTCACCGTTTGATGAACCGTACAAATCGTCTGTTGTTATCGGATCTGCCATAGAGATAATTTCATTGTTCCATTGACAACACGAGTTGTCAACGCGAATTATTTCCTTACAAACACAATCGCGTTCGGTAAATTCCGCCCCGGACCTACTTTATATCCTCCGCTCCAGAGCGCTGCCGAGCCGCCATCATCAAGATTTAATGTGTTATCAAACCCCAACGCTTTTGCAATATGCCCCATATCCGAAACTGACGCATTGAACATCATCCCGATGTAGACAGTATTTCCTTTATTGGCAACAAACCCGCGGGTGCTTTTTGAACTCATTTTCGGGTCCCCGTTTCCACCGAAGGCGATAGTGCCACCGGAAAGAACGAGAGGCTGGTTGGCAATCATGCTATCGATACCCGTATCTCTCCCCCTCTCAAGCGACCGTCCGACAAACCGGAAAAATCCGTTTCCGAAAATAACAGCGGGGACCGTGCTATACACATTGTTATCGGAATTAAAATAGACCTTGTTTTTATTCATGAGGAGCGTATCAAATGAGCCGGTTTTGCCGGCGCAACTCGGATAATCAGCAGGGCAAAAATAGCCGCCGTTCACTCCGGCGAATGCGCCGGTTCTTGAAACGTAATCTCCGAGAGGTAATACAGGACAGTTGTTGCCGCACGTGCCTGAGGATGCGGTATCCACATACACGTGTGTCGTACTTACATCGGCGGCAATCATATCAACTAAAAACGTCCCGATGTCCGTAGTCACCGATTGCTGACTAAACCCGCTCCCCGGCGGAGCATTACTTGAAGGAACATTACTCGGAATCGTGAATGAGCTTGCGATTTTTTGCTGCTCACCAGTTATATTATTCTGAAGCGTTGTAAGTTCGGAGGCCGCTGATGCGTAATTTCTTTTTGAAAGAAGGGAAAGAACGTCAGCGAATGCATCATCGTATTTCGTCGTATCTTTCTCCACATCCTTGAGCCGAAGGAGGTCTTCATAGGTCGCTACCGTCTGTTGATACGTCGACTCAATATCTGTAATATCCGAGGATAATTGTTTATTCTTTACGTACTGATCTTGATGCTGAATATCGCTTAACTCTTGGGCAATTGTTGCGACCTGACTTTGAAGTTTTTGATTTTCCCATGTAGTGCCTTGTATTTTTTCCTGAATTGTATCCCACGCATCAACTGCCCAGGTGGTAATACTTAGTACCACGATAACAGCAACGACTCCGGCCACAATCCAATGCCAGAGAGGCAATTGTTTCCATTTGGGCAGTTTTAACCGCATACTACGAGTGTAGCGTACAAGAGTGCGCGGGGGCAAATAATATAAGATTACGAAGAACTATTTTTGTTGTTTTTCTGTACTTGCATGAATTCGTTATACGTAAATTCGGGGTCGGTTGCGATATATGCGTGTCCTTTGCCCGGAAAAATCTTGAGCGTTGCGTGTGGCAATATTTTTTTCATCGCTTCCCCCACGGAAACCGGGATAATACGGTCTTCAGCACCCCAAAAAAGATGAACTGGTATATCAATGGTCGCAAGGAGGGCACTCAGGTCGAGACGGGTGCCTTTTGTTTCGAGCCACGAGATGCTCTCTGGGTGTTTAAACGAGTTATAGAGAATATTACCCGTCGCCGATAGCATCTCAGCAAGTTGCTTCCGTTTAACGACTTCGGGAAACATTATCTGCGCCTCATGCGAAAGGGTCTCCAGATATTCATTTCGGGTTACGGCAACGGGAAGTCCAACCGCATCAAATGCGACAATTGAAGTGGCCAGTCGCTTCCCGGCAAGATAAAACGCAATTGCCCCTCCGAACGAATGACCGACCATCATGAGTGGTGTCAGGTTGAGCGCCTGAAAAAAATGCTCATACACCAATCCGTAATCCTCAAACTGCCATGAGGTAGGAAGTGAAAATGAGTCTCCGTGACCGGGGTGCGTTGGAGCGATAACGGTGTAACGCCGTGCAAGAAGTTCAATAAACGGAATATACGCATGCGGTGAAGCAAGCCCGCCATGAAGGAATAATAAAGGTGGTCCGCTCCCGTCTTTAAGATAGGTAATATTTCCTTTCTCAAGGGCGATCCGCTTTTCTTCCATGGGGTAATTGTAACACCCTTTATCCTCGCTCGAGGTATGTGCCGGTCTCGGGGTCGATGGCGATAATTTCGCCCTGTTTAATAAAAAGAGGAACGGTGATGACGGCGCCGGTTTCAACAACGACGGTCTTTGTGGCTCCCGAAACGGTGTTACCCTTTGCCCCGTCAT
>Ga0182021_10000266_pt1 | contig 52926 bp, 42 predicted proteins | sample 612E3MmetaG_FD_120493 | JGI IMG/M metagenome (GOLD analysis project Ga0182021, IMG submission 120493) | Permafrost microbial communities from Stordalen Mire, Sweden - 612E3M metaG (Illumina Assembly) | ecosystem: Environmental > Terrestrial > Soil > Wetlands > Permafrost | place: Sweden... | reverse complement strand
TCGCGCGGCTTTGAGGGCTTCCGGCGACCACGGCGCCGATCTGGGAAAAAAGTACGCGCGCTGGCCGTTGTGGGGCCGAGCCGACGGATGCCCATAGTAGTCGGCTTCCAGGCCGACGCCCATGCTGGTCCGGCAGCCTGGGAAGGCGAACTGGCCGCCCCTCTGAAGCATCGTGACGGTGGCTGCGGTTGCTTGTCCCATATCGAAAGCCATGGGGACGATTTCGTCCACCGGCAGGCCGGCCAGCCAACTCTGCGCGTTGTCGCACCAGGAAACCAGCGCGGTAGCGGAAAGGAACATGTCTGGCCCCAGACGATCGCGAATATCTGCCAGCAACTGACGATAGAAGGGCCACGCCGAACGAGGGGCGTCGAAGTCGATCTGTACCGCTTGCGGCCGGGCGAAAGCAGCCATCTCGGCGACCATTCTCGCCGCCAACTGGCGCTGCCTTTGGCTGAATGCGGGCCGGTGGAGATCATAATAGTTGAACCGGACGACCGCCATCTGGTAGGTGTCCGGCGCGATCCGGACCGGGATCGCTCGGGGATCCGGAGTCACCTCGCTCTGCCCTTCAACGCGGAGGCTGAGCGCCAGGTACGCCACGCCGACGCCCGGGTCCGCCAAAGGACGAAAGTCGTCCGCGGCGTACCACGACCAGAGCATCAGTTTTGGAGGCGCTTGTTTCCCAGCGCTCGGATTGGCGCCGGAGCAGGGGCAGAGCCATCCCGCCAGCCAGAGTACTGCCGCGACGGTTCGGCGCATGTTCACATAGCCCATGCTGAGAGAATTGTAACTCCGGGCAGGATGTTAGAATCGAATCTCCCACATGCCCCCCCGTGCCGCCAGTCGCCCAGCGCCGATCCCGACGAAGCCGCCCGCCACCACGCCTCGCTGGTTGCGGCCCGTCATCCTGGCGCTCTCCGCATTCGCGTTGATGGGCTGGTTTTCCACCGAGGTCTCGGATTCGGATACCTGGTGGCTTCTCAAGAGCGGCCAGTACATCTGCCAGAATCACAAACTGCCGGTTCCCGATCCGTTCGCCTATACCACCTACATGGGCAAGCCGGCTTTTCCGGGCGAAGAGCACATGCGCGATTTCGACTTGACCCACGAGTGGCTGTCCGAAGTGGTCTTCTACCTGGTCTACGCCGGCGGGGGCTTCGCGGGGTTGGTCCTGTTCCGCGCGGCCTTGCTTACCGCTTTCTGCGCCGTCGTCGGGCTGGTGGCGTTTCACCGGTCCAAGGGCTTCTATCGCGCGCTGGGAGCGGCATTCCTCGCCGCGACCATCGCCGATAAGTTCCGTTCCGACCGGCCGTTTCTCATCGGTTTTCTGATGCTGGCCCTGGTCGTGGCGGCGCTGGAATACCGCCGCTGGCTGTGGGCGCTCCCTCCCATGTTTGTGGTTTGGGCCAACATGCATGGCGGGTTCTTCCTGGGCTGGGCCCCGCTGGGTGCCTATTGCGCCGAGGCTCTATTCCTGCGATGGCGCGGCCGGGGCCCAGAGGGCACCCCGGCCGATGAGCGCCGTCTCTGGCTGGTGAGCGCGGCCTGCGTCCTGGCGTCGGGTCTCAACCCCAATGGGTTTCGGGCCGCTACCATCCTGTTCACCTATCGCCAAAGCGCCTTGCAGGGGAACCTGTGGGAATGGCAGCATACGGCGCTATGGCCTCCGGAGGCGTTCGGCATACTGCTGTTCGCCGGGGCGGCGGCGCTGCTATGGGCCCGAAGCAAGGCGCGCGTGGCCGACTGGCTGCTGTTTGTGGCCTTCGCCGCCGCCGGCATCTACGCCGTCCGGAATGTCCTCTTGATCGGCCTCATCGCGCCCATCGCCATTGCCAGTTACATCCCCTGGAAGCGGACCGTCCCGGTGCTGGCGGAGTTCCTGGTGGCCGTCCTGGTGCTGGCGGGCGCCGGCGCCCAAATCGCCCGCGGCAACTCCTTCCAGTTCCGCGCCGCCGAGTGGAAATACCCCGCCGGGGCCGCCGATTTCCTGCTGGCGCACAATGTCTCCGAACCGATCTTCAACACCTACGGATACGGCGGCTACCTGATGTGGCGCCTGTGGCCGCGCGAGCGCGTCTTCATCGATGGCCGCGCGCTCAACGAATCGGTGTTTCTGGATTACCGGCGGATGGCCGGCAACGCCGACTCCACCGGCGGCAAGAGCAGCGACGAACTCCTCGACCAATACGGGATTCAAGTCATCGTCATGGACGGGTTCGAGTTCACCTCGGGAGATCCCTACCTGCTGCCGGCGGCCCTTTCCGACCCCAGCCAGAAGCAATGGAAACTGGTCTACCAGGATGCGCAAGCGGTGGTCTTCATGCGCCATCCGCCGCCGGGAGTCGCGCCGCTCGATTCTCTCCAAGCGCTCACCAGCATGGAGTCGCAGTGCGCCGGGCACATCCGGCACCTGCCGGGACAGCCGCGCTGCGCCCGCGGCCTGGGCGACCTGTTCTCCCGCATTGGCGACACCGCCCGCGCCCGCCGTTGGGTGGCCTTCTACCTGGAACACCGCACCGAGCCCGACCCGGAAGCCGACAACATCTACCGTCGGCTGCTGGCGACGCCATAGGCAGTACCGCGCTGCCGACTTGCCGGGAATCGGCAAATCCTTGGCTACCTGCGGGTGATCGGCGGCCAGCCCCGGTCGCAGGCGCTTCCGCGAGTCGGCGACACGCCAAGATCTCTTATCCTGCCAAAAGGACGTGAACCCGCAAGCGCCGCTGATTGAGCGGCCGCTACTTGTTGGGGACCACGCATCCGGGGCCGGGGTAGGTGGCGGTGAAACCCGACGCGGTCCGCGTGCCGCCGTTGGAGTACTCCGGCTGGACCCAGAAACCACCGCGCGTCGTCTGGTACAGATTGTGCCAGGCGCACTTGTCGTCGGCCTCATAACCGGACGCGTCGTACCAGGCGTTGGTGTTGTTGTCGCCCGGATCGGTCACCGATTCACGGACCTCGTGGCTGGTGATGATGGTCGGCATGTCAGCCGCGCTCTTGCCGGAAAGCGAACACCCCGTGCAGTTCGGAAAGCCACCAGCAAGACGAACGGTTGAAATCGCAAAATCCCTCCGGTTTCTCTCTGGCGCCGGCCGGCGTGTTCTATCGAGAGAATGTGGTCAAGGGTAGCATGTCCCGGGTGGAGCAATCGTTGCGGAATCGCAAATGGCGGATGGCGGAAGGACTACCCAGGGAATCGTCCCCGCACGAGCGCGGAGACGGCAGGCATGAAAGCAGGCAAGAGTGCCTGCGCCACGGGGGCTACAATGGAAGCTCTATGCCATTCCAGGAAGTGGTCGAAGCCGAAGGTCACCTGATCGATTCCCACATCATGGAGAACATCTTCGATAAGGTCGTGGAGTCCCGCGGCCGTTTCGAGGTGGAACAGTTCCGCATTGGGCGAACTAACAGCGAGCCTTCTTATCTGCGGCTGAAAGTCGAGGCGCCCGACGAGCAGGCCATGGAGCGCCTGTTGCAGGAGTTGTTGGTGCTGGGATGCACGGCCGCCGACACGGGCGATGCCGCGTTGAAAGAAGTGGAGCGCGACCGGTGCGCGCCGGAAGATTTCTATTCCACCACGAACCACCGAACTTTCGTGCGCCACGGCCAGAAGTGGATCGAAGCCGGGAACCAGCGGATGGATGCCATGATCGTGGTGCGCGACGGCGAGGCGGTGTGCCGGCGTCTGCGCGATCTTCGCCAGGGAGACCGGATCGTGGTAGGGCTGCGCGGCATCCGCGTGATTCCCGAACCCAAGGAGCGCGACCGCCTGGCGTTCGCGTTCATGGCCAATGGCATCTCGTCGGAGCGGCAGGTGGAGACGGCCGTGCGGCAGACCGCCACGCTGGTGCGCCAGGCCCTGGAGCAGAAGCAGAAAGTGGTGGTGGTGGCGGGACCGGTGGTGGTGCACACCGGGGGCGTGGCGGGCCTGTCGGCGCTCATCCGCAACGGGTGCGTGCAAGCCCTGCTGAGCGGCAATGCGCTGGGGGTGCACGATGTGGAGGCGGCCCTGTTGGGCACTTCGCTGGGGGTGCGGCTGGCCGACGGCCGCCAGGAAGAGCACGGCCACCGCAATCACATGCGCGCCATCAACGCCATCTACCGCGCGGGCTCGGTACGGCAGGCGGTGGAAAGCGGCCGGCTGCGCTCGGGCATCCTCTACGAGTGCGTGAAGGCCGGGGTACCATTCGTGCTGGCCGGCAGCCTGCGCGACGACGGCCCGCTGCCCGAGACCATCACCGACATGAGCGCGGCTCAGGACGCCTACGCCGCCGAGCTGAAGGGCGCGGGCCTGGTGCTGTGCCTGGGCACCATGCTGCACTCCATCGCCACCGGGAACATGCTGCCAAGCTGGGTCAGAATTGTGTGCGTGGATATCAACCCGGCGGTGGCCACCAAGGTGAGCGACCGCGGCACGGGACAGGCGGTGGGGGTGGTGGCGGACGTCGGCCTTTTTCTGGATCTACTTGCCAAAGCCTTATGAAACGCGCCTATACCGATGAACATGCGCGCGCCGGCGTCGGCGCCGCGCTGCCCGAAATCGAGACCTGGCCGAACCAATACGCCGGTTACGAGATCGAAATCAAGATGCCGGAATTCACTTCCGTATGTCCCAAGACCGGTCTTCCGGATTTCGGCGGCGTCGTGCTGCGGTATGTCCCCGACAAACGCTGCCTGGAGCTGAAGTCGTACAAGCTGTACCTGCTGGCGTATCGAAATCTGGGTATCTTTCAGGAAAACGTGGTGAACCGGGTGCTCGAAGACGTGGTGAAGGCGGCCAACCCGATCTCGGCTACGGTGGTCGGCGACTTCACGCCGCGCGGCGGGCTGAGCAGCGTGGTAACGGCAAGCTGGAGCAGGAAACGTGGAAAGCGCTGAGCTGATCGCCATTCTGCGGGAGGTTCGCGAGCGTGTGCGCGCGCAATGCCCGGAGCCTTCGAGCGGCGCCGCGGGCATTCCCGTGCCCGACCTCATGGCGCTGGTGCACGCGCGCGATTCGGCGCTAGGGAAAGTGGCCGCCATCGGGACGGTGAACCCGCGTTCCGGCGGCCTGGCGAACTCCGTGGTGCAGGCCTGGAAGCGGCTGGTGGCCCGCGTGCTCGACTGGCATGTTCGCGAGCAGGTGGAATTCAACCGCCAGGTGCTGGCCTGCGTGGATGCGGCCATCGAAACCCTGAATGACGACAACCGCGCTTTGGTGGAGCTGGGCAACCGGCTGGAAGCGGCGGTGGGAGGGGCGCAAGAAAATCTACGGGCAGCCCAGGAAAGCCTCCGGCAGGACATCCGGGCGGCCCAGGAGAGTCTCGGCCGGGATATTCAGGCGGCCCAGGAACGGCTCGGCGAGGATCTCAAAGTGGCGCGGGAAGGCCTCAGCCAAGAAATCCAGATGGTGCGAATGGTGCAGGAAAGCCTGGGCCCCGAGATGGCGGACATGCGCAAGCATTGGGCCGAGTGGCGGGCCGGATGGGAACACAAGCTGGCCCGGAACGAGATCCAGTTTCTGCGCAGCGTGGCCGATCTGCAAGGCGCATTTCAGCACCGCGTCACCCTGATGGACACGAGTTTCCGCGAGACGGTTCACGGGCAGCACGCCGATTTCACGGCCGCGCTGGAGCGCAGCGCGGCGACCATTCAGAAACAGCTTTGGCTGGAGTTCGAGCGCACGATTCACGCGGAACTGCGAATGATCAGGCAGCGCAGCCAGATGCCAGCGGCAGGTGTCGGGCCGGCCCGGCCCCTACCGGCCGGCCAGGAGCCGGCCCCGTTGGCCATCGACGCGGCCCGTTTCGCGTTGTGCTTCCGCGGCTCCGAGGAGTATGTGAAGGCGGGGCAGCGCCAGTACCTTCCGAATTTCGAGGGAAGCCAGAGCGTTCTCGATATCGGCTGCGGGCGCGGGGAGTTTCTGGAACTCATGCGCGAGGCGAAGATTCCCGCGGTGGGTATCGATCTGAGCGAGGAGTCGGTCGCGATGTGCCGCCTGAAAGGACTGGAGGCGGAAACCGCGGACTTGTTCGCGTACCTGGCCGGACTTCCGGAGGATTCGCTGGACGGCATCTTCTGCGCGCAGGTGGTGGAGCATCTCCCGCCCGAGCGGCTGCCGGAAATGATCCAACTCTGCGCCAGCCGCCTGGCGCGCGACGGAGTGCTGGTCGTCGAAACGCCGAACCCGGAATGCCTGGCCATTTTCGCCACGCACTTTTACCTCGACCCCACGCATTCGCGGCCGGTGCCGCATCCGCTGCTGGCCTTCTATCTGGAGGAGTACGGCGTGGGCGTCGTAGAGGTGCGGAGACTCGCGCCCGCCGTGGAATCGATGCCCTCGCTCGCCTCGCTGCCGGAGGGGTTCCGGGACGCATTCTTCGGCGGCCTGGACTACGCCATCGTCGGAAAGAAGCTCTAACGGGCAATACGACGCACCTCGGGTGAGGCGGACGATCGGTTTTTGTCGTCTGCCAACCGGCCGCGCTTTGACGAGGTTGGCGGACCACATAGAACGATGGTCCGCCCCACAAGGTGAACAGTACTGGCTCTGGCGGGCATTTCTCCCACACCGAAGGCGCGAAGGCCGGCTACCTGGAATTCTCCTCGAACTGGTAGGTGAGCGTAAACGTGGGTTCCAGATGGATCTCAAGACCGGATGTGTTGAGCGCCACAAACGCCTGGGAGATGAACGCGCCGTCTTTCAGAACCCCACAGGCCGAGACGTCGCGGTCGAAAGAAATACGCGACGAGCCATGGGTGGCGGTGAGCGAATCCTGAACCCACGCGCAGGAATTATCGAAAGCCATGGCGGCCGGATCGTCCGCGTACGAGACGTACTTGCTGCCGTCGTTGAGGGAGGTGTTCAGACCCCATCCGACCTCGGCGTACCGGGCGCCGGTCAGGGTTCCGGCCTTGGGCCAGGCCACCAGATCGCCCGCCACGCGGAGGATGCGGACGCGGAAGCCGGCGGGCGCGGCGATCTTCAGCCGGATGGGGACCGGTTGCGAGAGGCCCCAGGGAGTGGGCCGCTGGTCGGGCTTGCCGGTGACGTCGATGGAATGGTTCAGGGTGGTCTGAAACGGGCCCAAGGTGCGCGGGTGCGTCGGATGGCAGGCGCAGAGGAGGAGACAGAGTATCGGGAAGTGAAGTGGCTTCATGCACGGAGTCCAACTGCGCCGATTATAGCTGAGCGGCAAAGGCGCCGTTTTGCGCATTTTGGGGCAACTGGACCGTTGACAACCCGCGATAACTCGGCGTATATTTGCTAACATACTGATCTGTCAGTGGTTTGCTGGTAAATGGCCCATGGTCTCGCCCATGATGGCGCTCGGTGATAACAAAGTGCGCGTGCTTTTGCTTGCCCGCTGCCTGCCGCGGCCGGTCCAGTGCCTGCAATCATTGGTGATTCCGTGACCGGCGGAGGCGTAATGGCCGTAGAAGAGGACAACGAGCAGGTGGACCAAGGGCTCCCGGAAAGCTACGAGAACCTTCTCGACGATTACAGCCACTTCGCCCCGCCTGCCGCCGACGAGGTGTTGCAGGGCACGGTCCTGAGCATCACCGCCAAGGACGTCATCGTCGATTTCGGGTACAAGTGCGAAGGCCTGGTGCCCATCGAGCAGTTCCAGACTCCCGGCGGCGAGATTACGGTACGGGCGGGCGATGCCGTCGACGTGATGATCGAGCACGGCGAGCAGCCGGAAGGGTATGTGCTGCTCTCCCACACGCGGGCCGCGCGGCTGCGGATCTGGGACAACCTCGAGAAGGCCTACCAGGAGCAGCTCATCGTGTCGGGCCGCGTGCTGGGCCGGATCAAGGGCGGATTGGCCGTGGATGTGGGCATCAAGGCTTTCATGCCGGGGTCGCAAGCCGATCCACGCCCGGTTCACAATCTGGATTCGCTCATCGGGCAGGACATTCCGGTCAAGATCATCAAGCTCAACCGGCGCCGCGGCAACGTGGTGGTCTCGCGCAAGATGGCGGTGGAAGAAGAGATCAACGTCCGCAAGAACGTGACGCTGGACCACATTGCGGAAGGCGCCGTAGTCACCGGGGTGGTGAAAAACCTGACCGACTACGGGGCTTTCATCGACCTTGGCGGCATCGACGGCCTGCTGCACGTCACCGACATGTCCTACGGCCGGATCACGCACCCTTCCGAGATGCTGCACGTGGACGAGGAAATCACGGTCAAGGTGCTCAAGTTCGACCGCGCGAAAGAGCGCGTGTCGCTGGGGATCAAACAGCTCGAGCCCGACCCGTGGGAGGCGGTCGCGGCGCGCTACGCGGTCGACAGCCGGGTGATCGGTCGGGTGGTGAACGTCACCGACTACGGCGCCTTCGTGGAACTGGAACCCGGCATCGAGGGTCTCATCCACATCAGCGAGATGACGTGGTCGCGCCGCATGAAGCACCCGTCGAAAGTGGTGAAGCCCGGCGATCAGGTGGAGGCGGTGGTGCTGGAGGTGCACTCCAAAGACCGGCGCATTTCGCTTGGCCTGAAGCAGCTCGAACCCAACCCGTGGACCACCATCGACACGCGCTATAGCGTGGGCTCGGTAGTGGAGGGACGGGTGCGCAACATGACCGATTTTGGAGCCTTCATCGAAATCGAGGAAGGCATCGACGGCCTGGTGCATGTCTCCGATCTGTCGTGGACCAAGCGCGTGAAGCACCCCTCGGAGGTCCTGAAGAAGGGCCAAGTGGTGCAGGCTGTGATTCTGAATATCGATTCGTCGGCGCACCGGCTGTCGTTGGGCGTGAAACAGCTCCAGCCGGACGCCTGGGAAAGCTATTGCCAGAATCACCAGGTGGGCGACACGGTGCACGGCCGGGTTTGCCGGCTGGCCAGTTTCGGCGGATTCGTGGAATTGGCGGACGGGGTAGAGGGCCTGTGCCATTACTCCGAGGTGCCGGGCTATACGGGCCGGCGCGGAGCGGAGGAATCTCCCCTCGCCATGGGCCAGGAGTTCGACTTCAAGATTGTTAAAATGAGCGAAGCGGAGAAAAAGATCGGGCTGAGTCTGCGCGCGGTGACGGAGGACGAGGAAAAGAACCGCCTGGAAGACTACCAGCGCCAGGCCGCCGCGGCCACCACGACCATTGAAGAGGTCATGAGCCTGAAAGACCGCAACCTGGGGTAGGTTGCAAATTTCCCGTTTTCAAGCGATACTGCGGTTTCACAGAGGATTGAGGAGAGTGCGATGACGAAGGCCGATCTGATTGAAGAAGTCTCCCGCGTGGTGGAGATGACCCGAAAAGAATCCGAGGTCATAGTGGAGGCGATTTTCGACAGTATCGTTCGTTCCCTGCGCTCCGGCGACAAGATCGAGATCCGCGGATTTGGCAGTTTCCGCACTCGCCAGAGACAACCCCGGATCGGCCGCAACCCGAAAACCGGCGCGCGGGTGGAAGTGCCCGCCAAGAAGATCCCCTATTTCAAGCCCAGCAAGGAACTCAAGGACGTGGTGAACAATTCGGCCGTGCCCGGCGGGGTGGGCCCAGTGGGCACCGCCGCTGCTCCCCCGGCGCCCGAGCAGGTTCCCAACGCCTGATGGGCTTGGCCCTGGAATAGCATGGACTATCTGTGGACCCCCTGGCGGTATCAGTACGTCACCACAACAGGGGTTAAGGGCGAGTGCATCTTCTGTGCCGCCGCCCAGGCCTCCGACGACCGGGAGTGCCTGGTGGTGCACCGCGCCGCGCGCAGTTTCGTCATTCTCAACCGGTTTCCTTACACCAGCGGGCATCTCATGGTGGTGCCCTACGAGCACGCCGCCGCGCTGGAGGAACTGGCGGACGAGACCCTGGTGGAATTAATGCGCCTGGCGCGCGACAGCGTGAAGCATCTGCGGGCGGCCTACCGTCCGGAAGGCCTGAATCTGGGAATGAACCTGGGCCGCAGCGCGGGCGCCGGCATCGCGGAGCACGTGCATCTGCATGTGCTGCCCCGCTGGACCGGCGACACCAGCTTCATCACCACGGTGGGAGAGACGCGAGTGGTTCCCGAGGACCTGGAAGTCGCGTGGGAGAAGCTGCGCCGGGCATTCCGCGGCGAGCCGGTGTGAAAGAACCGCTCTCTGAGAAGCCGTGAAACAACTCTGCTACGCAGGCGGAACCGCCTGCGCCACCACGACAAGCCCTGCATTTTCAGAGGTGGGGCGGGCGGTTCCGCCCGCCTCGCCCGCTAGCGGGCTTTTTTTTCACACCTCTTGACGTTCGCGGCTCGGAGCCTACTGGGCGTCCGAAGGATCGACGGCCTGACGATTGCCGGTGACGGCGTAGCGAATATACGCGACGATGTCGGCGAGCTGCTGGGCGGTGTGCTTGTCGACCGCCGGCGGGTGCTTCCATTTAGCCGTATTGGTGGTGGATTCGATATCGGCCAGATCGAATCTGCGCAGTTCCGGCGGCGTCTTCGAGAGGTCGTAGAACTGGATGGTCTTGTCGTCCTTGGCGCCGGGCATCGCCGGAAAGGCCTCCTTGGACTTCAGCCTGACGTCCTGCACGTACTGCGCGGCGGTGGAATGAACGGCCATCACAATGGCCGCCGGGGAGAGGCGCCCGATGCCTCTCAGGTCCGGCCCAACCGCCGTACCACGCCCCTTCAACAAGTGACAGCCCGAGCACCCGTTGGCGGTTCCGAAGAAGAGCGCCTCACCCCGGTCGATCTGTTGCGTAACGGTGGCCTGAGCCAACATCAACACGATCCAGAACATATCCGGACCTCCTTTAGGTGGGCATATCATACCACCGGGCAGCGCCGGCTGAAAGCCGCTTTTTCATACACGGTATCGAGGCCGGTTCCGTCTAGAATGGTGGCGTAGCTATGAAAACCATACTGCTCGGGGGAATTCTGGCTTTCAGCGCGGCGGCCCAGGCCCCGACGGAACCGCCACCGATTCTCCAACTGATCCAGTGGCCGGGAGCCGCCATGGCCCCAGCCCGTCCGTATGCCAATGCGAGAGCGGCGGTAGACGCGCTTGGAATGGTCTCGATCACGGGCGTGCCGGAAGCGTGGCAAATCGAATTACACCAGTCGTTCGCCGGCATTGAGGACCTTGACAAAGCGGCCGGCCCCGCCGGATCGTCCCACAGGACACTCATCGCCTTCTACCGGCCAGGCTGGAGCTACCGGGCCGACCAGGCAATCCGGATGTTTCCCCGGGCGCACTATTTCCATATCACGGTCTACTGCGTCCGGCCAGACGCCGAGGACCAACTCGGAGAGCTGGTGAAGCTGAGGCGGCTGAGCGCCGATAGCGTGAACCTGGACCGGCCAGACCTCGCTTATCAGGTGGTCTCGGGAGCCCCCTCCGGAACGTTTCTCTTTCTTGCCCCGCTGACCTCGCTCAAGGCCATGGACGAGGGTGTGGCCAAGATACCCGTCTATGCGGAAGCCACCGCGGCAGCCCGCGCCAAGACCGCCAGCCAAGTGTCCGCCGATGGCGAGATCAGTCGCGAGCACACGCTATTCCGGGTGGAACCCCGCATGAGCTACGTGTCCGACGACTTTGCCGAGGCGGACCGGGAGTTCTGGCGACCGAAGAATTAAGCGTCGGGAATTTTCCACCGCAGAGCAGAGACGCGGAGAAGAGCCGGCCTCGAGAACTTCGTGCCCGGGGAGACCCGGGGAATCTGTCTTTACTCTTCCGTCTTTGTTTTTCTCTGCGTCTCTGCGTCTCCGCGGTATACAATTGTTCGATTGCTATGGCTCGCCAACTCCTGATCCAGTGTCCCGATGGCTCGATGAAGACGGTTCCGCTGACCGGGGAGCGGGTTTCCGTAGGCAGGTCGAGCGCGGCCGACCTGTGCTTTCCGGAAGACGCCGGGCTTTCCCGCCTGCACTTCGCCTTCGAGGCCGAGGGCGAGGAGTGGACGGTGCGGGACCTGGGGAGCAAGAACGGCACCTTCGTCAACGACATCCGTCTCAAAGCCCGGCTGATCCTCAAGGCAGGCGACCGCGTGACGGCTGGGCATGTCGTCATCGTGTATGCGGACGATGCCGGCGGCCCCGACTCCAACGTGGTGGTTTTCGAGGGTGGCGAGAGTGGCTCACCGACCACCTCAACCCTGATCACCAGCCTCGAAGGCGCGCTCTCGAGCCAGACCATGGTGGTGGAGCGCGGCGGGACCAAAGCCTCCGCGCCCATGCAGGCGCTGATTCGCGCCGGCCAGGAGCTGGCCGAGAACCGGCCGCTGGGGGATCTGTTCCCCGTTATCCTCGACCTGGCCATCCAGGCGGTCAACGCGCAGCGGGGGGTGCTTCTCATCCTGGAAGGCGAGACGCTGGTTCCGCGCGCGCGCAAAGGCGAAGGTTTTCGCATCAGCACGGCGGTTCGCGACCGCGTGCTCAAGGAGAAGTCCTCCATCCTGGTGCGCGACGCGCAACTCGACGACGCCTTCAAGGGCCGCATGAGCATCGTGGAGCACAAGGTCCACACCATGATGGCGGTGCCGCTACAGACCAAACAGCGGATTATCGGCCTGATCTACCTGGATTCGCCATTCGTGCTGCGCGAATTCACCACCGACGATCTGAGCCTGCTCACGGTGATGGCCAACGTGGCCGCCATCCGCATCGAGAATGTGCGGCTGGCCGAGGTGGAAGAGGCCGAGCGCATCCTGCACCGCGACCTTTCGCAGGCCGCCGAGATCCAGCGCCGCATGCTGCCGGACGAGGCGCCGCGGATACCGGGCGCGGACCTGGCGGGGTTCAACGCGGCGTGCCGCACGGTGGGCGGAGACTACTACGACTTCTTTCCGTACAGCGGCAGCCGCGTGGGCCTGGCGCTGGGCGACGTTTCCGGCAAGGGTATGCCGGCCTCCCTCATGATGATGGCGCTGCATGCGCGGGTGCAGGTGCTGGCCGAAGATCCGGGCGATCTGGCGTGGTTCATGACGCGGCTGAACAAGGCCACCTGCGCCAAGTGCCCGGCCAACCGGTTCATCACGTTCTTCTTCGCGGTGCTGGACGCGGCCACGGGCGAGCTGACATTCGCCAACGCGGGGCACAATCCACCGATCGCCATGCGCGCGTCCGGCGAATCGCGGATGCTGGAAGGCGGAGGCCCGGTGCTGGGCGTTCTGCCGATTGCGCCCTACTCGGAGCAGCGCGAGCATCTGGACCCGGGCGACCTGCTGGTGCTCTACAGCGACGGCGTCACCGAGGCCACCAACGCCAACTTCGACGAGTTCGGCGAAGACCGCTTCATCGAGGTGCTGAGGCAGCATCGGCATGAACCCGCCGCCGCCATTGTGGAAGCCGTCACCAAAGCGCTGGGAGAATTCGCGGCGGGGGCACCGCAGGCGGACGATATCACGCTGGTGGTGGCGAAGCGAACGTCGAGTCGACCAGACGAAGGCGCTCAAACGTAAACACCGCGTCATAGTGGCCGTGTCCCGCGGGCTGGCTCTGCCCGAGCGGCGCCCGGTCGACTGTGATGCTCAAATCCCGGTACAGCAGGCGCGTCAGGAAATACAGGAAGTATTCGTCCTTCCCGGAAAACGGATCGTTCACGAACAACACCCGCGCCCCACGGGGCAGGCTGGGCCGCAGAGCCATCAGTTCCTGGGCGATCTGCCGCGAAGGCGGCTGTGCGCTCTCGAAGATGCGCAACGTCTTCACACTCTCCCGCCGATGGTGCGGCGCCAGGAACAGGGCAACCAGCACGGGCAGCGCCACGACGGACGCGATCCGCATACGGGGGAAATGGCTCACCAAAAGTTTTCGAACCATCACCAGCAGCACGGCCGCGTAAAGCGACCAGCCGGCCATCGGAAGATATAGGAAGAACCCCGAGTAGTGGGCGATAAAGGCCACCGGCAGCAAACTGACGGTCGGAAAGCACCAGGCAAACAGCAGCGGCCGGCTGCGCCGCCACACGGCGAGCGCCAGCAAGACCGACATAAGTTGTACGGTATTCGAGTCGCGGAACAGGTGCTCCTGGTAGAGCAACGGGTTCAGGTACAAGTGGAACGCGTCCAGGTAACGGCCAGGCGAAATGTGCAGCCGGTACGCGGGGTTTTCCACCAGGCTTCCCGCGCCCATAAGTTTGCCGGCCACATAGGGCAGACTGAGCAGTCCGGTGGCAAGAACGCCCCGGCCCTCGCGCCAGAGCCAGGCAGGGCCACTCCGGCGTATCGCTCGCCAGTGGTAAATCACCTCGTATGCGGCCAGTAGAAGAGGCAAGCTCGCGGCCATCTCTTTGGCATCGAGCGCACACACGTAGAGGGCGGCCACCACCGCCACCCGGCGCCAGGACAAGACCAGGCCTCGACCGCGGACGCCCAGGTACACGTTGAACGCACCCAGGTAGAAGGAGTAGCAGAGCAGGTCGTATACGGTGCCGGTGCTGTAGTAGAGGTCGACGAACCAGGCGTGATATCCCGCCAGCAGAAGCGCGAGAAAGGCGACCTCGCGCGATTCCGACAGGCGGAGCGTGAACCGCCCCAGCAGGCCCAGGTTGAGCGCCAGCAGGCCGAAGCAGGCCAGACGGAACGGCAGCGGGTCAAAGCCGAAGCAACGGTAGAGCAGGACGTAGAAGATCCCGCCCAGCGGACGGTACGACGTGGACCAGTAGCACAGGTTGTCCCCAATCAACGAGAGAAGCGGGCGACTGAGGTGCCCATTCAGGTTCATCAGATCGTCGCCCGAAAACGGCGCCCGGAGTCCGTGATGCGCGAACAGCAAGAGCCAGCCAAACGCGATGCAGACGAAGGAAGCGTCGATCCACCGGGAGCGTCTCAAACCTGACTCATGGTAACATTCGGGCGCTGGAGTCAATCGACGGCCAGCAACACGGAGTGCGGCGCGGAGGCGACCTGGCGCACTCCCCATGCGGCGCAATCGGCCCGAAACGGCTTCTGGCTCCATGCCTCGCTTCTCATCTCGATGAAGCGGATGCCGGAGCGCTTGATCGCTTGCGTGGCCTCCTGGCGGAGGTCCGGCGGCGGGCCGGAGCGCCAGGACGGCTGGATGGCGGGCTTCCACTCGCCGCTCGCAGCGAGCACGGAAACCTCCATGCGGCTTTCCCACTGAGGGTCGTGGCTGACGACGTCCACTCTGTCGATGGCCAGAGCGCGATCGAACCGGACGTCGATGAACATTCCGGGAGCCAGCGTTTCCCAGGATCTCCAGCGCGTGGCTGGGGACCCATCGAATAGCAGCGCAACGTCCCACGGGTTGGGCTGCGCGCGCCATTGCCAGAGCGGCGAAGGAGGCACTGGCGAGCCTTCCGACCACAACCGGATTTCATCGACGCTCCACATCCGATCCGCCTCGCCCCGGCCGGTTTGAGCGATGTGCAGCTCGCGGACGCCGGTCCCGGGGAGGGCGGCGGTGAATGTGCGGCTCCCGTCGACGAGAGCATACCCGGCCGAATAGATCATGTCGCTCATGCGCTCGGCGAAGGCGGACTCCCACGCCACCAGTATGGGCCGCAGGGTGTAGGACTGCGCCACCGAAGCGTCGAGCGAAAGCACGGACTCGCCATCGGGCACGTGCGCTTCGACCAGCCGCGCCATGAGATACTCGTCCGATTTTGCGAGGTAATGCTCCTCGGGTTCCTGGCGCAGCGCGGCCTTCCACGGAACGTGGTCGACGAGGCGCCATCCCGAAGAGATGTGCAGGCGATTGTTGACGGATGGCCAGGAAACGATGAGATGCGCCAGGGCGATTCCGCCGGCGAGCAGCGCGGATCGCGGGAGGCGGCAGAGGACGAAAGCGGCTGCCATGGCCACGAGGGGAAGGGCGGGAATGAGGAAGCGGGCGCTCTTGATGGCCGCGAAAGGAAGCGCCGCGAAGAGCGCCGCCAGCAACAGGAAGCGGGTCCGGGGCCAAACCAGGCCCAGTAGAGCGACAGGCATCAGGACGAAGGCCGGTCCAAAGCTCTCCTGCATTTTAGGGCCGCCGAACGTCAACTCGCGCGGCAGCTCGCTCCAGGTTACTCCGAAGAGATGGGCCTGGCTTTGGGCATAGGCCGTCTCGAAGGAAACGTGAAACCAGCGGTTCGGGAAGATCCGGTTTCCGAAGTGGGCCGTGGGATTCTGAAACCAGATCGCATTGCGAATGAAGTACGGAGCCGGGACCGCTGCCATGGCTACTACGGCAATGAGAATCGTTCCGGCCGCCAGCCGCCGGGGCGACCGGCGCAATTCCCAAAGAAGATCCGCGACCAGGAACACCGCCAGGAACGCGGAGGTGGATTTCAGCGCGAGGGCGAAGCCGGCCAGGAGGCTGGCGGCCACCAGCGCACCCGCAGTCCGCTCCCGCCTCCAGATCTGGAACAGAAACAGGGCGGCAAACACCACCGCCGCCAGTGCGACATCGTTGTAGGCGGCGGTGCCATCCACGCCGACCAGAGGGCTCGCCAGGACGAGAATCGCCGCCAGAACCGCCGCTCCGCGCGGCCAACCGAAGCGGCACCCGAACAGGACCATCAGGCACGGCAACACCATCAGGAAACTGAAGTGGACCAGGGCGGCGGCGGAGTGCCGTCCGATAGCGAACGCGAAGAGGAACAGCATTTCCATGCCCTGCGGCTTGGAGGCGTGCATGCCCATGTTGCGCGCGAGACCGTGGGCGTGGTTCCACAGGTTGACCAGGCCGAGATGGTACCCCATGCCGTCGGGACTCATCTCCGGGGAGAGCGCCTGGCGGAAGTAGAGAATGCCGTAGGCCAGAAGCGCCGCGCAGAAGAGCAGGCGGAGCGCCGGGGGGATGGTACGGACGGATGCCGGTTTCAGACCGCGCAGCCAGCGCCGCTCGCGCCACAGCAGAATCAGCGACGCGCCCGCCAAGGCCAGGAATACGCCCTTCCAGGCGATCCAGAGGACGGCGATGGCGAGCGTGAGGGTGCTGGCGAGAGCGCTGCCGGCGACGTATCCGAGGCATAAGGCTTCGGCGCGGCGCAGGTCCAGACGGAGGATGCGGAGGAGCGCGACGCCCAGCGCCAGCGACGTCAGTGAGCAAGCGAGAAATCCGAGCAGGATCTCGAGGACGGCCATTCGATAATCGATTCTACACCAGGGATGGTCATTACCTCCTACCCCGGCGGCATCTGCCGTCCCGCGGTTGGTCTTTCTTGACTTCCGCGGCCGCCTGCTCCCATAATCGGCTAGCCATTGGGAGGTAGCCATGCCAGAAGAGCCGCGGAGCGTCGAAGCACCGAAGGGCCACGAACGGAAACTTTCCGGGATCGGGGCCACGGAAGAACAGATGGATGCGCGGGACACGATCCCGCAGCGCATCGACCGCAAAGGAACCAAGATCGAGGACCTGGCCGGCACCGGCCAGCACGATTCTCCGGGAGGATGATGTCAGGGGTATAGCAGATATGGCTGGCGCATCTTGACGAAGGCCGCCAGGGCATCCTGAAAGCCTTGCTGGATGGTGCGCGGGTCCTCGCCCGCCTGGAGCTGGCGGACGACTTCGGCGCTGCCGATCAGCAACTTGTTCTGAGACGGATCGATCTTCCCCGGATAGAGCTTCGAAAGGGCGGCGGCCACTTCCAGGCCCACACGGGTCGAATCCAGCAACTCGCGGTCGACGATGACGAATCGCACACCTTCGACTTTTCCCACGCGGGTTGGATAGACGCGCACGCCGGGGATCTCGCGGCGATTCAGATAGGCCGCCAGCTCGCGCCCGCCAATGAAATCGGCGCCGATTTGCTCAAAGGGGGAATCGGTTCCACGCCCCACCGAGTACCCTTTGGAGGCTTCCAGCAGGCACAGGCCGGGGTAGAGCGCGGCGGCGTTCAGGCTGCGCATGTTGGGGGAGGGGTCCAGCCAGGGCAGGCCGGTGTCGTCGAACCAATCGCCGCGGCTCCAGTCCTGCATCTGGACGACGGTGAGCGCCGCACCGATCTTGTTCCGGGCGTTGAAGAGGCGCGCGAGTTCCCCCATGGTCATGCCGTGGCGCACGGGGAGGCCGGGAAAATAGCCGACGAAGGACTGGTCGGCGGCGTCGAGCAGCGGGCCTTCCACGTGGGTCCCGGTGATGGGGTTGGGCCGGTCGAGCACGTAGAAGGGAATGCCGGCCTGGGCCGCGGCTTCCATGGCGTAGGCCATGGTGGTCTCGTAGGTGTAGAAGCGCGCACCGATGTCCTGGATATCGAAGGCCAGGGCGTCGATGCCGCGCAGCATCTCGGGGGTTGGCCGGAGCGTCTTGCCGTACAGGCTGAAGACTTTGATGCCGTAGGCAGGGTCGGTGGCATCCGGAAGGTTGGCGCGGTCTTCCCTGCCCTCGATCCCATGCTCGGGCGAGAACAGCGCGACCACATCCACACCGGCGGCGCGCATCAGGGCGACATTGCGGCGGCCCTGGCGGTCCACGCCGGTGTGGTTGGTGATGAGGCCGATGTGCTTTCCCTGGAGCGGGGAGAACTTTTGCGCCACCAGGACGTCGAGGCCGGTGAGGGTTGCGCCCGTGCGGCCGATCTGGCGGCGGGCACCGGCTCCGGCCAGGGTCTCGTTGTAGCCCGTGACGGTGACGCCCTGCGCGGCGATGCCGAGCGCGGCGGCTACGATGGTGGCCACCTTGGCGCGCAGCGGAGTGAGCGCGGGCCGCGCGTCGGGATGCACGCTGTTGGCCAGCAGGATGACGTAGGTTTTGGTTGAAGGATCGATCCAGAGGGAAGTGCCGGTGAAGCCGGTGTGGCCGTAGGAACCGATGGGGAACAGCTCGCCGCGGTTGCCGGAGTAGGGCGAGTCGATGTCCCAGCCCAAGCCGCGCAGCGTGGGCTGGTCGGGCGGGCTTTGGGGTTCGGTGAACTTGGCCACCGTGAGCGGGCTGAATAGACGGACACCGTCGAGCGAGCCGCCGTCGAGCATCATTTGGGCGAAGCGCGCCAGGTCGGCGGCGGTGGAGAACATGCCGGCATGTCCCGCGACGCCGCCCATGGCCCGCGTGGAGGGATCGTGAACGACGCCCCGCAGCGGCGGCGAAGTCTTGTCGGGGCGCTCCGTGGGCGCAATCCGCGGGGCCAGCGACGGCGGCGGCAGGAACATGGTCTCCTTCATGCCCAGCGGAAGGAATATGTTCTGGCGCGCGTAATCGGAAAGCAGTTGGCCGCTCAGGCGGTGGACGATTTCGCCCAGCAGGATGAAATTGATGTCGCTATACACGAAGCGCACGCCCGGCGGGCCGGCGGGCCGGGTGGTGCAGGCGAGACGGATGCCGGTGTCGTAGCCGGTCCAATCCGGTTTGAGCGGCACGTCGGGCTGGAGGCCCGAAAAATGCGTGAAGAGGTTGCGCAGGGTGATGTCGCTCTTGCCGCCCTGAAACTCGGGAATGTAGTCGGTGACCTTGTCGTTGAGCCGGAACTTGCCCTGCTCGAAGAGCTTCATCAGAGACGACGTGGTGGCAATGACCTTGGTGAGAGAAGCGCAGTCGAAGATGGTATCGAGGGTCATGGCCTCCGGCTGAGGGACCAGCGCACGCTTCCCATAGGCCTGGCGGTAGACGATCTGGCCGTTGTGCCCGATGAGCAGGACGGCGCCGGGCAGGCGATCCTGCCGGATGGCCTGGTTGATGACTTCATCGAGCGCCGGCGCGCCGGCGAAGGTCTGTGCGGAGAGCGAAGCGGCGGCCAGCGCGGCGCACCAGAGAAGCCTCATATCATTTCATGATAGCCGCCCTTCCGGCTACCCGAACCGGCATCTGAGGGGCCGGATCGGCAACATTAGCTCAAATCATGGACCCGAACCTTCGAACAGCCAAGGTACGCCTAGAAGTGGAGAACCCGGGCCTGATGCGCTTCGGGATGTTCGTTACGGCGACGTTTCACGGTTTGACGACAGAGAAGCACGCAACGGTCGGCGATACCGGCGAGGCACGCGGAGAATCTGTCAACATAGAGAGTTGATGCGAATCCGCACCTTGATCGTGCTGGCCGCAGCCATGCGGCTATCGGCGCAGGAAGCCGCCCAGGACCCCGTGCAGTCCGAGAGATGGAACCTGCATGTCCAGGTTACCTCCATCGGCCAGTATCATGGCGGGTTCCACTCGCCGTACTCCGGCACTTGCAGTCTGGCTGGGCATCCCGAAGCCGAAGCGTCGCTCACTTCCACGCTGTTCTTCGGATGGCGGTTGGCGCGTAACACGCAATTCTATTTCGACCCGGAGTTGGCCGGCGGCCGGGGCTTTAGCGGCACCAACGGTATGGCCAACTTCCCCAATGGCGAGATGCCGCGCGCGACCGTCGCGACTCCCAAACCGTACCTGGCGCGGCTGTACGTCACCCAGGATTTCGGATTCGGCGACGCGCGCGAATCCGTTTCGAGCGAAGAAAATCAGCTCGCCGGCAGCCGGCCCATGACCCGCTATTCGGTGACTCTCGGGCGGTTTACCATGACCGACTTCTTCGACAACAACCGGTACACCCACGAGCCGCGGACGCAGTTCATGGGCTGGGCCATCATGTACAACGGAGCGTGGGACTATGCGGCCGATACGCGCGGCTACACCTGGGGCTGGGTGCACGAATTCCATACGCGGCGCTGGTCGGTGCGGTACGGCAGCGGGGCCATGCCGCGCACCGCCAACAGCCTGCGCTTCGACCGCCGCGTGCTGCGCGACCGCGGCGATAATTTCGAGGGCGAGGTGCGCGTGAAGCCCGGCGGCCATGACGGCGCCGTGCGCATTCTGAGCTACCAGAACCACGGCCGGATGGGGACCTATGCGGACGCCATTCATCTGGCCGAAGCGACCCGCACGACGCCGGACATCACCGCCACGCGGAGCCCCGGCACCCTGAAATACGGCTTCGGCGTGAGCGTGGAGCAAGAGGTGGCGAAGGATGTCGGTGTGTTCGGGCGGCTGGGATGGAACGACGGCAAGACCGAGAGCTTCGCCTTCACGGCCATCGACCGGCTGGCCACCATGGGCCTGTCGGTGGGCGGCGCGCGATGGAATCGGCCGCACGACGTTGCGGCCAGCGCGCTGACGGTCAGTGGGCTTTCCGCCGTCCACGCCCAATACCTGGCGCGCGGCGGGCTGGATTTCCTGATCGGCGACGGCGCGCTCCGCTACGGACCCGAGCGCGTCTGGGAAAGCTACTACAGCGCGCGCGTGATCCCCGGTGTGTTCGCCACCATCGACCTCCAGCACGCCACCAACCCGGCCTTCAACCGCGACCGCGGTCCCGTATGGATGGGCGCGCTGCGCCTGCACGTGGAGTGGGGTCCATAGCGGGTGCTGTACGTGTGGGGCGCCGGGGAGCGGAATGTGCTGGCTGAGCCGGAGCTGAAGGCGGAAGAAGAGTAAGGGGAGCGGAGGCCGCGCTGCCGCACCGGCCAGATCTGCTTGAATCTATATCTCCGCGCAAATACTTACTAATCAAACCGTTTGGCCAGCTACTTCCACCGTGCCCAGCCCACTATGTGTACGCGCCGCCATTGCGCGCATTCTATTGGCCTTACGTGCACGCGCATCACGATTAGCCATCTCACAAAACAGCGGCGCAGTAGTGCAGTTGTGGAGAATAACCATATTGACAACCATTTCTTATAGCCGTAAGCTCTATACGTACTAAGACTCTCACCGCCTTTCGCGCTACTTGGCCCTTCCGCGTCGATTGGGAGTGCAAAGAGTCCGCACCGAGCACGGTTCAGCCTGGCCCGAGCGCCACCGTCGTGTCTCATCGCAGGACGTCACGCCCGGTACGGTCCGGGGGGACGAACCCCTCCGGGGGGCAAGGACAGGGAAAGGCCGAACGGTAACGAAAGAACAATGACGACGAGTCACTGTCGTCCGGAATGCCGAGCAATAACGGACCACGGAGCTCAATAGCCTTAGGAGGTTTAACTATGGATCGTAACCCATTCAGCAGCGCGACACCTGCTCTTCTGTTGACAGCTATCGTGATTAGTGCAGTCCTCAACGCCCAGACCTCAACCCCGGGCCCCGGCCCCGTCACCAGCACGAGTCCGATTGTCTTCTATCACCTGACTTACCTCTATGACAATCTCGCGACGACCGTGGCGCAACGCAATGCCGCGGATCCGGATCTCGCGGCAAGTCGTCTCCAGGGCGCCAGAAACTTCTTCGGCCTTTCAAATGACGGCTATCAGCGTCTAGGGACCGTCCTTTCCAGTGCGAAAGTCCGGATGGAAGCGTTGTTGGGGACGCAGACCAAACTCGCCGCGGGCCTCACCAATGGGACAGCGGCGGCATCCGCCAATGCCACCCTGCAAGACCTCTACAATCAACAGACCACCCTGCTGCAAGGGTTGCCCGCCGCACTTCAAGCACAGCTAAGTACGGCGGACTGGACCGCTCTCCAGGCATTCATCTCGAGGGAACTCGTACCAAACATTCACGTGGGGGTGATCAACAATGCAAGACCGAAATAGAGCCGCTTACCACATATTGCTTGGAGTGCTGTTCGTCTTTGCCGCCCACCCGTCCTATGCGGACTGTTCGACCTATCTCTACGGCGGCGTCAACGGCAATCCTAACGACACCGGCGCTTATGGCAGTTGGTACTCGACTGCTTACCGCCTCAACGGGAACGAAGTGTACATGTACAGCAACACTGGGGTGACCGGCGTCAATGCCGGCCTCGTCATCACGCATGTTATCTCCTATTATTATCGCAATGCCAGCCTGGTTCGCTCGGATCGCGGCGATTCCACCGCCTACGGAGGCACCGTGACAGAGACCACAACCCAATCTCTGTATTGGAGTGGCCAGTACTTCCTGGGGACCCTACAACTCGGGAATCCCAGCGGTTATCGGAACAACCACTGGGGGACGTCGCCGGTCTGCGGAATCACCAACGATAACGATCCCTATGTCGACCATTACTACGACTCCTCGAACACGTATGTCGCGTTCAAGCCAACCATTCAGGTCACCGGTGATCCGACCGGGGCCACGCGCTGGGCGTTCTGGTATCTCGGTGGTGCTCCGTCCATTGATGGATACTACGTTCAAGTGGCCTTAACCGGGCACACGAACTGGGGAATCGACACGAGTCCAATCACCTGGACTACGATCCTCGGCGCCAACAAGATCAACACGACCCCCAATACCGGCCCGCAGGTAATGCTCACGAGTTTAGTGCCCAGCGCGCTACACTCGGCGGCGTATGATGTGGCCGTTCAGATTTCTACCGATGGCCTGCCGTCCGATGGATTTCCGCTGTACATCAACACTCCGCGATCGGCTCTGTCCGCGGTCGTTGGCAGTGGCAATGCGCCGCCGAACGGATTCTATGTCGATATCGGCTACACGCCACTTGACAATCTCGATTATGGCTTGGCGCCGATTACGATGCACGAGACATTTGAGAACCGCAAGAACGACTTTGCCAACACCGATTGGGCCACGCCGTCGATCTCGAGCGGAGTCCCTGGCGACTGGGATGCCGCAAACCATAGGTTCCTTGACAGACTGTCGGCGTTTGGATATGCCACGCCACCAGCGGCTAATTACAATCCAAATGGCAACACATTAGTATTGAATCTAACTCAGAAGTGGTGGTTGGGTACGGCAAATAGCCCCGCGAACGTCAATACCTTTACCGGCTCCTGCATCAGGCTGAATAAGACTCAGTACTACCAGGATCACGCGGGGCCCACGGTACAGCAGACACCGGCTAACAACGCAGCCTGCGCGGCGGGGCAGTTTGTGAATTAGGATTCGGAAGAAGGAGAATGGCTATGAAAAGTGTTCGACGGGACGTCGCGACGCGTGTCGTGGTCAGTGCGCTCCTGCTCATTGGCGTCGCGGGAGCGTGCCAAGGGCAGTCACTACTATCCTTGGCGCCTAGGGCGGATGTCATAGTAGTCGGGACGGCCTTTGCCCGCACCGACTCCGGGAAGGTCATTACGTTCAGCCTGTCAATTGAACAGTCTCTGAAGGGGACGTTAAAAGCTGGTACTGTTTGGCCTGTGCAGTGGCAGTCGTTGTGGGCGAATAGCCAGACGTATGGAGCTACCTCGTGGAGGGGCATCTGGTTCCTGACTCAGACGAAGTCCAGTGTTCTTCAGGTAATTCCGGTCCGGATGGGCGTAAAGGCGTTCTTTAGTGAGTTGTTCTATCAGCTTTCGCCGCAACCGGCACCGGCGGAGTTGGCGAGTGACGTTGGCACTTCCCTCGTCGATGCGATCGTGCTTCAGTTGGCCAACTCGGCTATGTACGATGGCAGCGATCAGGTCCTTCAGGCGGCTGCATCGTCGGAGTCGGGGAACATTACAAGGGCGTTTCGGTTCCTGGCCGGACGCAGCGGTGCAAGACAACAGGCGATCGGGCTTGCGGGGTTAATAATGGGGAATGACATATCCGCTTTGGTTCAATTCGAGGCGGGGTCCGCCGCAATGAGCGCTGCGGACCTTAAGTTTCCGGCAGCAGCTATCGGAGTGTGGTTTCGGAGCCCGGATGATACCGCCATCGCAGCGCTGGGAAGGTTGGTGAAGTCGGGTTCCGAGGCGGTCCGCGATGCCGCGACACTTTCTCTGAGGTCCATTCACACAGCTGCTACGGTGCCCATTCTGGTGTCGCTCCTGGACGATCAGAGCGCCAGCCGGAGAGCGGGTGCCGTGAACGGTTTGGCTTCGTTTGCCAATGGATTTGGAATTCAAACCCCTTCGAATCTCGCGAGCATGGCATACATGAACACAGCCGCACCAAGCCCCTACCGGACCGCCGATACGGAAAAATCTGTGGGAGTATCTCCGGACTCCGGTGGCGCATCGATGTCAGCGGATACGGACCTACAGAGTGCCGTTACATTTTGGAAGGCATGGTGGCAACAACACCAGAGCGAGTTTCAACATTAGGTGGGTTTGGGTTCAGTAGACTGCGGGTTCCAGACTTGAGCAAGCGGCAGTCTGGAACGAAGGCCGTCGATTCTAAGCAGGGCCGCCTATATTCGCGTAGAAGACCTCTGCTGTCACTCGCGCCGGCCCACGAGGGCGGCAGCGGACGGATCGAAAGCCACGGACGGAACGGAGTGATCGCGGAGTTGCTGCAACTGGCCGCGACTGGCCGCGCCGTCGTTGCTCCGGTATCCGCGCCGAGGCACAGGTTGCCGGAAGTCCCCGCATGGAGGACACCCCTCGCTTGGTGGGCCCGGCACTAGCGAGCACGCCGGGACCGTCGGCCGGTATGCGCCCGCTCTTTCGGCCATCCGTGCCGACGCGCTACGGCGTACCTGCAATGCGTTGCGGGAGGCCGTTTTGGTGGCGTCCTGGCGCTATTGATCACACCGCCGTCTTTTCGGGGGTGGGATCCCTGGCGCTGTTCGGGGTGGCTGTGCGGACCGGCATCATCATGCTGGAGTACAGCAACCAGTTGCGTGCGCGCGGCGAGGCGGTCCTGAGCGCCGCCGTCAACGGATCGGTGCAAAGGCTGCTCCCCATCAGGATGACCATGATGGTGGCCACGCTGGGCTTGCTGCCGGCGCTGTATATGTGGCTGGCCCGTGACGGCGATGTGCTGCCGGAGGTGGAGAGGGAGGCCATTTAGCGGCTGCGGCAGGTTTCCCGCCGGCAGATCAAACCGGATATGATGGTCGTATTCCGTCCCATCGAATGAGATTCGCGAGCGCACATCGAACGCTGGCCGGCAAAGCGATTGTCGCGGCCACCCTGCTATTCGCGGTCGTGACGGTTCGACTGTACCTCTACAGCCCCTGGCATCAGCACCAGCTCGGGCCGCAGGGGCGCCAGACTTGTGCCTTCAATACGGTTGAGCAAAGCGACGGCCTGGAGGCATCCAGCCATATCGTAGTCGCTCCACCCCCCATTGAACACGACCGTCTGGCCGAGGCGCAGACCACCATTGTCGCCGGGTGGCACTTCCGGCAGAGGGTCTCGCGCGCCCCGCCCGCATAGCCGCATTCCCGTTTCGTCAGTCCGAAAATGTGCGTCTCACAAGAGATGCCGAGGAGTGTGAAAGCCCATGGGGCAGTGTAACTTTCGAGCCTACGTTCGAATTTCAGCCTGGGTGCCGGTAGGGTTGCTGCTGGCGTTTCAGGCGCATGCTCAGTCTTCGCCGGCGGCGAAGCTGACCGTCGAGCAGGCTGTTGCCGAAGCGATTCAGAACCACCCTTCTCTAATGGCGGAGCGCGCCAACATCGGGATCGCGGATGCGCGCATCCTGACGGCCCGCCTGCGCCCCAACCCGGCGGTGAGCACGGAAGGCGACCATCTGGACGTGCTCGGCACGGGCTTCAACGAGGCCAATGGAGGCGGTCCGACGGAATTCAGCCTGCGGACCGATTGGCCGATCGAGCTGGGGGGGAAACGGGAACGGCGCATCGATGTGGCCGAGAAGTCGAAGTCGGTGGTTGAGCTGGCCTTTCTGGACGCCGTGCGAGTGCTAACGCTGGACGTAAGAAACGCATGCGTCGCCGCCCTGCTGGCCAGAGAGAACCTCGATCTGGCCCGGCTCAACCTGGAGTCGCTCAACCGAATCGTGGCCATCAACGCCGGGCGGGTGAAGGCGGGAGATATTCCGGAGGTGGATCTGATCCGGTCCCGTGTGGCGGCTCTGCAATACGCCAACGCGGTGCGGCGGGCCGAGTTGGCCGTGCAGGAGGCGGCCATGCGGCTGAAAACGGTTTTGGGCAGATCCACCGACTCGCCCGCGGCGGAGGTCTCCGGAGACCTCCAGCGGGAGCCCACCACAGTCGCCCTGGAGGAACTGCGCGCCACGGCGCTCGATTCGCGGCCGGACCTGAGAGCGTTGCGGCTGGACCAGGAGCGGGCCGCGGCCGAGCTGAGGCTGCAGATGGCGCAAGCCAAGCCGGATCTCACAGTCGGCGCGGAGTACCGGCGGCAACAAGTGAACGCGCAGAGCAACTCGCTGGGGTTTTTCGTGAGTGCGCCGCTGCAGATCTTCAACCGGAATCAGGGCGAGATTGCGCGCGCGCGGCAGGAGCAGCGGCAGGGCGGACTGCGGGTGCGCGCCCTGGAACTGGCGGTGGCGGGCGAAGTGGAGAACGCCTACAATCGCTTCCTGACGGCGCAGGGATTGTTGCAGGCCATCCGAGGGCAATTGCTGGAAGGGGCCAGGGACGTGCGCGAGATCACGGACTTCTCCTACCAGCACGGGGAAGCCACACTGCTCCAGTTGCTGGACGCCCAGCGGGCCTATAACGACACCATGCAGGATTACAACGAGGCGCGGGCCGAATATGCGCGCAGCCTGTACCTGTTGGACGGAGTTTGTGGAAAGGCGGTGACGAAGTGAACCGGCGGCCGTATGCACTCATCTTCCCGACTGTTTGGCTGCTATCGACCGCAGGATGCGGCAGCGAAGCAGTCCAAAGCCGTGCGGTCCCCGCTCCGGCCCAGGAGGCCAGCGACGAGAACCGGATCGTGTTGCCGGCGGACTCCCCGAAACTCCAGCAGATGCGACTGGCGACGGTGGAGCTGCGCGAGGTGCTGGAGGAGGTAGTGTCGGCGCCGGGAAAGGTGGAGTTGAACCCCAACCGCGTGTCACGCGTTTTGATGCCGGTGGCGGGCCGAATCCGGGCGGTCCTGGTGGGACTGGGCGACGCCGTAAAGGAAGGGCAGCCGCTGATCGGCGTGGACAGCCCCGACGCCAATACCGCGCTGGCGGCATTCAGCCAGGCGGAGGCCCACCTGAGGCAGGCGGCTTCCGCGCAATCCAAGGCGGAGAAGGACCTGGCACGGGTCAAGGAGCTTTACGCGTTTCGCGCGGCGGCGTTGAAGGACGTGACCAGCGCGGAGAACGACCTGGTGCAGGCGCAGGCCACGGTGGAATCCAGCCGGGCCGACGTGGACCAGGCTCGCCAGCGGCTAGAGGTGCTGGGCCTGAAACCCGGCGGGGAGAACCGCGAGGTCATGGTGCGCGCCCCCATTTCGGGGAAGGTGCTGGAACTTGCGGTGGCCCCCGGAGAATACCGAACCGACACGGCGGCCAGCTTGATGACGGTGGCGGACCTGAGCACGGTCTGGATCACATCGAGCGTGCCCGAGTCGAGCATTCGGCTGATCGAGGTGGGCGAGCCGGTGGATGTGGTACTGGCGGCCTACCCCGGCGAAGCGTTCCACGGCCGGGTGACGCGGATTGCGGACACCGTGGACGCGGAGACCCGCACGGTGAAAGTGCAGGCCGAGCTGGCCAACCCGGGCGGCCGGTTCCGGCCCGAGATGTTCGGCAGCATCCGACACTCGCATGGCCCCAAACCCGTGCCGGTGATTCCCCTCGGCGCGGTGATCCAGACCGGCCAGGGGGCGGTGGTCTACCGGGAGACTGGGAAAGGCGTGTTCGAGAAGACCGTGGTCACGGTGGGAACCCCCCGGGAGAGGTATGTCCCGGTGCTTTCGGGCCTGCGAGTGGGGGATCGCGTGGTCGCCGAAGGCGGCGTTCTGCTGAAGGGCAACTGAGGTCTACGGCACACCATGGACAAAATTCTGGAGCAGGGACTTCGGCGCCGCTTTCTGGTGGTCTTCTTCAGCTTGTGCCTGGCCGGTTTGGGGGTCTGGTCGTTGAACCAGCTCAAGGTCGAGGCCTATCCCGACATCTCGGACATGCAGGTGACGGTGGTCGCGCTGCAACCCGGCCACGCCCCGGAGGAGGTGGAACAGCAGGTCACGGTGCCCATCGAACGCGCGCTCAATACCGTGCCCAACGTGATTTCGCGAAGGTCCAGGACGATCTTCGGCCTGTCGGTGATGGACTTGACGTTCGCCTTCGACGCGGATGAGAACGTTTCCCGGCAGATGGTGTCCGAGAGGCTGCGCGACGCGGAGCTGCCCGACGGGGTCCAAGCCACCCTGGCGCCTCCCACCACGCCCGCGGGGGAACTCTACCGTTACGTGCTGACGGGCGCGGGAATGAACGATATTCAACTGCGCGAAATCCAGGACTGGGTGGCCGAACCGCGGTTGCAGCAGGTACCGGGGGTGGGGGACGTGGTCCCCTTCGGCGGCCTGGTGAAGCAGTACCAGATCGCCATCGATCCCATGGCGCTCTACAAGTACGGGCTCTCGATCCGCCAGGTAGCCGACGCCGTCAGCGCCAACAACCAGAATGCGGGGGGATCGCTTCTGCCCAGCGGCCAGCAGGCGCTGATGGTGCGCGGGTTGGGGCTGATTCGCTCGGTGACGGACATCGAGAACGTGGTAGTGGCGTCCAAGGGCGGCACACCGGTGTTTCTGCGCCAGGTGGGGACGGTGCAGTTGAGTGCCGCTCCGCAAACCGGTGTATTCGGGCTGAACGGCAAGAGCGGCGGCGTCGAAGGCATGGCCGTCATGCGGCGGGGCGAGAACCCCAGCGAGGTGTTGACGGGAATCCGCGAGGCGGTGGACGAGCTGAACGATTCGCCTCTGCTGAAGGGCGCGCGGATCGATCCCATCTACGACCGTACGGAACTGGTCTCGACCACGCTGGGAACGGTTTCAAGGACGTTGCTGGAGGCTTTGGCGATCGTCTTTGTGGTGCTGGTGTTCTTCCTGGGCAGCTTTCGGGCGGCGGTGTTGACCGCCATCACCATCCCGCTCAGCCTGCTGTTCGCCTTCGCGTGCATGTACTTCGGCGGTGTGCACGCCAGCCTGCTGAGCCTGGGCGCGCTGGATTTCGGCATTATCGTGGACGGGACGCTGGTGATGGTGGAGTGCATCGTGCGGCGGCTCCCGCGCGGGGAGAACGGCGCCTCCAGCATGGCCGCGGTGAAGGGCGCGGTTTCCGAGATGCGCCGGCCGATCTTCTTTTCGCTGCTGATTCTGATCGCCGCCTACCTGCCGCTGTTCACACTGGAGCGTGTGGAACGGCGCCTGTTCACGCCCATGGCGTTTACCATCGCCTCGGCGCTGGTCGGGTCCCTGATCTTCTCCCTGACTCTGGTTCCGGTTCTGGCTACGTACCTGTTTCCGCGCGGCATACGGCCCTGGCGGAACCCGCTGGTTCGCTGGCTGACGCTGGGCTACGAGGCGGCGCTCAACGTGCTGCTGAAGAGCCACCTGATTGTGATCGCCGGCACGCTGGCGGTGGTCGGCTTCGGCTTCGTGCTGGCGGGGAAGCTGGGCACGGAGTTCCTGCCGCAGCTCGACGAAGGCGTCCTGTGGATCCGGGCCAATCTGCCCCCGGGGATTTCCTTGCAGGCATCCGCCGAGGTGGGGGCGAAGATACGGTCGATCGTGACGCAGTCGCCGCAAGTGAAGTTCGCGACTTCGCAAACCGGGCGCCAGGAATCCAACACGGAACCCTTTGGGCCGAACCGGAATGAATTTCTGATAGGGTTGACGCCTTACTCGACATGGCCGCCGAACATGCGGAAAGCCGACCTGGTGAGGGAGCTTTCCGAGAAACTGCGCGCCACCATTCCGGGGGCGACCTTCAATTTCACGCAGCCGATTATCGACATGGTCATGGAAGCGGTCACGGGATCGTCGGCGGACTTGGCCGTGATCATGAGCGGACCGGATCTAAACGTGCTGCGCGCCAAGGCGGACCAGGTGCTGAAGATGCTCCGCCAGGTGCCGGGCGCAGCCGACACGGCGCTGGAACAGGAGGCGGACCAGCCTCAACTGCAAATCGAAATCGACCGGCAGGAGGCGGCCCGTTACGGCATCAACGTGGCGGATATCCAGGGCGTCGTGGAACTGGCTATCGGAGGCCGGCCGGTGAGCACCATGTTCGAGGGGGATCGCCGGTTCGACATCGTGGTGCGCTACGCACCGGAGGCCCGCAGCACCATGGCCGGAATCGGGGGCATCCTCATTCCGGCGGCGGGCGGGGCCAGAATCCCGCTCTCGCGCGTGGCGGAAGTGAAGGTGGCGAGCGGCGCGTCGGTGATCTCGAGGAGCGAGAACCAACGTACGATCAGCGTGCGAACCAACATCCGCGGGCGCGACCAGGGTAGTTTTGCGGCCGAAGCGCAGCGCCGGTTTCGGGCGGAGGTCCGGTTGCCGCGCGGTTACAAGGTGGATTGGGGCGGGCAGTTTGAGAACCTGAACCGGGCCCGCCGGCGGCTGGCGTGGATTCTACCGATTACCATCCTGCTGATTTTCACGATCCTGTACTGGACTTTCGACTCGCTGCGCAAGGCCGCCCTGGTGCTGGTCTCCGTGCCTCTGTCCATTGTCGGCGGGGTGGCGGCCCTGTATGTGCGGGGCATCCCGTTCAGCGTTTCGGCGGCGGTGGGGTTCGTGTCCCTCTTCGGAGTGGCGGTGATGAGCGGGGTGCTGTTCGTCACCGAAATCCACCGCCAGCGCACGGAGCACGGCCGCCCGTTGAGGGAGGCGGTACTGGTGGGGGCCTCCAATCAATTCCGCGCGCTCCTGACGCTGGTACTGGTGGCCATGCTGGGCATGGTGCCGGCGGCATTCGCCAAGGGAATCGGAAGCGATGTGCAACGTCCCCTGGCCACGGTGGTGCTGGGTGGACTGATCTCGACGCTGCTGCTGACCCTGCTGGCGATGCCGGGACTGTACTACCTGGCGGAAGGGCATCGGCGATCAAGCCGGTAGGGGCCGGGCATGCCCGGCCCCTACAACCTCTGAGCTCCCTCGATCTTGCCGAGGGCGCGGTCGAACGTGCCAAGAGGAAGATGGCCGGCCTTGCGAGCCAGTTGCAGCATCAGGCAATCGGAGAAGCCGAGAGCCGGCCGGGAGCGGAAGAGATCGAGCGCCGCCGCCACGACGTCGGAATCCTGAACCGTCAGGTCCCGGTGATTCAGCAGCATTTCGACGGCGGTGACCAGGCCGGCGGCGGGCAGTTCGTACACGGTTGTCAGGACCCAGGTGGCTTCGGCAAGGGCGAGAATCGATACCCACGCCCCCTTCCCGACAAAGGCATCGGCAGTTGCGGCTTGCCGGGCATCGTCTCGCGTAACAAGCCGAACGAGAACGTTGGCGTCAACCGCGCGCATGACGCTCCCGGACGCTGCGCCGGATGCCCTCTTTCATGTCGTCGATGCTTCGCGATTTCGGGGCCTGGCCGGGAAACAACGCCCGATGGATGTCCTGGGACGTGAACCGGGCCGCGCGCCGCACCACGATCTTTTCGCCGTCTTCGTCCCATTCCAGGATCGATCCTGGACCGATACCGAGCTTTCGACGAACGCCGGCCGGGACCGAGATCTGCCCCTGTGCCGTGACCTTGGAATGAGCCAGTGCCATGCTTTTACATTACCACGGTAATGAACGTGGGACAGACGATCGGGTTCGCCCGCGAAACCCCATGAAAAAGAGCGGCTTTGTGGGGCAGGCAATCTTGCCTGCGGACTCGCTTTCAGCGGGTCCAGCCGCCTATTAGGCGGCCTGCTTTTTCAACCGGCCGCGGTATGGCGAGGTTGGCAGACCACCAGGAACGATGGTCTGCCCCACAAGGCCGACCGGCTGCCAAGGCCCGAGAGTGCTGCAATACGAGCTATTTCACTTTGGCGAAGAGCTTGGCCAGGGTCTTGACCACCTGGTCGACGTCCTTCTCGGTCACGATGTAGGGCGGCAAGAAGCGCAGCACGGTGTCGTGCGTGCAGTTGATGAGCAGGCCTTCGGCCATGGCGTCCAGCACGATCTGTTTGCCGGGAACGGTCAGCTCCATCCCCAGCATCAGGCCGAATCCACGCACTTCCTTGACGAAGCCGTGCTTGCGGGCCAACTCGTTCAGCACCACGTGGAAATAGCCGCCCACTCGCTGGATGGAGGGCAACAGCTCTTCCAGGATGTCGAGGAACTCGAGCGCTACGCGGCAACCCAGGGCCCCACCGCCGAAGGTGCTGCCGTGCATGCCCGGCTGGATGGCGGCCGCGGCTCTCTCATTGGCGACGATCACCCCGAGGGGGAGTCCGCAGGCCAGCGGTTTGGCCGCCGCCATCACGTCCGGCAGAATCACGGGATTCGAGCGCTGATAGGCAAAGTAGGTTCCCGGCCGGCCCACGCCGCACTGGATCTCATCGGCCACCAGCAGGGCGTTGTAACGGTCCGCCAACTCGCGAGCCTTGGCCACGTAGGCGTGGGTCAGCGGATAGATGCCGCCCTCGCCCTGGATCATCTCGAGCACGATGCCCGCGGTGCGCTCGTTGAAGGCCGCCTCCAGAGCGGCAAGATCGTTGGGCGGAACGAATTTGACGCCTGGGATCAGCGGCTCGAATGGCTCGCGGTACTTGGCCTGGCCGGTTATAGAAAGCGCGCCCAGCGTGCGTCCGTGAAAAGAATTCTCGAGCGAGATAATCTCGTATTTGTCGGGGTGGATGGCGCGGCCGTGGCCGTGCACCATCTTGAGCGCGCCTTCCATCGCTTCGGTGCCCGAATTGGCGAAAAAGGTGCGCTGTAGACCGCTAATTTCCGCCAGGCGCTTGGCCAGCGGTCCCTGATACTGGTTGTAATAGAGGTTGGAAGTGTGGATCAGCAGCCCGGCCTGCTCGCGAATCGCCGCGACAATCCGCGGATGGGCGTGTCCCAATGCGTTCACGCCGATGCCGGCGATGAAATCGAGGTAGCGGTGACCTTCCAGATCGTAAACGCAGCAGCCTTTTCCGCGGCCGAGGACCAGCGGATAACGGGCGTAGTTCTGCAACAGATATTCCCGCTCCAGGTCCATCGTCTGCTGGGCGGATTGATCCACAACGGGGGGGAAAGCGCTTGACATCTACGTATTATAGCGCGGCCCGCGGTTGAGCACCGGCCTGGTGGCCAAGAAGGTGCCGCAGGCGGGTCTCCGTTCAACCGGCTCAATCGCCGTACAACCAACAAATCCAACGGTTTAATGCCAATCCGTACCTGTTGGTCCCGCACCCCGCGTATACTCTTCTCAAGCACTCAAGGGAGGTCCAGTGGGGATGCACAAGCCTATTAAGTATGCCGAGAAAGCCCTGACTTATGCCGCCGGCGCGGCTTGGTTTGTTTTCGACCAGCTCAACCGGATCCGCCGGAATCCGGGGTTCGTGCCGAAGTGGTCGGACAAGCCGCTGCTGAAATCGTGGGAAAAGGCCAAACCTCCGTTGGGGTGGCCGCGCGAGACCGATTCGCTGTGCCCGCGCTGCGTCCCGGAAATCCGCCAGCAGATTCTGGACGGCAAGACTCCGCTCGAAGTGCTGTACACCGATAAACCGGGCGAGATCAAAGCGCGGATCGTCGAGCGCGACGGCCGTATCCTGATGGTGAAGGAGTGCCCCATCCACGGCCGCTTCGAGGACGTGATGGCGGTGGACACGGCGTTCTACCGGCACATCGAGCAGGTGTTCCCCGGCCGGGACATCCGCGCGCACAACGATTCCACGCTGCACAAGCACGGATCGAGCACCATCACGCACGGGCGCGGCTCGGTGCTGACCATCGACCTCACCAACCGCTGCAACATGATGTGCGACCCCTGCTTCATGGACGCCAATCAGGTGGGTTTCGTGCATGAGCTGAGCTGGGACGACATCCGCACGCTGCTCGACAACGCCGTCACCATCAAGCCCAGGCGGCAGATGTCGGTGCAGTTTTCGGGCGGCGAGCCGACGCTCTCGCCCCACTTCCTGGATGCCGTGCGCTACGCGCGTGAAGTGGGCTACACCTCGGTGCAGGCGGCCACCAACGGCATCGAGTTCGCCAAAAGCGCCGAGTTCTGCCGGCAGGCGGCCGAGGCCGGGCTACGCTACGCATATCTGCAGTTCGACGGGATCGGCAACGCCGCCAACCAACACCGCAAGGTCGGCAACCTGTTCGACGTCAAGCTGCGGGCCATCGAGAACCTGTACGCCAACGGGGTCGATATCATCCCGGTCATCACGATTATCAACGGGATCAACAACGAGCAAGTGGGGCGCATCGTGCAGTTCGCGCTCGACAATCCCAAGAAGATTCCCTTCCTTTCGTTCCAGCCGGTCTCCTTCACGGGCCGCGACGAAGCCGTCACCGACGAGCGCCGCGCCGCTCAGCGCTACACGCTCTCGCACCTGGCGCACGACGTGAAGAACCAGACCGGCCTGGGCGAGCCGGCGCGCGACTGGTTCCCGATTTCCTTCATGTCCACCTTCTCGGACTGGAGCGACCTGGTGCACGGCCCGCAGGCCGATTGGGGCCAGTTGAGCTGTGGCTGCCACCCGAACTGCGGAGTGGGCATGGCCGTGATGGTGGACAAGGAAACCAAGGAATCGGCGCCGGTGACCGCGTTCCTCAACGCCGACCGGCTGGCTCGAGATGTGGCGCGCATCAACGACGCAGCGCGCGGCAAGGCGCTCTCGGTAGTGGGCATGGCGCTGGCGGTGGCGCGCAACTACGATCCCTTCCAGGCTCCCACTCACTTCAAGCTCAGCGACATGCTGAAGAAATTCGACAAGACATTCGGGGCCACCGGCAAGAACTACGGCAAAGTGGGTAAGGACCGCACCCTGGCCGATATCGAGCAGCGCCGCAAGGACCGTTGGAACTTCCTGTTCATCGCGGGCATGTGGTTCCAGGACCTGTTCAATTACGATTTCCGCCGCACCGAGCAGTGCATCATCCCGTACGCTACGCAGGAGGGCGAAATCTCTTTCTGCGCTTACAACACCGGCGTCGGCTGGCGTAACATCATCGAGAAGATGCACATGACCGCCACGCTCACCAAGTGGTACGAGGAGCGCGGCCGGCACGAGATTTTCGCGGGCGGCAAGTCAGTCCCGCTGAACAGCCTGGAGCACTCGCTGGTGCTGCGCCAGGAGCTGGTCGCGACCGAAGCGCAGCACGACCTGGACCGGCTGGGCATCGCCAAGAACGCTGGTGAAGAGAAGACTCGCGCGCGCGACGCGAAGTTGAAGGAGCGGCAGGAGAACGAGCGCATGATGAAGCTGTATCGCGAGCACGTGCTCAAGGAGCAAGCGGGCCCGGAGTTGGTGCAGATCGGCGGCATCGCGCCCGCGCCCCAGGCGGCCGAGGACCGCGGGGAGGTCGGCGCCTTCGGCGATTGAGGAACCACCGTGGCGCAGACTCTCAGTCTGCCGCGTCCCGACTCATCGGGACGCTCTTTGGTGCACGTCCGGCAAGCGTCCCGATGAGTTGGGGCTGCCCTCTGGGCCCGGCTGGCAAGAGTGCCGGCGCCCCACAGAACCCTGCTAACCTGTTCGTGTGTTGCGCGACATGCGGCGAAGCGACCGGGCGGTTGGCGAGGAGCAGGCCCGGGAGATTCTGGCGCGGGCGGAGCATGGCGTGCTGGCGACCGTGGGGGCCGACGGATGGCCGTATGCCGTCCCCGTGAACCACGTGCTCGCCGGAGACCTGCTCTACATTCACTGCGCCATGGAGGGGCACAAACTGGAGAACCTCGCGCATGAGGAGCGCGTCTCCTTCTGCGCGGTGGCGAGCGCCCAGGTGTTGCCGGCCGCACTATCCACGCTCTATGAGAGCGCCGTGATATTCGGGCGGGCGGCGGTGGTGACGGACCCCGGTGAGAAGCGACGGGGGCTGGAACTTCTGGCTCTCCGTTTCTGCGGTGCGATGACGCCCGAGGCGGAAGAGACGATTGCCACGTCGGCTTCGCGAACAGCCGTGGTGCGCATACGGATCGAACGGATCGCCGGCAAGGCACATCGTCGGCAGAGTAGTGTAGATTAGTGTTGATGAAGGCGCTTTCTTCCGCTCTGCGGTTCCCCGCGCTATGGATTGCACTCGTTATGCCTGCAGGCCTATGGGCTCAGAATGGGCTCACTTTCAGCAAGGCGTTCGGCACGAACCACATTCCGCTGAATGGGAGCACCACCCTGAGTTTCACCATCACCAATATCAGCGTCGGCTATAAGGGTTATATCCACTTCAACGACGACTTGCCGGCCGGCTTGGTGGTGTCGACACCCAACGGGCTGAGCGGCGACTGCAACGGCGTCCCCTTGGCCGTCGCGGGAAGCGGTTCCGTGAGCCTGGGGGAGGATGTTGCGATTAACGCCGGGCACTTGGACGGAGGCGATTCTTGCACCTTCTCGGTGAACGTCACGGGCATCGCGACGGGACTGCAAACCAACCTCACGGACCCGCTCAACTGCGACTGCATCCCCGCCACTGGTGGCACGGCTACGGATACTTTGACCGTCGACGCGGCGATTCCGCCCACCATCAGCAAGTCGTTCGGCGCGGCCAGCATTCCACTGAACGGCAGCACCAGTCTGAGCTTCACCATCACCAACCCCGATCCCATCGCGTCGCTGACCGGAGTAGCGTTCACCGACACCTTGCCGGCGGGGCTGGTGATCGCGACACCCAACGGCCTCACCGGTTCCTGCGGCGGCGGCACCATCACCGCCACGGATGGGTCCGGTTCCGCGAGTTTGGCGGGGGCCACGTTGGCGGCGTTCGCCTCCTGCACGTTCTCGGTGAACGTCACGGGTATAACGGCGGGAACCAAGAACAACAGCACCACGGTCACTTCGAACGAAGGCGGCACCGGCAACACGGCTACGGCCAGTGTAACCGTCAACGTACCGAATCCGCCCACCATCGGCAAATCGTTCGGCTCAGCCAGCATTGTGGTGGGCGCGAGCACCAGCCTGAGCTTCACCATCACCAACCCCAACGCCGGGGCGGCGCTAGACGGAGTAGGCTTCAGCGACACGTTGCCGGCGGGCCTGGTCGTCGCGACACCCAACGGGCTTAGTGGCACCTGCGGCGGTGGCGCCATCATCGCCGCGGCGGGAACCGGTTCCGTCAGCCTGACGGCAGGAACGTTGGCGGCGGGCGCTTCCTGCGCGTTCTCGGTGAACGTGACGGGCGCCACCGCGGGCACGAAGAACAACACCACGAGCGCAGTCGGCTCCACCGAAAGCGGCGCCGGCAGCACGGCTTCGGCTAGTGTGACCGTCATCACGCTGAATCCGCCCACTATCGGCAAGGCGTTCGGCGCGCCAAACATTCCGGTGGGAGGAAGCACCAGCCTGAGTTTCACCATTACCAACCCCAACACCGGCGCGTCGCTGAGCGGAGTGGCCTTCACCGACACCTTGCCCGCAGGGCTGGTAATTGCGACGCCCTACGGCCTCACCGGAACCTGCGGCAGCGGCACCATCACGGCCACGGCGGGGTCTGGTTCCGTAAGCCTGGCGGCCGGGACGTTGGCGGCGAGCTCCTCGTGCACGTTCTCGGTGAACGTGACGGGCACAACGTCTGGAACCAAGAACAACACCACGGGCACGGTGAGTTCGACCGAAGGCGGCACCGGCACAACGGCTTCGGCTAGTGTGACAGTCGCCGCCATCGTTCCGCCGACCATCAGCGAGGTGTTCGGCGCGGCCAACATCCTGGTGGGGGCCAGCACCAGCCTGAGCTTCACCGTCACCAACCCCAACCCCAGCGCGTCGCTGAGCGGAGTCGCCTTCACCGACACCTTGCCGGCGGGGCTGGTAGTGGCGACACCCAACGGCCTCACGGGCACTTGCGGCGGCGGCGCCATCACGGCCACGGCGGGGTCCGGTTCCGCGAGCCTGGCGGGGGCCGCGCTGGCGGCGAACGCATCGTGCACGTTCTCAGTGACCGTCACGGGCACGGCGTCGGGCGCCAAGAACAACACCACGGGCGCGGTCGGTTCCACCGAAGGCGGCACCGGCAACACGGCTTCGGCCAGTGTGACGGTGGCCGCCGTCAGTCCCCCGACCATTAGCAAATCGTTCGGCGCGGCCAACTTTGTCGTCGGCGGAAGCACCAGCCTGAGCTTCACCATCACCAACCCCAACCCCGGCGCGTCGCTGAGCGGAGTCGCCTTCACCGACACCCTGCCGGCGGGCGTGGTAATTGCGACACCCAACGGCCTCTCCGGCACCTGCGGCAGCGGCACCATCACGGCCACGGCGGGGTCCGGTTCCGCGAGCCTGGCGGGAGGGACGCTGGCGGCGGCCGCTTCATGCACGTTCTCGGTGAAAGTGACGGGCACGACGGCGGGAACGAAGAACAACACCACGGGCGCCGTCAGTTCGACCGAAGGCGGCGCCGGCAACACAGCTTCGGCGAGCGTGGTGGCGCAACCGCCTGCCGCCATTCCGGTGTTATCGCCAGGGGCGCTGGCAGGACTCGCTCTACTCCTGGCGGGGCTGGGTTGGGCTCTGCCCTGGCTCCGGGTTCAGAGATCCCGGCCGAACGTATAGCTCTGGAAGACGAAGAGATAATTGGTGTTGACCCCGGGCGTGGTGGCGCGCAGGAATCCGCCGGCGAAGACGTGCGCCACGCCGGCTCCAAACGTCCACCCGGAGGCCTGGTAGGTTGCAAATAGATCGGCCTCCTGGCCGACGTGGGTTCCGGCGGTGCCTTTGGCGGAGCGTATGATTGACCCGCCGGAGCTGTTGTAGAGCGCATCGGTGGGGCTGGCCAGCCACCAGTCGTTATACATCGCGCTGAGGGCCAGCGGTTTCGTCACGTGAAACGTGTCCAGCGATCGCAGGTTGTGTATGTTGCGCCAACAGAACAGGTCGGCGCGGCCAAATCGGTCGTGATTGGAGGCGTAAAGCTGGTCGAAGGTGTTGTCGCGCGTGGCAGCGCTCCGGCTGCCGGACGCATACTTGTACTCCGCCTCCAGGTCGAGCGGCAAGCCCACATGAACCGTACGGGAAATGCCGCTGAACCACGCATATCCGCGATGCTGCAGCGGGCCAGTCTTCCCGTTCTGGATGGCCGTCTCGACGCTGTACTTCAGCGACGCCGGCAGAGGGCCTTCGGCGCGGCCACCGAGCGTGTCGATGCCCAGGCGTCCGACTCCCGTGAAACCGCCTATCCGGTTCTGGTCGTGACGGAGCAAGTAAAGATCCACGGTCCCCTTGGGGATGATTCTGGTGAAGGTATCGTACGTGCCCCAAACGCGGTCGCCCAGATCGGGGACATTGAACTTATCCGCCTTGATCTTCACCACTGAAACCATGAGCACCTCGATGCGGGCGCCGGGCAAGCGGTAGTAGAGGCGCGCGGTATCGTAGCTGCGCGAGGTGTTAGTCCATTGCGAATCGCCGATCAAGCGGCCGCGGCCTTCGCCGAGAGCGATCACCTGCCGGCCGAAGATGGCGCCAAACCCGGCTTTGCGCTTGGCGAAGAACTCCACGAAGGCTTCATGCAGATCCATGGAATCGCGCGCGGTGGTGGGGCACACACCGCCGTAGTCCGGCGCCCGCGCGTCCTGGCCGGTGGCCGAGATGCGGAACCATTCGGCGGCATCGAACTGCGCGCCGATGCGCGTGCGCAGCAGCGGGTTGTCGAGATTCTTGGCCAGCCCGAAGTTGTTCCCGGTGCGCGATTCGCCGCGCACGCGGAACTCGAAAATCAGCCGGAAACGGCCGCCGGTCTCCTGGCCCAGAAGCTTGTTCAATTCCCCGCCCGGGTTGGGAATCTGAGCTGCCGCTACTCCGCCAACGAGAAGCAAGACAACAGCCCGGACCCGCTTCACTTCATCACCACGTCCCAGGTTTTGGCGCGCCGCGAGGTGCCCGCCGGTCCTTCGATGTTGAGGATCACCACGAACTGTCCGGCCTTCTGATACGCATGGATGGGGTGCTGCTCGGTAGAACTGGTACCGTCGCCGAACTCCCATTTCCAGGATGTGATCTTGCCCACCGACAGATCCTCGAAGGCCACCAGCCGCCGGTTCCTGTCCAACACCTTGAACGACCATTGCGCATCGATGGCCTTCTGAAATTGCGGCTCGAGGGGCATCAGCTTAAACGCCACCAGCTCGTCGGCTTTGCCGTACATGGTGTGTTTGCGAGAGAGATTCCAAAACGTGTGGGCGTTACTGTTGACGTCGTCGTAATCCATCACCGCCCAGGCGAGGCCGATAAGCTTGTTCTCGGTGAGCACCGATTCCACGGCACGCTGGGGACCCTCACAGCCGGCGTAGTCGAACGGCGTGATCCACATCTCCATGATGAGCTTGCCGGATTCCCCGGGCTTGAAGTTGTAGTTATAGGCTACGTTGGCATATGGCAGCTCCTTGACATAGGAGTTGCAGCCCCACGCCATGGTCCAGTCCTTGCCCACGGCGGGGGTCATGATGTGGTAGTTCTGCGCTTGCACGCCCTGCAGCGTCAGGCGCGCGTCCATTTGATCGAGCTCCTTGTTGGGCATGAACTGGGGGATCAGCGGGCCGCCGGAAAGGTCGCCGTCCACCACTAACTCGAAGGTGTCGTTGTGCAGGTCGGGATGCGAGAAGTCCCAGTAATTGTCGTAAGCCTCATATAGGAAATACAGGCGGTTGAGACCCTTGACCCACCCGACCTTAACCTTGACGTCCAGGTTCTTCTTGTCGGGTTCCTTGAACTTGCCGGAATCGTCGACAAGCTGGTCGATGCCGATGGCGTAATCGTCGGGCACCATGGACCAATCGTCGGCGTTGCCGTCGATACGGGGGATCATGTTGGGCGGGAACTGGAAGATCTTGAAAGTGGTGCCCGGGCGGTCGAGAGCAACGGCCGGGTAGCAGAGCAGCGCTGCCAGCGCTAGAAGCGGCAAACGGGATGAAGTCATGGTTAGTCCTTGAATGCGACGTTAACATTTTTCGCGGCTGCACCGCGAAGAAGTGGCGCGTGCGGCCGACTGACAATCGGCCGCGCGCAACGGCAAGCCGCAACCTAGGAGTGGGGCGGACGCCCTCGTCCGCACCGGACCCCCTGGTCCGGCTCTTAGGGCCTGTCACGAAACAACCGTGCCAACCGCTCTCAAACGTTCGCGGCTCGGATCGGCGTTCCGAGCCGCGAACGTAAGAAGGTGTGAAAAAGGCGCCCGCAAGCGGGCGAGGCAGGCGGAACCGCCCGCCCCACCTCTGAAAATGCAGGACTTGTTGTGGTGGCGCAGGCGGTTCCGCCTGCGTAGCTGGATTCTTTCACGGCTTCTAATGTTCGCGGCTCAAAACGCCGATCCAATTGTTTCGTGACAAGCTCTTAGTGCGTTCGAGCAGATCGACCAGGGGGCCCGCCCCACGAGTTCGTCGCGGCGCGCGAAGAAGATGACGCGTAGTAGTACAATGACCTCGGAGTTCCACTTTATTTTGAGGTTTCATGCCAGCGGAGGCCGGGTTTGCGCCAGGCCGGGCGGTAACGTTCCTCCACCCTCTATCGCCTTGATATTGTAACCACATGGCTGCGAATCTCCTTTCCAAGAATCTCGGGCGCCTTATGGTCGCCTGGATCGCCGTTGGCGGCCTGATGGCCGCCAAACACGACGGAGTTGTCAAGTCCGGAGGACTACCGATCCCCGGCGCCACCGTAGCCGCCACCCAAGGCGACAAGAAGATGGTCACCACCACCGACGAGCAGGGCGCGTATTCCTTCCCCGAGCTGGCCGATGGCACATGGACCATCGAAGTGGAAATGATGGGTTTCGGCAGACTGACGCGCGAGGTGGGGATTGCATTCGATGCCCCTCCCGCCGACTGGGACCTGAAACTTCTTCCGCCGGGAGCCAACCTTGCCGGTACGCCGGCGGCTCCGGCGGCTCCGACTGCACCCGCGGCGCCCGCGACAGCGGCCGCCGCCACGCCGGCACCGGCGAGTTCGACGCCAGCCGCGGCTGTGGCTTCGGCAACCGCTCCGGCCAGCAAAGCGCCCGGCACAGCCAAAGCAGCGCCAGCCGCCAAAGCGCAGGCGCGCGGCAATCAGCCCCCCGCGAGAGGATCTCAGGCGGGCAATGGGGGGCGTCCGTCGCTAACCCAGGCCATGGCCGGATACCAGCGCGTGGACGTGAACGCGGCAGATGGGGGCATGGCGGCTGGAGTGGAAAACGGGATGGGCAACGAGCTGGCCTCGGCGGACCTGAATCAGAGCGCCGCCGATTCGCTGCTGGTGAACGGCAGCCTGAGCAGCGGCGTGAACATGCCTCAACAGAACGACTGGTTCGGCGGCCCCGGCGGCATGGGGGGCGGCCCGGGCATGATGGGGATGATGGGCGGCCCCGGCGGGTTGGGCGGCGATAACCCCGGCGGCGCTCCGGGAGCAGGCGCGCCAGGCGGCGGCGATGCCGGCGGCGGTGGAGGCGGGCGCGGTATGGGTGGACCCGGCGGTGGCGGCGGCGGGCGCGGTATGGGCGGCCCCGGCGGTGGCGGCGGATTCGGCGGCCGAGGGGGCGGTTTTGGCGGCCGCGGCGGGCCGGGCGGGCGCGGCGGGCCGGGGGGCGGCCGGGGCGGCATGATGGCCTTCGGCAATGCTCGCAGAAACCGCCAGATGCAGTACACCGGCAATGCCAACTTCACCCTGGACAACTCCGTCTGGGATGCGCAGACTTACTCCTTGAACGGCCAGCAGGTGGCCAAGCCGGCCTATGCCGCCTCGAGCGCCAGCCTGATGTTTGGCGGCCCCCTCAAGGTTCCCAAGTTGATGCGCACCGGCAACGGGATGTTCATGATCAACTACCAGTTGAGGCGCAGCCGCAGCGGAACCAGCCAGGTGGGCACCATGCCCACGGCGGCGGAGCGCTCCGGAGATTTTTCGCAGGCTAACGCCCAAGGGCCCGTCACTATTTACGATCCGCTCACTGGCGCGCCCTTCCCCAACAACCTGATTCCAGCGAACCGCATCAATGCGGCGGCACTGGCTCTGGCAAACTACTATCCGCTGCCCAACGCTCCCGGTTTCACTCGCAACTACTCGGCCCCCATCACGAGGGTGAATAACTCCGATAACATCAACGCGCGCCTGATGAACATATCGCTCACCAAGAAAGACCGGCTCTCGGGTGGCGTGGGATATCAAGGCGGCAACGGAACGTCTCCCAACCTTTTCGGCTTTGTCGACACCTCGACCAGCAGCGGCATCAACGCCAACATCGGGTGGACGCATAACATCAGCACCCACTTGATCAACAGCCTGCGCTACACTTTCAGCCGCTCTCGCAGCCTTTCGACGCCATTCTTCTCGAACACGACGAACGTCGAGGGAGCACTCGGCATTACAGGCGCGTCCACCGCTCCCATCAATTGGGGACCGCCCAACCTTTCGTTCACCAGCGGCATCAGCGGGCTTTCCGACGGCGCGGCATCGCTCAGCCGCGGCCAGACCAGCGCCGTGGGCGAGAGCCTGATCTTCGTGCACAACCAGCACAACTTCACATTCGGCGGCGATTTCCGTCGGCAGCAGACCAATCCTCTGTCCGACGCCAACGCGCGCGGGGCTTTCACGTTCACGGGCCAGACCACCAGCCAACTGGCCGGCGGGGTGGCGGCCGCGGGAACGGGCTTCGATTTCGCCGACTTCCTGCTGGGCCGGCCGGACACCAGCTCGTTGCAGTATGGCAACCCCGACAAGTATTTCCGCACCAACTGGTACGACGTCTTCATGACCGACGACTGGCGCCTCAGCACCCAGTTGAGTCTCAACCTGGGACTGCGCTGGGACTACACCGCGCCCATCACGGAGTTGTACAACCGCATCGTCAACCTGGATATCGCGCCCGGCTACACCGCCATCGCGCAGGTGCTGCCCGGGCAGACCGGAAAGCTGACGGGCGCGTCGTATGCCTCTTCGCTGGTAAATCCCGACAAGAACAATTTTGCGCCGCGCATCGGGTTCGCATGGCGGCCTTTCCCCAAGCACTCCACGGTGGTTCGTGGCGGTTTCGGCGTCTACTACAACACTTCGGTCTACGGCACCATCGCCAATAGCCTGGCGGCGCAGCCTCCGTTCGCGCAAACGTTATCGGTGGCCACCTCCCCGGCCAACCCGCTGACGCTCCAGAACGGATTTGTTTTCCCGGCCAACACGGTCACCAACACGCGGGCCATCGACCCGAACTATCGCATCGGCTACCCCATGATCTGGCAGCTCTCGGTTCAGAACGACCTGGGGCATGCGCTGGTGGGGACCATCACGCTGCGCCGCACCAAGGGCACGCGGCTCGATCAGCAGTTTCTGCCGCAGTCGCTGCCACCCGGATCCCGCGCGCTCTCGACGGGCCCAGCCGGCTACATCTACGAACAGTCGAACGGCAATTCCAGCTTGAACGCGGCGGACTTCCAGTTGCAGCGGCGGTTCCGCAGCGGGATATCGGCCAACGCGACGTATAGCTTCTCGAAATCCATCGACGACGCCTCCACGCAGGGCGGCGCGGTGGTGGCGCAGAACTGGCAATTGCTGACCGCCGACCGGGGGCTCTCCTCGTTCGATGCGCGGCACACGCTGAACGCGCAATGGCAGTACAGCACGGCCGTGGGCACGCGCGGCGGCACCCTGGTGAACGGCCCCAAGGGCGCCCTGCTTAAGGACTGGACATTCCAGAACAGCATTTCGATCCGCACCGGTTCACCCCTCACCGCCATGACCGGGGGCAATCGCGCCACCACCACGGGAACCGGGATCACGGGCAGCGTCCGGGCGGACGCCACGGGACTGCCGCTATCCCCGGCGACTCCCGGCGATGGGTTCAATCTCAGCGCCTTCGCGGCACCGGCCGCGGGCCTGTGGGGAAGTGCCGGCCGGAACACCATTCCGGGGCCACTGGTGTTCTCGCTCAACGGTTCCCTGAGCCGCGTCTTCCGGATCGGGGAGCGGCGCAGCATCGACCTCCGCTTCGATGCCACCAACGCCCTCAACCACGCGACCATCACGGGTTGGGGCACGACGGTCAACAACTCCACGTTCGGGTTGCCCACGGCGGCCGCGGCCATGCGGAAGCTGACCGCCAATATTCGATTCAGGTTCTAAACTATGCGAGCCACTGTTCTCACATTTCTAACCGCGCTGCTGGTAGTTTCGGCGCAAAACCCGCCGCGGCAGACTCCGCCCAGACAGAATGGGGCCGCGCAGAATCAGCCGGCGCAGAGTGCCCCGCGGGGCGGCTTCAAGTTTGAGGCCACCACCCAATTGGTGGTCGTCAACATATCGGCCAAGGACAAGGATGGCAACCCCGTCAAAGGCCTGAAGCCCACCGATTTCACGGTCACGGAAGACGGCAAGCCGCAGACGGTGAAGGTCTTCGAATTCCAGGAACTGGAAGAGGCGGCGGCCCCCACGGCGGCCCCCGCGCCCACCCCCAAGCCCGCTCCCGCTCCCGCTCCGGCCGCGCCGGCCAAAACGCTGGAAGCCAATGTAGTCAAACCGGTGGTGGCTACCCAGATCGCGCCCGCCAAGCCGGGCGAGATCAAATACCGGGACCGCCGCCTGCTGGTGATGTTCTTCGACCTGACGGGCATGCCCATCCAGGACCAGATGCGGTCTCAGACCGCCGCTTTGAAGTTTCTCCAAAGCCAGATGACGCCCTCGGACCTGATGGCCATCATGACGTTCTCGAACGACCTCAAGGTACTGGAAGACTTCACCGACGACCGCGACCTGCTCTCCAAGGACATCAAGAGCCTCTCCATCGGGGAAGGCAGCGACATCGCCGGCGCGGTGAGCGACGACAGCGCGGAGGACACCGGCGCCGCTTATTCGGCGGACGACACGGAGTTCAACATCTTCAATACCGACCGTCAACTGGCGGCGCTCGAAACAGCGGTGCGCATGCTGGGATCTCTGTCGGAGAAGAAGGCCCTGGTCTACTTCGCCAGCGGCATGGCCAAGACGGGCCTGGACAACGAGGCGCAATTGCGGGCCACCATCAACGCCGCCGTGCGCAGCAACGTGGCGTTCTACCCCATCGACGCGCGCGGGCTGGTGGCGCAGGCTCCGCTGGGCGATGCCACCAAGGGGTCGCCGGGGGGCCAGGGCATGTATTCCGGCAGCTCCTCGCGTTCGGCCCAGAGCAACTTCCAGGGCCAGCAGGAGACGCTCTACACGCTGGCCGCGGACACCGGCGGCAAGGCGCTGCTGGATAACAACGACCTGGGGCTGGGCATCGTGCAGGCGCAGAAGGACATTTCCAGCTACTACATCCTGGGTTACTACAGCACCAACGAGGCGCTGGACGGACACTTCCGCCGCATCAAGATCACACTGAATCCGACCCTGGCCTCGAAGCTGGGAAAGCCGCTGGATTACCGCTCCGGGTACTTCGCTTCCAAAGAGTTCAAGCAGTTCAACTCCTCGGACCGGGAGCGGCAACTCGCCGAAGCGCTGCTGCTGGGCGATCCCATTACGGACCTCTCCATCGCCATGGAGGTGGATTACTTCCGCCTGGCGCGCACCAGCTATTTCGTCCCCGTGGCCGTCAAAATACCGGGCAGCGATATTGAGCTGGCCCGGCACGGTAACTCGGAGAGCACGCGCCTGGACTTCATCGGCCAGGTGAAAGACGCCAAGGGCGCTATCGCCGGCAACGTCCGCGACTTTATCGAAGTCAAGTTGAAGGACGAAGCTGCCAGCCAATTATCCAAACGCACGCTGCAATACTCCACGGGCTTCACGCTGGCTCCGGGAGCCTACACCCTGAAGTTCCTGGCGCGCGACAACGAAACCGGCAAGATGGGGACGTTCGAAACCAAGTTCACCATCCCGGACCTGACCAGCGAACCGAGGTTCCTGCCGATCAGCTCGGTGGTGTTGAGCAACCAGCGCGAGAAACTGGACGCGGCTGTGGCCACCGCCGAACGGGACCGGAGGCTGCTGACGTCGGACCCGCTGGTACAGGACGGCGTGAAGCTGGTCCCCAGCGTGACGCGCGTGTTCAAGAAGGACCAGGACATGTACGTCTACCTGGAGGCCTACGAGCCCACCGCCGAGACCACCCAGCCGCTGGTGGCGACGGTGAGCTTTTATCGCGGCAAGGTGAAGGCGTTCGAGACGGCGCCGCTACAAGTGACCGAGGGTCTGAACAAGACTTCCAAGGCGCTGCCGGTGCGGTTCAGCGTGCCCATGGCGAAGCTGCAGGCCGGACGGTACACCTGTCAGGTGAGCGTGCTCGACCCGACGGCGAAGAAGTTCGCGTTCTGGCGCGCGCCGATGGTGCTGGTGCCGTAGGGCACCCAGTCTCGGAGAGGAGCTCACACCCCAACCGGGAACTACGCGAGTAGTGTGGTCCCTGCGTGAACAGCAGCCAGCGCCTGGTCCATAGTGGCTACCGAACCGCCATGTTTCCGCGCCAACAGCACAAGGTAAGCGTCAGTGACCTGCCTATGCCCGGCGATTCCCGTGGCCGGCATGTCGAGATACCCAACATCGTCCGGCCAGAATTCGTGCCGCGGGAGGGAGGAAATGGATTCGAGCAAAAGCTTTGCCGATTCCGGCGTCGCCTCCACACCGGCCCGCAGGTGGAAACGAAAGAGCGCGCCTTGCGTGATGGGGCATGTTGCAAACCGATGCCCCTTGCGGAACCACGCCGCCGCGCGCGCGTTTAGACTGTGTTCGGGCGTCGCCAGTGCAATCAGAACATTGGAGTCGAGCAGGTAGATCTTACTCTTCGTCATCGAGAGCCTTGACGTCCTCGGTGGTCACGGGCCGGGCGCAACGGAAAATGGGAAAACCGTAATCGCTCATCTTTATGGATGCGCCTTTCGCCCCTTTCGACGATTGCAGAATGAGGTCGCCAACCACTCGTCCGAGACTGCGATTCTGATCCCGGGCGACGGCCTTGGCGAGGTAGTAGGCCTCATCTGAAATGTCGAGTGTCGTTCGCACAATAACACAATAGCACAAGCGCACAAGCCTTCGTCGGGTTGACCAGCACCCTCGCAGGCGTCTCTTGGCGAGCGCGGCCATCCTGGGATTTGCCTCCCCATCGTGGACACGTTTCGAACTTTGGTGGCATGCCCGACAGCGTCGGTGCGCGCGGTTTTCCGGTCACTGATGCTTGTCATGGTTTCCCGGGTGCAGCGCTTGACATTGGGTAGGTAAGACGGTATCTTACCTGCATGAAGACCATCGTCTCCTCCAAGGGCCAAATCGTTCTGCCGGCGGAGTTCCGGCAGATGGACCGTGTCGAGCCGGGGCAGGAGTTCGACGTCGAGCGTGTCGATCGTGGGGATTATCGCCTCGTCCGGCGTGCGGCTCCGCCGAACGAGGGCGCCATCGCATGGCTACTCGCCTGTCCGCAGAAGGACTTCTTCGTCCCCATCGACTCTGAATTGACGGATGCGCTGTGAAGTATTTAGTCGATGCCAACGTTCTGAGCGAGCCGACGAAACCAACGCCCGATCCGCGAGTCGTTGCGTGGCTTCGCGCACATGAGCCAGATATCGCCGTCGATCCCGTGATTCTCGGCGAACTCCGATTCGGGATTCTCATCCTTCCCAAGGGGAGGAAGCGGGCCGCCCTGGAACGGTGGTTCGACTCGGGGGTCGGGGTACTCAACTGTCTTCCCTGGGACGCGGAGACCGGGCTGAAATGGGCGGAACTGCTGGCGCGTCTTCGCACAACCGGGAAAGCCATGCCAATCAAGGACAGCCTCATCGCGGCGACCGCGCTCGTCCACGGTCTGGCGGTTGCCACGCGAAATCGCGCTGATTTCGTGAACGCTGGCGTGCGTATCGTCGATCCCTTCGTTGGTTGAGGTCTCGCGTCCATTGAGTCCTTACTGGTCGCATAATTCCCCGGCGTCGCATTAGGCCCAACGAGGACTCGAACCAGCGTCCCGCCATGTCATAATAGGCCGCATGCTTCGCACGGTCCTGTTCTGCCTCGCTCCGTTGGCCTGTTTCGGCGCATCCACCATGCCGCCTGAAGGCGACCAGCAACTCGCTCACGACATCTACAAGGAGATGGTCGAAATCAGGTCGGGTTTCACCACGGGGGCCACCACGCCGGTTGTGGAAGCCGTCGCCAGACGTCTGCGCGCCGCCGGGTTCCCGGATTCGGACATCTTTATCGGCGGCGCGATTCCCACCAAATCCAATCTCGTGGTGCGGTTGCACGGCACGGGCCGGCTGAAGCCGATTCTGCTTCTGGCCCACACCGACGTGGTCGAGGCCCGGCGTGAAGACTGGAGCATGGACCCCTTCGCGTTCACCGAAAAGGATGGCTATTTCTACGGCCGCGGCACCGCCGACGATAAGGCCCAGGCCGCCGTCTGGACGGCCAACCTGATTCGCTACAAACGTGAAGGCTTCAAGCCGGACCGCGACATCATCGTGGCGCTCACCGCCGACGAGGAAGGCGGCGGCCCCTCGAACGGCGTCGCCTGGCTCATCAAGAACCATCGCGAATCGATCGACGCCGAGTTCTGCCTGAATGAGGGCGGCCGGGGCCAGATGGTCAACGGCCAGCGTGTCTCGAACGACATACAGGCTGCCGAGAAGTGGTATCTGGATGTGCGCCTGGAGGTGCACAACAAGGGCGGGCACAGTTCCCTGCCCGTGCCCGACAACGCCATCTATCGCCTGGCGAATGCGCTGGTGCGGCTCAGCCAGTTCGCCTTCCCGCTCAAAACCGACGAAACCACGCGCGCCTATTTCGCCGGGATGGCGAAGATCGACACTACGGCGGCGCGCGCCGACCTCGCCAAGGTGGAGGCCGGCGATTTGCCCGCCATGGGACGCATCGCCGAGGCCTCCCCAGCCTGGAATTCCATGCTGCGCACCACCTGCGTCGCCACCATGCTGGAGGGCGGGCACGCCACTAACGCGCTGCCGCAGCTCGCCGCCGCCAACGTGAACTGCCGCGTGCTGCCCGACGATTCGCTTCAGTACGTCCTCGATACGCTCAAGAAGACGATTGGCGACGATCAGGTGGTAGTTTCCATCACGAATCAGGAGGAGAATTCTCCAAGCTCGCCGCTTCGGCCGGACCTGGTGCGCACCATGTCCGTCGTGACCGGCGCCATGTGGCCGGGCGTCATCGTGCTGCCGACGCTGAGTACCGGCGCCACCGATGGCCGTATGCTGCGCGCGGTGGGCATCCCCACTTACGGCGTGCAAGGATTCTTCAACGAGCGCGACGACAATCGCATCCACGGCCGCGATGAGCGCATGTTGGCGCGGTCTTTCTACGAAGGCCAGACCTTTCTCTACGAGCTGGTGAAGGCTCTCTCGGTCACCGGCCAAAATCGATAAAGCCGCGCCGCGGGCCGGTGCTCAGGAGCGTGACGCGCAGGCGGCCCTCGATGGGCGGGAGTACAGCCTGCCGAGCCTCGAACTTTAGAGAGCGGCTGGCACCTGGCCCAGCTCGACGTTGGTCAGGGTGACGATGGCGCCGGGCGGCACGGTCACTTCGCCGGACGTCGCGGGCTCGACGGCATTCTCCTGCTGCGGGCTCACCACTTCCCTGTACCGGAACGGCTCTCCGGACCACGTCACAGTTACTCTTTGAGTCGCCATGGAGCGGTTCAGCAGTACCAGCGTTCGGGCGCCCGCGTTTCCGCTGAACGCCGTCGCCAGAAGGCCCGGGTTGGAGCTGGCCGCCTGCACGCGGGTCATGCCTTCGCGGATTCGCCGGGAATAGGCGCCATACACCCGCAGTTGATGGCTGCTCGCAGCCGGCACCAAGCCGTGTTCGGGGTCCGGCACCATCAGCGTACGCGTCCATCCGTAGGAGGGTTGGGCGACGTTGAGAAGCGTCCAGCAGTACAGGATGCCGCATACGTCCAGCGTGGTCAGCACCTTGTGATAGAGCTGGCCCATGGCAAATGCGGTGCGGTAGGCGCGGTTCTGAAAGGCCGAACTGTTGACACAAAGCTCGCCCGCCAGGAACGGCTTCCCGTCAACGGCCCGCTTCATCTCAAGAAGCCGGGCGTCGAAGCCGTCGGGATCGTAAAAGAAATCCTGGTAGTCGTACATGTTCGAGGTGGCGTAATCGATAGCCTTCCACACCGCGTCCTTCTCGCGAAAGGCTTTGACCGCGGCAATGCCGCCGGAGACGAAGGGCGGATTGTGCATGTGGATCTTGACGGCGCCGAACCCCGCGTCGTCGAGCGCCTTGCGCAAAGCCAGCGTCATCCGCTGCCACACCTCGGGAGGCTGCTCGATCTCGTTCTGAATACCCACGATCTCGGGTGCCGCGCCGGTCTTCTCGCGCGAGACCTGGCAATAGCGAATCATGGCCTTGGCATAGGCATCGATGTCGGGAAGCTCGGTGAGCTTACCGGCGCTGTCGCGCTGCCTGGCCCAGACCGGCAATTCCCAGAATTCGAAGATGGTCTTTCCGCCCATGCTCCGCACCCGGCGCATGTAGTCGAAATCGCTGGTCTCGCAATTCGGGAAGTTGTCGCCGTAGTAGTGCGGGGAGGCGTCCGCCGGCCGGTCCCAGTTGGTCATTTCCGGGTTCAGGAGCGCGCCGGTGGGGTATTCGCGATGCAGCAGCAGGTTGTACTCCGCCAGCTTGCGCCACCAGACCCGCTGGCCTTCCGGGCTGAGCTCGGCGTAGGCGGGCGGAGTGGTGGTGCCGCCAAAACCCAGCATCTGCTGGAAGCGGACGGAAGGGTCCACGCGCACCGTGGCGGTCTCGAGCGCCGGCGGCAGCAGGCGCCCGCGGACCGCGCCGTCCTCTCCCGAATACGCCACCTGGTGCCGGTTGACGTCGAGGGTGCAGTGCGCGACCAGCGCCTCCTGGCCGTTCAGCGCCACGCGAATCGACAGCCGGTGATCGAGCAGAACGGCGACCGCGCGCAAGTCGCCGGTATACTCGACGCTCGATTCCTCCCACAGCCCTTCGGGGTGCCGCGCGGGTCTCTCCGCGACGGGCGGCACTTTGCTCAGCCCCGGCGAGTCGTAGTAGCGCTGTGCCAGGCGGACTCTGCCCGCTCCCACTTCCACGGTGAATCCGCCCGCCGGGCCGGTGAAGATCCAGCGCAACCGGCTCTTCTCGCCCTTCCACTCGTCAATCGCCAGGGTTCGTTCGAACAGAGCCGGCAACCATTCCGGAAAGTATTTCCGTCGAGGCCCCGGCACGTTCCAGCGCTGGCGCGGCGACGGCGCGCCGGGAAACGCAAACGCGTCCCCCGCGGTGGAGGGGCTGTTCCAAGCCGGCAGCACGAGTTTCCGAGCGGCCGTCTGGGCCAACGCCGGCGCAGCAAGCATGGCCGTCTGAAAGGCGCGTCGTGAGATCTTCATGGTGAAATCCTATCAGGAATGCGAGACGCGCCGCTCTTTCCCCGGCCCCTGGCCCCTGGCCCCCGGCCCCTGGCTCCCGGCCCCCGGCTCCCGACCCCCGGCCCCTGGCCCCTGGCCCCCGGCCCCTGGCCCCCGGCCCCTGGCCCCCGGCCCCCGGCCCTCGACCCCTGGCCCCCGGCCCCCGG
>Ga0182021_10000265_pt1 | contig 52977 bp, 43 predicted proteins | sample 612E3MmetaG_FD_120493 | JGI IMG/M metagenome (GOLD analysis project Ga0182021, IMG submission 120493) | Permafrost microbial communities from Stordalen Mire, Sweden - 612E3M metaG (Illumina Assembly) | ecosystem: Environmental > Terrestrial > Soil > Wetlands > Permafrost | place: Sweden... | reverse complement strand
GCGGGATCTCCCCAGGTAAGACCATCGACTTTCAGCGCACGACCGCCGGATCTACTCCGCCTCCCCTCGGTCGCTGGAGCTTCGCGGTCATTCGCCCGCTCGCCCCAGAAGGCGCCGCCTCCTGTCCGGTTCCTGTTCGTCGGCCCGCTCCTCTCGCTCCACGCTTCCTCCAGACACCCCTTCGCAGGAATGCCCTGGCGCTTCGCTCAGGTCGCTGCGACCTCCTCCCTCCGAGACTTGCACCCGGTAGCCATTGCCCATGCTGGGCGCACGAATAAGGGGCGGCACCCGGGCCGCCCCTTTTCGCCCAGTATCAAGCCGGCTACTTCGTCTTCACCGGGTCAGGGGGGCGGGACGGCAGCTTCGTCCGGTGATTCGCCATCGCCTTCATCACTTCGGCAACGGCGCGCTCGAGCTGCGGGTCGCGCCCCGCGATCGTCGATTTCGGATCGTTCTCGACCACGATGTCGGGGTCGACGCCATGGCCCTCGATGACCCACTGACCATCAGTCGAAGCGGTCCCTCCTTCCGGCACAAAGACCCTGCCGCCATCGATGGTCGGCCCATGGTCGTCGATTCCCACAACACCGCCCCACGAGCGCTTGCCGATCAGGGGCCCCAAACCGGCCTGGCGAAACATGTACGGGAAGATGTCTCCGTCCGAGGCGGAGGTCTCGTTGAGCAGGCACGCCATCGGTCCGACGAACGTAGCCGGCGGGTAGGTCTCCGTATCCTCGCTTGTCCGGTTGAACCCGGTTCCGAGGAGGGTGCGCCGCAGCCGATCGATGAGCATCGCAGAGACGTTGCCCCCGCCGTTCGCGCGGTCGTCGATTATCAGTCCTTCCTTGCGGAGTTGGGGGTAGTACCACTTCATGAACTCGCGGATGCCGTCTTCTGCCATGTCAGGGATGTGCAGGTAGCCGATTCGCCCGCCGGACAGCTTGTCGACCCGCTCCCGGTTGCGTGCCACCCACGCAAAGTAGTGCAGATCGACCTCGCTGGTGATCGGCCGAAACGAAACGACCCGCGCATCCTTCGGCTCGGGCTTCGCGTTGACCGTGAGCTGCACCGGGCGGTCGGCCTTGTTGCGGAGGAGGTGGTATGGGTTGTCGTTAGCCGACAGCTCGACTCCGTCGATGGCAAGGACGTAGTCCCCCTCGTTCACATTTACTCCGATCTCCGTCAGGGGCGACCGGTAGCGCTCCTCCTCGTTCTGCCCGCGTAAGATCTCGGCGATCCGGTAGCGCCCGGAGCGCGAGTCGAGCTCGAAGCGGGCGCCCGGCAGCGCCACCTTGGGCCGCGGCGGGATCTCGAAATCCCCGCCTTCGATGTAGGCGTGGCCGATGTTCAGCTCGGCGACCATCTCACCCAGCACGTAGTTGAGGTCGGACCGATGGGCCACGAAGGGCAGCAGCGCCCGATAGCGGTCGCCGAGCGCCTTCCAATCGTATCCGTGCATGTTGGTGACGTAGAAGAAGTCGCGATAGCGCCGCCACACCTCGTCGAAGATCTCCGCCCACTCCTCCGCCGGGACGCGGTCCACGAAGAGGTCCTTGGTCGAAACAGGTTTGTGGCTTTCCTTGCTCTCCTTGGCCTTCGGGTTGACGTCCACGAGCGTATAGGTCCCATCCTTCTTCACCAGGACCTTGCTGCCGTCGTCCGAGATCGCGAAGTCGTCCGCTTCATCCACGAGCGTGGTGAGCTTCCGCTCCTTCAATGAGAAGACCTGCAACGAAGGAGCCGGCTCCGGATCCCGCCCGTAGTACGGTGCTCCGTTGCGGAGGAAGACGAGGTACTCCCGGGTTGCGACGAGACCGGCGTAGTTGTCCGAGTCCACCGGGACCCGTGCCACCCGCCCCGCGAAACCGTCGAAGTCGATGCGTACCGGCTTGGGGGCGACCGGTTCTTTCGCCTTCTCGCCTTCCCCCTGCTTGGCCGCTTCGGGTTTGCCAGCATCCGCTTTCTCCAGCTTTACCTCGTCGGACTCCGGCAGGAACGGGTTCGCAACGTCCTTCCGAAGAGCCAGGACGAAAATCCCGGTCGTGCGGTTCGTGGCAAAGCTCCATTCCACCGTTGACAGCTGCGGCGCGAACTCTCGGTCCGAAAGGAAGTAGAGGTAGCTCCCATCGGGATCCCACACCGGGTGCACCGCGTTGAACATTTCGTCGGTAACGGTGTGGACGGTCCTGTCGGCGACCGACCAGATGGTGATGGACCGGTAGCCGTTCGTGTTGTTCAGCGAAAAAGCGAGGAACGAACCGTCGGGTGACCACGCGTAGTCGCGCACGGAGCCTCGCCTGTCCTTGGCAATCTCCGCAAGCTTCCCGTCCGCCACGGTCACTGCCCAGAGCCGGCCGTCCTTGTCGGAGAACGCCAAGCGCTTTCCGTCGGGCGACCACTCGGGCGCGTACCGCATCGCGCTGCCTCCCCTGGTGAGTTGCCGCGGCTGACCGGATCCGTCCTGGGCGATAATCCAGACCTCCTCCTCGCCCGAGCGATCCGAGATGAACGCGATCTCGCTCCCGTCCGGGGACCAGCGCGCCCACTTGTCGTGGTACCTGGAGGAATTCGTCAAGTTGCGCGTCGGACCCTTCTCGATCGGCACCGTGAACACGTCGCCCCTTGCCACGAACAAGGCGCGCTCGCCCTTCGGAGCCAGCGAGAAGTCCTCGATGAATTTCTCCGCCGAAACGCGCGAGGGGCGCATCGCGACGCCGTCGTTCGGCACCAAGATCGAGATCGCATTGTCCGCCCCGGCAAGGGTGTCCAGCACGTGAAGCTCACCGCCCAACTCGTACACGATCTTGCCCGCGCGGTCAGCCGACGGCCACCGCACGTCGTAGGTCGTCGAGTGCGTGACCTGCGTCGTCGCCTTGCTGGCGACGTCGTAGCGGTAGAGGTTCAGCGTGCCATCGCGGTCCGAGGCGAAGTAGACGGCGCCCCCGATCCACATCGGGTCGCGGTCGGTGCGCGGGTTGTCCGTGAAGTTGAAGCTCTCGTGGGTCGCGAGGTCGAAGATCCAGAGGTCTTGGGCCCAGCCGCCCTGGTAGCGCTTCCAGGTGCGAAAATCCCGGAAGAGCGGAGAGTAGGCCACCTTCGTCCCATCCGGGGAAAACGTTCCGGCGCCGGACTGCGGCATGGGCAGCGGCACGGGCAGTCCACCATCGAGGCTCACGGTGTACAGCCGCGACTCGCCAAGGTCCCACGCGTCTCGCAGCGACCGGAAGAGCACGGCTTTGCCGTCGACGGTCCAGCCGTAGACCTGGTTGTCGTACCCCCACCGCGGCGTCAGCGGGCCACGTGCCGGATACCAGGTGAGCTGCCTCGGCACACCGCCGGATGACGGGATCACGTAGACCTGCTCGTCGCCGTCGTACTGGCCCGTGAAGGCGATCCACTTCCCGTCCGGCGAGAATTTGGGGAAGAGCTCGAGCCCCGGGTGGGCGGTGAGCCTGGCTGCCGTTCCGCCTGCCGCAGGCGCCACCCACAGGTCCCCGGCGTAGCAGAACGCGATCTTGTCACCCCAGACGTCGGGGAAGCGCAGCAGCTTCGTCTGTGCGGTAGCGTTTAAGGCACCGGCAATGAAGACTCCGGCAAGGACCGCCAGACGCACTGCCATCCGATCGATACGCATGATTCCTCCCTTGTGGCGTTTCACTTTGCCCGAAGGCTCTGCGATCGATGCATGCCGCCCCTCATGGCAACGGTAGCACCGTGCGCGCGATCGCCCAGAAGTGGGCAGCCGAACCCGCCATCACGAACAGGTGAAAGATCTCATGGAAGCCGAACACTCCGGGCGCAGGGTTGGGGCGTTTCACGCCGTAGATCACCGCGCCCACGGTGTAGAGCAGGCCGCCGACCACGAACCACACGAGGCCACCAGGCGGAAGCCTGTGCAGCAGCGGCCAAATCGCGATGATCACCAGCCAGCTGAGGCCGAGGTAGAGGCTCACCGAGAGCCAGCGCGGCGCGTCGATGGCGAAGATCGCGAGGAACATCCCGGCGAGCGCGAGCGCCCACACAGCGCCGAACAGCGACCACCCCCACGGACCGCGCAGCGGCACCAGGCAGATCGGGGTATAGGTGCCGGCGATGAGCAGGAAGATCGCGATGTGATCGATCTGTCGCAGCACCCGTTGGGCGTGTCCGGAAACAGGCAGCAGGTGGTACAACGAGCTCGCGATGTAGAGCAGCGTCAGCGACACGCCGTAGACGATGAACGCCCCGAGGTGCCACCACTTCCGGTAGACCGCCGCCAGCGTGATGAGCACCGTTGCACCGATGACCGCAGCCACGGCGAAGCCGAGGTGCGTGAAGCCCGACACGGGCTCCCGCAGCCGCATTGGAGGCGTTTTGGGGGTGGGCAGTGGTTCGCGCGCCGGCACGATTCGGTATTTTACGACGTTCGCAGTCGGAGGCGTGCGAGAATCCGACCGTGAGCCTGGCCGGGCACGCCTGGACTGTGGTTCCACACCTGCTCTCCAACTGGAGCCGCGTCTCGGATGACGGAGCGAGACCCTGGACGACGGAGGTCGAAGACCCTCGCGTCGGTCGGGTGCGCCTCAGCGGCCGGCTCTTTGAGCCTCCCGGAGCCCAGGCGCTCCTCATCGCCGTTCACGGTCTCGGCGGCTCGGCAGCAAGTTCGTACATGCTGAAAGCCTCTCGCGCCGCTCATTCGGCCGGCCTTGCCACCCTTCGTCTGTCGCTCAGGGGCGCCGACGGCAGCGGCGAAGACGTCTACAACGCGGCTCTCATCGACGACCTGCGGGCGGCCTTGGCGAGTCCGGAGGCGGTGCCGTACGGCACGGTGTTCGTGCTCGGATTCTCGCTCGGAGGCCACCTCGCGCTCCGCTTCGCGACCGAGCAGCCGGATCCGCGCCTGTGTGCAGTCGCCGCGGTGTGCGCGCCGCTCGACCTCGCGTCATCCCAGGCAACCATCGACGCTCCGGGTCGGCCCCTTTACCGACGTTACCTCCTCGCCCGGCTTCGGCGCTCCGCGGCGCCCGTCGCCACCCGAGGCCGTCTCCCGGTGTCGATGCGGGAGCTTCGCCAGGTTCGCACGATCCGCGAGTGGGACCGACTCGTCGTGGTGCCGCGCTTCGGCTTCGCGAGCACCGAGGACTACTACGCGCGGTCGAGCGTCGCCCCGCACCTCGGGCGCCTCGCCGTCCCGGCCCTGCTGGTGGTCGCCAGAAACGACCCGATGGTTCCGGCAGCGACGCTCCGCCCGTGGCTGAAAACGGCTCCGCGCATCGATGTGCGCTGGGTCGCGCGCGGCGGACACCTCGGTTTCCCGCGCTCGCTCGACCTCGGCGAGCGGGGGCCGCGCGGGATCGACGGCCAGGTCGTCGCGTGGCTGCAGTGTCACGGATAGCAAGCTCCTATACTCGGCGGAACGGAGGGGCCATGCGCGTCCTCGTCTTCGGTCTGCTGCTTTCTCTGGCCGGTCTTCTCGTTGCCACCGCCGGTATCGCCGGAGGGCCGCCGCCAGTCGGATCGAGGGTGATCTCGGAGGCCGCCGTCGATGGCGCGGTCGCCCGCCTGGTCGCCATCCACGGCCCGTCGCAGACGGAGCGGATCCGTCGCGGCGTGACCCAGGTCGCTCAACGCTGGTGGGAAGAGGACGGCGACGAGGCGGCCTTCGCAGCGTTTTGCGAGACGAGCTTCATCGCCGAGCCCTCCGCCCTTGCCGCGACGTTCGCGCGCCTCGAGCGGGTTCTCGAGCAGATCGACGGTCACCTCCACGAGGTTCGCCGCGAGCTCCTCACTCCGAGCGACCTTGACACCGGTCCCGTCACCGCGGCGGACCGGCTCTTCGCCGACTTCGACCTCTCGGTCCACACGGATGACGACCTCTTCAAAACCAAGGTCGCGTTCCTCGCGCTGCTGAACTTCCCTGTCCACACACTCGGCGACCGTCTCGTCCAGGGTGGGGCGTGGAGTCGAGAGACGTGGGCCCGGTCCAGGATGATGGACCGTTTCGCCGAGCGCGCGCCGGCGGCCGTGTTGCAGACGATCACCGAGGCGCTGGCGCGGGCGGACCGGTACATCGCGGAGTACAACATCCGGCTCGATCGCCTGGTCACGCCCGACGGACAGCGGCCGTTCCCCGAAGGCCTGCGCGTGATCTCGCACTGGGGTCTGCGCGACGAGCTCGCTTCCCACTACGGCGAGCCCGACGGCCAGGTCAAGCAGCGCATGATCCGGCGAGTGATGGAGCGAATCGTCCGCCAGGAAATCCCGGTGGTCGTGATCGACAACCCCGAAGTACTCTGGTGCCCCGAGACGAACGAGGTGCGACCCCTCCAGGGTGCGGTTGTTCCCAAGGGAGCGATGTGGTCCGAGCGCGAGCCCGACCGCCGCTACGTCGTCTGGCTCGACAACTTCCACGCCGCTCGCGCCCTGGACGCATACACACCTACGGCTCCCTCGGCTATCACGCGGTCGTTCGAGACCGAGCGCCAGATCCCCGAGAAGGAAGCCGAAGCGCTCCTCGTCTCGGTTCTGGGCTCGCAGGAGGTCAAGGACCTCGCGGCGTTGATCTCGAGGCGCCTCGGGCGACCGCTCGAGCCGTTCGACATCTGGTACTCGGGATTCAAGCCGCGTGCCGCCCGTCCCGAGGCCGAGCTCGATCGCATCGTGAGCGCGCGGTATCCGACCGTCGCCTCGTTCCAACAGGACCTGCCCGGCATCCTCGGCCGGCTCGGCTTCGCTCCGGACAAGGCGCGGTGGCTCGCCGATCGGATCGTCGTCGATCCGTCCCGTGGGGCCGGTCACGCCATGGGCGCGGTGCGGCGCGAGGACAAGGCCCATCTGCGCACTCGCATACCCGCGACCGGGATGGACTACAAGGGGTACAACATCGCGATCCACGAGTTCGGCCACGACGTCGAGCAGACGTTCTCCCTCGGCGGGATCGACCACTGGTTCCTGAACGGGGTGCCGAACAGTGCGTTCACAGAGGCGCTGGCGATGATCTTCCAAGACAGGGATCTCGAGGTGCTCGGGGTCGCTGCGCCCGCCGACTCTCGCGACACCGAGGCGCTCGGCGCGCTGTGGGCGACGTACGAGATCGCCGGCGTCGCGCTTGTGGATGCCAGGGCGTGGCACTGGCTGTACGACAACCCTGATGCGACGCCGCCCCAACTGCGCGAGGCCGTCCTCGGGGCCGCCCGAGAGGTTTGGAACCGGTATTACGCGCCGGTGTTCGGCATAAAGGACATCGAGATTTTGGCGATCTACTCGCACATGGTCTCGTACCCCCTCTACCTCGCCGATTACCCGCTCGGTCACATCATCGCGTTCCAGCTCGGCGAGAAGCTGCGAGGACCGGCGTTCGGCGTCGAGTTCGAACGCGTCGCCCGCCAGGGCCGTCTCACGCCGGACGCATGGATGAAGGGCGCCGTCGGGGAACCGATCTCGACCCGGCCGCTGCTCGCCGCGACGCGTCACGCGCTCGCCGTCGCCCGCTGAACACCGGGGAAGCGCTGCACTCACTCGGTGTGCCAACGAGCCGATAGCACGGTTCGAAACGCGTTTGTCGCCGGGTCGAGGATCGCGAGTCGCCCGTCCGGATCGACGAACGCCCGCGATGCCAGACTCCCGGGCGACGGGGCGACGACGGCTTCCCACCACGGCCACCGTCTCAGCGGCCGATACCGCCTCCCGAGCGGAGTCACCGTTCCTTTTTCGACATCGACGACCACGGTTCGCTGCCCTGAACTTGAGTAGTCGTTGGCCTGCGCTCGCATCGTGACCACGAGTGTCGCGGGCGTGGGCTGCGCTGCGAGCACGACGGCCTGAGCTGTCCCGAGTTCGATCGTCCGTTCGGGCCGCCCGGCCTCGGAGAAGAGGGTCAGACGAACGCCGGATTCCAGGGCCTCCCCGACGGCAACAGCGCCGTTCGAGAGGATCGCCGCTTTGCACGCCGAGAACTCGGAGCACGCCGCGAGGGTCGCGATCCGCGCCCCGCTCCGCGCGTCGCACATGATGATCGTGGTTGCGCTCGGCGGCCCCACCGTTGTCACGATGTGCCCCAGGCGCGCATCGAACCCCATCGACCAGAACCCTTCGACGTCGACGACACACCCGGTCGCTGTCAGCGTGCGACGGCTGACGTCGAGCTCAAAGAGCCGCAGGTCTGCCTCGTGGGCGTCCATCCGTGCGGGCGGCTTCCACGCTGCAAGACAGAGCCTGTCCGACCCGCGCCACAGCAACCTTATCGATCCGAGATCCTCCGGGAGCCGCACCGACGCGAGCAGCCGCCCCGTGAGGAGCTCGAGAACCGAGATCGTCTTCTCGGTGCGGAGTGCGAGCCGATGTCCATCGGGCGACAGGCCCATCAACCCCAAACTGTCCTGTGAGAAGGTGATGGGTGTCGTGACCGGTGCCGAGTTCGGGTCCGTGAGGTCGAGGGTAATGACCTCTCGGGTCGTTTGCGTGAAGCTCGCCGGCGGGGACAGCCAGACGGCGCGCGTGCCGTCGGCAGAGAAGAAACCGTCAAGCCACCACCTTCCAGCAGCTCCCAGCCTCACCGCTCTGCCCGACGCCGTGTCGACCAGGAACGACGGTTCGTAGTCGCCGCGGCCCTGCGCCCGTCCCGTCACGAAGGCCCACTCTCCTTTCGGAGCACAGGTCGCGCTGTCGAGAGTAGTGAGCTCCGAGAGGCTCACTGCCTGCACCCAGTGCGAGTATCCGAACAGGAGCAGCGCCGCGACACCGAGGATTCCCCAGAGCGTTACCGACAGCACCCGGTGGCCCCGCCGGATGTCGGTCCGGCCCAAGCTCACCTGGACGAAGCCCCCAGCCAGAGGCGCGACCAGCAGGCACACGGCGACCGTGACGGCTGCGCACGTCAGGGCGTCGAGGGCATAGGCGATTACGAGAGACCGGAGCACCAGCGCGATGGTGGTCGCCACGCCGACCGCCAGGACGGCGTCCAGCGCGAGCAGCCATGGCACGTGCGACCGCACCATGAGCGTGAAAGCGTGGGCGAACAGAGCAACTACGAGGATTGCACCCGCTGCACCTCCCAAGGTCGCCGCGGCGCCACCGAATGGAAACACGGACCCGAGCAGGGGAACACCGCGCGATACGGCGGCGGTCGGCAGCAGCACGACCAGACCCGAGGCCACGGCCAGCAGCCAGCATGCGAGCAACTTTCCGCCCCAGATCGCACCGGCGGACAGCGGGCGGGAGAAGAAGAATCCGTGCCGCCGTTCCACCAGCTCGCGATTGATCATGCCGGAGCCGACAACGATTGCGAGGCCGAACGCGAACACCGCAGCGAAGATGACGGCCGCCAGCTCCCGGGCATCGCGCGCGTCGTGCCTGCCGAGCGAGGAGAACAGGGGAACCAGGAGGGCCACGAGACCCGCGACCATCGCCGCGATGAGCACTGTCCACCTCTCGTTCAGCTCCCGCGCCGCAACCGCCAGGATGCCGCCCATTACCACACCTCCCCTTGGCCCGTGTTCACCGCGATGAAGATCTCCTCGAGGGACATGCCGGAAACCTCGGCCCCGACAACGTCGGCTCGCGCGGTCAACCGCCCGAACGCGCCCTCGTCGAACCGTGAGAGCACGGTCTCCAGCCCCCAGCTACCGCGGACGAGGCCGAGCGAGCCGAGCGACGCCAGCTCGCGGTCGAGCGCGGGGTCGGGGTCGGCCGTCGTTGTCCCGAACCGAAGTCGACGGAAACGGCTCTTGAGCGTCTCGAGCTCCTCGTCGAGTGTCAGGCGGCCGTCGGTCAGGACCCCGACTCGGTCGGCGATCGTCTCCACGCCAGCGAGGTCGTGCGTCGTGAGGAACACCGTCGTGCCGCGGTCGGCGAGCTCACCCACCAGCTCCTCGTAGAGTTCCTTGCGCGCCACCACGTCCAGCCCGAGCGTGGGGTCGTCGAGGACCAGGAGATCAGGACGCGGCGCGAGCGCGAGCGCGAGGCCGAGTTGCCCCTTCTGGCCCTTGGACAGCCGGCCGGCCGGCACGGCCGTCGGGACGCCGAACTTCTCGAGGCGCCTGCCAACGCCGGCCCGGTCGAAAGTCGGGTAGAGCCGGGCGCAGAAGGCGACCGCTTCGGCCGCCGTCATCTCCGGCGGCACGTCGGGCTCCTCGGGGACGACGCCGACGCGCGCCATAGCCGATCGGCGGGACTTCCAGGCATCCTCGCCGAAGAGCGTCGCCCGGCCGGCTGAAGGCCTCTGTTGTCCGAGCAGACATCGAACGATGGAGGACTTGCCGGCACCGTTCCGGCCCAAAAGCGCGTAGACGCACCCACGTTCGACGGCAAGAGTCACGGAGTCCACAGCAACCGTCAGGCCGTAGCGCACGCTCATGTCGTCGATCCCGGCCGCAGGCTCTTCTCTCCGTGCCTCGCTCATCGTCCGGCCCCCTTCTTGTTACCACCCTCGAAACCGTGCCACACAACCTCGAGTTCTTCAGTCGCACGCTCTTTGGTCGCCCCGATCGATACGGCGAGGGTCGCGTACCGGGTAGCACCTTCACGCAAGACCCGGCGGCGCTCGGTCTCGGGCAGTCGGGGCGGTGCATCGGCGACGTAAGTCCCCTCGCCGCGATGGACCACGAGGACGCCCGTGTCGGTCAGTCGCTGGTAGGCCTTGGCGACGGTGGCCGGGTTGACGCGCAGTTCCTTCGCGAGCTCCCGGACGGACGGCACGACGCTTCCCGGTGTCAGCGCACCGGACGAGGCCAGCCGTCGCACCCCTTCCTCGATCTGCCGCCAGATCGGGGCGGGATCGGCGGGATCGATCACGACCGTACGGGCCATCGTTCTTCCTTTCGCCTCACAACCAACCTCGATCACTGTATCACTGATCTACTACAGTAAACCTGCGATCGGACCGTGTCAAGAGGGCGGCATAGCGCGATGCGTGGCGAGAGCGACGCACGCAAGGTCGTGCTAGCATCCGACGATGAGACTCGGTCGTCGCGGCATCATCGCGGCGTCGTGCGTTGGACGCGCCGTTCCCGGCTCGGTAGGGAGGTCCCCGGCGGTCTCCCACCCGGGCGGCGTCACGCCATCGAGAGGGGCCATCAAGACGCGGACCGTGACACCATGAGAGAACCCGAACGGTCCGGGGATCTGCCCCCCAATGCCACGGAGGGAGCGGAGAATCGGAGCGCAGGCGGTGGGACGGAGAGCGATGCCGGAGCACACCTTCGCGCTTCGACCGGCCCGACCCGGCGCATCATCGCGATCGGAGGCGGCAAGGGAGGCATCGGCAAGAGCCTCGTCGCGGTCACCCTCGCGATTGAGTTGGTCCGGCGTGGCATGCGGGTGGTGCTCGTAGACTGCGATCTGGGCGGCGCCAACCTGCACAGCCTCCTCGGCATGGAGTACCCGAAGGGAACGCTTTCCGACTTCGTGCTCCGCAGAGTGGGCTCTCTCGCCGAACTGGTGGTTCCGACGCCGGTGGCAGGCCTCGGTTTGATCTCCGGAGCGCGCAACGCGATCCAGGTCGCCAACCCAATGTACCAGCAGAAGATGCGCCTGATGAGAGCGCTGCAGCATATCGACGCCGACGTGGCGGTTCTCGACCTCGGCGCCGGCACGCACTACAACGTCGTGGACTTCTTCCTCCTCGCCGATCACGGCGTCCTCGTGGTCGTACCTGAACCGACATCGGTCGAGAACGCGTACCGATTCCTCAAGGCCGCGTTCCTCCGCCGGGTCAAAGCGATGGATGCCGGACTCGGCATTCGCGAGATCCTGCAGGAGGTCGTACGTCCCGGTGGCCAGCGCCCGTTGGTCCCGGCCGAGATGGTCCTGGCGGTCGCGGAGCGGGACCCCGCCGCCGGAGCCGCGCTCGAGCGCGAGATGGCCACGTTTAGGCCGCTGCTAATCGTCAACCAGGTACGGGAACCTGCCGATCTGACCCTCGGCGACGGGATGTGCGACGCTGCCAGGAGGCTCTTCGGATTGGACCTGATCTACCTCGGCCATCTTCGTCACCATGAGCTGGTGTGGCGCGCGGTTCGTGCCCGGGAGCCCTCCTACTACGAGAGGCCCGGCACACCGTTCGCCCTCGAGCTCTCCGCCGTCGCGGGCAGGCTGCTCGAACTGCCGACGGCGGGGGGGATCCGCCCGTGAAGCCCTTCGACCAGCTCGATCCGTGGGAGATGCTCGGCCTGGCGCCCGGTGCGACAGCCGACGAGATCCGGCGCGCCTACGAGCTGCTCTCATCCCGGCTCGCACCCGGTTCGCTGCCTCTCTACTCGATCGCCGACAGGGAGGAACAGCTCGACGTTCAGCAGCGGATCCGGGCAGCCTACGTTGCGCTGCTCTCTGGCCTCGGCCCCGAGGGAAACCGACTGGATGTCCAGGTTCCAACGACGCTGCCGACGTCGAGCGCGAATGAAGTAGTCGCGCCTGCTTCCGCCCCGCCTACCGATGGGGCCACTGCCACGCAGCAGTCAACTGCCGCTCCCGAGACCGAGTTCAATGGCGATGTTTTGCGCCGATTTCGGGAAACCAGAGGCCTAACGCTTGAGACTCTCAGTCACCACACGCGGATCAGGCGCCACCTCCTCGAATTGCTCGAGGCCGAGAGGTTCGACGAGCTGCCCGAGCGTGTGTTCGTACGCGGTTTCGTGCTCGCCGTCGCACGAGAGCTCGGGATCGATCCCGAGCGAGTCTGGGCCGACTATGGAAAACGGTGGGAGGCCTGGGCCGCGGCGAGGTGTTAGCTCGTTTTCCTCCTCGCGCATACTGGGTTGACTTGAGCTGACTCTGGGATTATAATATCGCTGTATGGTGATTGAGTTATGATGGGAGGAATTGAACTGCCCCCAACAGACCTCTCCGACCGCAGCCTGAACAGGAGGAGCGATGTCAGTCAAAGAATTGACCACTAATAACTTCAACGAGACGATAGAGGGCGGCGCGATCGTGCTCATCGACTTCTGGGCGTCCTGGTGCGGTCCCTGCCGCGCCTTCAAACCGATCTTCGAAGCGGCAGCAGAGGCGCACGCCGAGTTGACGTTCGCCTCCTGCGACACCGAAGCGCAGCAGGAGCTGGCCGCGACCTTCGGCATCCGCTCGATCCCGACCCTGGCCATTTTCCGCGAGAAGGTTCTGGTTTTCGCCCAGCCCGGCATGCTTCCGGCAGAAGCGCTCGAAGACCTCATCGGCCAGGTCAAGACGCTCGACATGGCCACTGTCCACGCGGAAGTTGTCAAACAGCAGACGGCGGGCGCCACGATCTAGGAGCCTGTCGAAAGGCCGCTCTCCGTTCCCGAGTTGACGGCATCTTCTCGACGACTGTACCGTTTCCCCTATCGGGGGATGGGGACATCATGGCAGACGTCCAGCGTCGTCGCAGCGTCGGGGTGAAGGTCGGACAGGTTCAGATCGGGGGCGGGGCACCGGTGGTGGTGCAGTCGATGACGTCCACCGACACTGCGGACGTCGAAGCGACCTCGAAGCAGGCGCTTGAACTGGCCAAGGCCGGCTCGGAACTCGTACGCGTCACTGTCAACCTCCCTGAGGCGGCGGCGGCGGTCCCCGAGATCCGCAGGGCGCTCGACGCCGCAGGGTGCGACGTACCCCTCATCGGCGATTTCCACTACAACGGTCACATTCTGCTGACCCAGTACCCCGAATGTGCCAGAGCCCTCTCGAAGTACCGAATCAACCCGGGAAACGTCGGCCACGGAAAGAAGCGAGACGAGCAGTTCGCCACCATCTGCCGAGTGGCGGCGGAGAACGGCAAGCCCATCCGAATCGGTGTCAACGCAGGCTCGCTCAACCAGGAGCTGGTGACGGCGAAGATGGCCGAGAACACCGACCGCAGCCTCGGCGCAACGTCTGACGCGATCATCAACGAGTGCATGGTGCTCTCGGCGCTGCAATCGACCGAGTTGGCGCTCGCCACGGGGCTTCGCGCCGACCAGATCGTCATCTCATGCAAGCTCTCGCAACCGAACGAGCTCATCGCCGTGTACCGGGAGCTCGCGAAGCGCACGGAACAACCCCTCCACCTCGGCCTCACCGAGGCGGGCATGGGGATCAAGGGTCTCGTCTGGTCCGCCGCTGCCGTTGGGATCCTGCTGCACGAGGGGATCGGCGACACGATCCGCGTCTCGCTCACGCCGCGACCCGGAGGCGATCGCTGCGACGAGGTCTACGCCGCGTGCGAGCTCCTCCAGTCGCTCGGCCTGCGGTCGTTCGCCCCGTCGGTCACCTCCTGCCCCGGGTGCGGGCGCACGACCAGCACGACGTTCCAGGCCCTCGCCGAGAGCATCCAGTCGTACGTGCGAGAGAAGATGCCCGAATGGAAGCGCGAGTATGCGGGCGTCGAGACCATGCGACTCGCGGTGATGGGCTGCGTGGTGAACGGGCCGGGCGAGTCGAAGGCCGCCAATATCGGGATCTCGCTCCCGGGCACCGGCGAAGCGCCGGCCTGTCCCGTTTTCATCGACGGGCAGAAGTTCACCACCCTGAAGGGGACCTACGACGAGCTCGCGGCTGAATTTCGCAGCCTCGTCGACAGTTACGTGGCAACGAAATTCCCGAGGATCGGCGACCGAGGCCAGGAGCCGCAGATCGGATAGGGTCGGGCCAGTTCCGCGCCGGGACGCCCCACCCCGAGGTTTCCTTCCGTTCTCAGACACCTTCAAGGTCGGTTACCATTCTGGCGGAGGATCCAATGATCCACCTCGCCGTCCTCGCCGCCGTCGCCCTCGCATCCCCTCTGGCCGCCGTGCACCCCGTCGCATTCGACGAGGCCTTCGTCGACGCGACGCTCCGCATCGACACGTATCACATCGGTAACTCCACCGAGGAGATCGTCACCCTCGATCGGGTGGTCCTACAGGGGAGCTGGGCGGGCAGCCGCAAGCATCTCACCGACCCGTTCGGCGTCGGCCGCTACCTCGCGACCGTCGCCGATCCGAGTACCGGCGTTGTGCTCTTCTCGAAAGCGTACGACACCTATTTCGGCGAGTACCGCACTACCGCGCCGGCCGGTTCGGGCGTGCGCCGGACGTTCCACGAGTCGGTGCTGATCCCGTGTCCGAAGAAGACCGTCCGGTTCGCGATCTCGGTGCGCCAGCGCGACGCCTCGCTGCGCGAGTTGTTCACGACCGATATCGACCCTGCCGCCACCACCGTGGTCCGCGCCCCCCTCGACAAGGGCATCACCACGATCAACGCGCTGCATAGCGGCGACCCGCACGCCATGGTCGATGTAGCGATCGTCGCGGAGGGGTACACCGCCGCCGAGGAAAAGAAGTTCCGCGACGACCTTGCACGGTTCGTGAAAATCTTCTTCGACCAGGAGCCGTACACGAGCCACAAGGATCGCTTCAACATCACGGGGGTGTTCAAACCATCGCAGGACAGCGGCTGCTCCGAGCCGAGCTGGGGCGAGTTCCGCAACACCGCGGTCGGAGCGACGTTCGACTCGCTGGGCTCCGAGCGCTACCTCCTCACCGAGGAGAACCGCCGCCTGCGCGATATCGCCTCCGTCGTTCCTTACGACGCGCTTTACATCATGGTGAACTCGCCCAGGTACGGCGGCGGCGGGATCTACAACCTCTACTGCACGTTCACTGTCGACAACCAGTGGTCCCCGTACGTGTTCCTGCACGAGTTCGGTCATCATTTCGCCGGTCTTGCAGACGAGTACTACACCTCGTCGGTCGCGTACACCGACTTCTACCCCAGAGGCGTCGAGCCCGACGCACCAAACGTCACCGCGCTGCTGAACCCGGCGACCCTCAAGTGGAGGTCGCTCGTCACGCCGGGCACGCCCGTGCCGACACCATGGGAAAAGGCGGACTTCGACACCATGGACCGGGCCTACCAGAAGGTGCGGGAGGAGCTCAACGGGAAGATCGCGGCCGCAAAGCGGGTCGGAGCCCCGCGCACCGAGGTGGAGAAGCTGCAGGAGGAGTCGGAGCGCCTTTCCGGGGAGCATGCCAGGAAGGTGGATGCGTACCTCTCCAGATCGCGGTTCGTTGGCCAGGTCGGGGCGTTCGAGGGTGCAGGGTACGCCTCCGAGGGACTATACCGCGCGGCGCTCGACTGCATCATGTTCACGAAGGGCGTCAAGCCCTTCTGCAAGGCCTGTCAGCAGGCGATTCAGCGTGTGATCGAGCACTACGGCGAGTGATCTCGGGGCTCACGGTTCCCCGCCGATCCGCGGACGTATGATGAAATGAGAGAGTGCCGTGGGGGTTGAACGCGCTCGGGCACACCGACCGGACCGGAAGACGAGCAGCCATGGATGACCCCTCCTCCCCACCGACGTTGCCGCCGGAAGCTTCCGACGAGCGCAAGCGGGCGGGCTCTCTCTCCGAGCCAACCGAGCCGCTTGGCCAGGACGACGTATGGGTTCCAACCACGCCCGCCGCGAGCCCTGGTTCCGCTGCTGGCGAGGCGCTCCGGGCACTGGCCCACGTCGCCCGCTCCTTCATGCTCTACGACGCCACCAACGAGAGGATCAGGGGCTTCCTGGAGGACGCCAGGGCGAAGATCGAGCACTTTCTCAAGACCCATGGTCAGATGCGGCTCGAGGTTCGGCCCTGGGATTTCGTCCTCGGCGGCGATGTCGTCTACTCGGACAAAGACCGCGAGCGCTCGCTGGCCTTCCGCCTCTACCGCGACGGCGTCCGGCGACTGACGCTGCACCCCGATCTCGAGTGGACCGAGCTGATCATTCTGATTGGCATCCTCTCAATCCGCTACAAGGGAGTCCGAACACAGGAAGACGATGTGGTCACGCTCCTGTGGCGCGCCGATTTCAAACACATCGAGGTCGTCGCCGTCGAGGGTCTGGTCGCGAGCGAGGGCGACGCGGTGGACCTTCCTTCGCCCTCCGACGGGAAAGCCGCCGGTCCGCGCGACGCGATGCAGGCGATGGTCTTCGACGCGCCCTATGGTTTCACCTACCCCTGGCCCAATTGGACCGAGCGAGCCACGGTCGAGCGGCGTGCGGTGCCGCCGTCCTTGTTGGGCCGGATCACCCAGGAGGAGGGGACCCAGGTTTTGCCTCTCGAGTGTCTGCAGCTGGCTCGCGAGCTGCTGGCCGGCCTCTCGGACCCGCACGATCCGCTCACGCTCGGCGAGGTGACTCCTGTGTTGTACGAGCTCCGCGGATTCCTCGTCGGTGATCTCTGTGTCGAAGCACTGCTCGCCATGGCGCGCATGGTCCACGGGATGCCGGGAATCGACGACGACACGCGTAGGGAGCTGCTCGTGGCTTGTGTGGGCGAGGATGTGGTGCGGCGGCTCACCGTCGCGGTCGATTTCGCCGACGAGGAGGCGCTTGCCGCCGTGACCGCGATCGCCGAACTCGCTCCCGGCGACCACACCTCCACTCTCCTCGACCTGTTCACCAGCTCCCCCCGGTATCAGGACTCCCCAGCGGTACGTCGGCTCCTCGAGAGTCAGTTGAAGGGGCGGACGGGTGCCGTGGTTGAGCGCCTCGGCGCGCTCGATCCGACGGTCGCGATCGAGCTCTTCCGCCTTCTGGCGCGGGCCAACCCGGCCGGATCGGTCGATGCCGCCATCACCCTCCTCGGGAGGCCGGAGCCTGCCGCACAGCTGGAGGCTCTCCGGCTTCTCGAGACGGCCGAGTACGGCGGGAAGATCGGCCGCGCCCTGGTCGGCGCGCTGGCTTCGGAGTCCTCCAATGTAAGGCTGCGCTCGCTGGCGATCCTCGTGCGGCAGCGCGAGCGACGGGCGTTCGAGCCTATCCTCAACCGGATCAAGCTCGGCGCCGCCGAGGTCGGAACTGCGGAGACAAGTGCCGGCGGTGAGGCGATGGCGCGCCTCGACCCAGAGAAGGCACTCTCCGCGTTCAAGGAGTGGGTCCGGCCGTCCGGCCTGCTCGGCAGGCTGAGCCCCGGACAGACCGGGCTCCGGTCGGCGGCAGTCTCGGGCCTCGCGCTCCTGCCGGGACCGGAGTCCGAGGAGTTGCTGCAGTGGCTCGCCCGCCATGCCGGGGACGAGCTGAGCCAGCAGTGCGATCTCGCGCTGGCACGCCTGAGGGGCAACCGGGAGGATCGCCGTGGTTGATGCGATCACGATGGCCCAGCAACAGCTGGGCAAGACTCTCGCGCGCGCCCGCGTCGAAGAGGATCGGGAGTTGGCCAACCGCGTGCGCGAGGTGGGAGGCCAGCTAGCCCACCTGCTCAACGGCCTCTTCCGTATGGCCAAGACGCACGCCTTGAACAACACGGCGTTTGACGTCCCGGTGCGGGAGTTCGGGACGGCTCTCCACCAGCTGATCGACCTGCTCGGGCCAGTCAGCCTGCTCTGTGTTGAGGACCAGGTTTACGTCAACGATCTTCGGATACGCTTCGACAAGCTCATCGAGAAGTCGATTTCCCTAGGTGACGAGCTGATCCGCCACGGCATCGGAGGCCTGTCCTTCAACGGGCCGCTGGCCGACGCCGAGATCCGCGCCATCGTGCGGCTGTTCGCCGCGCCCCCGGCCCCTGGGAACGCACGCGAGGCCGTCCAGGCCGGGCTCGTCGCCAACGGGATGAGCTCGCTTCAGGTCCACGGCCCGTTTCGCTTCCGGGTCACCGGCGAGGAGCTCGAACAGGCGACGGCCGCGTTTCGTGAGGTGTACGTTTCCAGCGCCGGCACGGTGGCGAGCGTTTTCGCCAACGTGGGCGCCGACCGGCTGCCAAGCCCGCTACCCGCACGACGGTTGATCCACCAGTTGATCGACGCGTCCCGCACCGGTGATATCGTCGAGTCGGCACGTAGCGCTGAAGGCGCGCTACCGCCCTTCGCGCAGCATACGCTCATGGTGACCAACCTCTCGTTCCTTATCGGGAGGGCGGCCGACTTCTCCGACGCGTCTCTCGCCGATCTCGGCGTCTCTGCGATGTTCCACGATGTGGGGTTCTGCATGCACGAGGACGGGTACTCGGTACCGTTCGAGCGTCACACGAGAGCCGGGCTGCGCGTTCTGCTGCGGCAGCGCGGCTTTCACCGCGCCAAGCTCCGTCGCCTCCTGAGTGTCCTCCAACACCACGCCGCGTTCGACGATCCCCGCGGTGTGCCGTCTCTGCACGCCCGCATCATCCACATCGCCGACGATTACGACATCCTCACCCGCTATCGGGCCGGGCGTGGTTCCATCCTGTCGACGCCTGACTGTCTTGCCCGCCTCGCGGCGCAGGCCGGCAAGGCCTACGACCCCCTGCTGCTTCAGCTCTTCTGCAACGAGATGGGGAGGTTCCCGCCCGGTGCGATCCTCTCCCTCGCAGACGGGCACACGGTGCTCTCGATCTCGACGGTCCGATCGCCGGAGACCTTCGACAAGCCGCTGTGCAAGGTGATCCGGCGCCCTGACGGCACGATACCTTCCGGCGAGGAACTGCTCGACCTTGCTGAAGGAGGCCGGGTAGTCAAGGTGCACCAACCACGAGAGTGAGGCGCGAATGCTCACGGCGCAGGTCCAAGATGTGAACGCCTTCGCGGAGATCCTTCGATGACGGGTCGTTTTGCCGGAAAGATCGTCCTCATCACCGGAGCCTCATCTGGAATCGGGAAAGCGCTGGCACGCGAATTTTCCAACCAAGGTGCCGCAATCGCGCTCCTCGCGCGGCGTGCTGAGCGCCTCGACGCCTTGGCGGCCGAACTTCGCGCCACCGGCAATCGCGCCCTCGCAATGCCGTGCGACGTGACGCGTGATGGCGACATCGAGGCCACCGTGGCCCGGGTCACGGTCGAGTTCGGCCACATCGACGTCGCCGTCGCCAACGCCGGGTTCGGCGTTGCGGGAGATCTCGCCGATCTGAGCCTCGAAGACTACCGGCGCCAGTTCGAGACCAACGTCTTCGGCGTGCTGCGCACGGCCTATGCGGTTCTCGATCCGTTGACCCGGACCAGGGGCACGCTGGTGCTCATGGGCAGCGTCAGCGGCCACGTCGCTACTCCAAGCGCATCTGCGTACTCAATGAGCAAGTTCGCAGTCCGCGCGCTCGCGGAGGCGATCCGGGGCGAGCTGGCATCCCGCGGCATCGGAGTTGTGCTGATAAGTCCGGGATTCGTCCACAGCGAGATCAGCCGCGTCGACAACCTCGGACGGTTTCACCCAGAGGCGAAGGAACCCTCTCACCGGCGCTTTGAAATGTCGGCCGAGAAAGCGGCGAGACAGATCGTCCGGGCCGTCTCGCGGCGCCGACGAGAACGCGTGATCACCGTACACGGCAAGTTGGCCGTGATGCTCGCGCGCCACATGCCCCGCCTCGTGGCGTGGCTTCTCGAGCGCAGCCGCGTGTCCCGCCGGGAGCCCATCTAGGGGCGGCGCCCGCCGGGGTTCAGCGAAGCCCGACGATGTAGACCTTGCTGGCGTCGCGCGTGAGTGCGATGTCGGTCGGTCCGCCCCTGTCCTTCGCCACGGTCAGCACGATCCCCGCCTCGGCGATGCCCCGGAACGACGTGTCAAACGTCGCGAGCGCACCCTTTCGCCACAGCGCAATCGTGTTGGTGAACCCCTCCGCCTTGGGTGAAAGAACCGCGCCGGCTTGGCTGATCGCCAGAGCCTTGGGTGTGATCCTCTCCAGCGTCGCCTCGTCGTCCGTCGTCCGCTCGACCGGATAGACCACCAGCACGTACGGCTTGGTGTCGGGCGGCTGGTATCGGACCGTGAGATCGGTCTTTCCGGAGCTCTTGAGCCGCTTGGCGCCCTCCACGATCACGGTCGAGACCTTGCCGGCGTCCTCGACGCCGCACGCCGTGAGGAGAGGAACGGTACCGAGAAGCAAGCCGCAAAACGTGAAGACAAGTCTGTTGCTCATGGCTCCCCCAAGGAAGAACGTTGCTGGAGCCAGTGTAGCGGCAACACGGCACGGGAAGTCAAGCATCCTTTGGGGCTGCTCGTCATTCGCCGATGATCTTGACGAGCACCCGCTTCGGGCGCCGGCCGTCGAACTCTCCGTAGAAGATCTGCTCCCATGGACCGAAGTCCAGTCTCCCACCCGTGATGGCCACCACCACTTCGCGTCCCATGACCTGGCGCTTGTGGTGCGCATCGCCGTTGTCCTCGCCGGTCCGGTTGTGCCGGTACGTCTCCGGCGAGGGATCGTACGGCGCGAGCTTCTCGAGCCATCTCTTGTAGTCATCATGGAGGCCGGCCTCGTCGTCGTTGATGAAGACGCTCGCAGTGATGTGCATCGCGTTGACCAGGCAGAGCCCTTCGGCCACGCCGCTCTCTCGCACGGCCTCGTGGACGGCAGCCGTGATGTTCACGAAGTCCATTCGCGCAGGGACGTTCATCGTCAGGTAGCGTGTCAGTGATTTCACCACTCACCCCCTCTCGTTGCATCGTCCATGACTAGCGCACTCCTCGGCTTGACACAAGGGCCGCTAGTTTGCGCGGTGCGTCACCGGATGTCTGCGACCGGCCCGGAAAAACGTCAACAATGCAACGGCCGGCTCGTCTGTCCGCACGAAGGGAGGCAGTCATGAACCGGACACAACTGGGCATCGCGGTCTTGACGATCGTGGCGGCATTTGGGGTGGCGACAGCGGCTCGGGCCGAGGGTCCGATCCAAGAGCGCAAGGAAAACCAACGGCGGCGGATCGCACAGGGCGTGGCGAGCGGCCAGCTCACCGCCGGCGAGGCTGGGCGCCTCGAACGCAAAGAGGCGGCTCTCAACCACGAGGAGCGCGCGATGCGGCGGGGCAACGCCGGGAAGTTGACCCCCGGCGACCGCGCCGTCATCAACAACCAGCAGAACAGGCTCTCCGGGACCATCTATCGGCTCAAGCACAACGCGCGCCACCGGCCGTAACCTTGCCAGACTCCGGCGCGCAGGCCAGACGCCCCCGGCTTGCCGGGGGCATTCGCTTGCCTGGGAGCGAGACCCAGTCTATATTCGGTTTATCGGGAGGCGATCATGAAGCGCATGCACGTGCTGTTTGCGATCGGGAGTTTCGTGGTGGGCGTCGTGGTTGGGATTGCGGGCTCCTCTGGGAGCAAGGTGGACAAAATGATGTACGTGGGGCAGAGCCCGAAGGACGCCGCCCTCGGGCTCCTGACGGTGGCCCTCAAGCAGGCCGGCAAGGGTAGTTGGGAGAACATCGCAGTCGCGCGCGTCTACTACCTCATGGGGGACAAGGCCCAGGGCCAGGCGACCATTGACAACGTCATCGCCACCAAGATCAAGAAAGACGACTGGATCCGTATCGCCCGTATCTACTTGGAGGCCAAGGAGTGGGACAAGGCTAAGGACGCCTTCGAAAAGGCACTGGCGCTCGACCCCAAGGACGAAGGGAACCTCACAGAGGTGGGCGCCTGGTACAACCTCCACGGTGACCGTGCGAAGGCTGAGGAGTACTTCAACCGCGCGTTCTCCAACAAGCCGGACGAGATCTGGTGCACGGTCAACGCGGCCGGCTCGTACGTGGGCGTGAAGCCGCAGTGACGGCCCACTTTGCAGCGGCGCACTCTCTCGTAGGGCACATGCCCGGGCAGGCGAACGCAAGCCCTGACCGGCTCTACTTGAGAAGCACGCTCTCGATGCTGATGCCGCTCTTGCGGCGCGCATCGGTCGCCTTGAGGAGCAGCGAGAACACAAATCCGACCAATCCTAGCGATGCGAACATCAGCATGGTTGAGGTGTAGTCGACGACAGGCTGCCCGTTGACCATCGTGGTGTGGGCGTCCGCGATCTTCCCGGCAAGGTAAGGGACGAGCATCAGGCCCACGTTCTGCACATAGCCCACGACGCCGAACGCGGTGCCTAGTCGTGACTCCGGCACCATCATCGGGATCGCGGCCCACAGCGCAGCCGGCACGAGCGACAGCGCAACGCCGATGAAGAAGATCGGCACCACCGGCGGGAAGTGCGTGTAGCCGAGGAGCAGGTGGCAAGGTACCAGCAGTAGCGCCCCGAGGACCATGAGTGTCGCCCGCTTGCCCCGCTTGTCGACGTACAGGCCGAGCAGCGGCGTGAAGATCATCGTCCCTAGGATCAGGAAGGAGGCGTAGCGGGAGCCTACGGTCATCGAATAGCCGAATTTTTGGAAGAGGATGTCCGGAGCGTACGACTGGAACGGGAACACCGCCGAGTAGAACGTCACGCACAACAGGGTGATGAACCAGAACGAGGCGTCGAACGAGAACGCCTCCCGCAAGACGAACTTCTCCTCAGGTACGGCACTGCCTCCCTCGGTGGTCCCTGGTGCGCCGATGCGGCCGCGCGCTGATCGTTCCAGGGTGAGGTAGACGAAGTACGTTGCGAACCCGACCGCCATCAGCGCGGCTGCGAACCACAAAGCAGCCCGCAGGCCCCATGCGACCGCGATGGGCGCTTGGACCCACATCGCGAGGTATGTCCCGCCTCGCATAATGGTCAGGTTCATCCCGTAAGCGAACGCCAGTTCCTTCCCCTTGAACCAGCGCGCCAACACTTTGTTATTGACGACCAGGATCGCCTCGGCGCCGACGCCGTAGATCATGCGTCCCAGCAGCATGATCTTCAGCTCCGGGCCCCACGACGGGAGGAACGCCGTGTGCAGCCAGCCGTACCCCCCTCCCAGCAGCCCCGGCAGTCCCTTCCACGCGCCCAGCGCCGTCAGGGCCGCGCCGAGGAAGCAGAGGAAGCCATACAGGATCCCCGACACCTTGAGGCCGAGCCAGTCCACCAGCACGCCGGCGAACAGCAGCATCAGGAGAAAGACGTTGGCCACGGCGTAGAACGAGAAGAGCAGGCCGTACTCGGCGCCGGAGAAGCCGAGTTGCTCCTTGATCATTGTGCCGAGCGGGGTAATCGAATCGTAAATGTAGTACTGCGCGAAACAGATCAGGCTCATGATTGCGAGCACGATCCAGCGGTAGGAGCGCGCCAGCGGCTTTGGCGCTGCGGTGGATTCCATCGGGTCTCCTTGTCTGCGGTCCCGGAAGCCGGCCACGCAGGAGCGTCCCGCGGATAATGCACGCCCTGGCGGCGCGGGTCAAACCGTCGCCACGCGACGGTTTGGTCCTCCGTCGCATCTAAAGGGGTGTGACGCGCGAGATCGCCGCTTCCCCCACGCAAGTTCTAAACTTTGTTGAACCTGCCACCGTATTGCAGCCCGGAGCCTCTGTGACCGCGGTGACCCCAACCTCATTCGCCGTCCCCGTGGACGAAATCACGGTTGCTCGCGCCAGAGCCGGCGACGAGGCGGCGCTCGAGGCGCTCTTCCGGAGCTTCGAGGCACCCGTCTACTCGCTAGCTCGCCGGCTCACACGCTCGACCCACGACGCTGAGGACGTCCTCCAGGAGACTTTCTTGGAGGTCGTGCGCAGCATTCACCGCTTCCGGGGCGACGGCTCGCTCGCCGGGTGGATCCGAAAGGTGGCGGTCAGCAAGGCACTCATGAAACTGCGCCGGCGCCGAGGTAGCGCTTTCGAGGAGACTCTGCCGGAAGATCTCAGCGACGACGACCTTGCGTTGGGTCCATATGGGCCGGCGACGTCCGCCGCTGAGCGGGTCGATCTGGAAACCGCACTTGGCCGGTTGTCCGATGTCGCGCGGGTCGTGATCTGGCTCCACGACGTGGAGGGGTACAGCCACGATGAGATCGCGGCAATGGCCGGCAAGACGGCCAGCTTCTCCAAGTCTCAACTGGCGCGCGCACACGCCCGGTTGCGTGAGCTGCTCGCGCCGGGCGTTCGGGAGGAACCATGCACCTGAGCCTTGAAGACCTGATCGCCGTTCGGGACGGCGAGGCGAGAGCCGACTCGGCCCGGCACGCGGCTTCCTGCCCTGAATGCATCGCGGAGCTGAGCCGGTTGCGGTCTCTGCGCGAGGCGCTGGCCGCGCTGCCCGATGAGCCTCCTTCACGCGATCTGTGGCCCGTCGTGAAGGCGAGGGCGACGGCCGAACGTCAGCACCGCATCTGGATCCGCGTGGGTTGGGTTGCGGCCGGGCTCGCCGCCGTGTTCACGCTGCTAATTGGCGTGCGCGGTGCCATCGAGGCCTACGTCGAGGCGAAGGTGGCCCGACAGGCCCAGGCTCTTATAGCGGAGTCGCAACGGCTCGAACAGGAGCTGCACGCATCCGAGCGCCAGGGCCGGGTGATGAGCGGCCGTACCGCCGGAACGGTGGTCCAGCTCGAGGACCGAATCGCATACCTCGATTCGCGGCTATCTCGGGCCGAGGGCGAGCGTTTTCCATCGCAGGAGATCCTCGGGCTCTGGCAGGAAAGGGTGCGTCTCTTGGACGCGCTCGTGAGCGTCGAGGCCACCGGCACTACCTACGTCGGACTCTAGGAGAAGGGAGACGGTCATCATGAAGACGAGCTTTGTTTTGGGGGTTCTTGTCGCCGCGACGCTTGCCGGCCCGCCGCTGGTAGCCCAGACAGGCACGCCGCCCGTCGATCAGAAACAGGTCGACCAGCAGCGCCGTGATGCAGAGACGCAGATGCGCGACGCGGAGAAGCAGATGCGCCAGGCCGAGCAGGCGATGCGCGATGCGGCCCGCAAGATCGAGGACAGTACAGGCAAGATGCGGGAGAGGATCGAGCGCAGGGTCGTCGTGTTCGGGGACCATGCCCGTCTCGGGGTCGTCCTCCGCCACGAAAAGAACCCCGCCACGGACGCGGTTGGGGCCGTGATCGAGGCGCTCACGCCCGGCGGCCCTGCCGAGGAGGCGGGTCTCCAGGCCGGCGACGTCATCACCAAGTTCGACGGACAGTTGCTCACCACCGGAACGGTGGACGCCGACGAGGACGAGTCCGCGCCCACGGCACGGATGATGGACCTCGCGAAATCGTTGACTGACGGGCAGAAAGTCGCGCTCGAGGTCCGCCGAGGCGACACGACGCTCACTCTGACCGTCACGGCGCGCGGGTCGGTTGGCCCGAAGGTGCGCGTCTTCACACGCCCGCACGTCGAGTCACCGGAGGTGCACGTCGAGTCTCCGGAGGTGGAGGACATCGAGATCCCCGAGATACCTGAAATTCCTGACATCGACGTGGACGTCGTGGTCGGTCGCAGCTGGCAGGACATCGAACTCGTTGCGCTCAACGCTGATCTTGGCGAATATTTCGGCACCAGCGAAGGGCTCCTGGTGGTCCGCACGCCCAAGGACGACGGGCTGAAGCTCAGGGCCGGCGACGTGATTCTCAAGATCGGGGACCGTACGCCCGGATCCCCGTCGAAGGCGATGCGCATCCTGCGTTCGTACGAGGGCGGGGAGAGCGTGGCGGTTCAGGTCCTCCGCAAGAGAGAGCAGGTGACGCTCTCGCTCCAGGTTCCAGAGTGGCGGCTCGGGCACCAGCACCATGTGGCACCGATCGCGCCGGTTGTGCCAGCCGCGCCGCCCGCCCCGGTTGCCGCGCCAGCCGCACCAGCCAAGGTCCCGACCCGCGTGTAGATTGCCTGCGTCAAGAAGAACGTGCCCGCGGGCTTCTCTATCCCGCGGGCACGTCTATCTCTGATTGCGGCTCTTTGCCGGACTACACTTCGACCGGCAGATCCTTGTCGGGCGCGTAGCGATCCCATTCTTCCTCGAACATCAGGGAGTCCATCCCCTTCATCCGGTCGAGGAACACCACGCCGTCGAGGTGGTCGTATTCGTGCTGGATCACCCTTGCGTGGAAACCATCGACCTGGAAGGAGAGCTGCTTCCCATCCGTGTCGAACGCGCTGATCTTGACCAGAGGGTGACGGTTCACGAGCCCCCGGAGACCCGGGACGGAGAGGCACCCTTCCCAGCCGGCTTCGGTAGCCTCGCCCAGGAGTGTGAGCGTTGGGTTGACGAACACCCGGGCCGGCACCTCGACGTGGTCACCCTCGCCGGGGACGAAATACGCGAAGACACGGACGCTGACACCGATCTGCGGAGCCGCGAGCCCGACACCGTTGTCTTCGAACATCGTGCGCACCAGGTCGCGTCCGAGGTCGCGCAGGAAGCGCGTCCCGAAGCGGTCCGCCGGTACCTCCAGGGCGCGCTCCCGCAGGACGGGGTCCCCGAGGCGGACGATCGTACGGTGGCGACCGTCGAGCGGCCGGTCTGTCATTCCCGTCGCTCCACAGACCGCGGCACTCCGGCTGGCAAGCTCATCTCGTACCCAGGCTTCAGTCCACCGAGAACGAGTGGCCGCAGCCGCACGAGCGAACTGCGTTGGGATTCTCGACGACGAAGCCCGCACCGCGCAGGTCTTCCACGAAGTCCACCGTCGAGCCGCTGAGGTACTGGGCCGACATTGGGTCGATCAGGACCTTCACCCCGCCGGACTCCACGACCGTGTCCCCCTCCTGCCGCTCGTCGAACGTGAACCCGTACTGAAAACCAGAGCAACCGCCACCCTGCACGAAGATCCGCAGCTCCTTCCCCTTTGCCTCGGGCATCTCGCCCGCATAGAAGCGGACCTTGTCAACGGCTTTTTCGGTCATTGTGAGCATTATTTCCCTCCGGGGGCACAGGTGCCCCCTGTACCGACAAACTCCCGCACCAAGCACGGCTATTCCGCCCACTACGCCCCATGCTCCGCGAGCCAGCGCTCCGCCTCCATCGCCGCCATGCACCCGCTTCCGGCCGCGGTGACGGCCTGACGGAATATATGGTCCTGCACGTCGCCGCACGCGAATACGCCTGGGACTGAGGAGCGGGTCGAGTCGGGCTGCGTGACGACGTACCCCGCATTGTCCAGCTCGAGCTGACCGGCGAAAAGCCCGGTGTTGGGCTGGTGGCCGATGGCCATGAAAACACCCTGGGTCGGAAAGGTCCAAAGCTCGTGCGAGCGCGTGTCCTCGAGCATGACTGCCGAGATCCCCTTCTCCCGCGAACCGACGATGTCCACGACAGCCGAGTGCCAGGCGAACTCGATCTTCGGGTTGGACATTGCTCGCTCCTGCATAATCCGAGAGGCCCGCAGCTCACCGCGACGGTGTATGATCGTGACCCTGGACGCAAATCGTGTGAGGAAGGTGGCATCCTCCATCGCCGTGTCGCCCCCGCCCACAACCACGATCTCCCTGTCCTTGAAGAAGAACCCGTCACAGGTCGCGCACGCCGAGACGCCATAGCCCATCAGCTCCCTCTCGGCTGGCAGCCCCAGCAGCCGTGCCGACGCGCCGGTCGCAATGACCAGCGCATCGCCGGTTACGACACCGTGGTTGCCGGTGGTCACCCGGAATGGCCTCGAAGATAGGTCCACCGCATCCGCCGCGTCAAAAATCATCGTGGTGCCGAAACGCTCGGCCTGGGTGCGGATCTTGGCCATGAGATCCGGGCCCAGGATCCCCTCCGGGAAGCCCGGGAAGTTCTCGACTTCGGTGGTGATCGTGAGCTGGCCCCCCGGCTGCATTCCGTCGATGACGAGGGGGGCGAGCTCGGCGCGCGACGCGTAGAGCGCCGCCGTCAGCCCCGCAGGACCCGAGCCGATGATCACAACCCGGTAATGACTTCTGTCCATTGCGCTTCCTCCCCGCCTCCGGACGACAAAAGAACCCGCCGAACCGCGGGCTCCAGTGATTCTACCAACTTCGTCAAAGCACGATCGGTTCTCTCCGAGGTCCGCGAAACACCATCACCTCCTGCACGCCAGCGGCTCTCGCGGCAGCTACAAGGTCGGAGAAGCCGAACCCCACCTCCTCGGGCACATGGACATCCGAGGAGAGCACCAGCACCACACCCGAAGCCAGGAGTTCCCGAAGCAGGGCAGGCGCTGGGTAGTCCTCGCCGACGGACCTTCGGCGTCCGGCGGAAGAAAGCTCGACCGCGCACCCCGACGCCGCAACGGTCGCGACGATTTCGTCCTGCCGACCCGCAAAAGCCGGGTCGGCCCGAAGCCGAATTTCTTCGGGAGGTCGAGATGCGTGAGAACGTCAAAGAGCCCAGACCGGGCAGCCGCCATCACGACTTCCGCGTAGCGCGCCCAAATCCGGTCGACCTCCCTCTTCCCTTCCTGGTACCGGGCCAGCGATGCCGGACTCGATGCTCCTCACGTCGCGCAGAGTTCGGCCAGAATCGTGTCGGCCGCCGCGGTCGGGTCGGGGGACGCGGTGATTGGTCGACCGATTACGAGGATGTCCGCACCAGCAGCTACCGCCGAGGCCGGAGTAGCAACCCGGCGCTGATCGCCGGCCGCCTCGCCGGCGGCTCGGATCCCCGGCGTCACCAGCAGGAATCCGCTGCCAATCGAGCCCCTGAGGGCAGCGGCCTCTTGGGGCGAGCACACGACGCCTCCACACCCGGCGCGACGTGCAATCACGGCCCACGCGCTCACCCGCTGCGCGGCGCCCCCGGGGATGCCGAGATCTGCGAGCGTGCCGTCGTCGAGGCTAGTGAGGACCGTGACCGCGAGGACGACCGGCGGTCGCTCCGCCGCGGCCGCCCCGGCCACCGCCGCCTTCAGCATCGCCCCTCCGCCCGAGGCGTGCACGGTCAGCATCGCGACCCCGAGACGAGCGATGTTGCGGGCCGCACGCTCCACGGTATTTGGGATGTCGTGCAGCTTCAGGTCCAGGAAGACCGGCGTACCGAGGTCGTTGACCTCGCGCACGAGGTCGGGGCCACCTGTCGTGAACGCCTCGAGTCCGAGTTTCACAGTGCCCACCCGCCCCTGCAACGCCTTGGCGAGGCGCACGATCTCACCGCGGTCCGAGGTGTCCAGCGCCACCGCGATCCGTTTGACCGCCTCGGCACGGGTCATCGCCACTGCAGACCTCCGGTGAGCTCGGCCACGTGCGCGACCTCGTGTTCCTCGCAGAAGCTCTCGAGCTCCGCGACGATCCGAAGCGGTGCCACAGGATCCCGGAAGATCGCGGTCCCGATCTGGACCGCACTCGCCCCGGCGAGCAGGAACTCGACCACATCGCGGCCGGTCTCGATCCCACCGATGCCCACGATCGGCACGCCCGGAAGTGCCTTGTGAACCTCCCACACCATCCGCAGCGCAATCGGCTTGATCGCCGGCCCCGAGAGGCCGCCACAGCCGTTGGCCAGGACCGGCCGGCGAGCATCGGCGTCGATCGCCATCGCCCGCATCGTGTTGATGAGCGTCAGCGCGTCGGCTCCTCCCGCAAGCGCGGCCCGAGCGGTGGCGACCAGATCCGGAGCATTAGGGGAGAGCTTTACCCACAGAGGCCGCCGCGTCGCGGCACGGCACATCGCAGTGAGCCTCTCGAGAGGCGCGGGGTCGTGCCCGAATTCCATCCCCCCGGCCGTCACGTTCGGACACGAGACGTTGAGCTCGTACCCGGCAAGACCGTCCTCGCCTTCGCAGCGCCCGATCACCTCGAGGTACTCCTCCATCCGCTCGCCGAAGACGTTGACCACGACCACCGCGCCGCGTGCGCGCAGCTCCGGCAGCGCCTCCCGACAAAATGCCTCGACGCCGACGTTTTGCAGGCCGATCGCGTTGATCATCCCCGCGGCGGTCTCGACGATGCGCGGGGTTGGATTGCCCCGCCGCGGACGCGGCGAGAGCCCTTTGGTGACGATGGCGCCCAGCGACTCGGGAGGGCAGAACTCCAGGAGGTCGAGGCCATATCCGAACGTCCCAGAGGCCGCAAGGACCGGGTTCGCCAGCTTCAGCGCACCTACCGTCGTGTCCAGGCGAATGCTCACGGCCACCACCTCGCCGCGAGGCGATCAACCGAGAACACCGGCCCCTCCTTGCAGGAGGCCACGTAGCGCCCGTCTTCGAGCTCCACGACACACCCGAGGCATACACCCACCCCACACGCCATCGGCTCCTCGAGCGACAGCTCGGCAGCGAGCGCCCGCTCGCGCGCGAGCCGCGTCAGCGCAGCAAGCATGGGGTTCGGGCCGCAAGCGAGTAGCCGGCCGTACCTCTGCCCTCCGTCCAGCCGGCGTTGCAGGGCGGCGGTGACGAAGCCATGCTCGCCCGCGCTGCCGTCATCGGTCGTCAGCACGAGATCGCCTCCGACGGCGATCGCGGCCGCTCGGCAGCGCTCCACATCGAGGAGCTCGCCGCCGCTCGCAGCACCGACGTAGAGATCGAACGCAACGTTCCGAGCGGCGAGCCGCTCGGCCGCGAAAAGCACCGGAGGGAGCCCGATACCGCCGGCTACGAGCCCTAGACAGGTTCCCTCAACCGGGGCCAGGGTGAAGCCGTTACCGAGCGGCGCGAGGAGCCGGAGTGTTGACCCCACCGTGGCGTGCCGCAGCAGGTTGGTTCCCCGTCCGACCTCCTTGACCATCAACTCAACGCGGGTGACACCCTCGCGCCGCGCAACTCCCGCGATCGAGAGCGCCCGGCGGAGCAGCGGATCGAATCCGGCGCCGCACGTGACCATCCCAAACTGTCCCGGTACCGCGGCGATCTCCTCGGCGGTTTCGAGGATGAAGCGAAAGCATGTTGGGGAGAGGTCTGTGCGTGCGGCAATGCGCACGGTCAGATCGCGACGCGCTATCATGCCGCCGCCATTATGCGTCACCTCCGCCGCCTTGGCCACAGCATGGTGGCCGGCGCGTTTGCCGGTGCCGCGCTTGCCCCCCTCCAGCTCCTCCTGTGGCCGGACGTGTCGCCTCCTCTCGTCAAGCTGCTCGTGGCGTTCGTCGCATGGACGAGCTGGGGAGCCCTCTGGATCGGGGGGAGTCTGTTCGCCTTCGCCGAGTTCGCATCCCTTGTGGTGCCGTACCTCGGGGCTGTGAAGGGCTTCAGCGTCGGGCTCTGGCGATGGCTGATGATCCCGGTCGGCCTCGTGGTCACCTGGGCGGCTTGGTGGAACCGCGAGGAAACCCGTGACCTCCTCCTGCCGGACAATCGGCAAGGACTCGCGTACGCGGGGTCTCTCGCCGCTTTGTTCACCATCACCCTCCTGGTCCTGGCTATCGGCAGGCGGCCCCGCCGCAACGCTCTTACGCGCGCGCTCGCATTCGCCAGTGCGCTGGTAACGTGTCTCTGGGCGGTCTGGGCTCTGACCCCGCCCCCTCGTCCCCCAGCAGCGTTCGGAGAGGCCGTCCACTTCGCGCCCGCCGGCCGCCTGCTCTTCGTATCCTGGGAGGGTACAGACCTTCCCTGGCTGCTTCCGGCCATGGAACGGGGCGATATGCCTTTCCTTCACAAGCGGTGGGAGACGGGAGCATGGGGACAGCTGCGCACGGTTCGGCCGTACACACGATCCGCCACCCTCGCGACGCTCGTTACGGGCTGCGCACCGGCGGTCCATGGCGTGCTCGGTCGCCTGTCGTATCGGGTTCCCTGGTTGACCGATCAACCGGTCACCCTTCTCTTGGCCGGACCGTGGCCCTCCCCCCACCAGCTGCCGTGGCGGGCGTGGGAGCGCGCTTCCGGTCTTGCTCCCCAGCGAGCGACCCTGTGGCAGGTCCTCATGGCTACCGGACTCAGGGTTGGGGTTGCCGGGTGGCCCCGGTACGCCCGTGGCGCCTGGACGGTCCCGATACCTCTGTCGGCCGAGGCGGCGGGGTTTGCGGCGCTCGATCCCGATTTCAAGGCTGCGCTCGAGCCAGCTCTCCGATCCGCGCCCGACCTCGCCGATGACGCCAAGAGCTCGTTTGCGCTCGCAGCCGCTCTCGGCTCTAGCACCGTGAATCGAGTGAGCACGCAACCAGTGGATGCGCTCGCCATCGACTGCGAGCTCGCCGCTCACCTCCGTCCATTGTGGGCCGCAGAGGAACCCGGCAGCCAGAGAGAGGAGGTCCTCCGCCAAGCGGCCCGACTGCTCGACGAGCAGCTGCGCTCGCTTTGGCTCGCGATGGGGGAGGATACGTTGCTCGTGGTCGTGTCGCCGTACGGCCTCGCGCCGCCCTCGCCGTGGCAGCGTCTCGTCCACCTCGGAGGAAGCCCGCGCCGCTGGCACGTCTCGCCGACTGATTCTCCAGACGGTTTCGTCTTCTTGTCCGGACCGGGTGTTCGGCCGGCCACGCGCCTCACGGGCGCGAGGCTCGCGGACGTCACCGCAACCGTGCTGTACCTCATGGACTTGCCCGTCGCGCGGGACATGGCCGGGCGAGTGCTGCTCGATGCCGTCGATGAGGCGCGCGCCGCCTCGGTCCCTCTGCGGCTCGTACCGTCCTATCCTGCCGACCGCAGCGGCGGCGCAGCCGGCGTTTCAGTACGATGACCACATTTCGCAGCAGGGACCCCTCCAAGGGAGAACGATGAGCGACCAGACAGCTGATCGCGTAGGAACGCCAGTCGGCAGAGCGATGCAGGAACTGAGGACGACGGTGCGCGCGTTCATTGCCGCCCCGCGCGCCATGTGGGGCCTCTACCTTCCCTACCTCATCGAGGGGATCGCCTACTTCGGCGTGCTGACCCTCCTGATGAAGTACCTCTCGGAGAACGTCGCTCTCGGGGACATCCGGGCCGGCATCGTGGTCTCGCTGTTCACCGGGGGCATCACCTTCGCCATGTTCTTCCTCGGCGAGATGGGCGACCGCCTCGGACTGCGGCGCGTGCTCCTTCTGGCCATCACGCTCACGGCGGTGGGGAGGATCTTCATCACTCTCGCCGGCTACGCCTCCGGTGGGAGCTTCGGCTCACCCGCGTTCCTGCTCACTGCGCTGAGCCTTGTGATCGTCGCAGCCGGGTTCGGCATGCTTCAGCCGGCTCTGTTCTCGGGGGTCAAGCAGTTCGCCGACCCGCGCAGTTCGGCGGTTGCCTTCGGCGTCATCTACGGCGTCAACAACCTCGGGGCGTTCATCGCCGGTTTCTTGTCCCCCTTCGTCCGCGAGGCCTCGGCGAAGACCTTCCCTCCAAACGGCATCAACGGCGTCTTTGCGCTGTACACGGGCCTGACGTTCCTCTCGGTGGTCGTCACGGCGCTCATCCTCACGCCGCGGACAGTGCGCGCCGCACTGGCGAGGCGGCCCGAGAACTCTGCGCAGGAGATTGCCGCACGCGGGGGCACGAAGGCCCGTGTCTTCTCCAGTCAGTGGTTTGCCGAGCACCCGTTGCGCGATGGCCGCTTCGCATTCTTCGTCTTCATCCTGATTCCCGTCCAGACCCTCTTCGCGCACACCTGGCTCACCTTGCCCCTGTACATCAACCGGGCGTTCGTCCCGTGGGTCAGCTCGCGCTTCGAGTTCTTCTCGAACCTCAGCCCGCTCCTCGTGTTCCTCCTTGCTCCGTTGGTTGCCGCGCTGACGGTCAGGAAGGACCCTCTCGACATGATCCAGTGGGGCACGTTGGTGATGGCTGTCCCGGCGTTCCTCCTTGTGCTGGGGCCATCGCCCTGGACGCTCTTCGCCTACATCGTCTTCATGACGGTCGGCGAATCGATGTGGCAGCCCCGCTTCTACCATTTCATCAGCGAGATGGCGCCGCCCGGCAGGACGGGCGCCTACATCGGCATCGGCCAGTTCCCGTGGTTCCTGACCAAGGTCCTGACCGGTTTCTATGCGGGGTGGTTCCTTAAGAACTACTGCCCCGCCAACGGCCCGCAGCGGACCTCGCAGATGTGGCTGATCTACGCGTGCATCGCTATGATCAGTCCCATCGCGCTCCTGCTCGCGAGACGGTGGCTCCGCACCGGGAGCGTGGGCATGACGCGACGTACACCGGACACGGCCGGAGCGTGACGCTCGCCAGAGGGAAGACCACAAAGGAGCGGGCCCCGCGCCGGAAGGCCAAGATCCGAACGAGGAACACGCTCGCGTTTGAGGTCGCGATCACCACTCGCCTGTTCGTCTTGTGCATCTTGCGACCGGTTTGAGGGTGTTCAGCGGCCGCAGTACTCTCAGCTCGTCGGCTCCGGCAGCGACCGGGCGACGCAGCCGCGCGTGTGATCCTTGGCGCGGACGATCTCCCACGTGGTCCCGTCCAACGCGAACATGTCTCCGACGCGAAGGGGGGCGGCAAAGCGCAGGACGACGATCCGGACATCCTCCCCGCAGTCGAGGATCACAGGGGTCGGCTCGAGCTGGTTGAATGAAACTCGCTCATGATCAACGACTTCACGTGCGATTGTAGCCATCGTACACTCCCCGGCACCTTCTGCTTCCCGAGCCTGGCGGCGCGTGCCGCGGTGCCTCTCCACTGTACTAGACGAAAAGAAGGGGTTGGAGGTTCTGCAGGACGTTGCGGAGCCGCAATTCAGCTCGTGCCTTGAACACTCCTCGACACCAGCGGCGCGACCGGTTCGGCAGGTTGGGTTCCAAGCGCTCGGCTTGAACGGTGCCAAGTCGCTGGGCCACACCCCCGTGTTGTTGCGGTCGGAGAGGACTACCATTGCAGGTGCCGTGAACATCGGCAGCTGGTGAGAACGGACGGGAGAGGTAGGCCCATGAAGCTCGACAAGTACCTTCGCAAGCGCAAGATCGATAAGCCGCAGCAACCCATGACCGCGACCCAGGCCCGCTTTCCGATCTCTCCCGAGGAGCTCGTGGAGAGGCTCGACGCGATCGAGCGCGAGGTGAAAGCACTGCGCGCCGACACGAGGTTCGCGACACAGCTCGCCTACACCGTCGACGAGGCGGCGCAGATCACGCGCATCGGGATCAATAAGCTGCGCGAGCGGTGCGGGATGCCCGAGAGCGAGCCGCAGCACATCAAGGTGGTTCACATCGGGCGACGCATCGTCATCCCTCGCAGCGAGCTTCTCCGCCATCTCGAGCAGCAGGCCCAATAAAGTCCAGCCGACGCCAGCCCCGGTTCAAGAGCGCTTTGGACCGACTTCACCACCTGAGTCCGGCAGGCGAGACGCCGAACTGTCCCCGACTCCGAGGACCACGGCGTACTCGCCTGCTCTCCGGTCCTCATCTCCATTCCTGACAAAATGTTACCTGTATCCCGACGGATCCGGGCAGTAGCCCCCGAAGAAGCCACGAGCACCTTCGCGACGCACGAACGGATCCGAGCTGGCGGGGAGCACTCCGAGGCGGGCAAGCTGCTCCCGAAACTCGTAGCGGATGCGAATCACCGCGGCCGGCGTGTCCTCCAGTTCGAGGTCCACCCACTCCACGTCGTGCCGGGTGCGCTCGCCGATGCCTGTCGCCGCGTACTCATCGCTGAGCTTCCTGTCCTTAGGAAGGGATTCGGCGGTGCCTTCGAGAGCATCAAAGGAAGTCTCCCCTCCAGGAACTCCTCCCGCCACCCCGTCGGCTCCAGCGGGGGCTCCTTCCGACGCGCGATTCTGCGGAGCCGGAGCGCTCCGGTCGCCCCGCGAACCCGCCTGACCCTCGGGAACGGGCGCCTGCGCGCGGGGCACGACCCTGTTGCAAGCGACCTTCTGCCGGTAGAACACCGCCTCGATGACGCCGAGGTTGTCGGTCTGACCGAGCCACGCGCCATACGACGAGCGCTCGCCGGTGAAGACGAAGCGGCGCGCGTTGCTGCCGTTGACCTGCCATCCCGGAATCTCAACCGACTCGTATGGGCCAAGCACCCATTTGGCGGCGCTGCGCGCGTCGCCGTGGCGCGCATCGATCGTGTCGAGGCCATCCACGGCCAGCGCCACGGCTACCCTGACCGGCAGCGGGTTCGTGATGCGCAGGACGTACGCTCGGTCGCGCACCGCCTCCACATACACCGCGCCGCGGGCGTGATATTCGGGGCGAGCGCTGCCATCGAGCACCACCTGGAGCGAGAATCCGCGCGTTGCGGCGCCGAGCGCCGGTCCTGCCAAACCGATAGCCACGGCTGCTGCAGTTGCAAGTGCCTTCGGGACGTTCATAACGACCTCCCTTCTCGTCCCTTAGACACCACAGCCGCGAAAAACGTCCCCAATCGCCCGAAAACCCCGCACGAAGACCCTTGGAAGTTGCCCCGATAGAGCAGACACTTTGACCTGACGCTGGATCGAGGGTCAGGTAGTTTCCTTCGGCAGGCGGCGTCTTCGCCTCGGTGCCGTCTTGCCCGGCTTCTTCGTGCCCTTCATCTCCTCAAGCTTCTTTCGGGCCTCGCGCGCCCCGATCTCCCGGATGGCGAGAATGGCGGCTCGAGTCGTTGCCCTCATTCTCAGGGCGCCGCTTGTCTTGTCCCACCCGTAGACGATCTGCGGCGTGATACCCAGGAGCCTAGCGAATTGCTGCCCGCTCAGTCGGAGCCTCCGCCGCAGGCTGCGCATGCCCTTGGCGGTGATGCGCGCTTTGTCGGTCGTCTCGGGAACCGACGACGGGTGAGCCTTGGTGAGGCCCTCGATCGTTTTCCAGAGTAAGTGCAGCTCCTTTTCCAACTGGGTGACCCTCCGCTTCAGGTCGGCAGCCGTGCGCCGTAGCCCGGCGGCCGGCCTGCTGACCGAGGCGACAGCCTTCTTGGTTTCCCGGCGAGCGACGCGGGAGATCTCGTCTTTCAGGACCTTCGCAATGTTGGGCATGGGGTTCCTTTCCGGTGAACACCTTGATTCTAGATTACTCCTTCGGCGCAACTGGGGTCGCACAGGACCACTCACCGAGGAGGGCGGCCGGGTGTTGCCGGGTCTGTGCGTCCCTGTAGATATGTCCTCGGAGCCCACCAAGCACGCCGATGAGTCGATGGACGTTTCGTGGCTCAGGCCCTGCTGCTTCCTGCGCAATCAGGACGCACCCATTGAGAGAATTCTCAGCTTCGTCATGAGAGAGAGGCGCGCTTCCTTCCGCCATCCCTGCCGCACCCTCCATTGAGAGGCTGGAGGGGAGATTGACAAGCGGTTTTCCCTGGAGCACTCTCCTATGGAAGATCGGTCAGAAAGGAGCAAAAATGATGGCCACGAAGAAAGCGACAACGAAAAAGGTAGCTGCGAAGCGCAAGCCGAGTGCAGCCTTCATGAAGCCGATGACGCCGAGCGCGTCACTCGCTGCGGTCGTCGGATCGAAGGCGCTACCGCGAACCGAAGTCACGAAGAAGCTGTGGGCGTACATCAAGAAGAACAACCTGCAAGACCCAAAGAACAGGCGCATGATCAATGCCGACGCTAATCTCTCCGGCGTGTTCGGCAGCAAGAAGCAGGTGTCGATGTTCGAGATGACAAAGCTGGTCAGCAAGCACCTGAAATAGGCGGCGCCTTCGGGACGCCCCGGCCCCCACTTGCCCTATCGGCGCCGGTTCCTATCAACTTGAAGTGCGCCTACGTGGAGGAAACGGCACTTTGGTTGGTTGCCTCTTCTGCCAGGAGGACGCAGAAAGGGGAACAGGGTGAAGATCTCGGTGGTGTTCGCGACTCTCCTCTTTTCAGTCTCCGCGTGGGCCGACAAAGGAGTCGGCGCGGTCTTGGCGAAGGACGTCGAAACCTACACCTCTGCCACTGGGGGCAAGGTGGAGTACCACCTCAAGGCGGGGACCATTTTCGGGTTCTTCACTTTCACGGGGGGATGGGGCGAACACAAGGAAAAGAACGGGTTCTATCGCGTGGCCTTCTTTGCGAACAACAATGGGGGGGAGGAGAAAACCACCTGGGTCAAGGAGGAGAACCTGGAGTTCTTCTACTGGGAATGCACTGCGAGTAAGACTTCAGGGTGGCTCACGTCCGAGACGGCCTGCATCCCAGTCGAGGGAATCACGCGCAAGTGGAGGCTGGAATTCAGGATGGGTGCCGGCGAGAAGTGCAAAGAGCTGGGGATCAAGGCACTCGAGGGAAGTGTATTCCTGGAATCCGTCGCGCCCCCCCGGTAGAACCTCCAGCCACGCCAACGACTCCCGTGGAGAAAACCTCCCCGTGACCTCTGCGAAGAAGGCCGTCTCCCACCAGAGGAACGCCCCTCAAGTCTGCCGGGGCGAAGACCCCCGAGGGGAAGCGGCGGGCCTCCAAATTGCCGCCCATATGGTGATTGTTCGCTGTTGAGTAGACTCGGGCTGAGCTAGCTAGAGCTCGGACCGGAAGGGCCCCACGAGCCACTCCGTCACCCGCTTCCTCAGCGAGCGTGCCTTCCACGTCGCGGTCGTGTACGGGCGGCAGCGCGATTCGTCCCGCAGGTAGCGTTCCTTCATCAAACCGGCGAACGCGGCGTCGTACACGAAGAGATTGACCTCCTCGTTCAGATGGAACGAGCGGTCGTCGAAGTTCGCCGATCCCACCGTGGAGAAGATCCCATCCACGACCATCGTCTTTAGGTGGAACATCGTCGGCTGGTATTCGAAGAACTTCACGCCGCCTTCGAGCAGAGGCCCGAAGGATGAGCGGCCCGCCGCCTTCGTCGCGGGAACGTCGTCCTGCTCGTCCGACGGGATCATCACCCGCACGTCCACGCCCCTCTTCACAGCAGCGATGAGCAGACCGGCCGTCGTTTCGTCCGGAAGGAAGTAGGAGTTCGCGATCCAGATCTCCTTCACGGCCGCGGCGAGCGAGATCGCGTAGACGCGTCCCGCGCCCGACATCGCCGCGAGCGGTGACGAGGGCACGACTGCGACGGACGTCGAGGCGATCTGCGGGAGAGCGGGGAAGAACTCGGCGCCGACGAGGGGCTCGCCCGTCGCCTCCGACCAGTTCTCCTGGAACGCCCGCTGGAGGCCACGGACCGCAGGTCCTTCCACACACACCTGCGTGTCGCGCCAGTGCTCGCGGGAATCCGCGTCGCCTCGCCACTGGTCGGCGAACCCAACGCCACCCGTGAAGCCGACCGTGCCATCCACCACGAGAACCCGCCGATGGTTGCGATGGTTCACCACCCAGAGCATCCACGGTTTCGTCGAGTGGAAGAACTCCACGCGGCAGCCGGCGCGGCGCAGGGTGTCGACGTCGCTCGCCTTCAGGCTCCCGCGCGGAGAGCCGACCGCGTCGAGCAGGACGCGTACCGCGACGCCGTGCGCGGCCCTGTCGGCGAGCGCGTCGCGGAAGCGTGTGCCCACCTCACCGGACCAGAAGATGTATGCCTCGAAGTTCACGGTCTCCCGAGCGGACGAGATGGCGGCAAGCATGGCCGGGAAGATCGCGTCGCCGTTCTCGAGAAGCTCGAGTCGGTTTCCGGACGTCATCGTCGGGCCCGGTAGCGCCGACGGCAGAAACGTCGGCGCGCTCACCGTGAAACCGTGAGGCAGCTCGTAGATTGTCTGCTTCGGCGCGCTCGACTTCGCGACGGCAATGGCGAACACGAAGCCCGCTGCGAACGAAATGAGGACGACCCCAAAAAGACACAGCGATTTTGAGCGTCGGAGGCCGGCAATCGTCACAAACTTAAGATTACACCTGCCGTCCGAAGCGTTGCTGCGAAGATCCTCTCCGCCCGTGCCGCCCTGGCGGCCCGCGACCCTAGGGACCTGAAGTCAGTATCGCCAACGGCCGGGACTACACTACGCGAAGTGCCCGCACCCTCAAAGACCCCACTCAAAGTCTCCGCCCTGCGCCGCATCGCGGCCGCGCTGGGACCAGGCGTCATCACCGGCGCCGCCGACGACGATCCTTCAGGGATCGCGACATATTCCATCACCGGCGCGCAATTCGGCACCCGGTTTCTCTGGACCGCACCGGTTCTCTGGCCATTGATGGCGGCAGTGCAAATGATGTGCGCGAGGATCGGGTTGGTCACCGGCCAAGGGCTGGCCGGAGCGCTGCGGCAGAAGTACCCGCGGTGGCTGCTCGCCACCGCGGCCGGCGCGTTGTTCATCGCCAACACCATCAACGTCGGCGCCGATCTTGGCGGGATGGCGGACGCGGGGCACCTGCTCACCGGCGTGCCGGCGTTCGTCTGGGTGCTCGCGTGCGGCATCGGGATCACGATCGCGACGATCCGGCTGCAATACGCGGCGATCGCGAAAACGCTCAAGTGGCTGGCGCTGATCCTTGCGGTGTACGTCGTCGCCGCCATCGATGTCCACCCCGACTGGGGAGCCGTGCTGCATGCGACGGTCGTGCCGAATCTGCCGCACGGTCGCGACGCGTGGGCGACGCTCGTCGCGATCCTCGGAACGACGATCAGTCCGTACCTGTTCTTCTGGCAGGCGTCGCAGGAGGTCGAGGAAGAAAAGGCAGCCGGTCAGCTCACAATCAAGGCGCGGCAGGGAGCGACTGCAACGGAGATCGGCGACCGGAAGATCGACATCGGGCTTGGCACGCTCTTTTCAAACGTCGCAATGTTCTTCATCATCGTGACGACGGCAAGCACACTACACGCGCACGGCCAGACAAAGCTGGCAACGTCGGCCGACGTAGCGGCCGCGCTCCGTCCGCTGGCGGGCCCCTTCGCGATGCTGCTCTACACGATCGGCATCGTGGGGACCGGATTGCTTGCCATTCCGACGCTCGCGGGTTCCGCCGCGTACGCGTTCGCAGAGACGTTCAACTGGCGGCAGGGAATAGACCAGAAGTTCACGCGAGCCCGTGCCTTCTATGCCGTCATCGGAGTTTCGATCGCGATCGGTGTCGCGATGGATTTCGCGGGGATCAGCGCGGTGAAGGCGCTTTACTGGACGGCGGTGATCAACGGCCTCCTGGCGCCGTTCCTGCTGGTCGGCATCCTTCACGCCGCTTCGGATCGCAACGTCATGTGTGGCCAGCCGAGTTCGTGGCTGGGGCGCGTGGTCGTGGGCCTCACGACGCTCGCGATGTTCGCGGCGGGGATCGCGATGTTCGTGGTCTAGGAGCTTGTCCGAGTAGTCGGGTGCGGTCTCGCTACGAGCGCCGCGGGGGGCCAGGTGCAAGCCGCCGCGACGAAGGCGTCGAAGACCAGCTCTTCACCGGCCTCGCCGCCCTGGAAGCCGACCCGCACCGCGCCCAGCGCGCGACTAGCCTGGCCCATGGGTATCCCCTTCGCTCAGGTCAGCACTCATTAGGAGCCCAATATGAGAATGGACTTTACCTGTCGCGCATGAGATGAGAGGTTCCTTGTCGCGTGCTACAGAACGCCGCCCGGAAAGCACCTCCACGAGAACCTCAACGCTCCTGGTCCCATCATTGCCGCCGTCGCAGCCTGCGCCCATGACAAACTTCTGCAAGCAGTTACAAGTGTTTCGTTCGCCTCCATGGCCCGACCTGAACGGGCACCACTTTGCCGAAGCACTAACTTCTCCTGAGACAACCTGAGTCAAGGGGATACCCATGATCCAGGCTAGGTTCCCATGGATCACGACAATACCTTCGGGCAATTATTACCACTGGCGTTGCCAACCGGCTGCTCGGAAGAGTCTCGCAAGTCGATCTCCGAACTGGTAGCGCTGCAATCAGCGCTTGCAGCTGAGTCTCCTGCCGAAGTCCTCATGTTTGGCGCACCTTGACGATTATCCTGCAGCGCGCAGCCACTGTCCGTCCCGGAGGCGAAAGCCTTGCCGCGTCCGGCAAATGAACGCGTTCTCAGGATCGCTCCAAACGCGGTTCTCGACCGTCACGCACTCGCACGCCGTTCGCAGCACGTTGAACGCGTTCGCTTCGCCCCGCCGTCGTCGTGACAGAGCGGTGCCAGCCTGGACGACTAGCGCTGAGTGCCCCTCGATGGCGAAACGCGCGCGCGTGGTGCCCACTCGTCCGGTATGGAGATGGCCCGAGAGAATGATGTGTACACCGCAGGCCGCGAGGCCGCGCATTGCCATCGCGGCGCGCCCAACCAGCTCCCTGGCAGCGGCGTCTTCCGGGAGGTCAAAGGGATGGTGGGTGACCACGACCTTGAGGACGTGTGCGGGCAGGGCGCACAGCCGTCCGCGCGCCCGCGCCACCTGTTCCTCATTGATGCGGCCGCTCTTGAACGTGAGGGAGCGTGCCGTATTGATGCCGAGCACCGCGATCTCATCGTCGGCGTAGAGCGGCTCCAGGTCCGGTCCGATGGCGCACTCATAGTTCGCAAGGGGGTGCAGGAAGCGGGCGACGACATTGTAGAGCGGCACGTCGTGGTTGCCCGGGACCACGATCACCGGAGCGGGCAGACGGTCGAGGAAGGCACGTGCCATGCGGAACTGCGCGCGGCGGGCACGCTGGGTGAGATCGCCGGAAATCGCCACGAGGTTCGGGGCGCAATCCTGGACGCTCGCGATCAGGGGCGCGACGAGCGCAGGTTCGGCATCGCCGAAGTGCAGGTCGGATAGGTGGACGATGGTGCGCATTGGGTTAGGGCGCAGCGACCTCCTCATCTGGCGCGGGCACGATCAGTTGCAGCGCACCTGGCATGATCGCGTAATGGAGCGGCGTACGAAGTCGCACGACCTCTCCGTCGAGCGACACTTGCATCGAATGCCGGCGGGACCGAACCGTGATCGCCGTCGCCGTGATGGCCTCTAGATCCGGGTCGTGGGCTCCGCGGGAGGTGAAAGCTCGTAGCGCGAGCAGCAGGAGATCAAGGCGATCGAGCGCCGGCGGCACGTACAGTGCGAGCCGTCCACCGTCCAGACGGGCGCGCCGCCCGATCGCAAGACCGGTCACGAGGTACTCGTTATTGCCGACGAAAACAAGCGGGGTGCGCCGCACCTCGCGCGTCCCGCCGACTTCGATCTCCACGGTGACGAACGCGAAGCGCCGCAGCGCCATTACGAGCGCCCAGAGGAACGCCGGCCACTTGCCGCGGCCGAGGCGCTGCTGCTGCTCATCGCGCATCTTCACGATCGTGGGATAGAGCCCCAGACTCGAGTTGTTGAGGAAGATCTGATCATTGACACGCGCGACGTCAACGGCCCGAGTGTGCCCCACCGCGATGCACGCGATCGCCGACCCGAGATTTGACGGGATGCCCGCGTCACGGGCGAAATGGTTGAGAGTGCCCATTGGCAGCACGCCGAGCCGTGTGGACGTGCCCACGACGTGGGCGGCGACCGCGTTGACCGTGCCGTCGCCACCTCCCGCGACGATGCAACCGGGGCGAAGCGCCATGGCCCCCCGCGCCTCCGCGACGATCCCCGCGCCGTCGCGGGCGATCGCGATGCGGGCCTCGATGCCATTGGTGCGGAACATCTCCGCAAGGCGCGCGGCGATGCGGGCCTCGGCGGCACCCCCCGCGCTCTCACTGACGATGACGAACAGGGCTTCGTCAGACCGCATCACCACGCTCGCGTTCCACCGCCAGCGCTAGGCTCCTCACCCGGAGTCCTTGAAGGGTCATGTTGCCTCTCCGCTGGTCGCTCTCGGCGGAATTCTACTCCCCAACTCCCGCCAAGGCTGCGATTTGGGGAGGGCGCAAAATGGGCCGCAAACCCGGTTCTGGGACAAGTGTAGCCACCCACGAGCGGCCTGAAGATGGCTTTCTTGACTGGTGCGCCCGGCGCGATTCGAACGCGCGACCTTCAGATCCGGAGGTTCTTCCAAGCCTTTTCGGCTGAGTTGGCCACAGACCCGATCAGGTGTTCAACGTACAGGGGAGTTTGAGGTTATCAAACGACCTTGCGTCGGCGAGTTCTGCTGTCATGCCGGTAGTTCGGCTGACTCTGTGTCCTGACTGTGTCCTTGGAGTGCGACGGCGACCGTGTCGCATCGTCCATCCTCCTATCCATCCTGACTTTCACCAGGACCGGTTTTCCGGTCTTGGGGTCAGGTGCAACGGAGCCAAAGTGAAAAAAGAAAAGGCCCCGATCTCGATGACCGGGGCCAAGGTCCGACGGGAGAAAGCAACTAGAAGCGGACGCCGAGCGCGATGAAGAAGGTGCGCGGCGTCTGGTAGTTCCAGGCGCCGATGGGTTTGCCAAAGTAGGGGCCCTTCTGCCAGTTGGCGCCCATGGCCTGACATTGAGCCGGGGTGTTGCTCTGCGGGCACTCGACCAGCGACTTGGTCGGCGTGGTGAACGGGTTGAATGCGGCCAGATAAGGTTGGTTGGTGGCGTCAAAGACCGTGGTGTCGCCGCCGATCACCGCTCTCTCGTTGAAGACGTTCTGGATTCTGGGGTTGACGTAAAGCTCCAACTCGCTGCCGAACGCCGGGACGCGGAACGAGTAGTTCACGCCGATATCGGTGTGCTTGATGTCACTCCAGTGGTATGCGTCGGGCGCCGTGTAGTTGTAGGTGACTCTGTACGGCGGGCTCACGTACTTCGGGTTGCCGCCGCTGTACAGGCTGGGGTCGACGTAGTTGATGCTGGCGACCGCCCCGCCCGCCCCGTACGGCGGGCCGGAGAGGTAGGTTTGCATCAGGCTCACCGACAGGCGGTTGTGCTTGGTGTTGAAGAGGTCGTAGACGAGGTACAGCAGGGCTTGGTGCCGCTGGTCGATGCTCGTATCGCTCACCGGCGCATACCAGGAGCGTTGCACGAACTCCGGGTATGAGAAGTAGGTGTTGCCGACAGGGCCGCAGCAGCCCAACTCGACCATGCCGAGGTTGCCGTACGACCGGGAGAACGTGTAGTTGCCGCCGATGCTGAGCGGCTGCCACGGCCGGAACTGCCATGACAGGATGTATGCCCAGTACTTCTGAAACAGCCAGCTCGGGGCGTTGACGATCTTCGTCTGGTCGAACTCGTCACCGTACGCGTCGGAGACGATCTTCCCGGTGGTCTCGGTCTCGTACATGTTCACGAGCTTGCGGTTGATGTAATCGAAGCGCACCATGCCCGTCGCCCCGAAGCGCTTCGTCGAGCTGGCGGACCACTCGTCGGTGCTCGGTGACTTCAGGTTGCTCTCGATGACCGGGAACAGGCCGGCCGGATAGCCGTACAGGAACCATCCGCCGTTGGCAATGGACGTCTTGTTGGCCGTTCCGCCCTGGCTGTTGAACCAGTTGAAGTACGCCTGGATGGCCTGGTGGGCGTCCATGCACCCCGTGGCCACCGGGTTGGCCGGGTCGCAGTTCGCGTTGATGTCGGGTCCACCGTAGGCCCATCCGTAGTCTGAGTACGCACCCGCAGCCGTGTTGGCGTCGAGCATGGTCTGCTGCTGCGCGCCCACGTACTTGCCGTACCCCGCGCTGAACTGCCATTCGGCGTCGCCCTTCGGATCGAAGGAGGCGGAGAGCCTCGGGCTGACGGCGGAGTCCTTCGCCGTGAGCAGGCCGGCTTCGTTCACCGCGTGGTTGGCGTCGTACCGGACCCCGAGGTTGAAGCTCCAGTTGTTGTTGAGCCGCCACCTGTCGTTGATGAACACGGACTGGGTGCGGAGGTCGTCGCCCTTCGAGGGCTCAGTAACCGGCACCCAATCGATATCGCTGCAGTACTGGCATTCGTTGAAGTTGTAGAAGTTGGGGTAGATCGTCTTGCCGTCGGCGCTGTACTCGTAGCCGAACGAGGACAGCACGAAGTCGCTGGAGCTCTGGTAGTTGTTTTCCTTGTGCAAGTCCTTGTACTGGTCCACGCCGAACACGACGTCATGCGAGCCGGCCCCGGCGGTGGACAGGAACCACGACCCCTTGGCGACGATGTCCTCGTTGTTGCGCATCAAGGTGTTCCTTCCGGAGGCGAAGAACGAGCAGTTGGCTACCGTACCGTACATCTGGTCGTTAATCGGCGTGCCGATGATGGTCTCATCCACGTCCGGCGAGTACGGGCAGCCGAAGTGGATGCCAGTCCTCCTGCGGTACGAGTACTGGCCGTTGACGAAAAAGTCGTCGGACAGCACGCCGGCGTAGTTGAACGCCTTCAGGTCGTGCACGTTTTCCGGGGCGTACGCGCTGGTAAGATCGGCCGGGGTAGAGCTTTCGGCGCCGGTCGAGCTGGTGTCGTACCGGATGTAGTCGAACATGAAGCGGTGGTTCTGGGTGGGCGAGAACGTGAGCTTGCCCTCGACGCGCTTGTCGATGTAGGTCCACGGGATCGGCAGGTTGGTGAAGGCGGTGAAGTTGTTGCCGTTGAGGTTGTTGTCGCGTCCCGCCACGAAGAACCACAGCTTGTCCTTGAGGATGAACCCGCCGAGCGTGCCCTCCCAGGTGTTCGTGATCTTGTCGTTGCGAGTCGTGGTCATCGGCGTGGGCTCGGTCCACTTGTCGTTGTTGAGGGTGTCACGTGCCGTGAAGTGGAACTCGTTGCCGCCCGACTTGGTGAGCGTGTTGACCACACCGCCGTTGAACCGGCCGAACTCCGCGGAGACGTTCGAAATCGACGTCGTGGTCTCCTCGACGGCGTCCTCGATGTAGAGCGGGATCTCGTAATGGCGGATGTTCTCGTCGACCGGCACGCCGTTGATCATGAAGCTGTTGTCGTAGGAAGGTGCGCCGGCAATCGTGATCTCGCCGTTCGCACCGTACTGGGTGACAGCCGGTGTCAGTACCACCTGCGTCCAGACGTCCTTCGTCACGGGCAGCTTCTCCAGCAGGTTGTTGGTCATGGTCGTGCTGGCGCCCGCAATCGTCGAGATCGTCTCAGACGACCCGGTGACCATCACCTCTTCGGAGACCTTGGCCTGCGGCATCACGGCGTCGAGTGTCTGGGTCTGCGCGGCGTTGATCTTGATCGTCGTGTCGATGGTCTGGAAGCCCTGCAGGTCGAATTTGACCGTGTACTCGCCGGGCGGCAGGAACGCGAAGATGTAGTCACCATCGCCGGTGCTGACCGTGGTTTTGGCGCCCTGCAGGCTGGGCGACGTGATCGCCACGGTGACGCCGGGCAACGCCTGCTTGCCGTCGGTCACGTGGCCCGACAGGGTGCCCGTGGGGACCTGGGCGCTCGCCATGAACGCGCAATGGAGCCCGGCGATCACCGCCAGTGTCCGAAGTGTCCATTGCATGGGAGCCTCCTTCTTGTCCATCCTGCCCGCGCCGATCGGGGCGACGATCTCGTACGGGCCGAGACGCGAGCCGATCATGGCTGCCACGTTGGGACCTTCGCCCAGCCGGGGAAGGGGCCGATCTCGACCTTCCAGCCGGTGTCCGAGGAGGGATCGCGGGCGGCGCGCAGGTTGGTCAGCGCGCGCAGCGTCGCCAGCACCTCGTCGAGCGGCAGGGTGTGAAGCGGCGGCTTCGAGAGGTCCGGCATCGGCCACAGGCGGATCGTGCCGTCATCGCTGCTGGAAGCGATCGCGCGCCCGTCAGGGGAGACCGCCACGCTGGTGACCCTGGCGGTGTGGCCGAACAGAAGGTGAGGCTCATCGCCGGTCGCCGGGCCGACGCGGAGGACGCCACTGACGTCGCCAGTCACGAGAATTGTGCCGCTGGCATCGAGTGCCCATACGGCAATCTTGTTCCCGTGGGAGGTAATGTCGCGGGTAGTCCCCGAGACAACGTCGAACGCATTCAGCGTGGAGACATCCACGGCAGAGTCGGCCTTGTCCAAGCGGAAGATCGTCCTGGAGTCGGAGGTCGCTTCGAGCTGTACGCAACCGCAGGGCGTCGTCTTGCAAGGGCGAAGGAGCCTGCTCGTGCCGGCAGCGAGGTCCCACAGGCGGAGACCGGCGTCGCCGTCCGTGAACAGGCGTCCATCGGGAAGCCATACCGGGATCGCGAAACCGTCGTAGCTGCTCCCAGGCTTCTGGCACCTCTCCTCCGCCTTGGGGTGGGTGTCGAGGGTCCGCTCGCCGCTGGTCTCGCGATCGATGATCCGTACGGCGTTCAACTCGGGGTGTAGCTCGGAGCCGACGGATGCGGCAAGAAACCGGCCGTCGGGAGACAAAGAGGCCGCTCCCATTGCCTCGGACGGCCGGAGGGGTTTCGTGAGCGCGTAGACCCGTGGAGTCGAGCCATCGAAAGGAACGACTTCCAATTCGGAATTGCTCGTCTGAAGGATCACGAAGCGCCCTGCCGGATCGCCATAGGCGATCGTGCTCGCCCGGTCGGGTCGCGACCAGATCACCCGAATGTCGTCACCCCGCACGTACGAGAGAGGCCAGCGCTTGAGTCCCCCCTCCGGCGAATCCGAGCCGGTGAGGAGATGCCCGTCCCGTGTGAACGCGACGCCGGCACCTGGCTTCAGCCGGCCGATCACCGTCGAGCGCATGCTCGAGAGGTTCCAGAAGACAAAGTCCGTGAACTCGGTGCTCGCGAGCCAGGAACCGTCCGGGCTAAAGGACATTCCGTGCGTCCAGCTCGCCTCGCTGCCGAGCAGGGGCACCGGTTCGGCCGTCGCGGGAGCGGTCAGGTCGAAGAGGAACGTGGAGTGGGAGATCTCCGCACCCCCCGGCCACGTGGCGAGGTACCTCCCCTTGGTGTCGAGAGTGACACTGGTCGCAACCACCGGGCTCTTGAGCACGCGGACGAGGCGGGAGGAAGGCACGTCCCACACCCGCACCTCGCCGCTGTCGTCGTTGGTGACGAGCCGGCCGAGCCCTTGCCAGAAGTTGGCGTCAACTCTCTTCCCTTCATGTGTGCCGAGCGGCCGTGGCGGACTCGCGAGATCACGCAACGACTGCACAAGGACCCGGTGGTCCTTTATGAAGCCGATCCACTCTTCTTGTGCATCGAGATCGAAGAAACCAAACCCGTGAGGCGTCCAACGGCCGAGCACCTGCTCGGCGGAGCCGTCGAGCGGGACGCGGCGCACGGTGAAGCTCTCTCCCCAGGGCGTGTCCCCATTCCACGTGAGGACGAGCAAGTGGTCATCGCCGTCGATGAAGCCAATTGCACTGCGGAACGAAAAGCGCAGGTCACGCTCGAGCTGTCCCTCCGCGACCGCCCAGACGTGAAAGACCTTCTCGGACTCCGATTTCCAATCGGCCGTTACCAGTCGCCGGCCATCCCGGGTGAACCCGAGCCCAAGCATCGCCGACGGAGTGGGGCTGAGCTTGCGCCGGCGGTTCGTCTCGTTGTCGAAGAGGTCCAGACCCTCGCTGCTGGTGATCGCGGTGAAGCGCTCGTCGGGACTCCACCGAAGAATACGCGCTTCCTTGGCCACGCCGAGGAAGAGCGCCGGCGGTCCCTGCCACAGCGCCTCGACGGCGAAGTGGCGCGCGGCGTCGTTGTCGCTCCTCTCGAGACTCGCGATCGCGTAGGCGAGCGCCGCGCTCGGGGAATCGGCGAGCTTCAGGCGGCCGAGGCTGAGGAGCCGCCCCGCTTCGACGCGCGCCGCTTCGGCCTCGGCCCGCCTGGTCTCCTGCACGCTCCTCCGCCACAGGGTTCCGAGCGCCGCAGCTACGGTCACGACCGCGACAAGGACCACGGCGTACGCCGTCCGCCGGCGATTGCGCTGGCGGTGCGTCCGTTCAGTCATGGCGGAGGCGAAGGCGTCCTCCACGTCCGATAGGCCACCCGGGTAGCGCGAGCGCCAGAGCTGATACTCCTGGTACGACGTGCCAGTCCACAGCAGGTCGTCCGGCTTCCCCCTCTCCTCCCACAGGTGCGCGACCTGGCGGAGCTGGTCTCTCAGCTGCGCCGATCCCTCGTCCTCGGTCCTCCAGCGGACGAGACGAGGCCAGGCGGTGAGCAGACTCTCGTGCACCACCTCGACACGCCGCCCTGCCGTCTGCCCCGGTTCCGTCGCGTGCGCCTCGTAGGAGGTGAGCAAGCGCGCATCGATGAGGGCTCTGAGTACCGCCTCGGCATCCGCGCGCTGCTCCTCGGGGAACACCGTGATCAGCTCGTCCACGTCGCGCACCGCCCGCGTGCCCTCGGCGGTCACGAGGTTTCGGAACATCTCCCGCACGAGGGGGAGCTTGTCCGTCCCGACCTTCTCGAGCGTCGCCTCGGCGTGCTGCGCCAGCGCCCCGGCGACGCCGCCGATCGCCTCGTATGAGTTCCGGGTGAGCAGGCCTTGCGCCCGGTCGCGCCGATCCCACAGGCTCGCCGCCGCGAAGGCCAAAAGCGGCAGCGCTCCACGCTCTCCCTCCACCGCCTGCAGCATCTCCCCGACGAGTGCCTCGTCCTCGAACCGGTACCCGCACTTCAAGGCCGGCTGGACCAGGGCGCGGCGGAGTGCGTCGCCGGTCGGCGGTCCCAGCGGCATCAGATCGCTGAACACCGGCCGCAGCGCCTCGTGCTCCTGGCAGCGCAGCAGGAAGTCGTCCCGCATGGCGAGCAGGACGTGGATGTCGGCCTCGAGGACGAGACGCGAGAGCAGGGAGGCAAACCGAGTTTGAACTTCAGGAGCGTTGAGTGTGAACAGCTCCTCGAGCTGGTCGACGATGACCAGCGCTTCGGCATGGTCACTTCTCCAGCGACGGAACAAGTCGACCGCCACGTCCGCGTCCTCGAACCTCAGCATCTGACGCATCGCGTGGGTATCGCGCGAGACCTCCGGGACGAGCGCCTGCCCGAGGGCGACGAAGGGGGCATCCCCGGGGGTGCAGATGAGGTGCGCCCACCCTTCGGGCTTCGCCGGGATCAGCCCTGCCCGCAGGAAGCTGCTCTTGCCCGCCCCGGAGGGACCCACGACGGCGAGGAGGTGCCTCCCCGGCAGCTTCTTCCACACCTCCTCGACTTCCGCCTCGCGGCCGAAGAAGTACTCCGCCTCCGCTTCGGTGAAGGCGGAGAGTCCGGGGTACGGCTGCGCCTCGTCGATTCCCGTGACCCGGTGGGCGATCTCCTCCAACGCCCGTGCGAGCGCCTGCGCCGAGGGGTAGCGCTCGCCTGGTTCCCTGGCGACCGCCTTCCGGATCGCCTCCGACCACGGGGTGTCGGGGACCTGCGGCGGGTCCTCCCGCAAGCCAAGCCAGAGCGCACGGCGCGCGTCTGGGTCCCGTGCACCGCCCGGGACGACCATCTCCGCCAGGACGATGCCGGTCGCGAAGACGTCCGCGCGCGGGTCCGCTGCGGCCCCTGCCGCCTGCTCCGGCGCCCAGTACGCCGGCGTTCCGGCGACGGTGCCCCCCGACGCCACCGCCTTGGCGATGCCAAAGTCCATCAGGACGACCCGCCCCGCCCGTGTCCGCATGACGTTCTCCGGCTTGACGTCCCGATGGACGAGCCCCGCCTCGTGGATGGCACCCAGGCCTGCCAGCAGCTGGAGTGCGATCTCCCGCGCCTCGGCAAGCTCGAGCGGGCTGCGCGCGTCGAGGAGCTGGCGCAGCGTGGTGCCGTCCACGTACTCCATCGAGACGCACTCGAGGCCTTCCGCCTCGACGAGGTCGTAGACCCGGCAGACGTGCGGCGAGGCGACGGCCCGCGCCGAGCGTACCTCCGACCGCAGCCGCTCGAGCGCCCCCGCCTCCCCGAGCCGCTCGGGCCGCACGACCTTGAGCGCGACGTCGACCTGGAGCTTGACGTCGCGGGCGAGCCAGACCTCGCCCATCCCGCCCCGACCGAGCACGCCCCGCACCTCGTACCGCCCCCCGAGGATGCGCTGGACCGAAGAGGAGCCCAGCGTCTCGCCTGCCGGCGGCACGAGGGTCGTGCCAGCACCCTGGAGGCCTGGCGATGCACCCTTGCGGTCGTCGGAGCCAGGCATGATGGAGTCTCCACTCCCTCCCGCGTGAACTCGCCCGAATTCCTGCCGGCTAGTCTACAGCGACGGACTCACCTGCGCGCGCTCGGCCGCGAACTCGGCGGCAGCACCTTGATCGCAACGTCCCGGCCTAGGCGGGTGTCGCGGGCGCGGTACACCTCGCCCATCCCGCCTCTGCCAATCAGCGCGATGATCTCGCAAGGACCGAGGCGGGTGCCCGGCTGCACTTAACGGTCTCGTTGTTGAGATTGTCCGTTGATTCGCGTCCTCAGAGGTCGGTCGCGCTGACGGTTACCGTCACGAGCGCCGCACGCGGCGAAGGCGGGCGTGCCCGCAGAACTTCGCTGCGGCCTGTTCTGCCCAGAGGTAAGCCGTCGCCGTGCTGCTTCACCAGAGATCCCCGCCACATCGATGCTCTCCCCGTTTGGGACACTCTCCGAGACCACCAATTTGCCTCGGGCTCAGCTTTCACCTGGACTGGGATCCGACCCCGCACTGAGCAGAGGCCGACCCATCAAGAAACCCTGTCCCATCGGTGGGCAAGAACTCTCCGAAAACCACCCCGTAAATTGAGTGATTTCGGCTTGATTTCGGCGGGGTCGGCTCAGTTGGTGTCCTGGCGGTCCCTCGAGTCGGTTCCGCAAACGAGCTAACTTATTGAAAAGAGTGGTGCGCCCGGCGCGATTCGAACGCGCGACCTTCAGATCCGGAGGCTCTTCCAGGCCATTTTCGCTGAGTTGTGCCCACACCCGATGAGGTGTTCAACATACGGAAGAGGTTAAGGTTATCGAACGAACCTCTGCCGGCGAGTCCCACTGTCATACCGCCAGTTTGGCTGAGTCGGTGTCCTGGCTGTGTCCTTGGAGCGCAACAGCGACTCTATTGCATCTACTTCCCGGTGTTTGCCTGACCTGCCCGCCTGAAGCGAGTCCAGGCCGAGAGGTAGAGTCGGGGCGTTGGCCCGCCCCGGAAGACCTCGAAGGACTAACATAGGATCTGCTGGCACAGCTGAGG
>Ga0182021_10000264_pt1 | contig 53044 bp, 57 predicted proteins | sample 612E3MmetaG_FD_120493 | JGI IMG/M metagenome (GOLD analysis project Ga0182021, IMG submission 120493) | Permafrost microbial communities from Stordalen Mire, Sweden - 612E3M metaG (Illumina Assembly) | ecosystem: Environmental > Terrestrial > Soil > Wetlands > Permafrost | place: Sweden... | reverse complement strand
TATGCTGCGGAGATAGAATTTCTCCGTAATTTTTGAAATTACGGTTACAAAAAATGGGTGTCACCGAGGAAGGGACTTCCCGATGAGCGATGAGAATAAAAAGAAGGCAGATTGCCAAAGTATGGTGATAGCCTTTTTTTATTGAAAAAATAAATTCCCGAAGATTCCATTTCCCGTGAGGTCTAGGGCGTTCCTTATCGAGCGTTGAAAAATTTTCGGGTTTTTTTTATGGTTATTTCAAAAGTATCAAAAAGGAGAGGAGCGGATATGAAAGAAGGGCTTTTTGAATTCATTAAAACGCATTGGAAATTCTTGCTAATTGCTATTTTTATTTTTTTTATTATGAATGAATTAATTATGATAGATAGCCAACTCAATTACATTGAATCGGATGTCAGTTCCCTTAAATCGAAGGTCAGTTCAGTTGAATCGGATGTTAGTTCCCTTGAATCGAAGGTCAGGTACCATAAATCGGATTCCAGTTTCGTTGAATTGAAAGTCAGTGACCTTGAATCGAATGTCAGTTCCCTTGAATTGAAGGTCAGTGACCTTGAATCGGAACTCAGTTCCCTTAGGTTAAGTTACCGCAGATAAAAGGAGTGGATAGAATGAACAAACGAAGAGGTTTTCTCAGGCTCACTTTGGTATTGTCTGTTTTATGTGGAGCATTGACCCTATATTTCTCGGTCTCTAAGGAAATTAACTGTGGATTTGTTTTTAGGGATAAATAAATTGAGCTTTCTCCCCCAGCAGACTGGGAGAACAGAACACATCAGAAAAAATTGGATAAAAAGCTGGTAGGTTTTGGTTGGTCGTATTGGTTTTAAATCCTCGTTACCCCTGTCCCGAGAGATGCGTGGGGTATTCTTATTTCTATTATTTATAATGGTTGGTGGTGTTTTAGTTTATGTTTTTAAAGATAATGGGGATTAATTTGCAAAAAATAATACTCGCCACAATAGTACTGCTGGTACTGTCATCGGTGGGGTATGGTGCTGATTGGAAATATTTTGAGAAGGACGCAGAAGATAATCTTTGGTTCTATGATAGGCAGAGTATTTCTCGTGAACAGAATACGGTCAGGGTGTGGGTAAAGTTTGTATTGAGCGACGAAACTAAGAAGGAATATATAAAGAATTTTCCTAAAACTCCTGGCATGGAAAAAACAAGCTATACCAAAGATAGGTGGGAAATAAACTGTTCCAAAAATATCAAGAGGGTTTTGTCTACGGTCTGGTGTGACACTGAAGACAACATTATTATGGATAAACATTATCCCAATTACCCATTCAGCGAAGTAATTCCCGAAAGCATTGGTGCTAGTCTCGTTGAAATCATTTGCAAGAAGGGTGAAGGAGGCAAATAAGGAGCATTTAAAATAAAAAAGTGGGTAAAGAATGAAGGATATAGGCTGGTTGTTATTAATTGTATTTATTTTAGGATTTTTTCCTATGAGCGACAGATGGTTTATTTTTATATCGTGCGGTGGTGGTTTTTTCGTAATTGTTTATTTAATTGAGTATCAATTTAAATCCAACTATGCACAAATTAAAAAGCTTTCAGATGACCTCCGTGACCATATTGAGCACCAAATTAATTTAATCGATAAAAAAATTGATACTCTTAAAAAGTAAGGAAAGCAGGTATGCGAAAACTAATACTCGCCACAATAGTCCTGGTGCTCCTCTCATCGGTGGGGTATGGTGCTGATTGGAAACTTATTGGAACCAGTTGGGAGACGGATTATTATTATGACCCACAAAGCGTACAGTTGTTGTCTAAAGACATTGTGCGGGTCTGGATGAAAAAGATTTATGGGGAAAAAAGGGTACAGGAGTATATCGAGGGGATTGGGCCCGAATTTAAAGAACTGAGTTATGATGAATCTTTAATTGAATTTGATTGCAGCGAAAATAAAAATCGGCTCTTAACTTTCAGTTATTACAACCAGGATGGTGGCGTTATAAGTACATTTACTCCCGATCCTTCTTCTTGGAATTTTATTGTTCCAGACTCTATTCTCGAGGCTCTTTTCAATATCGTCTGCGGTAGTCGCTAAGGTTTTTGGTAATTATAAAAAGCAAAGGAGGAGAACTATGAAAGGGAAAAGAACTTATGGACTATCGTGAGAAGATAATCGCAGGCATAGCCGATGAGGCGTGCAATCGAATAAAGGAAAAGGTAATCCGTGAGCTGCAAAATACAGCTGAAGGAATGCAATCTGGTGATGACACCCCATTGCTGAATCTGTGGGAGGAAGTTTGCGTCCAAGCACAGGGCTGGGAATCTGACTTGTGGGAGCTCTATTTGAGCCATATAGACCAAATAATATCCAGCGAGATTGAGTCACTACCCGAGCCAGTATTGCAGGCGATATGGCTTCAAACCAGAGGTGGCAAAGAATGGGCAAACGGAGATGATGAAGAATGGACATACGAAGATAAGGAAGAAGGCGAATACGGAATGCCGTACATAAAAGATTCAGATATTATAGACTATATTCAAGGTCTTATCCTTAAAGCTGCAGATAAATTTCACAATGAAAGAACCGAAGCTTTCCTTGATTGTTTCTTATCGTGACATTGCCCCATACCTATATGCCCTTTCCTTTGCCAAGGATAATACACTCACTAGTCGGATCCCAGATCGGGTAGATAGCACAGTGAACGCCAACTTCAGTCCGTCTTCTCGCAGATTACCTACCATTTGAAATTCCACTCTTGTATTCCTTCATTTCTTGATACCTGGCTCTCCCTCTGAGAGTTACTGTACCAGTAACTCCTTTTATACAAATTCAACCGTAGATTTCAAAAATTTATAAAGTTTAAAATGCTCGTTTCTGAGCGTTAAAAACCACGATCTCACTTCCCGCCCTCCTCCCGTACCACCTTCTCTCCGATAAGGTCTTCTCGGGTGCTTGTAGCCGATCCCTTATGTGTCTTTGGAGATTTTTCTCTGCCCTTTGTACAACTAACCATCTTTCTCTTGCTGTGTTCTCCAATACCCCCTAAGACCCCCTGTGTTGCTCCAAGAGCTCCGATCAGGCTTGGGGTATATATGAGAGGTTGGGTTCTTTGTTTATCACCTCTAATAGACAGGATGGAAAGGAAGAAGAAACTCCCGTACTTTCCTCACAACAACAACCAGTATCAAGAAGAGACCAAAATGAAAAAGCAAGTGATGAAGGTTGTAATAAAAAAGAAAATGAAACTTGTAATGTAAAACCAAATAAATTTTTTTTAAAAAAAGTTCAAAAAAAAAGAGTGGAAATGGCTTCCTGGAGGGTATCTATATAGAGGGTTATTTTTTATGTGATCGAGGAGAGAGTTTTAACTAAATATTGGAGGATACCGATATGGGTTTCTGGTGCTTTGCTTGTGAGAAGTATCACTTGAAATTGGATGACTGCCCTTACTTTCAGAAGGATGATGATTCGTTTCCTTCTAAACAGAAGAAGCAGGGGTATGTCAATACCAGTACTGATGTAGCTTAATGAATGTGGAGATGATGTGAGATGACTATTAAAGAAATTTATAAAATATAGGTATCTGGATAAGATAGGATTCGCTACCGAGAATGGCACGTTCGGATACTCTGACGAAGCTTTCATCATCCGTGATATGTGGGAAGTTATCAAGAAAGAGCACAGGAGATCAGGTGAGGTGATGCTTGATGAAAGTGATGGTGATGTGAGATGAAGAAACCAAGAACCAAGGCAAAGGAAGTATTCAAGGGAGTGTTCTCAGCCCATATGTGGGACGGCTTCTATGACGGATACGAGCATAAAGGTCTGGGAGTCATCTGGTCGAAGACGAACTACATTCTGGGAAAGAGACAGGGAGTTGAAAATGAAACTCAATCAATTAGATAGAGTCATAGAGGAACTGGTGACCGAAGAGGAGAAGAAGATAGGTGACAGGGTGAGGAAGTTCAATCCGAGGATGTTCGCTGACAGGGAGTACTCCAACAGCGGAGTAATCATTGCTGTCAGTGACGGCAAGGAATGGTATTCAGACAAGATAGCCACTGTCAGGACAGATGACGGGAAGATCGTGAAAGTCCAGATGAACCGATTGGATAAGTACTGATGCTGGTCTATACACCGAAACTGGATCTGATGTTCGCTTTAGTGTGGCTGAGTCTGCCACTGGATGAGCTGTGGTACCTGAAAATGGTAATCGGTGGGGTCGTAACCGATAAAGGATCCAGAGCGATCCAAGAGTAAGGAGACAGCTTCTATGGAGTTTAAGCAGAAGGAGGCAGAAGGAATGAAAACGATAATAATGGCAGTGTTGTTTAGCTTTATAGTGTCTTCTGGCTGTGCAGATCTAAAAGTAATCTTTGGGTTACCAGAAGATCAGGATTCTTCAACCACAACTGAAGAAGGAGGTAGATGATGACTGCCACTAAAGAGATAACAGGTGATTGGCTTGATGAAATAATTGATGATTGTGGATTGTTGGTGGTTGAAGATCCCTATGTCGGTGCAAAGATTGACACTACAGAGCTTGCTATCTATATCAACCAGTTTTTCAATGAGCCAGATAAACCTGTGGAAGAGTGTGAATATTGCCAAGAGATTCACGATTTGAGAGTCGCTTGTCCAGAATATAGTTCACTTGTAAGAACTTACGGTAACTCAGATCTGAACTTGAGAGAAAAGATTCAGAACGACTCTGATCTGATCTCCTGAGCTCCAGAGCTCCAGAACGACCGAGCTCTGAACTCTGAAGTCCCAGAATCAGGAACTTTGTGAGAAAATGATACGGTTCAAGTTGTTTATAAGATGAAGAGTGCCGAAGTGGAAGGCGAAGGAGTCTGCCCAAACGATTAATTTATTTCTATTGGAGGCAAGAAGCCCGTTGATCCTAAAATGGGGTAGCGATTTTAAGTGAGGGGCTTGCCGTGCTACCACAGTTTAATATCAATTTTGATGGCATTTTATAGTGTCTTGAATATTAGTGACCCTGAAAATTGGAAATATAAAAACAATAGGATTTCAGTTAGTTTTTAAACACTCATCAGGAATCAGTTTTATAGGAAACCTTAAAAAATGGCTATTTTTGACATTAGGAGATCATTTCACGGGATGAGTTCTTATCAAATGAACCAGATCAGAAAAGCATATATGGAGTTCATTCAGCGATGGTACTGGAACTTTTTACTGACCTTAACCTTCCGTTCCACCATTTCACTGGAAAAAGGCGATATAAATTTTCGTATTCTCCTTAATCGGGTAAGCGAGATCTACAAGATCAAGGCAGCTGCTTTGATTCAATTTGCACAGATCATAAGGGGCAATATACTGGGCAACTCCCATATTCATTCATTAATTATAGTTGACCAAGCATTCAGGCGGAACTTGGGTTTGATTGATTACAAAAACTTTTTTTCAGATTATCTCTCAAAACATTGGAACGGGAAATACTGTTTTCGGGTACTTGACGAATCGGGTATCCCTACTGTCGCCAGATATCTGTGCAAGGAAAAGAATCTCTCGCTCTCCTTTCCTGATAATTCTGCTATCGAATATTTTAGACCGAATCTGCTCAAACGGCTCGGATCGCTTCAGGGATCACTGATAAGTTTCCCTCTGGGGAAAAATATTACAAAACAAATTTCTCCTGACCTAGATGGCTCTGCACATACATAAGGGAAACATTTTTATCCTTATAGAAGAAAGGAAATGCCTACGAAACAGGTTTATCACACATATGTGAATGTCATTAAAATAATTTCAAAGGACATAATGTGAAACAAAGGTGCCGATACTATCGGTACCGATACTTCGCTCATAAGGAGGAAATCCAGAATGAAAAGATTAACACGGGGAAAATCAATACAGATTTTTTGCCACGAATGCTTTGGCTGGGACGCAAGAAGAAGACCAGACGGAAAATCATTAATTTCATATCTATCTGCAGGGTATGAAGTTTCAAAATGTGAAAGTGAAATTTGTCCACTTTGGTCGTTTAGGAATGGTTTGGAAGAAAAAGAGACTAACCCAAATAAAAATATACCGAGAGAAACGAGTACGCTCACACAATCGGCTTTTAAAAACGGTCAAAAGGGCAGAAAGGTATCTCAGGATGGGGTAAATTGAGATGAAGCTTTTTATGGCTTTAAAATGCAGTTTTTACGCAGATTAAATTATGCAGGTTGAGCTTGACGATAAGGTTGCTGAGATACTTAAGCCATTATTGACATCTTCTCATCAAAGAAGTGAGCAGCAAAGTAAAGAAAACAGGTGAACTGTTTCAATTAAAGCGATACTCAGATAAAACCTAAAAAATCTTTTAGCAACTAAGGCATTGATGATTTTCCCTTCACAAAATATTTCCAATTATGATATGACCCTACCTATCCAAACTGGTTCGGAGGGCTTATCGATGAATGGGAAAATAAAAGCTGAATCTCCTAGGAAGTGTCCCAAGTGTAATAAGGCTTGGGTTGACACAGGAAACGACTTGCTTTGTCCTACCTGTCTTACAAGACCAAACCGCTTTTATATTCACCTCGGTTATAACGGAGTAAACCTCAGGCTTTACGGCATGGGGAAAAGCAAACCTTTTCGGTCTTATTTCCATGCAAAAAGGGTTTTAGAAAAGCTCAGAACAGAGATTGACGAAAAGAAGTTCGATCCTTCCAATTATGTTAAAAAGAAATTCGAAACGTATAACTTTGAGCGGTTCATTTCTGATAGATGGCTAAAATCTAAGCGAAAGGCTGTTGAGAAAAAACAGTTTTCAAATGAAAACCTCAAGAGAGTGGAGGGGATAATCAATCGGGTCATACTTCCTTATTTCCACGATAAAGACATCAGGGACATTAAGACAGGTCAGGTGCAAGAGTTCTTTGACTTTCTCCCCTCCCACTATAGTGCTAAGTCTTTAAAGAATATGATGGGGTTGCTCCACAAGGTTTTAATAGACGCAAAAAGGTGGGGATATGTCCTCGATGTTCCTTACTTCCCAGCAATAACAGTTCCACAAGCTCCCCCAAAATGGATTCATGAAGACCTGCAAGAGCTAATCTTAAAGCGAATAAAGGAAAAATACCCGTTACACTATCAACCAATTTTGTTTATGAAGTTTCAAGGGACACGACCTGGGGAAACTAGAGCCTTAATGTGGGACTGTGTGGACTTCGCAAGTGATCAGATACTAATACTTCGTTCTTATGATGGAAACACTTTAAAGGAGTTCCCTAAAAACAAAATTGCTGAGCCCATACCAATGCACCAAGAAATTAAAGAAATGCTTTTATCTTTTACTCGCTATGATATTGGAAAGTATAAGAACTTTGTTTTTCTTTGCCATGGCAGACCTTATAACTCAAACAGGCTAAACATAATCTGGAAAAAGGTTTGCAAAGAATTGGGGATTGAAGGAATTAATCTTTACCAAGGAACTAGGCACTCCTTAGCGAGCCAAGCAGCTAATCGGGGAATCTCGGAAGCCATTATCGGGAAAATGCTAAGACATAAAGACCCAAAGTCAACCAAACAATACGCTCACTACCGAACCAGCACTCTCAGGTTGATATGGTCAACAAAGAAAAAAGCCGAAGGGGAAAAGGTAGAAAATGTTTAAAGTGTTTAAAGTGACAAAAATTGTTACAGCGGTGGCACAGCGGTATGACAAATTTTGTCATCCAAAGATACTGATTTTATTAAATAAAAAAGCTGGGGTGGGAGGATTCGAACCTCCGATAGCGGGATCCAAAATCCCGTGACTTACCGCTTGTCGACACCCCAAAAATAATCTGGACTTATATACCATAATTTTTCTCAGAATAAAACTACAAAAGCGCCTTGGCTATGAAAATTTTCCAGTTTCGTTCGTGATAATGTTTGACTAATTTACTTTCCGCGCTTCTTGCCTCCGCCTCATCAAAAAACAGCCCAAAAACCGTTGGCCCACTTCCTGACATCAAAGCACCCCAAGCCCCAAGATTTTCAAGGGCTTTTTTTATCTTCGCAATCTCAGGAACATGAGGGATGACAACACGCTCAAAATCATTATAAAGAATTTCCTTTCCGATCTTCAAAAGATCAATCTTTGCTGGGAACGTAAAAGTCTCATCCTGCGGTTGCAACCTGAATTGACCATAAGCCCAAGCAGTAGAAACAGCTATTGCAGGGGTTACTAATAAAACCCAAAAGGGGGGAGATAGTTCAATTGGGGAAAGTTTTTCTCCAATCCCGGTCGCAAAAGCTGGCCCGTTAGAAAAAAAGAAGGGAACATCCGCTCCAATGCTCACCCCAAGCTCCATGAGTTGGCGTAAGGAACACTTAAGGTCATAAAGCTCATTAATCCCTTTCATGGTTGCCGCCGCATCACTGCTCCCGCCCCCCAAACCCGAAGCAACCGGAATTAACTTTTTGAGACTGATCGCCACTCCTCCCGCTACCTTAGCTTCGCTTATAATCAGGGAAGCTGCTTTAAAGGCTAAATTCTTGTTATCCAGAGGAATGTCGCTACCGCTGGAAGTTAAGGTTATCCCTGCCGGTGTTTTCGATAAGGATATGGTATCACAAAGTCCAACCGCACCCATGATGCTCCGGATTTCATGAAAACCATCTTCGCGCTTACCAATAATTTCGAGACGCACGTTAATTTTTGCCGGCGCCACAAGATTGTTGGAATCGATTTTATCCATTAGTAAAATATATTTATTTGAGCAGGTGAAGCTTAGAAAAAAACGAAGTATATAAAGGGAAACTCCTTCCCAAGATTTAATCTACTGCTTTTTAACCTCATTCACATACTTAAACCTTAGTTCAGTGAGGAGGTGAGTAATAAGGTTTGCCTCTTCATCAGATAAATTTCCCTTGGTTTTATCTTTAAGTATAGAAATAATATCAATTGTTTGTTTAGCCAGAGGAAAATTCTTATCAATTGTTTTGGTATAAGGATTTTCCATCAGCCCTAAATGCAAGATAGCGCTTGAACTTAAGGAAAAAATAAAGGTCGAAAAATCAATGTCCGGCAAAGGAGCACCCTCAGAAAACTTATCTTCCTGTTTCTCTCGAGAAGGTTCAGAAGTCCCCGTAGCTTCCTTCTTTCGTTCCGTGCCCACATCCCCCTCCGACTTCACCCCGCCTGTGTCATCAACGACAAAACGGCGTTTATCACTTACGGTAAAAGATTCTTCCTTTGTTCCCTCAGTCATGACACAACTCCTTTTTGTGAATAGAGTGCTGTTATTTTTTTACGTAAAAATTTTTTATAATTAATAATACCATAACAAAAAATTCTAAGCAATATTTAAACTTTAGAAGTTTTTTGACAATAGTATTATTATATTTTCCCCTTAGGGGGTCCGTGAAAAGAAAAAGAAGAAAGAAAAAACTTGGAAATTAAATTGAACCGAGCGCCATTCTTTTAACGCAGGACCTATCCCCCAAAAAAAACCATAAGAACAGCGCCACAACCAATGTGGCAACCGTATTGATGACTACCTTCTTGGTCAATAGGGTATCCGCTAGCTACATTTGCAAAATAAACGTTTACCGAAAAGGTGTGCTGCCTTTTTTTGTTGGATAGAGGGCGGGAGAAGACTCAGATAACAAAAAAAAATTAGCGGTCAATGTATGACTAATTTACCTTGTTCCGTGTCTATAGCAAATTTATCTTTTTCCTTCCAGCTTAAGGTAAGAGGAATTTTTACCAGTTCATCGATAGTCCGTTTTAAAAATCGTGCTCCATACTTGATGTTAAACGCTTTAAAAGCCAAATAGTCAATCATTGCTGTTTCGGTTAACCTAAATCTGATTTAAGGGGGTGGTTGCAGGCTGGAATGTTATTGATCGATGGTTTTTTCTTCTATTTTTTGCATTTCTTTCCACGTGTAGTGGATCCTCTGAATCACCGTAACGTGAGTAAAGACAGCCAACACCCAAAGCACTACCGGCATAAGATTAAAAATGCTTCCGAGAGCAAGCAAGATCGTTCTTTCTGCCCTTTCCATCAGTCCAATATTACAACGTCTGAGAAAAGTTTCAGCCTTTGCTCGAGAATACGGTATCAACAAGGAGCCCATCAGAACTACTAAGGTAAGAAAAGTATATCCCCATTCTCCTTTTTGAATATAGTACCAGATAATCCCGCTCAGGAGAAACGTATCGGAATAGCGGTCAATAACTGAATCTAAAAAACCACCAAATTTTGTAACCCGATTGGAAACCCGAGCCACTGCCCCATCAACAGTATCAAAAAAACCTCCTAAACATATGAGGCAGCCCCCGGTTACCCAATATCCCATTGCTAAATAAATACCTGCAACGATATTAATCAAAAGACCGGCAATGGTTAAAAAATGAGGGTTTATTTTTTTTCCAAAAAAACTTTGGGCGATCCGGGAAAGAAAATTATCTAAGCGATGCCCCACCTTTTCACTAATCATTTAAATGCCGTAGACGGTAAAGGTTATCGTCATGAAACGTTTTATGGATTATTGTATCCAATTTCATCAATAACTCAAGCATAAAATAAAAAGCTGCCAATTACCTTGAAAGAAAAGGTAATGGCAGCTTTTTGAGATTAAGAATTAATTATTTTTCTTCAAATTCGGCATCGACCACATCTCCTTCGCTCTGTGGTCGGCCTCCTTCTGGTGCTCCACCTGCTTGACTTTGCTGCTGTTTATTGGCGGATTGATAAATAACCTCCGCTAACCGATGGGAGGCTTTGTTGAGTTCTTCGATTTTATTTTTTATGGTGCCAGCGTCTCCACTGTTAATCGCATCCTTAGTGGCCTGGATAGCATCTTCGGCTGCTTTCACGTCAGGTTCAGGCAATTTATCACGGTTTTCCTTGAGTATCTTTTCAGTATTGTACACCAAGGTATCGGCTTGGTTTCTCAGTTCGATTTCCTGCCGTCTTTTTTTATCTTCCTCAGCATGCTGCTCGGCATCTTTTACCATATTATTAATTTCATCTTTGTGAAGGCCACTTGAGGCAGTAATAGTAATCTTTTGTTCCCTTCCTGTCCCCATATCTTTTGCCGAAACATTTACAATACCATTGGCATCAATGTCAAAGGTGACCTCAACTTGGGGAATTCCTCGTGGAGCTGGAGGTATCCCAACCAGATTAAATCTCCCCAACGTCCGATTGTCACGAGCCATCTCCCGTTCACCCTGGAGCACATGGATTTCAACACTCGTCTGGCTGTCCGCCGCTGTAGTAAATATTTCGCTTTTTCGTGTGGGGATAGTGGTATTCCTCTCAATCAGCTTTGTGGCAACACCGCCTAATGTTTCGATACCCAATGAAAGAGGAGTCACATCCAATAAGAGCACATCTTTGACCTCTCCTGCCAGAACCCCAGCCTGCACCGCAGCTCCTAAAGCTACCACCTCATCAGGATTAACCCCTTTGTGCGGCTCTTTCTCAAAAAGTTCTTTCACCAATTGCTGAACTTTTGGTATCCGCGTTGAACCACCAACCAATACTGCTTCATTAATATCAGCTGGTTTTAACCCTCCATCTTTTAGCGCCTGCACGCAAGGGCCGCGTGACTTTTCAATAATATCCTCTATCATTTGCTCAAACTTGGCTCGCGTTAATTTCATCAAGAGGTGTTTAGGGCCGGAAGCATCCGCCGTGATAAAGGGAAGGTTAATTTCGGTTTCCAAGGTTGTAGATAACTCCATTTTTGCTTTTTCGGATGCTTCTTTCAGCCGCTGCAAAGCCATGCGGTCTTTGCTTAAGTCTATCCCCTGTTCTTTCTTAAATTCAGCCACCAGCCAGTCAATAATTCGTTGGTCAATGTTGTCTCCCCCCAGATGAGTGTCACCATTGGTTGATTTAACCTCGACCACATTATCACCTACCTCGAGGGTGGAGATGTCAAACGTACCACCACCAAAATCATACACCGCAATGATTTCATTTTTTTTCTTATCCAAGCCGTAAGCTAATGCAGCAGCCGTTGGCTCATTGATAATCCTTAATACATTAAGCCCGGCAATTTTTCCTGCATCCTTAGTTGCTTGGCGCTGGCTGTCATTGAAATACGCCGGAACCGTTATTACGGCATCATTCACTTTTTCTCCCAAGTAAGCCTCCGCAGACTGTTTCAACTTTCGGAGAATCATCGCGGAAATTTCAGGAGGAGAATACTGTTTACCCATAGATTCAACCCGGGCATCGCCATTAGAAGCGCGAACTACCCTGTAAGGGACCATCTTTATTTCTTCAGTAACTTCATCATGCCTTCGGCCCATGAACCGCTTGATCGAATAGATTGTGTTTTCCGGGTTCGTTGTTGCTTGTCTTTTTGCCACCTGGCCAACCAGAATCTCGCCATCCTTGGTAAAAGCAACCACTGAGGGAGTCAACCTGCTGCCCTCTTCATTGACAATTACCTTGGGTTCTCCGCCTTCAATAACTGCCACTACCGAATTGGTTGTCCCTAAATCAATGCCGATAACCTTAGCCATGTAATGACCTCCTTTTTTCCTTTATTCAATTTTTTTTAAGATTACTTATCTTTTGAGAAATTTTTCTTTTGGAAGTTAATCATTCTTCGCTAAATGTCAACCAAGGGGGAGATTTTATTTTCTTCTTCCCGACCGTAAGCGAAAGGTTCAAACTTAGTAAATGAATCCAAGAATGCTAATTTTTTAAATCCAATCGGACCGTTGCGCTGTTTTCCAATGATTATTTCCGCAATTCCTTTATCAGGACTGTTCTCATTATAAACCTCATCCCGGTAAATAAAGATGATAACATCTGCATCCTGCTCTATTGCCCCAGATTCCCTGAGGTCAGCCAGCTGGGGGCGCTTGTTTTGTCGGTCCTCAACCTTGCGATTCAACTGTGAAAGGGCTATAACCGGAACATTAAGTTCTTTTGCTAACCCTTTAAGTGAACGAGATATAGAGGAAATTTCCTGTTCTCGGCTTTCAGCGCCTCCTTTTTTTTCCATTAACTGGAGATAGTCAACAATAATTAACCCTAATTTATGATCCTTTTTAAGCCTCCTAGCTTTGGCCCTCATCTCAAGGACATTAATCCCTGCGCTATCATCAATAAAAATGGGGGCTTCCGAAAGTGTCCCCGCAGCCCGGGTAAGTTTAGGCCAATCACTCTCAGTTAAAAAACCACCCCTCAGTTTATGGGCATCAATTCTTCCTTCTGAACACAGCATGCGGATGGCAATTTGTTCTTTAGACATTTCTAATGAAAATATAGCCACCGGAATATTCTTTTCTACCGCCGCATTGCGGGCGATATTGAGGGCAAAACTCGTCTTTCCCATACTCGGGCGCCCAGCAATAATGATCAGATCTGAGTCTTGAAACCCTGAAGTTAAAGCATCTAAATCATGAAACCCTGAGGGTACACCCGTTATAAGTTCACGTTTTTCATAGAGTTCTTCGATTTTCTCAAAACTTTTCTTCAGTATATCCCGGAGAGGATAAAATGAGGGTTTGATTTGATATTCACTAATGCGGAAAATGCTGTTTTCCGCAAAATCCAAGAGGTTATCAATATCCTCTACGTGTTCGTATCCTCGGCTAACAATTTCAGTAGCAGCAGTAATCGTCTTTCTTAAAATCGATTTTTCTCGAACAATCTTGGCGTAATGACGCACGTTAGCTGCCGTAGGAATATTATCAACCAAAGAAGACAGATAAGATGCCCCCCCGACATCATCCAATTGTTTTTTCTGAGTAAGGGTTTCGGTTAAGGTAATCAAGTCTGATGGTTCATTTTTATTATAGAGTTCAATCATGCTGATAAAAATTTTTCGGTGAGCTTCGCGGTAAAAATCATAACCGTCCAGAACCTCGATGACCTGATGAAACGATTCATTATCTAAAAGGATTGCTCCAAGGACAGCTTGTTCGGCCTCAATACTTTGCGGGGGTATTTTGGTGAATAAAGAATCATCCTGTGGTGCCTTCATCTGCCAAACCTTTTCTTTAAAAACGGTTTGAGTTACCGTCTAGTAAGCGCTCTGAACCCAAAAAAAAGGGGCCTTATTCATTCTCCTCCCCAGCAACTTTGCTCAGGAAAAGGATTGTAGTCTCAATAGGTGGTGGGAAAATGTAATTATCAAAAGGAATGTTAAGATTTTACCACCCAGACTTTTAAATCCGCTGTGACTTCTGGATGTAATTTTATCGGGACTTTATAAATCCCTAAACTCTTTATTGGTTCTTCCAATAAGATTCTTTTTCGCTCAATCTTAATTCCTTCTTCTTTTAGGCTTTCCTCAATGTCCAGGGAGGTTACCGAACCAAAAAGCTTGTCTTCTTCACCGGTAGGTTTAGATATAGTGCAGGAAATTTTTTCTATTTTTTCACCGAGTTTTTCAGCTTCGCGTTTAATGCTATTCTGTTTCTGTTTAAGAAGATTTTTTTGATGCTCAAAGGCTTTAAGGTTTTGGGGATTGGCCGGAACTGCTAGTTTTTTGGGGATCAAGTAATTTCTCGCATGCCCATCTTTAATTTGAATTAAATCCCCCATTTTACCTAAACTAGTGACATCCTCGGTTAGAATTACTTTCACTTCTCCGTGCTCCCTCGCAAACTGATAGTGTAAAATTAGAAAATTTAGAGTTTTTTCAGGGTATCGGGGTAATGTAAGGAATCAGGGCAACATTGCGGCTCAGTTTAATCGCGCGGGTAATTTCCCTTTGATGCTTAGCACAATTACCTGAGATCCGTCGAGGAATTATTTTCCCTCTTTCGGTAACAAAGTATTGCAAGACTCCTGAGTCCTTGTAATTAATAGTTAAATTTTTATCAACACAAAAACGGCAGACTTTTCTGCGTTGATACGTTGTTGTTTTATAATCACTACCCTCTCTTGCGCTTTTCCTTAATGGTGGCCTTCTCATAAGCATTCATTTCAGTTAAAGGTTAAAAAAATCAGCCTACAGTATCTTCTTGAGACCCACCTGCGGGTTCAACAGGTGCGCTCGCCTCACCGCTCGCAGACGATTCTAAAGTTTTTTGAGTTTCTTTTTCTCGCAGAGTTTCGATATCCAGCTTCTTGTCAATTTTTACGGTTTGATAACGCAGTATTTGTTCATTAAATCTCAAAAGCCTATCTATTTCCTGAAGCACACCCTGATTTCCCAAAAAATAAACAACGAGAAAAAAACCCTTTGACAACCCTTTTATTTTATAAACTAATTTTCGTTTTCCCCATTTGTCAATTTTAAGAGATTCTCCATTGGTGCGGGAAATAACATTTTTAAGTTTATCAATAAGCTCCTGGAGTTCCTCATCTGAAATATCAGGGTGAGCAATAACCAATGTCTCATATCCTGAAAACATACGGTTTCCTTTCTATACGATAATTTTATTTATTTTTAAACTGGTATACATCTGGCGGTGGCCCTGTTTTTTCTGGTACCCTTTTCTTCGTTTTGCCTTAAAGATAACTACCTTTTTACTTTTCCCTTGATTAATAATGCTGCAAACTACCTTCGCGTTCGGAACCAGAGGTTGTCCAATTATCGTTTCTGATGCATCTCCAATTAACAAAACTTCTTCTAATGCAATTGAGTCGCCTTCTTCGCCAACCAATTTTTCAATTTTTATGATATCCCCTTCTTTCACTTTATATTGCTTTCCGCCAGTTCTAACCACTGCAAACATTTCCAAAAACCTTTCCTTTTAAAAATTGATTCAGATAAATTTGTAAATTTAAAGGTTAATTTCCTTGTTGTCAAGGAAATTAAATTCCATAATAAAATTTTTATTAGTTTATTTCAAACTGTTCAATATGGAGATTTTCTTTCACTTTTATGATTATTTTCTTCTTGATATGGTTTTCCAGATCTTCCAGATAGCTCCTTTCTTCTTCATAAATTAAATCAGCAACTTCTGGATGGAGAGCGACAAAAATTTTATTACCTGGAATTTTGTCAGCTTCCTTTTTAATACCCCGAAAAATTTCATAGCAGATCGTTTTTTTTGATTTTAAAAAACCCTTCCCATCGCAGTAAAAACACGCCTCGGATAAATACCCGATGAGGTCTTCACTGGTTCGTTTGCGGGTCATTTCCACAAGCCCCAATTCCGAAATTTTTAAGATATTCGTCCTACTTTTATCTTTGGTTAAGGCTTCTTTGAAAATTTGAAACACCTTTTCCCGGCTTTCCTCTTTTTTCATGTCAATAAAATCAATAATGATAATCCCTCCAATATCCCGAAGCCTGAGCTGGTAGGCAATCTCTTTCACTGCTTCCAGATTAGTTCTGAGAATAGTGTCTTCGGGGTTCCCTTTGCCTACGTATCGGCCCGTGTTAACATCAATCGTTGTGACTGCTTCAGTCCTTTCAATCACAATGTATCCGCCAGATTTTAGCCATACCCGCTCCCCAAATGCACGGTTTATTTCAATCTCGATGCCGTAATAATCAAAAATTGGGTCCTCCTTTTCATAGAGGGTTACCAAGTGAGAAAGTTGAGGCATAAACATTTCGGTAAATTTCAAAATGTTATTGTATTCCTCTTTTGAGTCTACGATGATGCTATCAATGTCTTTGGAGGAAATATCTCTAACCTCTTTTAGCGTAAGGTTTAAATCGCGATGAATAAGACTGGGGGTGGGAAAATTAGCTTGTTTCTTTTGAATATTTTCCCAGAGTTTAATGAGATAATCCCTATCTAATTTTATATCATCTTCACCCATACCTTCGCTAGCAGTTCTGACGATAAAACCCATCTCTTGAGGCTTAGTTTTTTGGACAATTTCTTTCAGGCGCTTTCGCTCTTTTTCGTTTTCGATCCTCCGGGAAATTCCCACATGATTGACGCTGGGCAAAAGCACTAGGTAACGCCCGGGTAAAGATATGTGGGAGGTAATCCGCGGCCCTTTAGAGCCAATCCGTCCTTTGGAAACTTGGACTAAAAGTTCCTGTCCCTCAATAAGGAGATCGTTAATTTGAAAAACCTGCTTGGCGGGTGAAGATCGTTCTTCTTCAAGTTGGTCATAGGTACTCTCTTCCTCATCGCCATTTTGTCGAAGCATTTCCGCTTCAATGTCTTTAAAATCATAAAAGACATCATCCACATAGAGAAAAGCGGATTTATTGAGACCAATATCAACAAATGCTACCTGCATCCCCGGAAGGATCCGAACTACTTTGCCTTTATAAATATTGCCTGCGATACCGCGGTCTTTTTCTCTTTCAATATAGATCTCAACTAATATCCCATTTTCCAAAAGGGCGACTCGGGTTTCCAGGGGAGTAACATTGATAACTAATTCTGAACCCATTATTCTCTCAGTTTCATCCTGCTCTTACAGATCGATAAGGCTTTTAAATCTTCCTCAGGAATTCCCAAAATATTTCCCATGATTTCGTGTGGTCTTAAGCCTTGGGCTTGACGCACCACAAGAGTTAAGACAATAGTGTTTGTGTCCGAAAGAATTAATTCTTTTACCGCATCCCGAATATCAATGGATCGCACTTCCCCTTTATGTTGCTTGGACACTAAAAAGTTCGTCTTAGTTAAAAATTCAGAAAAAACTCTTTTTATTTCCTCAAAGGAATACTTAGCCACAATGGCAGAACTATCAATTGAAATAGCGTAAGAAATTTCTATTAAGGTATCAGAGATAGCAGAAGTTTGCAAGGGTATTTCTTTTCCGGCAAGAATTATGATACCCTGAGGAAGTTCCTGATTTAAGGACGTTATTACTGTCTCAACCGAAAGATCACCTGTAAGCTCAATATCCACCAATTCGTCCAAGCTTTCCAACCCCACAGCAAGCGCTGGGCCAAAACTGATCCGGGGTTGAGGGTGAAATCCTTGGGAATACCGTAAAGGCAAGGCTGCTCTCCGAACAGCTCTTGCAAAAGCTTTTGCCATTTCCAGGTGGCTTAAGAAACGTGCCTGATTGGTCTTGCTAAATTGAAGCCTTACTCTTATTACCTTCTCCTCCGTTTTTTTTTCGAGATTAGAAACAAGGGGTTGGTGCTTCTGGTCATTGGAAGATTGAACCCGGGGGTACAAGGATTGAAAATCGCAGACCCCGCATTGATTACACGCTTCCCAACGACAATCGGACGTTTCCTTTCCCCTTTTTGCGTTCGTCAACTCCTGCCAAAGAAAATCCTTGGTTACTCCGGTCTCAATATGATCCCAGGGAAAAAGATCTGTTTCATCAGTTGTACTGAAATAAGAACCTATGGGGAGTCCCTTCTCCTGGAATGCCTTTTCCCAAACCGGAAAATTAAATAATTCTGTCCAGCCATCAAACCGGGCACCATTCTGAAAAGCTTCCTCAATCACCTGCGCCAATCTCCGATCTCCTCGCGCGATCACCCCTTCGAGGATACTCATCTCCGGATCTTGCCATTTAAATGTGATTCGGCTTTTCTTCAAGAGGCTAAGAAGATAACGCTGGCGCAACCTTATCTCTTCTGCATTAATCATGGAGAGCCACTGAAAAGGAGTGTGCGGTTTGGGAATAAAGGTAGAGACGCTGATCGTCACCTCGGGTCTTTTGATCGCATCTTTACCAAGAAAAAAGATTTTTTTCGCCAAGGCAACAATTCCTTCAAGGTCTTCTTGGGTTTCCGTGGGAAGACCAAGCATAAAATAAAGTTTAATGCTCTTCCATCCAGCCGAAAAAACCTGTTGGCATGTCTCAAGGATTTCCGTTTCCGTCAAATTCTTGTTGATTATCCGTCGAAGACGTTCAGTACCCACCTCAGGAGCGATGGTGAAACCGGTTTTTCTCCCCCTTTCGAGTGCATTGAGCCACTGGGAATTGATCGTTTCCGCTCGCAGTGAAGGAAAAGAAATGCTGATATTCTGCCGGGAATATTTCTCTATCAAACTTTCCAGGAGAGCTGCAATCCCGGTATAATCTCCTGAACTCAGGGAAAGCACTGACAGCTCCTCCCAGCCAGTAGCGTTCAAGGTTTCCTCAGCAATTTTTTCCACCACGGAACAAGACCGTTCCCTTACCGGCCGGTAGATCATTCCTGCCTGGCAAAATCGACACCCACGGGTGCACCCGCGAGCAACCTCAAGGTTAAGGTGGTCATGAACAATATGCATAAACGGCACAATAAACGTGGTGGGATAATAAATTCGATCGAGGTCAGGGATAATTCTTTTTTTGACTTTATCGTAACCGGGTTTTAGCGGTTTACATTCCTTGATGGGGCCATTCGGGTGATAAGTAACCGCAAACTTGGAGGGCACATACACACCGGAAATAGTGGTTAATCTATCAAGCAGGCAGGCACGCTCCTCTTTTTCCTTTTTCCATTCCTTAAAAACATTCACAATCTCTAAGACAACCTCCTCCCCTTCCCCGATCACCACCGCATCGAAAAATTCCGCCATTGGCTCTGGGTTAAAAGTACAGGGCCCACCAGCAATAATAAGAGGACTTTTGTCATTCCGGTGCTTAGACCTTAAGGGGATTTTACCTAAATCCAGCATGGAGAGGACGTTGGTATAGGAGAGTTCGTACTGAAGAGAAAATCCAATAATATCAAAAAAACTTAACGGTTGCCGGGACTCTAACGAGAAGAGAGGGAGATCACGTTCTCGGAGCACCCTCTCCACATCAATCCAAGGGGCAAAGACTCTTTCTGCTCCCACATCTTCCTGAGTATTCAGGATATGGTATAATATCTGAAACCCTAAGTGAGACATCCCAATTTCATATACATCAGGAAATGCCAAAAGAAATTTTACTGCCATCCGATCTAAGTCTTTGTGGATTGAATTGACCTCATTTCCTAAGTAACGGCTATGGCGGCTTATCTGAGAAAAAATGTTTTCGAGAGCTATCATGCTTTGATTGTTATCAGGTTAGAGAGGTATTCTTCATTGAGGTGACTCCGCACCAGCTTGATAATGGTCTCGCGGCAAGAAAAATGGGGTTGGATATCAACCTGATATGGCAACACTCCCCACACCGGAGCATCAACCAGGCGGGCAATTACTTCAGGGTTAGTCTCGGACGCTGCGTTTTTTTCTGGAGAAAGGTTGTTGATAACGATTCCAGCCACGGGAACCTTCTCCGCACGAGCAGCCCGAAGGGTAAGCAAGGTGTGGTTGATAGTGCCAAGAGTCGCCCGGCTTACAATCAAAACCGGTAATTTAAACCGTCTGACAAGGTCTATAAATAAAAACTTTTGGTAAAGCGGAACCAAAAGACCTCCGGCCCCTTCAACCAACATGACGTCGTGGTGACGGGAAATGTGTTCAAATTTTTCTACCAATTGGTTGCTATCAATCGTGATTCCTTCGCGTTCTGCTGCCACCGAGGGCGCCAAAGGCTCTTTAAACTGATAGGGGACAATTTCTTCTAACGGTTCATCCACGCCGGACATGTCTTTGAGAAACTGGGCATCCGCGGGGAAAAAACTCCCATCATCGTGTAAACATCCGGTCTCGACAGACTTCATGACGCCCACGTTTATCCCCTGTTTTCGTAATAATCCCGCCAGGCCTCCGGCAACAATGGATTTGCCCACCCCTGTATCAGTACCCGTAACAAAGAGCCCGCGAGCTGAGTACTCTTTCATTTTCTTCCTCCGAAAATTGCCGTACCAATTCTCAGAATAGTTGCTCCTTCGTCAATTGCCACCTCAAAGTCAGAGGACATTCCCATAGAAAGATGAGCTAAGGAAAGTGAATCAGAAAAAAAAGGAAAAAGTTTATCGCGGAGTTCTCTCAAAGTCGTAAAAAATGGCCGCACTTTCTCTGGATCCAAAAAATAGGGAGGCATGGCCATAAGACCCTTCACGGTTATTCCTTTTAACGAGGAAACTGTTTCAAGCAGCTGAGGGAGCTCTTCTGGCTTCACCCCTGCTTTTGCATTTTCTTGGCCAATATTTACTTGGATCAATATTTCCATTGTTTTATCACGTTCGAATGCTCGTTCAGAAATCTCCTCGGCTAAGCGGGCGCTATCCACCGAATGGATCATGGAAAATAGAGGCACAACGTGCTTAACCTTATTGGTCTGAAGGTGACCGATCATGTGCCAAGTAACTCCCTCACCAAGGTGCGGTATCTTTTCCCTTGCTTCCTGCACATAGTTTTCCCCGAAAGCAGTTATCCCTGCTTCTTTGGCCTCTTTGATCCGATTAGTATCCACAGTTTTTGTTACTGCCACCAGAGTAATCTCATCCGGTTTACGCCCTGTTTTTAACGCCCGGTTATAGATGCGTTCGCGAAGGCGTGCAATATTCTCGTCAATAGTCTCCATGTATTCCTTCCTCGAGAAAACGGATTGCACCCAAACGCTTGAGTGCGCTCACCACTTCACACACTGGCAACCCAATAACATTGGTATGAGAACCAAAAACCTTCTCAATCATAAACATTCCGATCCCTTGGACTGCATACGCACCAGCTTTGTCAAAAGGTTCTCCGGTTTTGATATAGCTTTCGATCTCGTTATCCGTTAACTTTTTTATTGCAACCCTGCTCTCCACGACTGTGCCTGCTGATTGTTTAAGTTCCGGATGATAGATGAAGAAACCAGTCATTACCGTATGTTCCCGGCCGCTCAATTTTCTGAGCATACAATTGGCCTCTGCTCCCGTTCGAGGCTTACCCAGGACTTCTCCGTCAATAAACACAATGGTATCTGCCCCTAAAATCCAGCGGTCCTTAACCGTTCTTCCCACATCCCTGGCCTTAGCTTGGGAAAGCCGGGCAACCTGTTCTCGGGGAGTTTCTCCGTCAATCTCTTCCTCCTCGATGTGTGGAGAAATCACATCAAATGCTATTCGCAACATTGCAAGAAGTTCTTTTCGTCGAGGGGAAGAGGAAGCCAAAATAAGTGAACCCGTGTTAGCGCTCAAAGTAAACCGCATTCTTTCTAAAATTTTTATTACACATTCACGTGCTCTGCACTATGACCTATCGACTTTGCACGCTTCGTCCATTTCATGTCGCACGTAATAAAATTTAACTGTCAAATTCCGCCCAGATAACCGTGTGATCAGAAGGTTTTTGGGCTAACCGGGGCACAAGATCAATGGAAGCACAAAGCAATTTTTCTGCCAAACAGGAAGTCGCCCACATATGATCAACCCGCCATCCTAACCCCCGTTTAACCGCCTGCGGAACTCTATAATCCCAATAAGTATAAAATCCTCCTTGATGTTCGTGTTTACGAAACACATCCACAAATCCCCAAGCCTTAACCTGGGCCAACGCACTATGCTCGTCCGAATGAAAGCCGATACTCCCTAAAAGCCCCTTGGGATCATAGACATCTCGTGACTCTGGGGCCACATTAAAATCCCCCACCCATAACAAGGGGTTATCTGGTTTAAACTTGCGGGAGAAATAATCGTAGAGACGATGAAACCATTCGAGTTTGTAGCGAAATTTTTCCGAATTAGGCGCAGAGCCCTGAGGAACATAGGTATTTACGATCGGGATATTGCCAATCGTGGCAGTAATTATCCTCGCATCCTCCTTATTATCCCCATCGCCAAACCCAAAAAAAATATCCTTTAATGGCGTTTTACTCACGATTGCAACACCATTATAACCCTTTTCCCCCCTGAAAGCTAAAAAGCAACCCAGCTCCTCAAATGCCTCCTGCGGAAACTCGCTATCCTGCACCTTGGTCTCCTGGAGACATAAGATATCCGGTTTTTCCTTTACTAACCATTCACGGACAATATGAAGGCGAGCCCTGATGCCATTGGCATTAAAACTTGCTATCTTCATAAGCGAAAGCAACCTTTGTTGAACGGGAAAAATTACATTTTTCCCTATGGTCGAGTTGTCTTCTGAAAAAAGACCACTCCCTTAAACTTAAAAACCTAATCATCTCAGGTCATCAAAGAGACAATCAACTTTTTCTCATTTTCTCAAAATTTCACTGTCAACATTGATTTAGAGGGATATAAAAAATTTTGTCAAGAATATTTCAGAATAGACGTGAGGGGGGTGCTCTGTTTGGCTTTTGCTTTAGAGCGTTATGAATAGATACCGTAACATCATTAAATCATTTAATTTTTATCACTGAGCAACCAGCGATTACCATAAGGCCCAAACGACTTAGCTGCCTTTGGAAATCTTTTACCAACACGTGCTAAACCACAACCCGCTTGGTTATCGCCCTGAAAAACTCACTAACACGGTAGAAAAATTGATCAAGAAAGCGAAGTCCCCTAAGGGAATCAGGCTGGTTCTAATTCAACTAATTTTTCCCTTTTCTGGAATAGAGCAAAATCCCTAACGTCCTCTTGAAAAAAGAGCGGAAAAGAACCCATCTCCATTTCTATCAAAAAAAGTATTATCGAAAGATAACCAAGACCTAATCCCCAAGCACCGAAGACACAACCGGGGCTTTCACCACTATAATCGTTTGTAGTTTAAAACTATGACAAGAAAATTATAAAAGCTCCGTTTCCCAATCAATCCAGAATTTTTTTCCTAATACCTCCGGCCCCCGCCACCACCCCCGAAGCCCCCTCTGCCTTGGCCCCCACCGCCACCTCGATAACCTCCCTGATCCCTTTTGGGGCGAGCTTCATTAACGGTGATGGTCTTCCCACGAAGCGTTCCACCATTGAACATTTTGATAGCTTCCTGAGCGTCTTTTTCTGTTTCCATCTCCACAAAACCAAAGCCTTTAGATAAACCGTTATATTTATCTTTGATGATATTTACGGCAACAACTTTTCCGGCCTCAGAAAAGTTGACCCGCAAATCTTCATCAGTGACTTCATTGGCCAAATTTCCAACAAATAAATTTTTATTCATTTAAACCTCCTGTGCTTTATCGCCTTCCTTGGGTAAAAAAAGTATTAAATCTACCCATTACCCTTAATTGAGGTGCCTTTTCACACATGCGCAGAAAAAAAATTCAGCATTCATAGCGTGCAAGGTTTTTTTACGATGGTATTATAAAAGCTTCACATTAATCGCCGAGGGGCCTTTCTGCCCTTGCTGGATATCGAAGCTCACCCGCTGACCCTCATAGAGAGTCTTAAATCCGCTATCCTGGATAGCGCTGTAATGAACAAACACATCTTTGCCTTCACCGGTTTCGATGAATCCAAAGCCCTTGCTTTCATTAAACCACTTTACTTTGCCTTCAGACATCTGAGCGTCCTCCTTTCTAAAAATTTCCAAAAAGCCGGGCATAATAAAGGCAGAAAAAAACCACCAAAACTATTGAGAGCATGGCGGTTCACCTCTGCACTTCAAAATTTTTGCCGACTTTTGCTGTGCCCAACTAACCACTGAAAATTGCATGGGCACTTTTTGAATGTTGCTACATCGTAAATCTGTTTTTGCTCAAAGTCAAGGTTTTTGTAAAAACAACGTGCCCGTATAAACCTATCAATTTTTGACATGGAGTTGTTTTCTTTTCCCTGAAAAACCAAAACGCTCAGCCACCTATCAAAAAGACTCCTAAAAAAAGAAAAACATGGGAATTAGTGAGTTGCATAATTTTCAACAAAATCAGCGAGACCTTTAAAATATTGTTCTTTTCCCCCATAGATGAGGCTATTGTGGTCAGCACGGGGGATAATGATCAGTTTTTTTTTCTCTGCCCCTGAATTCGCGAAAAGAGCTTTGGCCTCTTCCAGTGGGACCAAAGAATCATATTCAGCGTGGATAATTAGGGTGGGTTTTTTAACGAGGCGAATCTTTTCTTTGTTGAAAAAATTTTTTCCTTCCTCCCACACCGGATGTTCAAAAGGGATAAGACCAAAAAGTCCTAAATAATAACGAAAGTTCGTTGCTGAGCCGCTTTCCACAATAATTCCTGCAAGATCATCCTGATATTCCCGGGCAACTTCGATAGCGCAAAGGCTTCCCAAAGACCGGCCCATAACAAAAAGTATCCCTGAGCAACCATGATCCTTAAGCCATTGTTTCACCCTGACAAAAATTACTTTGCCATCTTTAAGAAGGTTGGCAATCGTAGGATCACCATCACTATACCCATATCCCCGGTAATCAACAACCAGCAGGTTAAGCTTTATGTCATTAAAGAAGGGGGCAATCTCATCATAATCAGGCGCGACTTCACCGTTTCCGTGAAAAAAAAGAACGGTGGGAGAACTTCCTTGAACTTTATAAAAACGGCAGGCAATGCGTATCCCTGGTTCAACCTCAAAAAAGAGGTTTCTTGGATCATTTTTGCCCGCGTCAGGTAACCTGACAGGATAAAAAAGAACGTGATGAACCTCCGGCTGATCGAAGACTTCTAGGGGATCAAATGATTCCATATGCACCCGCTTTCTTTTTGATAATAATTTTACTCATCCATAACCTTGATCGGGGCCTTCTCCACCCCCTTGTCCCCTGTCTACAAACCGCGCTCCGTTCTTTATGCCTTGCGGCTGTTTAGCAAGCAGCGCTGTTACTTCCATTTCACACAACAAATCGTCCCGACAAACAGGGGTGTCTATCTGAAACATCGTTTTCGCGCAAGGAAACCCAGCCTCATCAACGAGGCGCAGACAGGAAGCGAAATCCTTACTCCTCTTGAGGTAAATAATGGCCTGGGCTACATCCGAAAAGGTGCCGTTAACCTGATACAGAATGTTGGACACAACTTCCAAGATAAAAGTCATTTGCCGCTCAAAATCTCCCACATGCAAGGTTTCTCCGGTTTTGTTGATGGAGGCGGTTCCACTGATAAACAATAAAGCGTTTTTCGGGAAATGAACCAGCACAGCACGACTGAACATTTTGCCATACGTCGTTGGTTCGTTCTGCAAAAGAGAAGGCTGTTGACCAAGCGACAGCGCTTCTCCGGAAAAGGCACAGAATTCGATGGATAACAATCGGCTGCCGACAACATGGCCCTGAATACTGGTGCTGGCGGGAAAAAAGTGGGGAACGGAACAATACTGTTCTTCAAAAAAGATTTTTCTTGCCTTATTAAGCAAATTGTAATCGCGCAGGATGTTTTCCATGAAAAGCCAGGTCCGGGCAATTGCGGCATTCTGCATTTTGCCGGCGCACAACACTTCTCCAATCTCACAAAAAGCTGAAAACAGGGACTGTTCGCTTCTGACGGATGGACTGAAGAGAGGAGCACTGAATAACAGGTTCATTCCTTCGGTGCTTACTTTGATGGCTTTATTGTGTTTTGCTACCCGTGTCTTTCCCCCTTTTGACCGTGCAATAACCGATGCGTATTGAACGGGAAGATCCGGATGGCCGATGAGGATTAATGGTTGATTGGACCGCGAGGGAGCGATGGCGCTGGCAGAAAAAGACCCTGCTTTGGGTACCAGATGCGGCGGCACGATAATCCTTTCCTGCAGAACATATCCGTCACTGATATCGTCTGCCAAAAGCGAGCCAACATCATTACGGACAAAGTCATTTACGACGTGGAATTCAAGACTAAAACCATCTTCGTGCAGTACTAATTGTTGCCGCATGATGTGTGCCTTTGAGTAAAAACCAGCCTGCCTAGGTGTCCGGTAAAACAGCAATCAGCGCCGTAGCCCTCGATTTTCTGCGTGCAAATGAAACGTCCTTCGTTAATGTCGGCGACCCTGACAAAACCAGTGCCGGCAACCAGTAGGGCTTCCCCGTCTTTCGAGGCATCTATTCCATAACTGTCCTGCCCGCAGATATGGGGGAAAAGCGATGTGTCGATCTTTTCGGGCGAATCCATTTCAATAATCCTATGAAGTTTCATGGTGGCGGCATTGATGAGGAACACTGTGCCCGGATAGCCGCTGACACCGATCAGTGTCTTTCCCCGGTGACGAAAAACAATATGCGTGGTAATGCGATGAAAGCGCTCATGGGTAAATTCTCCGAGCAATGCCGGGCCAATTTCCCTGAGCTGGTACTTGTGGATGATACCGGAACCAAATATGCCTACCTCGACTCCCATGAGGCCGATGTTGTGCCCGGAAAGGTAACAGACGCTCGGGTCTTCAGGGTCGAATTCTACATGGCCTGCGGTCAATGTCGATAGCCGCCATTCCTGGCCTGTCTTTAAATCAAGAACAAGTATTTTTGAAGGTACAACACCCCTTGCCCGCACCTGTTCCCAGAAACGAGGTGCGTGATCCGGCGATTGGGCGGGAATTGGCTCTTCGAGCCGCAGTCCCAGCTCAGTAAGAATCAAAAATCGGTGTGAGGGGTCTAGGCATAACTGATGCAAGGCATCTCCCAAATCCCCCCCCCAGACCTTTTCAATGTCTCCGGAACGAACCGAAAACTTCCAGATCGTCACCGAAACACCACCCCGGGGATTCAAAATGCGCCGAACAGTGCCCTCGACAGGCCAGGAGGCAAACCACAGCTCCCTTCTTTCATGATCAAACCAGTTGGTGGTGGACACGAATTGATTTCCGACTCCAGGGTCTACCAAGAGAGCTGATTGCTCATTGAAATCCAAATGCAGGAAACGATTAAACAGATTAAGACCTACCTGACATTTTCCGTCCTCCAGCGCAAGGTAACTGTGTGGCGCCAGACAATACTCCCACCACTGAGCTTCTGACAATCCATAGGGAAACGCATCGTTGGCAACAGACCACTTATCCCGAACCCTTTCAAAGTCGGCTTTGCAGCTTTCATCTGCGCCCATGAGTTTGACCCGAAAAGAAACCACCGCGGGGTGTGCGGCAGAAAAAACATAATGGGTTTGGTCCAGTTTGCCTTTATGTAGACAAGGGGCCAGAATATCTCCAAAGAAAAATTTGGACGAAGCCAGGAGTTGTTCTCTTTGTGTTGTAGGTAGCCTCGTAAACTTCATTTTACCGTTGCGGTAACCTGGATAACATTATATTATTTTGTCAGGCAATATAAAAAGATCACCAAAAAAATAATTATATTGATCGGGCGTGAAGGGGCCTATGCCACAGTCAGGATAAAACGTCAGTTCACCAAATATTATTTTCCCCTTTACTGAATATAAATCAACGCGGATAAAAGGAAAACCTTGGCATAGTTCGCTGGCAATTGTGCTCATGTCTTGCAAGTTGTCTGGCTTCTCCATGACAAAATCACTGCTTAATCTCCCTTTGTGTGCGTAGATCCTGTTCCAAGCCAGATCGTACGCGGCATACTTCAGACCGTCAGCGCTGAATCTGCCTGTACAAACAAACAAAACTTCCGGTTTATTGTTGTAGCAGTAAAATTTGTAATCTATAAGCTCATTAAATTCTTCGTTCTCTAAATACTTTTCACAGATAAGGCGAGGTTTAATATCTTTATAGACCCATTCCCGGCCCATATGGTAATAATTCCTTTTAAGCCATTTATTCATTAAACGACGGCATGTTTCCCAATTCAGGCTTTCCTTGTCCTTACATATTATATTCATGCTACTGCCGTGAGTGGCCTTGATTACAAAACGTTCAGGCAGTTTGAAAAAATCGATTTCATCTACACCATTGTACACGCCGTAAAATTCATTTAAGATCCCAGCAAAACCTTTATCTTCGAGATATAGCCTTACTTCATATTTGTCTGTTAACGTGGTCATGAGTGGCACCCTATAATATAACTTGTACCACTGTAACTTTTCATCAAATGTTTTGGGATCATTTAAGTTTGGAAAATATCCATAAGCTTCCCAATATAATAAATAAATAAACAGGTTATCCGGCAGAACTTTCAGGAATCTCCGCCTAATTCCGTTAAAAAAGCGTTTATGACCAAACACGGCATGATTCTCCCTATTGAAAACCTTTTATGTTAACAAACACCAAAAGGTAAAACACCTTACGCAGGGAAGAGGGGGCTCGTAAAGATATATCCTTAATTTTTTTTGAAATGGTATAGCCCCGATAAATCGTTAGGCAAAGCGCCAGACCAAAAATATGGTTTTAAAGCTGAAAAAACCTTATTTCCCTATAATCTTGACCAGTGCCCGCTTTTTTCGACGACCGTCAAATTCACCGTAAAAGATCTGCTCCCAAGGCCCGAAGTCAAGCTTGCCGTCAGTAACGGCAACCACGACCTCCCGGCCCATAACCTGCCGCTTCAAATGCGCATCAGCGTTATCTTCACCGACATTATGGCGGTACTGTGCCACTGGCAGGTGCGGCGCCAGCTTTTCCAGCCATACCTCAAAGTCCTGATGGAGTCCAGACTCATCGTCATTAATAAATACTGACGCCGTGATGTGCATCGCGTTAACCAAGATAAGACCCTCTCTGATGCCGCTTTCCCTCAGGCATTCCTCTATTTGGGGCGTGATGTTGATAAAACCGCGCCTGCTGGGAACGTTAAACCATAGTTCTTTGCGAAAGGTTTTCATATACTTCCTTTTCGTTCTTCCTCAGTAACTGCTGGTTCTGTGGTTATGGTGATAAGAAGACTTAAGAGCACCGATTGGTTCTCTTAATTGTCAGCCGACCGCAGCTGTGCTTTGCATCTTCTTTCCGTTGGATATAACATAAAATTACTCTTTTCAGCAAACCCGTTTTTCTGGTTGTTAATTTCACAACATCTCATTACACAACTTCAATGGGGAAATTTATGACAAAAGATGATAGAAAATGTAACTAGACAATTTTTCAACACCCCGCTATCCCCAAGCCAGGTTATTCGTTTTACGTCTTTCTTAAAAACTTTTTAAAACAATTTCATTGGACTACTCCGACCTCTCGTCTTTTCATAAGCCATTATTCATTTTGGCAATAAGCAGAACCATAGCAACCCTTTCCTTCCGTGAAATAGTTTTGACTTGCCTTTCCCGTTCCTTTATAATTTCTTTTGAACGGCTCAAGATTAATTGGCGTCAGTCGTAAAGAACAAGATTTGATTTCTGAATCTGCAATTAATTCAATTAATTTGGCGAACAGCGGAGTAAGGAACATGGCAAAAAGAAGCAGAAAAAAAAGTGTTGGTGGTACCCCAGAAAATGAATTCCCCATTAAGAAAGGATCAGGAAAATTACTGGAAGAAATTATCCAAGAATCACATAACCCTGATTGCAATCTTATCCTTTTAGACGGCAAAATCAGGGAGCTGGAGAAGTCAAGAGAAGATTATCTTCCCTTGTTAATGAAAAGGTTGCGACAGGGAAACTCCTCGGAACAAAAAGTAATTTTAGGTCTCCTGATCAGAAAAAAGAGTGACGAAGTTATTAAAAATATTAAAAAAATAATTATCGAAAACAATTTTCCCGTTAATATCCTGCGACAGGCACTGCTCCAGCTTCAAAAATGGGAAGAACCGATTGATGAAAATTTATTAAAATTTTTAGAAAAAGGGGAAGATATTATTTATGCCATCCAAAAATTTACTGAGCTGGGAGGGTTCTTGGAAGAAGGAACAGAGGATGCTATCCTCAAAAAGTTTTCCCCCTTGCCAGGGCAACTAAAATTTTCCATCATTAAACAGATATTAGATGAGTTTCCCAAAGCTTTTCCTTTTATCCTGCAACTGATTAAAGAAGACTCTGACTTAGATGAGAAAATCATTAATTTGTTAGCACCGAACGCCACCGCAGAGGTTGGAGAAATTTTTAGTAACATGTTGAAGAAGACCAAGGATAAAAATCTCCGCCGACTTTTAAAGCGTCATCTTTTCCACATGAAAAGCAAGGGCTTAGAGGTGGTTATCCCCGAAACCGATGAGAGTGAGCCTTTAAAAATTGTAAACCTTGAGCCATCTCAAGCCACAGTTTACATAAGTGGCATCGATTATGTAGGGGACCGTTTAATCTTTTTGAGTAAGTCGGTTTTACGGTGGGGAGTGCTTTTTTTTCAAATTACCCTCAGTGATCAAGATGGTATAAAAAATTTTAGTGCCTTCGACCTTAAACGAAAAGAGATAAAAAACTTCCTCAAGAAGATTTCCGAAGATGGTGTGGTTCAATTTATTGACATTACCCCTGAATACGGTTATTTCCTTATTGATGAAGCCTACCAGATGAACCTGCAAAAAGGAATTCCGTTACCAGAACAATTTAATCATTGGAAAGTTGAAATTGATGACCTGAGGGGATCAGTAAACGAACCTATTATTTATTCTTGTATATCTCACGATACTATCCACAAGGCGACCCTCAATGCTACGCCGCATCAGTACCATTCGCTTTTTGAGCTTGAAGAATTCAAGAGCTGGTTTTTGGAACCACGATTGGTCTGGAGGTATTTGGAAAAATTAAGAGCCATTGAAGAGAGTCCTTTAGTTTTGGACCCCCTTCACGTTGAGCAAAGGCGGGAAGCAATTTTTTCTGAAGCAGTGCAGAAAATATTTGATGAAGATTTTCGGAAAATTTACCAACGGCGTTTGGAAGAAACCGCTTACATGCTCTTTCGCACAAATAAGGAAGAAGAAGCTAATTGTGCTCTCTGCGCGGCCTGGGATCTTAAACCTCAAGGAATTGCTTCGGAAAAGCAGGGCTTTTTACAAAAACTGGTTCACCGAAGCATCCTTTTTTATGCTGAAGGAACTGAACGTCGTAGGAATAACTCTTTAATTGTCCACAGGTAAATTCAAAGCGCTGAAGCCTCTCCACAATCTTTTTCCCTGGCATTAAATTTCCAAGGCTTCTTATTCTTATGTGAATGAAAAAATCTTTTTCTTTTTCTCTGCGCACCCCCTCTCATCAGGGTTAATTTTGTGCGAGGTTTAAGGTTGTTCGGTTTTAAGACTAACTCTTCCTTACAGGAAAGACTTTTTGGCAAAAGATACGCTCTCTATCGGAACACGAGGAAGCGCCCTCGCCCTCAGGCAAGCCGAGTGGGTTAAAACTCAGCTCAAGGGAAGATATCCCCAATTTCCTTTCAAACTGGTAAAAATTAAAACCATGGGTGATAAAATACATGACGTGCCCCTGGCTCACGTGGGAGGTAAGGGACTTTTTATAAAAGAGCTTGAAGAAGCTTTGATCAAAAACAAAATCGATCTGGCGGTCCATAGCCTGAAGGATGTTCCAACGTTTCTTCCCCAAGAATTAATGCTCAGCGCAACCCCAAAACGGGAAAACCCGTTAGATGCATTAATTTCCCGGGAGGGAAGACGATTAGAAGAATTACCGGTGCATGCTCGATTAGGGACGTCAAGCTTGCGTCGGCAAGCTCAGCTTCTTAATCTGCGACCTGATTTTAAAATCGAAACCCTCCGGGGTAACCTGGATACCCGGATAAAAAAATTGGAAACCGAAAAACTTGATGGTATTATTATCGCAACTGCCGGAGTTATCCGGATGGGGTGGGAAGCAAAAATTACCCAGTATCTGGATTCGGCAAAATTTCTTCCGGCCATTGGCCAGGGAGCGCTCGGTATCGAAACTCGTCGAGAGGACCGGACAACCAACGAAATCGTTGCTTTTCTCAACCATACCGACACCGCTCACTGTGTATGCGCAGAGCGGTCTTTTCTGAAAAGGTTGGAGGGTGGGTGTCAAGTACCGATTGCTGCCTTTGGAAAAATAGCAAACGGCAAATTATTCCTCGAGGGACTGATCAGCTCTTTAGATGGGAAAAAGATTATTCGGGATACAATCAAAGGTAATCCCGAAGAAGCAGAAAAAATAGGTCTTCTTTTAGCGGAAAAACTCTTAAATGCTGGGGGTACCGCTATCCTCGAGGAGCTTTACCGCACTACCGGATAAGAGCGCACCCGTGCATGAACATTGGATATTACACCTATTGAGAGGATAGAAAAAATGTACGAACTCATGGTCCATTCTCATTTTTCCTCTGCGCATAGTTTGCGAGGTTATCAGGGAAACTGTGAAGAACTCCATGGTCATAACTGGAAAGTGGGGGTTCAGATAGCAGCAGAAACGCTGGACAACCTCGGTATGGTTATTGATTTTAAGGTCTTAAAACAAAAACTGCATCAAATTATTCAGAGGCTTGACCATAAGCACCTTAACAATCTTCCTCCTTTTGATGCTCTCAATCCTTCGTCCGAAAATATCGCTTTTTATATTTTTCAGGAATTAAAAAAGTCACTCACTCATGATAGAATCATTGTCGCCCAGGTTACGGTTTGGGAATCAGATGATTCCTCTACCAGCTACTCAGAGAAATAAGGAAAAAATATGTTCCCCGAAGACATCCAAAATCGTCCTGATCACCGCCACATTGAGATTCAAAAGGTGGGAGTTAAAAACATCAAATATCCGATCATTGTTAAGGACAAAAAAAATAAAACCCAGCATACCATTGCTACGTTTAATATGTACGTGAACCTTCCCCACCATTTTAAGGGAACGCATATGAGCCGTTTCATCGAGATCCTCAATGAATATCGCCAGGGTATTGATATAAAAAATGTCCCCCGAATCCTCGCAAAAATAAAAAAAAAGCTCCATGCAGAATCCGCTCATGTGGAGATCGAATTCCCTTATTTTATCGAAAAAGCCGCGCCCATATCCAAATCCAAAAGCCTGTTGGAATATACCTGCCGCTTTATTGGTTCTACTGATAACAATGGACGCAATAAATTAATCGTCGGGGTTGCGGTGCCGGTCACAACGCTCTGCCCGTGCTCAAAAGAAATAAGCAAAAAAGGAGCCCACAATCAGAGAAGCACAGTCTCCGTTCACCTTTGCTTTAAAAAGTTTTTCTGGATTGAAGATATTATTCACCTCGTTGAAGAGTCAGTGAGTTCCCCGGTGTATTCGCTCTTAAAACGACGGGATGAACAGTTTGTCACTGAACAAGCCTACGAGAACCCCATGTTTGTGGAAGATGTGGTGCGTACCATCGGTGAGAAACTCTCCGCCAATGCCAACTTTACCTGGTTCAGTGTGGAGTCGGAAAACATGGAAAGTATTCATAATCACAATGCATACGCGATGGTGGAAAAACAGAGTAAGTAACCTTTCTGGCAATATCATTCTGAAGACGTTCGCTTCCCTCAGGCTAAATTTCACAAATGGTCTCTAATAAATTTGACACTCTTCGTCATCCCGCGGAACGCGAAACTTCTCAGAATGACATATGTGCGCACTGTAATAACTCACGGCTAACGCTGAGAAACTCCGTGGATGGGTAAACGGGAATAAGCATTCAAATTGAGCGGGGCACGAACTCCTCTTTCAAGATAATACGTCCCGGCAGCCGCAATCATGGCCGCGTTGTCAGTACAGAGATGAGGTGAAGGGATAAAGACCAAAGCGCCTCTTTTTTTCGCCTCCTCATGCAGTCTCTCTCGCAACCTTTGGTTGGAAGCTACCCCTCCGCATACCACGATTTTATTTAATCCCTTTTGCTCAGCCGCTAAAAAGGCCTTCCCCACCAATACATCTACCACTGCTTCCTGAAAAGAAGCGGCGATATCATTAATTTCAGAAGCAGTGGGTTCGTGGTTCAATTTTTTAATCAAGGTAATCACCGCGGTCTTTAAACCCGAAAAGCTGAAATCCAAGGACTCGCTCGTGATCCAGGGTCGGGGAAAAGTAAAGGCTTTCCTATTGGCAGTCTGGGAAAGCCGATCAATGATAATACCTCCGGGATACCCTAATTTGAGAAATTTAGCCACTTTGTCAAAAGCCTCTCCAGCCGCATCATCACGAGTTTGCCCTAATAAAAAGTTTTCTCCCGGACCGTGCACTTCATAAAGACTGGTGTGCCCTCCAGAAACGACTAAGGCGAGAAAGGGATAATTAAGTTCATCGTGTTCTAAAAAGCAGGCCGCAATATGACCCTCCACATGGTTCACTCCGACCAACGACAATTCCAAAACATACGCCATTGCTTTTGCGACTGACAATCCCACCAAGAGCGACCCCACCAGCCCTGGGCCTTGCGTTACCGCAATCCCATCCAAATCGCTGAGGGATTTTTTTGCCTGCTCAAGCGCCGCGCTGATAACCGGAGTGATATTTTCAATATGATGGCGAGAGGCCAATTCCGGGACGACCCCACCATACATTTTATGGACTTCATCCTGCGAAGCTACAACATTGGAAAGAATGGTTCTCCCATCCTTAACCACCGCAGCCGCAGTTTCATCACAAGAAGATTCGATACCTAAAACAATCATAGCTTACTTAATGAACTCTTGAAGTTCGACTAGCTCCCCGTAAATCACTCTTCACATCGCTTACTAATTCGTCTAAGAACATTTTTTTATAAGCTTTAGGTAGCCTGGGGAACGGTTAAACATTTTTTGGCATTTTATCAAAAGGATTTGGTGCTGGCAAACGGAAAATTTATCAAAGATTTCCTCCCGTATGGAATGTCCCCTTGAATTCCTTCACCTTGCTCTCTAACAACTACTAAGCTAACACCTCACCCCATACGCTTTACGCCTTACGATCCAAACATTAATCGCGTATTACCGATGTCAGCGCAATAAGATCATTTAAAAAAGTGCACCGCATAACCAAGGAAAAAGAAAAATATCAAGGCTATTATATGGAGAATCCACCAGTGCACGGTAAATAATTTAAACTTAGACATGGCTACCTCCATAATACATTACCAAGGGAATAGACAATAGTTATAGCCACAAGGTGGACAAGCCACCACCCCATGTTGGGATAACGATATGTTTTGCCCAACCTGCCCCTATCCGAGTCAAAGCCAAAGGTTTCCAGATCAAAAAGAGATTTCCCAATAAAAAATTTACTACATACAATCAAAATATCCGGGAGGGTTGTAGTCAAAATGACCGAACTCAGTGTGGCAGGGGCCGGCCAATGAAAAATCGCGAAGTGAGACATGGTAACGGTAGCGATGATAGCCAAAAAGCCGTTTAGAACATAACCATATGAGATTGTCTTTTTGTAGAAAAAAAGCAAGGGCACCACAACAATGCTGAGGACGCATGAGATAATAGGAACGATATTCGAGGAATTTTGGGCGAACGGATGGATACGCACATGGAGTAGAAATCCCCCGACAGAAAGAGCAATAAGTGCACCAAGCAAGGTTGACTTAACATAAGTTCGATTTGTCATATTTCCTCCTTTCTTTTTTATTAATCTAGTTATAAAAATTTGTTATTATGTGCTCCACAAGCTCTGCCTCATCAAAATAAAAAAGGCCCATCACCTTTCTGCTTGGCAATTTGGCCTATTTTACTTTTATGAGACATAGTAGCCTCATCCCTCCTCTGGAACGCACGGTTTTTCTTCTTTTATATTACAATTTTCTTTTACTGGGCTTGATTGTGATTATTTTATTCTTCTAATCCGAATAAACAAAAAAGTCAATAAAAAAGAAAGTATGAGGCCGTTTAATCTGGCTCGGCGAGGCCTTCAAAGCAAGAAAAATTAGGATATTGCAATCATCGGGAGGGCACGCTATATTGGTAAACAAAAAAATTTCAGGAGACGTTCTCAAATTTTTAAATATAATCCCTTTCTGAGTGAGAAAACATGTATTTTGTAATACTTTATACTTTTAATGCATCCTGCGGATATAGTGAAGCAGAACAGCAAAAGTTTTTTGCCGATCATGTCCGTTATATCAAAAGCCTGCATGCGAGCAAGAAGATTGTCATGAGCGGAGCCTATAATGACATAAACGGCGGCCTGGTCATATTGGAAGTCGAATCTCGCAAAGAAGCTGAAATCATCATGGCCGAAGACCCGGCCTTAAAATCCTCGCTCTATCATGGAGAGCTTCACGAATGGCAGGTAGTTTTTAAACAATCATGAAAAAATTGTGTTGGATTTTTTTCCTGTGCTTATTAGAGGGGTTGTTTATTTCACAAGTTTTTCAATTTTGGTAATATCCGATGAATTCCTGTCTTGCCGTCAAAAACTTTTATTCTGATTTTTTGCATCTACACAGGCAATCCACTCGTTGCCTTTGATGTGATGCGAAGCAATATGATGCATTCCCACCGAATTCCACTCCTTACCACTTGCTCTGAGAATAGGGCTTTGAGGAAGTTAATTTTCCCGATAGGTTGTGGCCGTGAGCTCATCAATCTCAAACGCCCTAACACACTGCCATAAGTTGAACCATCCATTTGTTTTTAAAAGCTTTGAGTAGCTTGGCCAACCGTTAACCAATTTTGGTTATTTTATCAAAAAATTTGATGTCGGCAAGTTAAAAAATGGCCTTCTACGGTTTTAAAAGCTTACCATTCACGACAATCGATTTTTGTAGTCTTCGTAACCGAAGCGGCGCACCACGCGAACAGAGTCGTTGTCCGGGTTGTACAAAATAAGGGAGGGAAGCCGGATACCATTGAAGGTGGTATTCTTGACAAACGAGTAAAGCGCCATGTCGAGGAATACGAGGCGGTGGCCTCGTTTCAAAGATTCTGAAAAAGAGTAATCGCCGATCACATCTCCGGCAAGGCAGGTGATTCCGCCGAGGCGGTAGGTATGGGGCAGTTCACCTGGATTACCCGCACCGATGATGTCAGGCCGGTAAGGCATGACAAGCACATCCGGCATGTGGTCTTCGGCTGAGGTGTCAAGGATGGCGATTGCCATATCGTTTTCCACAATGTCCAGAACAGTCGCTACCAGCACGCCGCTGTTAAGCACCACCGCCTCTCCTGGCTCCAGGTAAACCGCAATGTTGTTGTATCGTTTCCTAAAGGCGGTAATGGTGGTACAGAGGGTATCAAGGTCGTAGTCAATGCGGGTGATATGATGGCCGCCTCCAAAGTTCACCCATTTCATCCGCGGGATATATCTGCCAAATTGCTGTTCAAATGACGCGAGCACGCGGCCAAGAACGTCAGCGTTTTGTTCGCACAAAGCGTGGAAATGCAGGCCGTCAATACCACTCAAGTCTTCGCCCGCAAGATCTTCAGGTTTGATCCCAAAGCGGGACCCGGGTATGCAGGGGTCATAGAGCTGCACTGCCACTTCCGAGTGGCCGGGGTTCACGCGCAGACCGATTTCAATGCCGCGACCCGAACCCTTAATCCGTTCACGAAACTTTTTCCACTGGTAGACGGAGTTAAAGATAATGTGATCAGAATAGTTAATCACTTCATCCATGTCCGCGTCTGAGTAAGCTGGAGCACAGGTGTGCACCTCTCGCCCGAATTCTTCCCAGCCCAGCTGTGCCTCTATAGGACCGCTTGCGCAAACGCCATGAAGGTGTTTACGAATAAGGGGGAAGGTACTCCACAGGGCAAATGCCTTAAGGGCGAGAAGAATTTTTGTGCCCGTGCGCAGCTGGACGGAATCAAGAACCTCGCAATTTTTCTTGATAAGCCCTTCGTTGATAAGATAGCAAGGGGTTTCAACGCGGTCCGTAATGTCCTTCGGAAAATCACGCAAAACTTCTCTATGAAGGCCGCCAGTGGTCATGAATGTAACCCTCTCACCTTCACTTCGGCAACCTCCCCTTGAACGGCACCTGTTTCCAGGGCAGCCCATAGACAGTGAGAGCATCCATAAATGGATCAGGGTCAAGCTGCTCAACGTTGAACACACCTTCTCCTTTCCATATCCCCTTCAGCACCATCATGGCGCCAATCATGGCTGGAACACCGGTGGTGTAAGAAACAGCCTGGGCTTGCACTTCTTTGTAACACTCGACATGGTCGCAGATATTGTAAATATAAATCTGTTTCCGTTTGCTCTTCTTTACCCCGTCGAAAATACAGCCGATGACCGTCTTGCCGGTGTAATTCGCGCCGAGGGTTCCCGGATCGGGGAGCAATGCTTTAAGAAATTTGATAGGAACAATTTTCTTTCCTTGATAATCAACCTCATCTATCCGGGTCATACCCACGTTCTGGAGCACTCGCAAATGGGTAAGGTAGTTTTCCGAAAAGGTCATCCAAAACCGGATTCGTTCCAGCCCCTTGATATGCTTTACCAGAGATTCCAGTTCCTCATGATAAAGCAGATAGCTCTCGCGAGGGCCAACCACAGGATAGTTAAAAATAAAATGCACGCTCTTGGGTTCAAGGATGGCCGGTGTTTTTATCCATAAACCCTTCTTCCAATGCCGCACTGTCTGCGTCACTTCCCGAATGTTTATTTCCGGGTTGAAGTTGGTGGCAAACGGGTGGCCGTGTCTCCCGGCATTAGCATCAAAAATGTCAATTGTTTTGATCATGTCGTAAAGGTGCTTCTGAGCATAAGCGCTGAATATGTTCGTGACGCCGGGGTCAAATCCACACCCGAGCACGGCCATGATTCCCCTCTTCTTAAAAGCATCGCGGTAGGCCCACTGCCAGCTGTACTCAAAGTGTGACACATCAGGGGGTTCATAGTTTGCTGTGTCCAGGTAATGCACGCCTGTCTTCAGACAGGCTTCCATAATAGCGAGGTCCTGGTACGGCAGAGCCACATTCAAAACGATGGCCGGTTTAAAAGCCTTTATCACCGTGACAATTGCAGCAACCTTGTCAGCATCAACCTGGGCGATGCTTATTTTGACGTTATAGGTTTTTTTAATTTCTTGCTGAACCTTTTTGCACTTGTCGAGCGACCGACTGGCAACACAGATGTCGGTAAACAACCGCGAAACCTGCGCGCATTTTTTGGCAACAACATTTCCCACACCGCCTGCTCCGATGATAAGTACTCTACCCATCGATTACCTCAGCAAAATAATATTTTGCGATCGCTCGATACCTCGTTTACTGCATTGTATCAAAATCATAACCGCCTTCAATAATTTTATTCAGAGCCTTCAGTTTCTTCACACATCTGACGTAACGTTTCTTCCAGGATTGGGAGACGATACTGATCTTCCGGATCTTTTGATCCACGCTTCAGCTCAACGATAATATCAAGACTAAGGACATAAAATTTGTGACCTCGAAACTCAATCGCCACTGTTTGCGACAATAGTTCCTCGAATCCACGCCCCTCTTCGATGACTGATAAAATATCAAGGAGCCCGAAACGTGTGGTCAAAAGCAAGTGTCCTTTTCCTTTCAGATCCCTCGGATCTGGTCCTATCACTTTGTCGTCAGGACGACGTTGATTTGCATCGATTAATTTTAGAAATCTCAGTAGCTTCTTTGTATTTTTGTCGGTCTGCCGATAAACGATATCAAGATCAAAAGTACTAACTGGAGCACCTTAGACGACAGCAACCATCCCCCCGACGCAGTTGCTGACCTCTCTCATTCGGGCTTTTTTCCCGTGTCCCAGGGCATGCAAATCCATAAAACGATATAGGGTATAATCCCAACCCCAAAAGAAAGAAGGCAAATAAGAAAAATGACTCTCCATATCCAGGAGGGGATATCGGTAACCTCACCTAACCCACCACAGACACCTCCGATCACTTTATCGTTAGATGATCTCCTGGCTTTTTTTAAATTCTCCCATTTTGTCATAAATCCCTCCGATGGTTTTTGTTTTTTCCCTCCCGAAGCAGTTGAGGTGTGTTTTTTATACTACGCCTCTGCCGGTTGGCCTTTTATCTTCTTACTCACCTCAACGTTGATTACCAATAAGGAGACGGGGATAGATAGTCTTCAAGCAGCGTGGCGAATCTGTTAAAATAAATCTGGGGAACGCTCCGGAGTTCCTCAAGACAACGATAAATCAACACCATCCTCATTATTCATATAATAAGCTACGTGAAATTGCAAGGCAGTTAAAAAAAGAATTTCGCTTTATGCTAAAAAAATTTTTGATCGGTAATTACCGATTGACATTTTCTAGAAAACAGCTACGCTTGAATTTTTGCACCTCTTAAAATATAACCAAAGGTAAAAAACTTTGCTGGTTTCCTAGTTGCTAAAGTTTAACATATTGATTCTCAAGGATAATTATATATGGAAATAAAAACGGATTTTCTCATTATTGGAAGCGGAATCGCAGGTTTAAGCTTTGCCCTCAAGGTAGCTCCTTTTGGAACAGTGGCCATCGTTACCAAAAAAAATAAACTCGAATCCAGCACCAATTATGCCCAAGGCGGGATTGCGGCAGTTATGAGTTCCGAAGACTCCTTTGAGGAACATATTAAAGACACCCTCATTGCCGGAGATGGTCTCTGTCATGAGGAGGTCGTCAAAATAGTGGTGGAAGAAGGCCCTGCTCGGATTGAAGAACTAATAAACTGGGGAGTTCCCTTTACCCATAAAAAAGCGGGAAACAAGAAGGAGTTTGATCTGGGAAAAGAAGGCGGCCATTCCAAACGCCGTATTATCCATGCTAAGGACTTCACGGGTCAAGAAGTGGAACGAATATTAGTGGATAAAGTAGAAAAAGATCCCCGGATTAAAATTTTCGAAAATCATATCGCCATTGACCTCATCACCCAATCCAAGTTCGCAGAAGGAAAAGCCACTGATAAAAAAGATGCCTGCTGGGGCGCTTATGTATTCGATATTGAAAAGGGGGTGGTCCACACTTTCCTAGCACAGATCACCTTGCTCGCCAGTGGTGGTGTAGGCAAAGTTTACCTTTATACGAGCAATCCTGATATTGCCACAGGTGATGGCATTGCCATGGCGTATCGCGCTGGTGCCCGTATCTCTAACGTTGAGTTCATTCAATTTCACCCCACCTGTTTGTACCACCACGAAGCAAAAAATTTTTTAATCTCCGAAGCCCTCCGGGGAGAAGGGGGTATTTTAAAATTAATGAGTGGTACTCCCTTTATGGAGAAGTACCATCCTTTAAAGGAATTGGCTCCGCGTGACATTGTGGCCCGTGCCATAGATTTAGAGCTTAAGAAGAGCGGCGAAGAATACGTGCTGTTAGATATTTCCCATAAAGATTCTGGTTTTATAAAAAAGCGGTTTCCCAACATTTACAAAAAATGCTCGGAGTTTGGGTACGATATTACCAAAGTTCCTCTTCCCGTTGTTCCCGCAGCTCATTATGTCTGTGGCGGAGTTGTCACCGATCACCAGGGAGAAACCGACATTTCCCGGCTCTATGCCTGCGGTGAAACTGCCTGCACGGGCCTTCACGGCGCTAACCGGTTAGCCAGTAATTCACTTCTGGAAGCCTTGGTATACGCTCATCGGGCGGCACGAAAAGCTATCGAGGAGATTAAAGGAGCACGTACCGAATTCTCACGCATCCCTTCGTGGAATCCCGCTGGCGCAGTCGATAGTGATGAATCAGTGGTGGTATCTCATAACTGGGATGAAATCAGGCGGTTGATGTGGAACTATGTGGGAATCGTGGTGTCGAACAAACGATTAGACCGCGCCCGGCGCCGAATCGCGTTACTCCAAGAGGAAATTAAAGAGTATTATTGGGATTTCATTGTCACCCGGGATTTGATTGAATTAAGAAATATTGCGGTCGTGGCGAAATTGATCATCCGGTGCGCCCAGAAAAGGAAGGAAAGCCGGGGGTTGCATTATAACATTGACTTTCCCTATAAAGATGACGAGCACGGGAAAAAGGATACCATCATCACGCAAGGGGAATTGGCAAACCCTTAATCCTCACGAAACAGAGAACGCTGGAGAAATGCTTTCGACGGCTTATAGTTAATGGGATAGTTGCCGGTAAAGCAGGCATCACAAAATTCACAGCCGTTTTCCTCAACCGTAGTTTTTAATCCTTTTAAACTTAAATAGCCGAGACTATCAGCGCCAATAAATTTACCGATCTCATCAATGTTTAACTTCGACGCGATCAGCTCTTTTTTAGTAGGGGTATCGATCCCGTAAAAACATGGATGCGTTATCGGCGGAGAAGCGACCCGGAAGTGAACTTCCTTGGCTCCCGCACTTTTAATCATACTGATAATTTTTTTACAGCTCGTTCCCCGGACAATAGAATCATCAATAATAATGACTCGTTTTCCACTGAGGTACTGTTTTAAGGAACTAAGCTTTACCTTGACACCAAAATGGCGGATTGACTGTTCCGGTTCAATAAAGGTCCGGCCCACAAAGTGATTCCTAATTATTCCGGTTTCAAAGGGAATCCCCGACTCCTCCGCGTATCCAATTGCCGCAGGCATTCCTGAATCAGGTACAGGTATTACGATATCAGCATCTACCGGGTGCTCCCGAGCAAGTTGCCTTCCCATCTTTTTTCTGACCGTATAGACTTCTCGTCCAAAAACTTCGCTATCTGGCCGGGCGAAATAAATAAGTTCAAATATACACGCCTTACGGGTGGTCGGAAAAATTTTAAAAGATTGAAGTCCGTCCGCATTGATTAAGATGAGTTCTCCTGGTTCTACTTCTCTGATGTATTGTGCTCCAATAAGATCAAGCGCACAGGTTTCAGAGCTGACTACGTGAGCGCCATCAAGCTCACCTAAGACGAGAGGCCGAAACCCATAGGGGTCTCTCGCCGCTACCATCTCTTTTTCCGAAAGAAAAAGCAAGGAATAAGCTCCCTTAATCTGATTAAGAGCTTCTGTGATCCTTTCTACTAACGATACTCTTTGAGAGATCGCTTTTAAATGAATAATCACTTCAGTATCGCTGGTCGACTGAAATATGCGGCCTTGCGCTTCCAGAGTCGCTCTTAATTCTTCGCCATTCACCAGGTTGCCGTTATGGGCAACCGCAATATTGCCCCGCGCGTACATGAAAATAAGGGGTTGAGCGTTTTTCTTTTCGCTTACCCCCGCAGTGGAGTATCGCACGTGACCGATCGCGATTTTCCCTTTCAACTTTTTAAGACTATCCTCGCAGAAAACATCGGCAACCAAACCCATCTCTCTATGCGCGTAAAGGAATTTCCCGTCCGAAGAGACTATGCCCGCGCTCTCTTGGCCGCGGTGCTGAAGCGCATATAATCCGAGATATGTTAATTTGGCTGCTTCCGGGTGACCGTATATTCCAAAAACACCACAATATTCTTTTAATTTTTCAAACATTATCTAGTGTCTCGTCTCACAAATAAGTTGAATAATTAATTGGACTGTGCCTATCATGGGCCATTTTTTGAGAAAGGAGAAAGCCCATGAGAACAGGCCGTCCGAAAGTACCAATCACACTTTCCAAAGAGGAAAATGAACAATTGCAATCCATCGCTAATTCTCGGTCTCTTCCTTATAGTTTAGTGAAGCGATCTCGCATCGTTCTGATGGCGGCGGAAGGGACTCCCAACCGTACCATTGCTCAAAAAGTCGGACTCAGTTCCCAAATGGTCTGCAAATGGCGCCAGCGTTATATTCAGCAAGGGCTATCAGGCCTCCATGATGAATTACGTTCTGGTCGGCCTCGATCAATTTCAGATGAAAAAGTTGCCGTGCTTGTCCGTAAAACCCTTCAAAGCAAACCTCAAGATGCGACCCATTGGACTATTCGGTCCGTAGCCAAGGAGACCAAATTATCCCGACCCACCGTGCATCGGATTTGGCAAGCCTTTGGACTTCAACCCCATCGACAACGTCATTTTAAACTCTCGACCGATCCCTTCTTTGTTGAAAAAGTACGGGATCTCGTCGGGTTGTATCTGAATCCTCCCGATAAAGCGATGGTCTTATGCGTGGACGAGAAAAGCCAAATCCAAGCCCTGGACCGGACTCAGCCCTTATTACCCATGGGCCTGGGCTATGTCGAAGGGGTAACTCATGACTGCATCCGCCATGGGACCACCACCTTGTTTGCTGCGTTGGACATTGCCACCGGCCAGGTCCTCACCTGCTGCAAAAGCCGCCATCGCCATCAAGAGTATCTCCAATTTCTTAAACAGGTTGATTCCAATGTGCCACCTGAATTGAGAATCCATTTGGTGGTCGATAACTACTCCACCCATAAGCATCCCAAGGTTAAACGATGGCTTGCGACCCATCCCCGTTACCAGGTTCACTATACACCCACTTATGCTTCTTGGCTCAATCAGGTGGAAATCTGGTTTAACCTTATCACCCAAAAGGCCATTCGCCGGGGAACGTTCAAGAGTGTCAAACAGCTAATCGTAAAAATCGAACAATTCGTGACCCGCTATAATCGAAAATCGTCTCCATTTGCTTGGACCGCGACAGCGGATTCAATACTGGAAAAGATCAAACGACTTTGTCAATGTATTTCCGAGACACGATACTAGTAAGTTTTACGGATTGTTTTTAAGACGTTAGGAACATGGGTGACACACAAACGATGCTTGTTCCCTTTACCTCGATTTCCAAAGTATTAGGCGTTGCTAGTCAACGGGATATTTCCACTAGGTATTTTACCATAAATTAAGATCTTCGTGGAAGAATTTTTAGCCTGGTACATCGCTTGGTCAGCACAGTGAACAAATGATTCAACATCATGGTTATCCGTAAGGTCCACTAACCCCAAACTAATTTCAATGGGCAGAGGTTTAACCGCTCTGCAGGCTTCTTGAATTCTTTGGGCAATTTGCATTGTCTGTTTCTGATTAGCTTCTGGTATAATGACGGTAAACTCATCGCCACCATACCGAAATCCTTCATCAACATTGTTGCGAATAGATTTGTTGATCGCTTTTCCAACCTCTTTGAGTGCCCTATCGCCTTCTAAATGACCATAGGTGTCATTAAATTTTTTAAATTCATCAAGGTCAAGCATGATAAGAAAAAGCATGTGATTCTGGCGCTTAGCGCGAATAATTTCTTTTTCCAACTGATTGTAAAAATAGCGCCGATTGTAAAGCCCGGTCAAATCATCATTAATGGAAAGCAGAAGAAGTTCAGCATTTTTTTCTTCCAGTTGGCGTTTAATGTTCCGCTCCCGGAAAATCCGGTTAAGCTTGGCCGTGATTTCGTCAATCCCAAATGGTTTGATAATAAAATCGCTTGCTCCGGTTTTGATAACCTCAGCATAAGAGTATTTTGTTCCAAACCCGGTGATGCTGATGACATCTATTTCCGGAGATTCCTCCTTGATCTTTTTGAGCAAAGTTAAACCATCAATCCCCGGCATCTCAATAGCTGATATCACAACAGAAAAAACTTCTTCTTTTAGCATCGTTAAAGCCTGCAATCCGTCGGTAGCGACCTTGTTCTCATACCCTAAAGAATTCATCATATCAACAAGGATTTGACAAATAGTTTTGCTATCATCGACGATTAAAATTTTTTCCATGGAAATTAAAAATAGACTTTGGCAATTGTAAGTAAATAAATGTAAATTTAATATAAATAAAGAAAATTTGCAAACAAACCTTGTTTTTTTTCTATTTTTTTATCCAAAATCAACATCTATATGTTGATTATATTTCGCTTTTAAGGAAAAACCTAACGTGATTGTAACGTTAAAATCCACTTTCATTTAAATTTGATTAGGTGGGTTTTGGTCTGTCTACTATATAAAAACTATACAATTTTGTCCTGACCAATATGTGACTTTACAAACACTGTCAAATTTAAAGGAACATTCAACAGAATCTGGGGAGTCGACCATCTCTTTCAGATTACTTGCCCATCTCTCCCGGCAGCATCGGTGGTCCGGTCATTGATACGCACGGAGGGTCTTGGGGCTTGCAGCCCCGGAGGGTCAGATCGTCACCTTCGTGATCCCGGCACGTTATATCAGGCAACTCGTGGACCATTAAACAGCACCTGTTCCCTTTCATAGGAGCAGGAAACGCAGCGGAGTAAAACCATTTCTCTCCGCATTTGGGGAGAGAAGCACTTTTGGTGTCGTGACGGAAAACTTCCTATGGCTAAATCAGTACGACTATGACGGGTAATACTCGCTCATTTCAGCAACAGGCTGCAGGTGCCGGTTCAGCATATCCAACGTCTGGTGGTTTTACACGACGTAGGAGGCTGGCCATTAGAAGCCGACATGATCCGGTTTAATGATACACTACCACCGGCCCAATTGCGTGGAGTGCATGGTTCCACCGACAAGAGTCTCAAGCGCTTGACTACCAGGCGCAAGGATAACCATCATTATCCGACTTACTTCCCCACGCCGGACAGAGTGTCGAGTGCCGAGTTCTGAATTACGAGACGATCAAGTAATAGGGCATGACTTGCCAAGTTCTACGGTGCCAGAAAGTAGTTGCGGCAGGCCCGGGTTACAGACTCGAGATCCAGGCGGGGCTCTTTCTGCCAATAGCGCGCTTCCCAGAGGATCTGTTGCACGATGTCGCGCGGATAGCAGGCCCGGAAGGGCTCTGTGTACTTCACGCGGATCATCTGCATCACCTCATCCACTACGGCCGCATCATAGATGAGGTTGAACTGCAGGCAGACGCGCCGGAAGATCTCGCGAAATTGGTCGGGAGTGGCAAAGTCCACTTTAATCTTGGTCTGGATGCGGCGCAGGAAAGCTTTGTCCGCTATTGTGGCGGCGGGGTCCAGGTTGCTGGCGAAGACGAGGAGGAGGTCGAAAGGGATGTCGATCTTCTTACCCCCCGCCAGGGTGAGGAAGTCGATCCGGCGGTCAAGGGGAACCATCCAGCGGTTGAACAATTGCTCGGGGCTGATGCGCTGGCGCCCGAAGTCATCTACGATGAGCAGACCGTTGTTGGCCTTCATCTGAGCGGGCCCGGTGTAATAGTTGATGCTGGGGTTAAACTGCAGCTCTAGCATCTCAATGGTCAGCTCACCGCCAACCACGACGTGAGGCCGACGACAGAGCACCCAGCGGCTGTCATGGCCGGGGGCCAGGGGTTGCGCCACCTTCTGGTGCAGAACCGAGTCGTACACCGTGATGATTTGACCGTCCACTTCCACCGCATAGGGAATCCAGATGCCGTCGTTATCAAAGAGGCGGGTAAGCGTCTCAGCGATGATGGACTTGCCCGTCCCCGTCGGTCCCTAGAGGAAGAGGACGCGTCCGGACAGCACCGCGGTGCCCAGTTGGTTCAGCGTCTGGGTACCGAGTACCAGGTCTCCTCGAAGGCGCGGCTGATGTCACCGGGGGTGATCTTCATGTCGCACACGCTTTGGGCCTTAGTGCGGCTGACGTAGTCGTGGAGCGACACGGGCGTGGGGCCGGCGTACTGGCTTTGGGCTAACAGTTCCAGTGCCCGCGACTTTCCCGCCGACGTGGTGGTGAAACGCAAGTTTACGCCGCTGCTGTCCAGACCGATGGCATCGCAGAGCTGTTCCTTGCGCAGGCGTTGGGATAGTTCCGACACTATGCCCAGGCTGAGCCCCATGTGGCCGGCCAGTTCATCCAGCGGCATTTCGCCCGCCAGGTACAGCGTCTTGAGCGCACGGTCTTCGAGAAAGTTCTTACGAACGCCAAGTTCCTCGATGGATCTGGGTGCCGGGATCATTCTGATTACCATAGCAACGTCTCCCTCCTATGTTATTTAACGACAGGTCGAAAAAAACGAAACACTGTTCACGAAAGTCCTAATCGCTACCCTAAGAATGGAAGTGCCGTGCAGAAAAGTTCACCCCTAGTTTCTGCCGGGGCCTTTTTCCATATTTTTGTCCTTCTTATCTCTAAGCGCATGCCGAACACGTACGACTAAGCCCAAAATGCAAGCCTCAGCAGGCATGGCATATCTACCGCTATGGCCTGATGGAATCCACCATAGCGTGTGGGATTCAGATATACCGTACCAAAACTTTGAATATTTCATTGCGAAATCCCCTCTGTGAGCTGATGGCCATGGTTATCAATCTATGATGCTTAAAAACCCATTGCAAGAAATTTTTTTAAGGTATTTGGTAATTAGGATTGCAGCTAAAAATTTTAAAACTCATTGATATTATGTTAAATTATAGCATAGCAGGCGGTTAAAAAAGTAATTATATATAAAAAAGTAACCATAAAAAATGCCTTAACGAACATCCAGACAATGAATTAATAGTTTGTAAGTTCTATTGTTCATTGACCTTCTTCCTCGAAATTTTAGATAGTTGGCAGAAAGCGCTTAAAATACATGATATTCTGCCCCAAAATACAGGTATCACCTTATGTATGTTTTTTGCCACTTTTAATAAATTTTAGACTGAGCCTAACTTTGGTGATGCTGCATGCTGCAGTACTTTCACGTTTACGGCGAAACGCGGCAAAGCGATGGAGACTCCCCCCTCTATGCGAAGTCAACCACCGGTAAACAACCCCGGCATTCTGAGTAAGAGGGGACATCGAGATACTCTGTGGGCTTGATTGCCCCAATAATTCAGACTGAGCTAATCTTCGTCTTCGGTCGATAAAGGAACCGGTATTTTGGATAGCAAAATGAATGAATCAAAAAAAGAATCAGAACCTGGTTTTGAAAGTGTGAAAGTATTATAAAAATCCTACCCGGGAAGGCTGGCCGTATTTTACTGGCCATAAGGATATTTTTACTGGAGAAGTTGTATCTATGCCATGGGGGAACGGATGACGAAGAATCTGGACAACCAGTTCCTCTTGAAGGCAGTGGCGCTAAACGGCTGAAGAGGGAGAGATTCACCAATCGCAGCATGAATTACCGGATGTCAATGAGGACAACCGATCTCAATTGAGAAAAGCAAACAAGAACAAGACACCGGCGAGGAAGCGCAGTCCATAAGGGATGAATTTGGTCAATAGGTAGCTTAAGGGATGATTGAAAGCAAGGAGAAAGAAATGGCTCCGAAAAAAAACGCAATAGGTTTAGTGGAATTCACAGCGAGCATCATCAACACCGTGCGTGAATCCTTAATCGTTCTGGATCAAGATTTAAGGGTAGTTTCCGCCAACCGTTCCTTCTATGACGTCTTTAAGGTGAATCCCAACGAGACCCAGGGGCAGCTAATTTATGATCTGGGCAATAAACAGTGGGATATCCCCAAGCTGCGGGACCTGCTGGAAACCATCCTTCCCCAAAAGGCAACCTTTGATAACTACGAGGTTGAACACGATTTTGCCACCATTGGCAAACGCATAATGCTTTTGAATGCCCGGCAAATTGAACGAGGGGTGGGCAAGGAACGGATCATCCTTCTGGCTATCGAGGACATCACCGAGCGTAAGGAGATAGAAGAAGCCCATAGCAAATTGGCAGCAATTGTGGAATCTGCTGATGATGCAATAATAGGTAAGGACTTAGAGGGTACCGTTCTAAGCTGGAATAGCGGGGCAGAAATTTTATATGGGTATAATGCCAAGGAGATTATAGGCAAGTCGATATCTTTATTAATGTTGCCCGGTCACTCTGATGAGGACAAAGAATTATTAAACAAGAGATCGTGCGGAGAACTTATTAAAAATTATGAAACCCAACGCAGGAGAAAAGACGGCCGAACAATCGATGTTGCGCTGACCCTATCTCCGGTTAAGAACATATCAGGGGAAATGATAGGTACTGCCACAATTGCTCGCGACATCACCGAGCGTAAGAAGCTGGAAAGAGAGCTTGTGAAGACAAGGGATGCGGCTGAAGCTGCCAACAAGGAACTTGAGGCATTCAGTTATTCCGTTTCCCATGACTTGCGGACACCGCTCAGGAGCATCGAGGGCTTCAGCCAGGCTTTGCTGGAGGATTATCAGGACAAACTCGACGACACAGCGAAATCTTACCTGGATCGGGTGCGGAAGGCAACGCAGCATATTGGCCGCCTGATTGACGATATGCTGAAACTTTCAAGGTTGACAAGGGCTGAATTTCACCATGAATCTGTTGATTTGAGTACTATGGTCAGGGCAATTTCTGAGGAACTGCAGCAGAATAACCCCGACAGGACGGTTGACGTGATCATCCGGGAGGGTATTTTCGTCAATGGCGATCCCACGTTGCTGAAGATTGCCCTGGAGAACCTGGTAAACAACGCCTGGAAGTTTACCAGCAGAGAGGCACGGCCACAGTTTGAGTTCGGCACGACCGTCAAGGAAGGGAAGACGGCCTGTTTCATCCGGGACAATGGTGCGGGGTTTGATATGGTCTATGTTAACAAGCTGTTTGGCGCCTTCCAGCGGCTTCATACATCCCTTGAATTTCCGGGAACAGGAATCGGTCTGGCGACAGTACGGCGGGTTTTCAACCGTCACGGCGGTCAGGTCTGGGCAGAAGCCGAAGTGGGAAAAGGAGCAACGTTTTATTTCACATTACCGGGGTAAGGGGCTTCCCGGCAACCGGTCCCCGGCAACTAACAAGGAGGGTTTGACTATGGAAAGGGACATTATCCTGCTGGTGGAAGACAATCCCGATGATGTGGCCCTGACGCTTCGGGCATTCAAGAAAAGCAATATCTCAAATAAAGTTATTCTTGCGAAAGACGGTGTGGAAGCCCTTGATTATCTTCACGGAACGGGCATGTATGCCGGACGGGATGAGAAGGATCTGCCGGTCGTTGTCATGCTGGATCTAAACCTGCCCAAAATAAACGGCCTGGAAGTCCTGAGGAACATTCGACAGGAGGAGTTAACCAGGTTAGTCCCTGTGGTCATCCTCACCTCATCCGCAGAGCAGAGGGATGTGGTCGAAGGGTATAGACTCGGTGCCAACAGTTATATCCGAAAGCCTGTTGATTTCGAACAGTTCGTAGAGGCCGTCAAGATCCTTGGCCTCTATTGGACCCTCTGGAATGAGAGGCCCTCATTAAACCGGTGAGGAACATTATTCTTGAAACCTGAAGCAATCTATATCGTAGAGCGTAGAGTGCGGAGCGAAGGGGATTTAAAACTAAACTCTATCCCCTAAGATACGAGGAACAAGATACTCAGAAGGAGGTATCCCATGGGAATTCCTTTGCGGGCACTGATCATTGAAGATTCTGAAGATGATGCAGTACTGCTGGTCCGTATGTTGCAAAAAGTCGGTTACGATCCGGTGTATGAACGGGTGGAAACCGCCGATGCCATGGGTGAGTCCCTTGAAAGAGAGACATGGGACGTCATCCTATCCGATTATAGCCTGCCTCATTTCAGTGGCTCTGCAGCCCTCACATTGTACAAGGAGAAAGGGCTCGATATCCCCTTTATCATCGTTTCAGGCACCATCGGTGAAGAAGCTGCAGTAACTGCAATGGTATCAGGCGCCCATGATTACGTGATGAAGAATAATCTCCCCCGCCTTATTCCTGCTATTCAGAGGGAACTCAAGGAGACAGAATTAAAAAAAGAACGCAAGAAGGCCGAAGAGGCGCTGCGGATTAGCGAGAAGCGCTATCGCATGGCACAAACCCTATGCCATGTCGGCAACTGGGAATATAACCTTCAAACAACCCAGTTTTGGGGATCCGATGAAGCCAAGCGCATATATGGATTTGATCCCGCACGTAACAATTTTTCAATTGATGAAGTCGAAAATTGTATTTTTGAAAAGGAACGGGTCCATCAGGCATTGCTTGATCTGATCGAAGCAGGCAAAGCATACGATCTGGAATTTGAAATCCTCCCCAGAAATTCCTCTAAACCGAGACTCATAGCGTCCATCGCCGAATTACAACGAGACGGAGAGGGAAATCCACTGATGGTTGTAGGGGTCATTCAGGATATTACCGAACCCAAACGGGTCGAGGGGGAACTGAAGCAAAGCGAGGCAAACTACCGGAGTATCTTTGAGAACGTCCAGGAAGGCGTCTTCCGGTCAACGCTGGATGGCAGAATCACTTTATGTAATCAGGCCCTAGCGATAATGTTTGGATACGAATCCCCCGAAGAGATGAGGACCAGCGTAACCGACCTGGCCGGTCAACACTACGTGAATCCTGACGAACGCAGAAAACTTCAAGGGATAATTGAAGAGGATGGCTTCATAAAGGGGTATGAGCTTCAGAATTACCGGAAGGATAGAAGCATCATCTGGGTTTCCATAACCATTAAAGGGGTCCGTGACGAAAAGGGACAGATTATTTATTATGACGGCATAATTGAAAATATTACGAACCGCAAACAGACGGTCGAACGGATAACAAAGGCTTTGGAAGCGACCGTCCAGGCCATTGCCTTGACCGTCGAGACGAAAGATCCCTACACGGCGGGCCATCAACGGAGGGTTGCTGCTCTGGTTCGTGCTATTAGCACGGAGATGAACCTTCCTATCGATATGATCGAGGGGGCCAGCATGGCCGCTGTCATCCATGATCTCGGCAAGATATCCGTTCCGGCAGAGATTCTCAGCAAACCAGCAAAATTAACGAACTTCGAATTCGCTCTCGTCAAAACCCATTCTCAGTCCGGTTACGATATATTGAAGGACCTTGACTTCCCCTGGCCCGTAGCGAGGATGGTTCTAGAGCATCATGAACGGATGAATGGTTCCGGATATCCGAACGGTTTAACGGGAGACAATATTTTAAAGGAATCACGGATTCTGTCGGTGGCAGATGTGGTGGAATCTATGGCCTCCCACCGACCCTATCGTCCCTCCCTGGGCATTGAGGCAGCCCTTGAGGAGATTGAGAAGAATAGAGGAACCCTTTACGACAATGCTGTGGTCGATGTATGTCTGAGATTATT